>Ga0315296_10000030_pt1 | contig 169872 bp, 183 predicted proteins | sample YL17G14_18_MG_FD_203921 | JGI IMG/M metagenome (GOLD analysis project Ga0315296, IMG submission 203921) | Sediment microbial communities from Yellowstone Lake, YNP, Wyoming, USA - YL17G14_18 | ecosystem: Environmental > Aquatic > Freshwater > Lake > Sediment | place: USA: Wyoming | collected...
CCCTCCTCCCAGCCACTCTACGCTTTCATCGTATCATCATCTCCGTGATCTAATGTTCTGGCTTAGAGCTTCAAGTTAGCAGGCCACACCATCAAAAAATTGTCGCATAGGGTTCCTTTTCAGGAATACCTCCCGCATCAACAAGACCTGATTATACTTCTTCATGGTCTCCGGTAATGGCTCTACAGGCTCATCTCTGCAGCGAACACAGTTACACTCAACCATAGTCGGTCCCTCGTTGAGGCACCTTTATTCCGTGGTGTTCTACCACTTCCTTCGCTGTCCTTGTTCCTATGGCATGTATTATCCGACCGTTAAGCAGGGCATACTCCCCGACAACCTCCGGGCTCTCCAGTAGGCGGGTCTCCGATCGGTCACCAGTTATCGTCTGCACTTCACGTGCCTCTGCCAACTTCTCAAGGAAATCCATGATCGTTGGTTCCACCTTCTCATCATCCAGCTCGAAAAGTTCTGCCTTCTCCCCGATAAGCTCCTCTGCGTAGTTCCTCACGACCGACCTCGAGAAGGCCCTCCAGGATTCGGGGTGGTCGAAGAACTCTACCCCGGCAACCCCTGACGCATCAATTATCGCTATTCCTACCTGTCCGTCAAGGTCCACCGGCACCTTCTCCAGCACCCTCTCCACCTCATCCTTGAACTTCGCCGTCTGCTCCATCGCCGCGACCAGGTCATCGTCGCGCCACGTTCTTACACACCGACTACCGAATTGCATATTCCTAACCATTCTATCATAGGTCTTCATACTGCTCTCCACCGCACTCCAAGTTTCTCTCTGGTTCGCATTACTCATGAATGCCCCCTCGACCTCCCTTGGTGCTATGCCGGCGTAGTGGTAATCCGACCCGGATATAATCCCTTTTGAGGCATGAACGCACTGTATCTCTATCTCGCTGATGGAATTTGGAGGGACCACAACCCCCACGGTTACTCCCCTCTCCTGCGTCGTTCCCTTCAGGAGGGATCCCTTCCGGACAAACACATAGCTGTCCGACTTGTTCGTTATCACCGCCCTGTTAATCTGACCCATATCTTTCATCAATACCTTGTCTTGTACCTCCTGAAGCAGTACATACCCCCTTTTTGCCTGGTTCTGCCGGATTATGGGCACAACCGCAGAGGCTGCCTTCTTGCTCATCCTCCAGGGTGCCCCAAAGGAGAGCTCGCCCCTCTCAAACTCTTCTACAACTCCTTTAAACTGCGTCTTTAGCTCAGCTTTCATAATTTTCGCCTTGAGCGGATCACGGCAAAATGATACTTAAGTATAATTATATTAACTAATTTAATTCATTTAAAATGTTTAAATAAAGGAGGCTTCGAGCATATTGAAAAAAAAGCCTTGAGTAAACTCCACCATCATTCTTTTCATCAAACCAGGGTGTTAAAAGTTTATCCATGCGCTACCATGTTTCCAGGGTTAGTCTCATGGTACAAACATGCTGTTAGTTAGTCATGCCACAGATTGACCCAATGAAGAAGCCTTGCTATTTGCCAGATATTTGAGAGATGAAAGGGTAATATGGATGCCTACAATCTGGGGAAATACGTACCTCAACCATTAGATAAAAAGCAGATATTAAATCAGAATATGTAATAGGTCAAAGGATATATTCCACAAAAACGAATAAGGTTCTCGAGGGTTGAGCGTAATGGTTCAGACGGTGCTCATCGATGGAATAAGATATAAATTGAGACGATTTTCAGATGAGAAAAAAGAGTTTCATCCTATAGTTAAGGAACATGCTAAAAACATTTTTGGAGAGGATTTTGAATATTTTGATATTAATTACAAATTAAAATCAGTATCTGGTATCGGTTCAATACCTGATGCGTGCATAATAAAATTCTCCGAACCTTCAGAATGGTATCTTATTGAAAATGAATTATCTTATCACTCCCTTACCCATATAGTTCCTCAGTTTACTAGTTTTATTAGCGGAATCGATAATCCTAGAAATCCAGCAAGAAATGAACTAAGAAGGACAATCAACGAAGAAATTAAAAGGGATGTAATTCGAAAGGCATACATCTTAAAAAAAAGTAGTCAAACACCTGAAGAACTCCCGGGTTTTTTGGAATCGGTACTTGCCAAGTCGCCTAAAATTGCTATGATTTTTGATGATACAAATCCCGGAATAGATGACATCAAACCTCAACTAAGCCGGCTCGCTGAAACTAAATTCATTGAGTTTAAAACTTTCGTGCGTGAAGACGCTGAAAAAGTACATGCCCACTTATTTGATCCTGTTTACGAAGATAAAAAAGGCAAAAGGGAAGGCGTAATAGAAGGAAAAAAGCCCCCACCCAGGACTTGGAAGGAAAAAATAAATGAGGTAAATGAAAACACTCGATCGCTTGCTAATGCCCTGATGAAAAGAATTGAAAGCACTTTCCCGGATGCTACCCATCGGCCCAGCGGAGTTGATTATGTCTTTCAAAAAGGCAAATTCACATTTACTAGTTTATCATTAAAATCTGACCGTATCGCAATTCGAATACGAACTCTGCCAAACAAAATCAATGATCCAAACGGGTGGATTGGCACGAAGGAATATCATTGGTTTATCAAAATAGGAGAAAAAGAGTTTCAGTTGACCGATTCTGGACAGATAGATTATGCAATGGTATTGATAAAACAGTCATATGAAAATGTAAAAACGTAAGTCTTCCACGTGCGTGCAGAATATACCCCTCTAACTATATCCACCCCCATATTGTGGGCCCGTCTCAATTTGAACTTTGAATATACGTGATACACACTACATGTGACACGGAGAAAGGGAAAGAGAGAATAGAAAGTAAGTAAGAGTAAATGAAAGTGTGTGTGGTTAAAATTTAACCCCAAACCCAACCCAGTAAAATTCATTTTCTTTTCGTTGTTTTATTAATAACTTCGATCTTGCCATCTACACCATTTTTTAAAATTTGTGCAACCTCTGTATAGTTCTCCAGTCTTGCGAGCCTTTCTCCAAACTAATCTACCGCCACATCTTGGGCATGCACCTGCGTCAGTTCCGCGTTTAGATTCGCTTACTGCAATGATCCGAGTTCCTTTTTGTTCATGGATTCTTGTGGGTAAAGATCCTTTGTTATTGTAATAATTGCAATATCTGGTGATGGAGCATTGGCCGCACCTTGGGCTATCAAGACATATTCCATCCTCTAACCCAAATCCCTCTTCACTACCCTTTTGGCCATATTTTACAAATATGATATCAACATATCTTATCGGCTGATTGGTCGCTTCTGCTATCTTTCGACCTACCTCAACTGCTCCCTTCAAATCATCTTTATCTTCAATAAAACCCAGCCTTTCGAAAATTCGGCAAATCACTCTATCCGGTTTTAATACGTTCAATCCCAATTCGGTCATCATATGATATGCTGTGACTCTACCAAGATACGCAAACCTGTCTTCAAAATCTGACTTTATCTTATCTAGAACCTTAAGATCATCCAAATTACCAAAAGAAGTGAGATAATTGCTGAAAGATCCATACTGATCTATTACCTTTTTAAATTGCATGGCGTTAGCAATACAGCCACGTATCTTTTTCTTATAACCAATAACCCTATCATCCATGAGCATTTTTTCAGGATCTAAATGGATTGCTTTTCTGTAATCTCCAAGGTACTCATAAATTGCAGGCAGCCTTTTGGTTACCGTGGCTGCATTCATACCCGAATAAAAGACAACTCCAATCATGATTTTGAAAACAGCATCATCAGTAGGTAGTGATTTATTGCTAATTTTTTTGAAATTTTCAAAGTGCGAAAAATCTGTGGAAAGTGCACGCAGAGTCCCTTCTATGTTGGAAAAGATTTGACGATAATCGATAGAAGAGAAAATTTTATTGCTCATCATGATTCCCGCCAAACAAGAATCATATTCGACCTCTAAAACTTAAACTCTCTATATTTAGGCATTTTATTTATAAAAGATTTTGCGATTTTCTAACTTGAATCATATAAATAGTTGAAAAATATAATAATTGCATGGGATCTATCTTATGCCTCCAAAAAAATATCATTTGAAATTTGATGAGTTCCTTAAGGATAAGGGCGTTATCTGTATAGAAACCAATGGCAGAAGTGTCCATGACAGATTAGATAAACATGTCAAGAAATATGGTCCTGTTCATAGAGAATTGGATAAATGGCATACTCCCAAAGGGATAAGGTATACTATTGATAATTATGTAAATAGTTTAGGCACCATATTACAGGATACTTGTACCGACTATGTAAGAATTGCCTATGGGCATGTTAGCCTAGATTACATAGTCTCTAAGTTAAAAAGAAAATACGATTACAACTATGATGACTTAGATTGGAGCGAAATATACAAGAGGACATGGGAATATTATAAACGCAATGGTTATAACAAGAAACGCTATTGAGTTTTTTTAAATGATGAATTGAATGGCCAATGTTGGAAACAATAGAAAACATTTAGACTTTTTTTTGGCAGACTTTGTCTACTGGGCAGTTACTGCAAAATGTCTCCCATGGTGTGCACCATCTTTTGCCAATCACCCAGGTTGGAGGATCTAGCGCACCAGGATACTCAGGGTTTAACCTCTTTGCGGCCTCAAGCGCTGCGGCCTCGTTCCTTTCGGTAATGAAACCCAACCTGTTGAACACTCTAATGACATGGACGTCCGGTTTGACATTCATAGCCTTATGGTCAATGTCGGTAAATTTGATACCATAGCACCTCTCGAGCAACAAGACGATCATTGAAGAGATTCCTGGGCCGACGCCATATACTCCTTGGAATGTATTCTTTACGTACGAGGCCGTCCTGCCAACCCAGATCTTGGTCACGTCGCCCCCATATTGGCTTTGGATCATCCTAGAAAGGGCCCTCACTGTTTTTGGGGCATCGCTTATATATCTGGGCTTGGAGGGCAGGCTGTAGAAAATCTTGCTTAGCTCCTCTAGCGGCATCCTGGCAAAAAGCTCTGGTGAAAGGCGACCTACTTGCTTCTCTAGGTAATAAGGTATTGTCCAGATGATCTCAGATTTTGTGCCCCTATCCAGCACTGCGGCCAGCGCAAATGCGAAGGGGTTCTGCTCTATGGTAAGCGCAGCTTCATCCACTAGCACCGGGAACAAATCCCGGGGCTTTATTGATTTACCAAATTTAAGAAGGCACTCCACACGCGGGTCTTTTGGCATTCGAGCCACCCCTAAAGGCTATCTATTTTTTTGCTTATTAATGTAAGTCACAGTTGTGTAATTTTCATAAAAACAGTGTGAGGGGAACCCTTTTTCTAAGCATTCAATATTAGGATCATACTGAATGTTGATGATCTCCCAAAACATGTAAGAACGGAAAAAGAAATAAACATTAAATGTCAAAATAAATCAATATGCAACCCACCAAAATAGATTGGACCGATGAGGTCTGGAATCCATTAATTGGCTGTGAAAATAATTGTGATTATTGCTATGCTAGAGTATGGGCTAATCGATTAGCTGGACACAAGGAATATTCAAATAGTGTCAGAAGTGCATATAAAAAATTTCAGCCTGCTTTTTTTAAAAATAGGCTAAATGAACCTCTTAATAAAATAACTTCTAAAATGATATTTTCAGTTGATATGGGTGATATGTTTAGTGATACTGCCGTAAAAGAAGGATATACAAAAGAAATATTGAAGGTAATGCATAGGGCGAATAACCATATTTTCCAAATTTTAACAAAAAATCCAAAAAATATGACAAAATTCAATTATCCTGATAATGTATGGCTAGGCGTAACCATTGATCTTTTAGAAGACAATGATAGAATGATCAGAATTCCTCCAGAAATTGCTTTACAAAATCTAGTACGTACAAATGCAGGGGTAAAATTCGTTAGTTTTGAACCTTTATTGGGGCCTAAACCAAAGCATCTGAGTTTGAATGGGTTAGACTGGATAATAATAGGGGCGAGAACAGGATCTAAAAAAGTACAGCCAAATCCTCGATGGGTTAAGGAAATCCTGCAATATATTCTGGCAAATAAAGAACTAGCAGACTCATTGAGATTGATAGAAGATCGAGGTGGGTATACAATAACCCAACCTCTTGAAAAATTCAACATTGAGGCTCAACGTTTAATTGATACACTGGGTTCTCAACAATGGATAACCAATTATTTGCACAAATCTTGAAAAATTAAGATTATCTTGGGTTACCTATCCGTTAATTGCTGATCTATTCTAAGAATCTTGCAAAATTATTGAGAATGGCAGGTTCATATTATATCATGAAGTTGTTATTTTGTTCAACTTGCGCATATGGAAATGCATCATCGAATGAAAATTGTTTAGATCTAGCATAATAAATGAAACCTTAGAAGGGGTTTGTACCTCTAGCCAACGGTTTACAAAATGAAGAAATTGTATCACGCCGCTATCAAATATAGAATTGAGATATTCGGGCATAGACAAAGACTGGTTTTCAGCTTCAATTCGTATTCTTTCATACAGTTTTGATGATACCGTAATTGACGAATACCCTTTTACTGGCATGTTGATCACTGTATCATCAATTCGTGCCAAATCTATTTATGACTTCTTATATGGTGAAATAATAATTATTATAATCAACTAATAATCATAACATACTCTGATTATTATGCTCAATAATCAGCTAATGTCAGAAATCTTATAAATCCATTTTCTCAAGCGATTTCTAAAAAGCTTTTTCTACTTCTTTTTTGAAATTTGATGTATTGAATATTAAGGTTCCTTCTGCAGCAGGTCGATCACATGTTAAACTCGTCCGTGATACAACTTGCATAAATTTTGGCCATGTTGGAAAAGGCAATGCGTAAAAATCTAATCCCCTTAAACAATCGTGGTAATGAAAATCTTTTTTAACATCAATAAAACCACGGAAAATCTTTGGAGTAAATATGTCTTGTAGGCGATCCAACAATTCAAGAGTATCTTTATTCTTTAATGAGGGATGACCTCTTCTATGCAATAAGTGTTGCCTACTTAGCCTTTGCTTCTCTTCTGGATTCAGAGCTTTCATCCATTTTACAATTAGCTCTACATCTCTCTGAAACTCACTTGGAATCTTGGCTTTAATTTCTTGATGAACAGCCACATTAACATTAAAATCTATATCTTCTAATCGAAAAGCAGAATAAGATTGCTTTAATAGTTCTACAAATTTTAATTGAGCACACATCCAGAACTCTGTTCTATCTTCATATGGTGTTTCACGTAATTTATTTCTATAAACTAAAGCGTCTAAGAATCTTTGTTCAGGAATTTCGAACTCGAAATCTATTACATAATGTTGATCCTCTTTCAGGGGCTTGAACAAAATCTTGATTTCATTATTATTACCACGTTCAATCGCTTGATTTGTTAAATCATGCAAAGGAAGTATAGACCTAATACTGACTGTTTGAGCAGGCACGCTAAATCGCTTATAACCCGCAAATAAAGCTCCTTTTTTTATTGCACAATATATCGACCATTTCTGAATATTTTCAGGGCATAAAAAAGAAATTTCTTGGTCTTCGATAATAAATTCATTTTTTAAATCTGCAAGCATTTTAGAACCATAAGACATTAATTTACGAATAATTGGAGTTGCCAGAGCTTTTGCTTCGGCGGCTAATCCGATGTTACTTACATTTGCCATGAATTATGTCCTCCTTGATATCCATCCAATTAAATATTGAATATGTAGGTATCCTAACAGTTTCATTCATATTGGAAAAAATCTGAGTTGAGATTTCAATAGGTTCGTATTCGCTCGACTCTAAATCTGTTATTGTAAGTTTGGCTTCAAGTTTGTTCAATCCAGGCTTTATGTTAAGCACTGAAAGAGCATTATACAAAAGCACTTTTCTTTTGGCAATCGATTTGAGGTATTCCAAGAATGTATGTATTTCCGTTATTAGATTAACACTCGAAAAATATGATGCAATTATGGCACTTGCTAAATCCAACCCAAACTGCTCATTTTCTTCGATAGCCTTTACGAGATCATTGAATGTCCTTTCTACCAAGATCAAATTTTCTTTGTTAAAAGGAACGGGACTCTTGATAATCCTAATGAAATTATCGATTAATTGCGAATAGACGGGATAAGTTTCTTTAATTTCATTAAATTTCTTAAAAAGAATTGTCCGAAACTTTTCAACAAATTTTTCAATATCTTCTTGTTCAATTAAAGTAATTTCGCTTTTCGGCGATAATTCCATTTTAACTATAGCTGTTCCAATGCCTTCATTTCTGATATGTATCCTATTATCAATTGATATATATCCATCTTTGTGCAGTGCGGTAGAAATCTTCAATGGTTTATCGAGAAGTATTATTTGTGGTCTAAAAAGGAGTATTGTTTGCTTAATTTCATCTGAAAGCAAATCATCACTACTTTTAATGATTAATCTTACTGACGTTTCTACTGTGTGCTCTTTGTTAATTTTAGCCTTGAATACCATGCCTACGTATCCATCAGCTTCGAATGCAGATAAACATACACCGCCCTTGATATTGGCTAACCCCTCTTTTTTTACATTATACAATTCCTTTAATACTAAGCACTCTGAAGAAAAATAAACTATAACATTAACTTTCTTCTCCGTGTTCCATATCGCATAAACTGGCAGTTCTCCTCCTTGGAGAGATGAGTCGGGAATAAATGAAGATTTCACCAAATTCAAGTTATTTCCCATGTATAGTTATAACCAAACTATTATTTAAGAGATTTATATAGCGCTGATTGACACTCTTGATGATACCGTAATCGACGAATACCCTTTTACTGGCATGTTGATCTCTTATCGTGAGTAACCTTAAAGATTTCGATCGATGATGACAAACCCCGCAACATCCCTTTTTTTTAACTATAATGTGGCTGTTTATTGGAAAGCACATGCACATTGGATTAAGTTATTTTTGGCAAAAAGGTTCAAAAAATTTTATTATCTTAATATCCCTTGGTTTTGCAGAGTCCTTAAACTAAGTTTTCTTACCATAATAATGTAGTAATTATTACTATTATCCAGATTATTAATCCGAACAAATTGATTACAAAATGAGCATTTGCGAGATTTTCTTCCTCTTCCCTGTGAAATTCGTTAAGCAGTTCTGCACGATAGCGTATATAATCATCAATAAACCAGATGATCAGACCGATAATGATCGTAATAATTGAAAAGTTTAAAATTTTTGAAAGGGGTATCTGTGCATTAAGAAAAAGGGAAAGGATAAGCGTAACACCCGCAATATATAGGGCAAATTTATACCATTTAGTAATTGAGAATCCTTGCAATAAGGAAGGCACTTGTTGAGTCATATATTACAATCCTCTTCATTATCTTCTGTTGTAGATTTATCAGCCATTTTCGCAAGCCATGTTATTCCTTTAAATATATCCATGGTTTGACGCCATTTTTGTTCTTGTTGACGTTGCAGAAGTTTTTGCCTTTCCAGTTCTTCGTTAGACCATCTGCTCTTACCAATCTGACTTCGAAAAAACTCAAGTTCTTCTCTCATAATCTTGATCAGACCGAGCAAAGATTTTGAGGCATCCTCTTCCTGTTTAACTCGGCGACGCATATCAATGTAAAATAGAATGACGGCTGCTATTGAAATGATTGTTGGAATCCAAAAAGTGGGATCATATAGATCAGACAAAGGTATAGATCATTCTCCCCTTTTATCAATTAGATCGCACTCATTATTATCGTCAACCTTTTCTGCCTTTATAGTGAGATCAAGTGGAAATTGATTTACCCCACTACTCATAATGGCAAAATTTTCCATGAACTGAGATCATTCACATCATAAACATATTCTTCATTATCGTTGAATCTCCATGTACCATTAATGTTAATTACAATTCCACCCCAAAGATTCTTTCCTCTCCTATTCTGTTCTTTGATGTATTTCTGCAACCCTCCTGCTCTTGACCCAGCATCCCCAGTTTCTGCCGTCCTTCCTGCTTTGGGGTCAAAAATGCCTATTGTGCCATCTTGGAACTGGACAATAAAATCTGGAAAGAATGTACCTTCATTATCACTTCTTAAAACTGCAAAATATTTTATTTCAGTCTCTCCATTCTTAAACCACCATTTGACTTTTTTTGAATTTTCTAATGCTTCTACAAAGAGCCGTTCTGGTTCGCTTTGTTTCCTTGTATAGAAGGGTTTCATGACAGATTTTGGTTTGTTTTCTTTCATATACTTCTCATTATAACTAATTAAAACAGGGACTTCCCATATGGGTACTTCCACCTTTTCTTTGGTTTCACTCAAAGGTTGGACTATTTCCAATTTGTATCTTTCTTTCACCAAATTGATGCTATCAACAAATGCCTGAACATTTTCTCTGCCTAAAACAACTTTTTGAGCCTCAGAATCAAACTTCTTCAACTTGAATTTTTCAGTAAGGAATTGGTAAAGTGCTGTTTTCATCCTATCGCTTGAATCTGCTGGTGCATAAGGCGAACAGGCTTCTGTTATGAATTTGTCAAATCTCTGCTGTAATTCGGCAGGGTTAAGCGAAATGTCTATGCTTCCTTTTTGTTCAATTTCTCCTACTTGGTCAATGTTTACAATTCTTCCATCTGCAATTATTGGATTTGCTATTCTTGATGGGGAAGTAGTTATTTTGTCTTTAAGATTTGTTTCTTCTGCAACGCGTATGAAAATCTTAGCGTATTCACCTGACAATCTTGTCCTTTCTCTTTGTCGTTTCAAATAAATCGAAGGGAGTTTGATTTCTTTATATAGGGTGTTATCTCTTTTTGCTTCATTTATCGTTAAGTAGTCTTTTGCATAGTCTTCTGTTATGTCAATCTTCGACAAATTTGTAAAAATGAATCCCTTGTTTAACTCTGACTCATTGTAGTACTTCAATTCAGGCATTCTCATGATTCTGCCGATTGTTTGAATGGTAAACTCGAAACTTGTTGATTCTCTGAAAATTACAAGTATCGATGCTCTGGGGCAATCCCATCCTAATGCTGGTGCCTGCTTGAAAATCAAAACTTCAACTTCATTGTCATTCTTTGTAACATTCGTTAAGGTCTCAGTCTTCTCTTCTGAAAGCCAAATGGCAAGTTTTCCATTTTCCTCTACTATTCCTTTCTTCTTGAGAATAGCGATTATGTCATCTTTTTTGTTAACAAGAATGCCTTTTTGGTCAGGTAACTGAACGAGTATAAGAGGATTTATTACAGAACCTTCCTTTTCCAATGATTTTTTCAATTCTTGCCTTTTCTTAAGGGCTTGTTCAATTACCAATTCATCGGTACTTTTGGGGCCAACTTTGAGGGTCAGAAATTCGGGGTTAACTGCAATCTCCGACTTAATCATCTCTTCGGCTTTAACATCAGATAGATAGACTTTTTCAATTTCAGTAACATTTGCTGTCAAGTGGGGAGTTGCAGAAACTTCAATTGTTACTTTTGGTGCAATTGTAGAAATCAATTCTCTTGATTTTTCTGAACTTGCTGTATGGTGGCTTTCGTCAATTATTAGTATTATCTCTCTGCCATCTTCTTTTGTATTCTGAATAATGCTATTGAGATTGTTGTCCTGTTCATTTTCTCTAATATAGATGTTGATGTCTTTTTTGTTAATGCTGTGCCAATTTATGAAAAGAATTTCATCTTCTGCGATTTTTCTATCAATCAAATCATCGAAATATGAACATTGAAGTAATCGGTCATCTTCGTAGTATTTTTCTAATTTTTCTTTACTTTGTTCATGTAGCATTCTGACAGAGATCCAGATAAAGGAGAACTTTCTGTCATCTTTCCTGTTTTTGACCAACTTCTTCAATAACTGTGAAACTACTAAAGTTTTACCGCTTCCTGTTGGGGCTTGAAAAATAACTACTCCTGGTTCTGAACTTCTCAGAACATTCTCTACTTTAACTTTAAGGCTATCTACCGCATTTTTTTGGTAGTTTCTGAGTTCTGTTATTTGAATATCCTCCTGTAAACATTTAAAATTACGGCAGGAATCGGTTTTAGTTCTACAAAATCTTTTATATCTTCAAATTCTTCCTCTCTTGCACTTTCATCAAGGGAGAACACATAAACTACGAATTCGTGATTTATCTTTCGCACTTCTCGTTTGAATGGTTCAATGCCGCTATCATCATAGATAATGCCGAGATACTTGCCTTCGCTGTTGACAAATATCCTAAAAGTCTCTTCATGTTTTACCGCATCAAAGCAATCTTCCTTTAAGCAAAGCATTTCAGTTGATTTGTCAACAAGCCCTTTTTTGTTTAGGTCAGTAGGTTCAGCATCTACGAAGTCAGTTCTAAAGTATCTTAAATTCCCTTTAGTTCCTTGTATTTTTACCTTGTTTTGATTTTCATAACCTTTGATGACCTTTTCAAGTCTTGGATAGCAAACATCAGTACAAATGTTATTTTCGTTGTCTGTACACAATATGAACTTCCTTCTTCCATCATCTTCATTGTTTAGGTTTAATATTGCATGGCCAGTAGTGCCTGAACCAGCAAAAAAATCCAAAACTATGGCATCTTTGCTTTTTATCCCTATTTCTACGCAACGCCTTATTAGACCTGTGGGTTTTGGACTGAGAAAGGCGTCCCTCGAAAGAATTTCTGCCAATTCTCCAGTAGCGTTAGCGTTGAAACCGACCTCTGAACCGTCCCACAGAGTACTTGGCGGGACTCCTTCCTGAACTTGCTGGAGAAATCTCTTTGCTTTCGGTTCCTTCCATCCTTCCTTCCAAACAATTTCATTTTTCTTTAACATTCGCTTAAGTGTCTCTTGTGAATACCGTGGGTAACTACCTACTGGTGCTTTCCAATGTATATTCCATTTTTCAAAGTAAAATTCGTATTCGATGTTTTTGTTGCGTGCCGATAATGGGTCATATTTGTAAGGTCCTTTTCCATCATTGTCGTCATTAACATAAGATTCTGATTTGTCAGATGGTTGTCTGAGTCTGTCTATTGAGTGGATGCTTTTTGCATAAACTAACAGATATTCAGTATTTTTGCTAAAAAACCTCGCACTATTCTTAACTGTATGCAGTTGTCTCCAAGTCACACATGCAACAAAATTCTTTTCGCCAAAGATTTCATCACACAATAGTCGTAATTGAGCAAATTCATTTTCGTCTATGGATATGAAAATGAGTCCATTTCTTTTCAAAACAGATTTAGCAAGAGAGAGCCTCTTTTCCATGAAGGAAAGCCATTTGCTATGCCGATAAGGGTCTTCGCTATCTACAATCTTATCATTATACTTGAAACCTTCATTACCACGGTTGTACGGTGGGTCAATGTAGATAATATCAATCTTGCCCTTGTGAGTGTAATTTAGAACTGAAAGAGCATGATAATTATCTCCTTCAATTAGGATGTTAATCGGCTTCTCTTTTGAGGTAACGATATTTCTGCTTTGGTCTTCGACGAGAACAGGCAACTTCTCCTTGCATAATTCAACCACCTGTTCAGTTTTATCTTCCCAAACGATACCGTATTTCTTCCTTTTCTTGAGTTTCTTAATCTCTTTGACCAATTCCTCTTTTGACCAGTCAGAGAAGTTCTCTTTTGCCATGTTCTAAACCTTTTTTCTAACCTATATGTTCTTGTTCGCTTCTTTTAGAGTTTTGTTCAGTTACGCAGTGAGCAACATCAGTTGCACATTATTGAGTTTTAGATCGCATTTTACAACATCAGTTGTATTCTTAACATATGTTTGGAAATCACCATCAGCCAGAAATTCTCACGGTACAGATAACATGCTGTTATTGCAAGACCGAATCCTGCACCTTTTTTTAATTTTTTCAAAATTGAGTGCCATTCATACATTATGTATGCTATACCTCTGGAGGCACCCTCCCCCGCCATGAGAAATAACGGGTAGTTATCTCTACTTTTTTTGGGAAATAGGTGATGATAATATGACATTATTTGATGATAAGTCATCATTGGCTATCATCAAGTTGATGAAGTGGATTTGATGGGTTGGGCTGTTGGTGGATACAGCAGTTTAATGGTAAGAGGTTGAAAAATAACCATCAAGTCGAAGTTATCTATACCGAAAGATAACTTCCAAAAAATAACTAAAAAAAATAAACCTCTTCATTATCAGAAGTGCCCTTTTAAGGCGTAACGACCCCTGCTCTTTAGAAGGCTTCAAAAGGCGTAGAAAGCAACACTACGTCTTTGCTGTATAGCAAACTACTAGTGTTACCGTCGATTTGAAATTACCAACACAGTCTGTTTCAAAGCCTAAATTAACACAAAACTGTTGCTATACAGCAACCTTTTTGTGTTAGGACTCACAACCTTTTCACCTTTTTAGGTCAACAACATCGCAGGCGATGGAGAGACAACCTTCATTCATTTATTTACCATTCTTTAAAGAATGCCCTTTTCCAAAATGATCCTTCCTTTGAAGAAAAAGTGTCCATTTGTATCAGTTAATAGTGGATACAGGATCACCTTGAATCCAGCGTAGCCATATCATCAGAAAAAAATACTCTCTTAATGCCGGCATCATTTTTTCTTTTTTATACAGAGGGGTGAGCATGCAGATGAAATACCACTGCACCAGAAAAAGAATGCAAAACAGGCAGGTTAGGATTCCATACGAAGTCTCTCTTGTGATTCAGCAACTTCTAAACATCCAAGGTAGGTCATTCTCGGACTATGTTAGGAGTCTTATCGTTAGTGATCTTGATCGGAGATCAGTGTTCACGACGCAATTGAAGGAGCAAATGATTACGCATGAAGAAGGTGCGGTTTAATGGAAAATAAGAAGGTAAACAATATAGGACTATTTTCTATCTTCCACTACTACCATACCTCAATTATTAGAGAGCAATTTTTCTACTCTCTAGTAGAAAATAGATTCAATCTTCTCAATATGTATTCGCAGTTAGAAAAGAGTAGAAAAAGAAAGATCGGGGTGGAAACCTATGGGTGGTAGTGCTGGATATCAAATGCCTAGGATACATCATGTTATAAATGAAGTATATGGCAATGCTAAAAAATTACTCGAACACGGTAACGAAGTGAATCTAAACCCCTACCTGTTGATGGGAACTTACGCTATTAGTTATATGACTGCCAAGGCTGCCATTGAAACCACAATCGCAAAATTAGAGGCGGAAGGCAAAGATTACCAAACGCAATACGTCAGGGGCAAGGGTTACAAGATATCAACCAGACACGATCCGAGCGATGAAAATTTGCGACCCAAACCAATCGAAGAACCTAACCCACTACCTGCAGGACAACAATTTCAATGCACAAAATGCACTGCACATTTCCCTTCCGAAGAGAGCATGATCAAACACGTTCAAAGTTATCATGGTGAGTGAAATATGGGTATTGATTATTCGAGACTCAATTACTGTTCTACTTGTTGCAAGCCTTATACCAAGACAATAGGTCGAATCTGCGAGATTTGCCATAGACCTATGCGAACACGGAACTGGCGGAATCCCAATAAGAACCGAAAAAATAAAACGAAAAATAAGTTATAATAAGCGATTATTCCTCAATTTGTTGGTTCGACCTGCTAAAAGGGTGACGATACATCAAACAGGAACCACTTTGTCTTATAGAGGAAAAGATAACTTTGAACCGTAACCAACTTTTAGGTAAGATCAATGAGATGCGTAAAAAGGTAGAAGGGAGGCTGGCTTATTTTGAGAAAAGAGATAATGACGAATATAGTTCTGCTGACAGCAATTTAAAAACGGTATTTTTGGCAACTGCTGTATTTTCTGCCAGAGCGTTCAGGATCACAATCCCCAAAGTTGCTGCCCAAAATCTCGAACTGAGAGATGGCGATCTTCTTGAGATTCAAGCCAAAAAATACGACGCACTGGTTGAGGCTCCGCCCTGCTTTGGTTTGTTCAATTGCTCATCGAAATGCAAACACCTGTGTCCCCATGCTGAGGACTGTAAAGGGCAAAAAAATTAAACGTATTTCTATTTAACAACAAATGATCTTTTCAATATATTCAAGATTGCTTCCAAGTCCCCACCAGCAACAAATCGGTCAGCATTCATTGCACTTGGAAATTCCGAGTATATCAATTGATAATTGTCGAATTGAATACTTTCCCCATGCTTTGATTTCATAATTTTAACTATAGCATCCTTCTGTAAAAGCCGAAGTTCATCTTTAGCAACAATTCGTGGAACTATCATTTTTGCTGAATTGCCAAAGAGAAGCATGATCTTTGGCTTTGTTAGAGAAATAATAATGGGTAAAAAATTACTGGAACAGGTTTCAAGTGCGATATTAAAATTGTTCTTATTTCCTTTTTTATCAACATAACATTTCACTAAATCTGTAAAATAAAACGATTTTCCTTCACTTTCGATAAAATAAAGTATTTTTCGCACTATACTCTGATTGTAAGTCGTCAATTTTTCGTTTAGATAGTAATCCTTCAAAATATGCTGAGTCGGTATTCCTTTTTTGAACAAGCCATAATGATGAGTTATATTACCAACGCTCTCTGAGACTATTAGAACGTCTAAATTGCTCTCAAGTTTTTCTGTATTAGAGAAACCAAAGAGGGGAGGCATGTCAAAGTAAGGCTTTTCAATAAAAATAGAATCGGGATACGATTCCAATCGTTTTTCTCTGCAGTCATCACATATTTTCTGCCAGTTTTGTTCGAAGGTATCTGCCATAAAATCATCTGTTAAAATAGATTTGTTTTCACAGGTCATAAAGTTCTCTGATGAGATAAACTTTTGGAAATCAGTAATATGTTTAGCCATGCCAGATTTGTTGCTTAACGCATAATCACCCTATTTCATTGCTTTTTATAGTGGGGTAAAAAACAATGGTATGGATAACGAAAAATGAAAATCGAGTTAAACTTGAAGGGACGTATATCCTTAAGGTTAAAGGAAAAGAAGTAGATCGCTTTTCGAGCCTAAAGGAGGCTAAAAAGGAGGCAGACCGCTTAGGAGGCGAAGTCTGGCTTGACGACTTTCGAGTCTATTCCGCTAGAGAAACCTTCATAGAAGAGCCTGAGCAAACGATAATCAACAGGTCGTCAAAGAAAAGTAGAAAGCCAAAGAGCATTGTGAAGAAACCACCGAGAAAAACCACACGAAAAAAGGGGATTTATGGGGTATTCGAGTAAGAGATGATCCCCTTTTTAGGAAAGCACCTTCAGGTTAGCCTTGTCGTAGATTATCTTTAGTTTATCTGGTCTATAGTCCGTGTAATGTCTCGCTAATACTGATCTTGGGATTCTACCACAGAATGCGTCAATATAGCGATCGCTAACACCAAGGTTACTCATTTCCTCTGCAAACCACTCCCTTAGAATTTTTGGGGTAATGTCAAGACCAGTTATTTCTCTTGCAGTGCTCCATATCTTCTTTGAAACTCGTTCTGAGTTTAGGAATAACTTATGACCTTGTTCCTTCCCAGACTCTGAATGTTTCTCTAATTCCTTCTCGGCTTCATGATTGTAGAAGGTTACCCAAGTTAGTTTTGTCTGACCATTCGATTTGGGGGTCAACATTCTTTTAGCCGAATCGACTTCCTCTTTCTTGATATTCAATAACTCGTGTCTCCGCAAACCTGAAGATGCAAATAACAGAAATAAGGTTCTTTCTTGCTGATCTTCAATAGACTCATAGAATCTCCTAAGTTCTTCTTTTGATGGGATGGATTTAGGTGACAATATGACCCGAGGGAATTTGAAGCCCTCAATCAAATCAGGTCTTTTCATGAAGTCTCTTAGAAATACCTTCAACATGGAAAGGACATTCCGATATGTATTCTTATTCTTAAACTCGACAAGATATTCTTGGATTTCTGATTTGTTTACTTCAATTTCATCAAAACGCTCCAAGAAATGCGTCAAAAGATTGATGTGACTATATGCTGTTCTATGAGTTAATTGGTGATCTATTGTTAGATACTTGCGAAAGTCATCAATCAATGACTGACTATACTGTATCATCAATCCTGAGTTTTGTTCAGAATAATGTTCATTTTGGTGAAGCTTTTTCATCAGAAAAAGGTTCAATGGAGCCCCAGAAGGGGTTTGAACCCCTGACCAACGGTTTACAAAACCGTTAATCGACTTGCCCCTTAGGACTCCAGAAGATACAGTGATCATATTTTATATATGTAATTTATGTATCATATCTAAGAATTGCGTTAGTGATGATCGAGTCTGCTGAAAAGCCCGTCTCTCATTCAACCTCTGGCTGAAACTGACACAACCCCATAGGGTGCAGTTGTCTGCTGACTAGCTTCAACCGAGCCCCCAATCAATATGATTACTCGCAATGTTCCATAGTCGTTCTCATTCTGAACAACAGCAGACGCTATTGTCCCAGTAACAGTATAAGATCTAGTCCCAGAACCTGACACTGACCTTGTACCTTCCTCCACTGTGCCTATTTGACCGGTCCAGTCGGTATTAGATTCTATCCTTATTGTGAATGTAGCCGTCTTGGGTGTTGAGTACCAGTATGCAGAAACAGCTATAATAGCAATGACAGCAACAACGACGACTGCAGCAGCTATAAGTTTAGTATTCATCTGCTTTTCCTTATACCCTTTATGTTGGATTGTCGCCTCGGTTTCAACTGGCGTCATTCCTTGTGGTTGAGGAGGCGCAGAAAGCGTGTTCAGGCTATGGAGCTTCTTTTCGAGAGGTTTTGTAGCTAGCACGAATGCCTCTTCACTGATCTCCTTGTTGATCAAGCGTTTTGTGAGTTTTTCGATGGTTTCCTCTACAACCTTCCTCTCTCCATTGATTACCATGTACGGAACAAATTCGGGGGCAGGGTCTTCAATGATGGCTCCGTGTATCTTGCCATCTTCCATCATTTTAACCAGAAGAAGCCGAATTTGGTAGTTGTCCAAATCCAAATGCTTTCCAAGGTCTATTAGTGGGTTTTTTTTGAAGGCCAAATCCGCAGAAATACGCAGTATTTCGCTATCACTAAAAATGACGAATAGCCGGTTCGAATAATCAGTAATCACATATTCTTCTTTATAAAGGTCCTGTAGTGCCTGAACCGCCTCATTTTCAGACAAATTCAGGGCTTTGGCTTGCTCAGCGAAGGTGATTTTCCTCATTTAGAACAAACCCGCCCGTTGATGATAATGGCTCTGCAACCTTTACCCACCATGCTGGAGCACACCATTAATGGAAAATGCCCACTGGTCAACGAGCCCCTTTGCCTTCCCCATGAGATAGAATCCTCCAAGGAACATCTTGGGACCTGGGCAGACAAAGAACAACGATTCACACTCGTCATTTTTCAGCCTTATTCTCAAAATCGGATTTCCAACACCTATGGCGTCAGGCTCAACATTTCGGATGGCTCGCAGGGGAAGTTCAAAATCCATAATTTTGTCATTTAGTAACATTATTCGCTCATTGGTGAGTATCGGTTTTCGTAATAGGTCAAAGCGAAACATTGATTTGGACCATTCAAAAGTGCCTCCATGATGAAGGACAGCGAACCATCCAGACTCAAGCTCTTTGATGATTTTTTCTCCTTGAATTAGTACGAAATCGGAACCTTGCACAGTGGAATGTGGACTAGGCAAATTAGTCTGGTTTGGTGCTACATTCATTGTGCTCGCGGGGGGGATGGTGCTTACATTGACGCTGCTAACATTTATCGATCGCTTAAGATCGCCCAGTTTAGCTTCCAGAGGCCTTGTTGCCAGCAGATATGCATCTTGTCCTATCTCATTGTTGGCGAGCATGATGGAAAATTTTTGAATATTACCTTCGCATTCAGCGATTTCCTGCTGTATCAACTTCCTTGGCATGAACTCGACCTGTGGGAGGGCAATAAGAACCCCATCAATTTTATTTTCGCCCTCTAGCTTTTTTATTAGGAGAATGATCTGATCTTCTCCCATTCCCTCCCTATCCGCAATTTTTTTAATCGATATGCGCTGGTTTGAAAAACAGTCAATAAGCTCGTTGATCTCTTCATCAGTAAATATTATAAAGAGGTCGTTATTCTCGTCTATGAGTAGGTTGGATTTTTTGTAAATTTCTTTCACAGTGTTAATGATTGCTTCCTGTGGCATATTGTATTTTGAGGCCTCTTCGGCGAAGCTGATCTTTTTCATTATAGCCCCCTCTTCATTTCCTCCTTCAACCTATCTTCTGTAACGAAGCCTTCTCCGTCTGCTGTGAAGTATCCGCTAATCTTTCCTTTGATTTGTAAGCTGCCTACAAGTTTCTTGATTGCCTCTTGGCTCATTGGCTCCTCTAGTTTGTGGCTCAGATCTTCAAACTTAAATCTTCCCAACTCTCTTATTGTATCACTCAGGGCTCTTTCCGATACAAACTCTTGGTTGTGTTTTAAGACTAACCCCTGAATTTTCTGCTCATCTAAAAGTTTGGAAACTAATTTATTGGCGGTCTCCGTATTTAAGCCAATATTTTTAGAAGCATCTTCAATTTTCAGTCTACCCTCTCTTTTCAATAAATTCTCTAAAGCCTCCTCTTTTTTAGATCGAACCCATTTGCTATATAGCCACACAACAAAAATGATGGAGACCACTATAATTAGGCTTTCAATTAAAATATTTCCTAAGGCGATTTGATAAAAACTGATGGTTGTAGGTTCAAAATATGTTTTGTCGGATTCTATGTTGATAGCAAGGAATGGCATCCATGAGGATATGTTTGCTCTGTACAGCCCATTTCCTAGGTTTTCAGCTAATATTCCATTCACTTTTACTTTAGAATCTGCTACAGGTAGATTGTCATATTCATAGTTAAGAGTTGTAAGTGCTATGATACTTCCAGGAGTTAGGGACTCAATGTTGATATTAGTCTTGACACGATCAAATATACAATAAACTTCATTTGTTGTAAATGCAGATAACCCATAATTACTGTCTACGACTTTAGATATCTTGAATACTTTTTTACCAATATCATCTTGACTTAATACAGTATCATTCAATATAATTGTTCCTGCAAATGGTCCCCCATCATATCCGTAGACCGCGACCGAGGTAATGTTTGCACTTCTTCCAACATTTATTCTGCTAGACTCTACATTAAGAGTTACATTTACTTGATCCCAGATAAGGGTTTGATTTTCGACAATTTGATCATAATATGTAACACCATTGGCATTAACCCCAGAGACGGCCCAGATCTTTTTCCCCAATATTGAAGAGTTTACATGAGAAATTATCCATCCCGAACCATTCGTAATATACTCGTTAACGCTTTCCATTGTACTGATTTCACTCAAATTATACAACTTTACTGTAAAATTATCATAGAATACGTCTGTTCTTCTTGCACATAATCCAACTTTTCCAATTGTATAAGTTCCATCCGTCCAAGAAAGCATCTTTTGACCATTCAAGTAACCCGTAAACGTTTCACCATGAATTTCGACCTTTAAGGTGTAATCGACATTTAAGTTGATGGAATAATTAACTTCCTCTCCAATTCCATATTCAGGGTATTCTGGAGAATACATGTGAAACCCAACTTTATTATATTCATGGCTGATTACGAAAGCATAGAAATGTTCATTATCGGTATACCTGAAAACAATGCCAGCCCTGAATCCAACTGCGTCGGTAAACCTCAATTTTATCTCTATTGCACAGTCAGTTAAAGTCAGGTTATTAACAACTGAAATGCCATTTTCAACTACCCCTAAGCTAGTGAAATATTCTCCGTTTATAACAGACCACTTACCAGCAGTTCCAGTCCAACCATCTGCAATACCATCATTAAAATCATCAAAGAAAATATTATTTTGGTTTAAAGTGTCTTGCAATATTTGAATAGCCTTCAATTGTTCCACGTATATTTTGCCATTAATTACATCAGAATTGTTGTTACTCCATTTAGCATGAAAGCCAACTGTTTGAGTACTACCCACATCAGCTCTATTATCGCTGATATAGTATTGATCAATGATTACATGAGGTCCTGCTATCTCTTCATTTCCTATAGAAGTTAGAGGCTGATTGCTAAGAATAGTAGCAATCCTATCTACATTTGAATAGCTATTTGTGTTATCCCCAATCCAGTAGATTTGTGCTTCGTTAGGTTGATCTGATGGATTTGTATCATCTAAGGATACCATATCAAAAGAAATCGTTCTATCCCATGCTGATGATTCCTTGCCAGCCAAAAGATAATTGTAGTTTGTTCCAATATTGAGTCCGACACCTGCAATAATATCTCCTGTCACACTATTCCTTAAAGCAAGCCAGCTTGGATTTGTCTTTGAAAAATAGACTATAGTGGCCCCTGAAGATGCTTGATTAACTATTCCGCCAACAATCTTCTCCTCATCAGAATTTTTTGCTTTAGCGTAATCCCAACCAGATCCAAATATGTGCAACCAATCAGCCTGAGTTGTTCTTATCCAGTTGTTTCCCTTGTATACTCTGAGGCTTGCATCTCTGAAGACAATATCTACAAAAAGGGGAGTTCTGACATAAGTTACATAATCGCCTAAACCATAGTTTATCACATTCCATTTATGTCTACCAATCCCTCCTGTATAGCCTCCATAATCCGTTAACAAATCATTATTATTTGATGGGTTATTATCACCATCAAAATCTATGCGTAAGTCCTTCAATATCACAACTCGATTTCCGTACCAAGAATTTGCATCATCCCATTTCAGATAAACTCTACTATCAATTGTAGCTTGACCTCCATTTCCTGCGGTGATTTCCAATGGGATCAGAGGATAACTTGGCTTACTTACACCACTATTACCGTAATAGACAAAAATCATCTTGGTTGTTGAAGCAGTGAGGTTGACCTCAAATACGACTTTAGCATTAGTAATGTTCGATTCAGATACATAGCTTGGAGTCTCGATACCATCTATTACAACTCGAATATCGTCACCATCTGTTTGAGCATGTCCTTTATGATCAAGAATTATTTCAATAGGGAAATTTGTGAGGGTATAGCCACTTCTTTCTGTGAGCGTGATTGACCTTCTATATCTCCAGTTAGGATTCCACCAAACATCAGTACTTGATGGCGAATTAGAGGCACTTGTTATCTGTATTTCAGAAGAGAGAAGGATGAATACTAATAGAAGAGTTAAAGTTATAGGCAAAAAAGATTTTTTCATTGCCTTTCCCTGCTATAATAATTACTACTCAGCACTTAATTGAGGCTACTCCAAGTTATAATTTACAATTGTTACTAATAAAAACAATGATATTCATTATTCTTCCAGATACTCTCAAGATAATAAATGGCAATCTTCTACATGCACCCAAGGAATAAACTTTAATCTTCATGTTTTTTTATATGTAATTTATGTTTTTTATTTAATCCCTCCATTCTACGAACATAAATTACTTAAGTCTCCATACATCGATGGTAACAAAGGTGCCCGATATTCACCCGTCAAAGGATATAATCTCATCAAAGAGCCGGCTCCTGGAAGGTAAAAAGGTAGCCCTAGGCATCTGCGGCAGCGTAGCCGCCGTCAGGTCCCCCGAAATTGCTAGGGAGCTCATGCGCAACGGCGCTGAGGTTTATGCAGTAATGACCGCGTCCGCCCAGAAGCTCATCTCCCCTGAACTTATGGAGTGGGCAACCGGCAACCCGGTCGTCACGGAGCTCACCGGCAGGATCGAGCACGTCGAGCTGGGCGGGGGCTTCCCGGGCTCCGCCGACCTTCTGCTTATCGCGCCCGCCACTGCCAACACCATCGGCAAGATCGCGGCGGGCATAGACGACACCCCCGTCACCTCACTCGCCACAACCTCCATCGGCTCCGGGCTGCCGATAGTGCTGGTCCCGGCCATGCACAGGAGCATGTACGACCACCCGGTGGTCCAGCAGAACATGAAAAGGCTGGAGTCCTTAGGCATAAGAATCATCCAGCCCGAGGTGGTGGAGGGCAAGGCGAAGATCGCCGATATAGGCGCCATAGTCGAGGAGGTCATATCACTTCTAGGCAAAAAAGATCTCCAGCGCACCCGCGTTCTCGTAACGGCAGGCCCCACCCGGTCCTACATGGACGCCATAAGGTACCTCACCAACTCCAGCTCCGGTAAGATGGGCTTCGCCTTCGCAGGTGAGTCGCTTGCAAGGGGCGCCAAAGTCACGCTTATCACCGGCCCCACGGCCATCCCCCCTTCACCCAACACCAACGTCATCAGGGTGGAGACAACCGAGGAGATGCTCCAGTCGGTAAGGTCCGAGCTGAAAAAGGGGTACGATCTTTTAGTAATGGCCGCCGCGCCCCTTGACTTCACCATCGCCGGCAGGTCAAAGGGGAAGCTCCCAGGCGATGCCCCGATAAAGCTCAACCTGACCCCCCTGCCCAAGATAATTAAGGAGGCCCGCTCCCTCTCGAAGAAGCTCTTCATCATCGGCTTCAAGGCAGAGCACGGCCTCTCCTCAAAGGACCTCATCTCAAAAGCCCAGGACCGCCTCAAAGAGTCCGGCATGGATCTAATCGTCGCCAACGACCTCTCGCGACCGGATACCGGCTTCGCGGCCGACACCGACGAGGTCTACGTCCTCGACGCCAAAGGGCTCATCGCGCACATTCCTCTAACGCAGAAGCGCGAAATCGCCCGGAAGGTCCTCGACATGTTCGCCGAAAGGAGGAAAAGGTAATGGCCCTCGGTAGCACCACCACCTCCTCCGTGGTTGAAAGGGGCATCCAGTACAACGGCGAGGGTTACGCTCCCGGTCATATTACCGGCTTCTTCACAATCCACATGACCGACGATCCCCTATCCTCGGGCTCAACAGGCGCCGGCCTCTGCCTCAAGGAGGGCGTCATCACCGAGGTAACGGCGGTGGAAAGCGACAAAACAGAGTTGATAATGGATTCGAATGGCTTCCCCGTGCCGCCGTCCCCGACCTGCGACTCCGTGTTAATCAAGATGCTCTGCGGCAGACCCATAAAGGTCACCGCCAGGCAGACAACTAACCTACCGGCAGGCTACGGCTATGCCGTCAGCGGCGCCTCCGCCCTCAGCCTTGCCATAGCTGTAAACCAGGCCCTTGACCTCAACCTCACCAAGAGGGAGGCCGGGCGGGCGGCCCACGCGGCCGAGGTCGAGAACCTTACCGGCCTGGGCGACGTCTCCGCGCAGCTTTTGGGCGGGCTCGTGGTCAGGCAAAGGCCCGGCGCCCCCGGATTCGGCGAGGCCAGGTGCCTCCCATCCCCGAACGACCATGTCGTTGTCACCTCCCCCGTGATCCCATTCCCGACCAGCAGGATGATCACCGAGGAGAAGTATGTCAAAAAAATAAACCCCTTGGGGGAGTCCGCCATGTCCTCCTTCCTTCCGTCTCCCGGCATCGACAACTTCATGCACCTGTCCCGAACCTTCTGGGAGGGGGTCGGTATAGCCAACGATCGCGTCCAGCGGACAACCAAGCTATTCGAGTCAGCAGGAATCACATCACCCTCAGCCAAGAAGGGTGTGGTCTTCGGCGTTGTACCAAGGGACGACCTCAAAAGGGTACTGCCGCGCCTGGTCCCCCGCTTCAAGCCGAAAGGGGATCCGCCCCCCGTAATCCGCGATCCCTCCGGCGGCCTTACGATTATCCTATCAGAAATATCAACGAGGGGTGCCTGCTGATGGGCATCCGGTTGAAAATACCGAAGAGCCATGTGAGGGCTGACTCGCTGAGGAAGAGGGAGGAGCTGATCGAGGGAGAGGAAAAGGGCGTAGTAGCAAAGGCCGGCCTCATAGCCTACGGCAGGGGCGAGGCCTTCGACTACCTCATCGGGGAGGCCACGATCCCGCCCGCCCTTTTCGCCGCCAGGGCAGCCGCCGCCTACCTCCTTCTTGCAGGCCACCCCGTAATATCCGTGAACGGCAACGCGGCAGCCCTCGTCCCGGAAAGACTGGTCGCCCTTTCAAGGGAGGTCCCAGCCGGCCTCGAGGTGAACCTCTTCTACCGGAGCCGGAGGCGCGAGTACGCGATAAGGTCCGTCCTGATGAAGGCCGGCGCCACCGAGGTCTTGGGTGTCGGCAAACACGCCAGCGCGACAATCCCGGAGCTGCACAGCGAGAGGAGGAGGGTCGATCCCCGCGGAATTTACTCCGCCGATGTCGTTCTCGTGCCGCTGGAGGACGGCGACCGGACAATGGCTCTGAAGAAGGCTAGAAAGTTCGTCATAGCCATCGACCTGAACCCGCTCTCCAGGACAGCCCAGACCGCGGACGTTACAATCGTCGACAACATCGTTAGGGCGGTCCCGAACATCCTTGCCGCGGTAAAAGATCTAAAGAAACTGGGCAGATCCGAGCTCAACGGCATAATCAGGCGCTTCGACAACCGGAGGAACCTCTCCGAGTCGATACAGTACATCCGGGACAGGCTCTCAACCCTTGCCAGGGGTGACTAGCACGAGCAGGAGCCCGAGGAGGTCCTTCCTTCTCGTCTACACAGCCATACTCGGCGCCCTCTCCATCATCCTCAGCTCGATAAGGGTCTCCTTCCCGCTGGGAAACCCCAACCTCGGCTCGACCCCGGTGTCCGTGGCGGGCGTCACCTCACCAGGCATAGCATCCTTCATCGTCGGCCTGATAAAGGGGCTCGGCGTATCACTATGGACCGGCCAGGCGCTCCTGGAGATGCCAGCCGGAATCGGCGACGGCATCATGGCCCTCTTCACCCTCTGGCTTTCGAGGAGGATAAACGCCGTGGTCGCGGTTGTTGTGGGGCAGGTATCAAGGTACTTATTCACCTCCGGCATGATCGCCCTCGTTCTGGGCACGGCCGTATCCGTCGACATGTCGCTGCCGGGCGCCTCCCTGCTCTTCTCCAAGATCATATCGGCAGCGCCATGGTTCTCCCCGGTGGGCCTCCCGCCAGTTCTCGCCAACATAGCCATGGTCTGGGTCGCCATGATACCCGCAATCACCGCATCAATCGTCGCCAACGCGGTCCTGTCGGGCGCGGTCGTCGCGGCGCTTAAGAAGTTCTATCCGTCCATATTCAGGGCTAAGTAAAAATGAGATATAGAGGATTAGGTTAGAGAATCATCATCTTTTTTCTTATTCAGAGCTATCATTAACACTTAATATTTTTATATGACTTATGACAAAATGGGTACAAAGTTGATGAAAAATATGGAAAAATGGTCAAAATGCCTTGTGGCAAACATATTGCTTCTCACACTGTTTCTTTCCACATTTGCTGCCGTCAGCGCCCAGCAGTTGACAGTAGAATACGGGCCGGTCCAGATATCGACCGGAGGCGATGAAGCAACCCCGCAGATCGGGCTGGACTCCAAGGGCAATGTCCACATCATATGGGCATCTGACGAGGCAAGCACCTTGATGTACATGATGTTCGACAGCAGCGGGGGCGTGCTTATCGGTGAGACAAACCTGCTGGTGGCCGCTACACCCAATGCATATCACTCCATTAGACCATCAATGGTGATCGATGCCAACGACGAGATCCACGTTGTCTACCATGGTTGGAGCAATTATGTTGACATTACACCATCGGGATATGACGATACCGTGGCACTAAGAAGCGCTGAGGTGATGTACCTAAAGTTCAACCCCTACCTCGATGACATGGACGGAAGCCCGGCAGACTTCTACACGATAACAACGATACCTGAGAAGGTGATCAGCACCGTAGATGAGTACAAATCCCGGGCAGCCAACATGGACATCGATCCCTCTGGGAAACTTCACATAGCATGGTTTGATAATGGAACTCTTGCTGGCAGTGGTGCCCCGCCAGATTGGGAGGTACGCTACATTGCGATGGACCTCAATGGCAACACAGTTGTAAGCGAGCAGACGGTTGCGACCGGATTCACGACAGACGGCGACTGGGGCGAGGCTGAGATAGTCGCGGACTCGCAAGGCAATGCCCATATATTCTTCGTGACTGAGGGCTGGACTGGTAACTCATATCAGTGGCGCGACGTCTGGTACCTGATGGTCGATGGCTCGGATGGCAGCCTGCTGATTGCCCCGACGCAACTCACGGACAGTGGTCAGCAATGGAAGCACTCTCAGCCGGCGGCGGACGTCGACAGCAATGACATACTTTATTTTGTATACCATGATTCAAGAGCTGAATTAGGATCTAAGGATAAAACCAAGACAGAGATATACAGGTTCGTTGTGAACCCCTACCTCGATGACCTCAGCGGAAATCCAGCAGACCCGAACGTAGTTGTCATCCAGCAACCGGCGCCAATCACAGCTGCCGATGATTATCAATCATTCATGGCGAACATTGACGTCGATGCCTCGGACAGGGAACATATTGTCTGGAAGGACATGAGACACACAGATGGAGGAGAGATCTACTACAGCCAGTATTCGACTATTGGCGAGACAAGGATCACCCAATTCAATGGAACCGTAGATCCTGCGGACTGGACGGAAAGTTCTGGCTCTAACCGTCGAGCTGAGTTGGCGGCATCTTGCAGCAGTGTTTACGTGACCTTCAATGGTGGACATGGTGATGGAATTAGCGATATATTCTTCATGATATTAGGCATCCCGCCCTGCACTAGCATTATCCCTGTGGGTGGAGAGTTGCTCATCGTGGACAAGTTCGTCATGTTGGCACCAGTGCTAGCGGTGATTGCAGCATCATTAGTGGCAGCAACGTCTTTCCTATTCTATTATAGAAGACGTTTTTAACCCCCACTTTTCATTTTTTTCTTTTTTTATTAATTTTCTTTACCTTCACCGGTAGCGATAACAGCCTCGATCGTGGCAAATGCGGTCCTCTCCGGCGCAGTCGTCGCGGCGCTGAAGAGGCTCTATCCCACCGTCTTCAATAGAAGATAATCCTCGACCCCACACTCGCCGGCTAATTTACTGATTCTCTTCTTCTTACGAACTATCACTAATGGTATGCATAATGCAAAGAAATAAAAAAAAGAAAAAGGTTAGTGATTGAATGTTCTTCTGCTGGCAAGCACCAGTATCGTGGCGACAGCAACCGCGCCAGCAGCAGCAATCCAGGGGATAAGCAATGCCAACGCATCTATGGCAAGGACCTCGCCCCCAACTGGTCGCACCTGGCTAACGGTTCCATTAAATAGGGCTGCGCGGGGGGGTCCATCATTATCCTTGTAGCTAATTATATACTTTGTAAAATTCAAGGAGCTGGTCCCTACATCCTTGCAATGGAACGTAATTTCAGCAATCGTTCCGTCGTTCCCAAACGCGGGTTCTGCATCGATGCGTACTATGACCCAGCCTGCTGTGTTATTAAAGTCTAACAACTTATCGATTATGCCAGGCGGAAAAGAAGTATTGGTTACGCTGATGCACTCCATAAGATTTGGATCAAAAGTCAGATTCAAGGATACACCCGAAACAGGCACATAAAAGGACACATTAACCTTAACTATGAAATTCGTACATACTGGAACCTCCTGGTAGGGTGGATCAACATACAGCAAAAAAAAACCGTTTGCTTCGACGGTCGGGATGGTCATAGCTGCCACCGCTGCCACAAAAATCAAGGAAACCATAGCAAGCATTGATAGCCTATTAAAAATTTTCCCATTTACAATTTTCATGTTAACATCCTTTGATGACTTGTTGTATAAAAGTTTTTTTTGAAAGGTTTAATCTAACATTTACAAAGTGGAAAAAAGGGAAGGGTTGAGCAAGTTTAACCCCTGGACTTGACTAGCATGTCATCGGTCGAGGATCTTCCTGGCCATATTCTTTCCTTGCAGTGAATACCGGACCTCGCCGGACCGTGGTTCTCCCCGGTGGGCCTTCTGCCCGTTCTCGCAAATATAGCCATGGTCTGGGTCGCCATGATCCCCGCCATCACCGCCTCGATCGTAGCAAATGCGGTCCTCTCCGGTGCAGTTGTCGCGGCGCTTAAGAAGTTCTATCCGTCCATATTCAGGGCTCGGTAAATTTATTCTCCGGTTAAGAAGGCCGAGGAGTTTCGACGGATCTGGCGTTCATTAACCGTTTTTGGTCTTAGAATCGGCTCAGATCTTCTTATTATTGTTGTTGTGTTCGCCATCAAGCTGGCGAAAAACCCCCGCTTTATGCTCTTATACTAAATTATGATTAAAGGACGTATGCCACCATCAAACTTGTTACGCCTTTTCAAGGTTCTTCTCCTTTGTCTTCTCTGCCATCTTCTTACTGAGTACCCTCTTCTTCGACTTCTCCCTTGCGCTCTTCTTCCTCTTCCTCTTTGCCTGCTTCCTCGTCATCTTCGCCTTCCTCTTCGCCTTCATCTTCGCTTCCTCCTCTTCCTGAGTACCCTCTCCACAACCTCTGTACCATACGTCTCTATTAAAGCCCTAACTCTCTACTTGTCCAAATTGCTCAATCATTTCACTCTTCAAACTTAACACCATCAGCACCATCTCTTTAAAAGAAGATATCACGTTGGTTTTTTCCGGGTCAAACATAGCTCACCTTCCCGGTCATAAGCGAGGCCATGTATTTGTCCAGGCTTGCTAAACGCGCGATATAATTTCTCAGGCATCAACATAAAAGGATTTACCATCACCTTCTGGTTCATCACATCCCACCATTAAATAAACTCGAAAACCCATTACTGACGATAAAATAAAAGGATTAACCGGAGGTCTTTTTTTGGATTAGGCGAGTGCGTTTAATCGGCGCCCAACAAAATCCGTAGTTTTAAAGGAAGCAGGATATTTTCCTCCAACATTATTACCTATGACAAAATTGAGATAATGGAAAGTGCCAGACGTGGCGAAGTTAAGAGAACATCAGCAGTATCATCAATTCTACCTCAAGTTATTACTTAACATAAATTTTCGAATTTGGCGATTGTAGAACTATACAATAAATCATTATATATTTTAATAAAAAAATAAAAAAAAGGAAAAAAAAGCTAGCGATTGAATGTTCTTCTGCTCGCAAGGACCAGTACCGTGGCGACAGCGACCGCGCCGGCAGCAGCAATCCAGGGAATAAGCAATGCCAATGCATCTATGGTGAGGACCTCACCCCCAACGGGTTGCTCTACCTGGTTGCAGGTTCCATTAAATACATAGAAAGGTTCAGTAGGAGGTCCAATGTCAACATATGTAAAATTCAAGAAGCTAGTACCTGCACCCTTGCAATGGAACGTAATATTGGCAATCGTTTCAGGGTCAATGCTAAAAATGTCACTATCAGAACTTATTAATACCATAACAAAACCTGTTGTGTTATCAATAGTTGTTAGGAAGGTTACAATTTGGGACGGAAAAGAAGTATTGGTTACGCCGATGCACTCCACAAGATTTGGATCAAAAAATAAATGGAAGGCTATAATTTTGTACCCTGGCATACCAAAGGTCAGGTTGACATAAACTGTGAAATTCGTGCAGACTGTGACCGTCTGGGAGGGAGGATCAACATATATCGCATTACCAACAGGTGGGGGAGCCTTGGCGGTCGGGATGGCCATGGCTGCCATCGCCGCAACAAAAATCAAGGAAACCATGGCAAGTCTTGATAGCTTGTTAAAAATTTTTCCAGCCTTAATTTTCATGTTAAAATCCTTTGATGACTTGTCGTATAAAAGTTTTTTTTAAATCATATCGTTATCAAACTTTCTTACATCCTGTTTCCGCAGAATGATGGATGCGGCTTAAAGAAAAAACGATTATGTAACCAGGTATGTTGGTTTGTGGATGAAATTTTTCTCACATTTGGCACCGATAGCCAATTAATTATTCAACCTTGCGGTTTGACGTTTTTGAAGGTCATGTAAAAGAGGCAGATTGCTACTGTATAGAACGCCCCTGCCACAAGGAAGGGCAGCTCGAAGTTGCCCGAGGCCAGTATGATCCCGCCGGCGATGGTGGTCACGCTGTTTGGGATTCTCCATATCACAGAATTCAGCGAGCTGGCGAAGCCCCGCTGTTCAGGGGGTACGATGCCCATGAGGTATGAGTCCAGGAGAGGCGAGGACATGTTCATCAGGCCGGTCCTTATGACATACAGGATCGCCGCGCCGGCAAAGTCCCCCACGAAGGCGAGCGCGAGCATGAAGGCGAGGGAAAGGCCCTGCGTGAGCACGACCGCCCTGACCGAACCGATTTTAGAGGCGAGCCGGGGGCTGAAGGCGGCGCCTAGGCCTATAGTGGCGCTGGCGATGGCAAGTATCGGCCCGCTATAGGTGTCCGGGATGGCGAACTTGAGAAAGAGCCAGGTTGGGATGAGAGGTATTATGAAGCCTGCCCCCAGGCCTATTATGCTGTTTATGCCCGAGAACTTCAGCAGTACCCGGATGCCCTTGCCCCTCCAAGAGGCTCCCGCTGGCCTGATCGTCTCCTGCACCCCCCTCAGTATCGCATAGAGGGCGATGGGGATCAGGAGGCTAAGGAAGCCGAAGAGATAGAGGAGGTCTATGTGGAGTGCCGCGCTGTCAATCCCCAGGAGCCGGCTCCACTCCGGTATGAAGAAGGGGAGGGCTGTCCCCAGGGCGCTGCCTGCGCCCCCCAAAATAAAGGAGAGGGTGAAGGCTGAATCCCTGTTCTTGAGGGAAGTCTGGTCCGCAATCAAGGCATTCACCGTGGCCAGGTAGATGCCCTCGAAGATCCCGCCGAGGGCGGCAGCGGCTGCCATGACCGCAGCGTCAGTGGTGAGGGCGAAGGCGAAGAACATGGGCGCCGGGCCGAAAGAGCCTATGATCAGCAGGCGCTTTCTCCCCTTGCGATCAGAGAGGATGCCGAAGGGGATTGCCATGATTGCCATCGCGAGGCCTTCCACCCCGAGGAGTAGCCCTATGGTCGGTGCTGGCACGCCAACCTCCGGCAGGTAGGCAGAAATGTAGATTATCAGGTAGCTGAGTGCCAGGCTATTAACCGAGAGGGCTATGATCATCAGCAGTACGCTTCTCGGGATGCTTCTCATGAAATTGCTGCCGATGCCGGATTTGCTTTGCAAGTCAGACCCTCGTGCATGTTACCAGCCTAATGTTCGATAACGGTATACTACTGGATATGACATAGGATAAGGCTTTGGAGAGGATAAAGTTTAGGGTTTGGGTATTAAAATTTAACCCTTAAAAAAAGGAGCGAAGGAATGAGCAATCTATGATGAGTCAGCGCATGTGGTGTTTTGGCATCAGGGCTGCAGCCTCTCCCTCAATATTGAGAGAAGCCTCCCAACGACCTCCTTTATACGCCCCTCATTTCTCTCGAGGTAATCAATGTCAACAAAAAACCCCATATACGAAATTTTGTTTCTCAATTGCCTCAGGCGATCCACAAGCAATACCTCGGACTCGGAAAACTGTGGGAAGAACTCCTTCAGATAACCCACCAGGACCTCATGGCTGAGCGTCTTGTATCCGTCCAAGGCCATCAGTCGTCAAAGTCTCCTTGATTACCTCGTAATAGCCCTCCACAACTAAGGATGCGAAATCCTCCCTGCTCACGCTCTCCATCATCCTCATCCTGACCTCGATCATCTTGAGCATCGACCTCGCCATCTCTTTGTCCGGCCTGACCCGCCTTACCTCACCTTGCGACTCCTTCCACGTCCTCATTCAAAACACCCTGAGGTATCCATGAATTACGATGCCGTTGATTATGTTGTTCAGCAGCTCCTTCGGCAACTTTGACACATCATCCTCGAAGTGTAGGCTTATGTTTCTCATGAGCTCCTTCTCAAACCTGCTCAAATCTACCTCCCTCTCCTTGGCGACCATAAAGACGTCGATGTCGCTACCTTCCACATCCTCACCCTTGGACGCTGAGCCGAAGAGTACCGCCGCGTCCGGTTGGATCTTGTCCGCTATGAACTCCTCGAGTCCAGATTCGTAAATCCTCAAAAGTACATCGTTTCTTTTATAGAGCCTGAAGATATCGCTCATGCTCGCCCTGTAGCTCTCGTAGACGCCCCTCTTCTCTTTCGCCAGAAACCCCTGCCTCTCAAGGGCCTTCACGTGCATGCTGACCGATGGCATCCCCATCCCGAGCGTCCTGCATATCTCCCTCAGCTGGAAGTACCTCGTTGGGTAGTCGAAGAACACCCTCAGGATCTTGTACTCGGTATAATTTTGTATCATATGATATAATAATATATCGTCTGATATTTTAATTTATCACCCAACGGCTCGTTCAACGCATATCCAGCCTTTTCCCCGGACGGCACCGGGAGCTACGACAGGGGCCACTACGAGGAGATGGTGATGGAAGCTCATTATCCAGCAATAGTTCAAAAATTCTTCAATCTTTCTACGAAAAGCACAGAGAAAAAAGGCTCTTTTTACTGCTAAAGCCTCTCCACTACCCATACTGGATAAAGGGATTGAAGGTGGCTTTTTCTACCGCTTTGGAGGAGGTTTTACCACTCTGACGTCTCTGAAGTCTCGTAAGGCCCTGGTCTTCATGGACCTAGTCATGTCCATCATGTGCCAGGTTGCTCGCGTCATCTCATCAAAGGCCTTGGATCCCCTAGTCTTGTCGAGCGAACTCCAATCCGGAGCCGTGTACCAGTCCTCGCAGTCGTAATCACCGAAGCCAAGAATACTGAAATAGGTGTTGAGGTATTTCATGCCGGTTTCATTCTCGAGCTGCTTATTGAGCCGCTGTGCCTCACTGGAGCTAAGCCATTTTTGATACTCTGCCACCTTTTCCGCACGTACATAATAGCTGGTTACCAAGTATATTGGCACTTCTACCAACCTCTACTTTTTGGGAGGGCGGTTATTATATGGCGCCCCACTTGGCATTCTTTTTGTTGTACTAATTAAGGGTTATCGCCAATCAACAATAAACTAAAAGTATGATCGGGCTTTGTACAGCTCAAGTCTTCTTCTTCACCTACATCTCGTGATCCGTCATGGTGGTCGCGGGTTCAAATCCCACCCGGTCCACCACTTTCGATAATAACAATGCGTACTCATACCCATTTGGGTATGAGTCTGGACGGACCTTATCCTTTTGACAACATATATAGTAACATGTTACGTGAACTGGCAAACCAGATACCTATTACAATAGATGGAAAGCCACCATATTTCTTTGACAAGCTTCATGTAGAATTGACTATTGTACTACTAGAAACTTTATGGTGTGGTTGTCTTCTACAAGCTAAAGCAAACAAGAACATTTATCCCAAAGATTGACATAATAACGGATGGGCTTCCTGCCTACCGTGACGCCTTCAACAAGGAGTTTTACACCAAGAAAGAATACCCGGGACCCGAGCACGGTCACCTCCTTATCTGACCATCTTCTACCCTCGCAATGTTACTCACCGAGGATGGCGGTTCGGTTTTCTTTCGCACGCCAAAATAGTCAGCGGTTGTCCCCATTTTGGGGATAAAAAAAGGGGGAATTTGTGCTCTATGCTATGAAGGGAGTCTTGGGTCTCTTTTTCTGAGCCAAAGTTTTTCCATGCCCACAATACCAATCATTACAACTAGCACAGCCAAGAGTATGAAAGGAACCGACCAGCCAAGGTTTTTACTAGACCCAAAGTCCGCTGGCGACAAAATTGTGCCACCGACTGGCTTCTCCTCTGGAGAGATGAAGATAAGCTTCATTACAATTCGCAAGGTTGGATTCGGGTATTCAATAGTAAGAGGACTGGGAGATAAAACTTTATACTCTTCATAGGGATTCAGATCATGGCTGGTACTGTTATTATGATCTGGTCCTCCAGGACCCTGATCGTCATGACCCGGTCCGTGTGTCCAAGGATCTGCAATATCGATGTACATTCCTGTCAGATTAATTTTGAAGGATACTCCTGTTACAACATGATCTGGGGTGGTTGAACTGCCATCACCCAGCCAAAGCAGAACGTCTTGACATCTCTTCAATTCCCTTTTGTAATCATCAAAGGTTGGATCTCTAATGCTCACTTTTACAAGCGGATCGAGAGTCTCTATATGAGGACCTGGGCTTGTTGGTACAGGTCCAACTACCGTTAGTGGATAGAATCCAGGCATTTCGATGACATGGAGTGTTAATTTTTTATAACTTGGGGAGTAGTTAAAACCATTTAAAAGTTCCTGGATGGTATTCAGATAATCAGTGTTGAATATGCCCTGGCAATAAGTCCTATTCCCAGCTTTTGCTATCTCGTCCAGCAATTTGCGGTAACTGCACGCCGGGTTACCTGGCTCAGGTATTGGAGTGGTATCCCAATCATCAGGATACAGGTTTGGATATCCCCCCGTATGCTTGTACCAGTATAACGAGTTTGCTAATGACGCGACCCAACACCAACCACCGGAGTGCTGTCCGAAGTCTGGCATGCACTCTTTCACGAATGATTCTTCTTCTATGAAGGAAGCAATAGAAGGCTGAACGGTAATAAACGACGTAAATAGAGAGAGCAAAATAAGGACTGCCACCGCGGGAAATACTGCTCTGCGCAAATTACATCTCCTCTGTTTTCCGAATACCTGTTTGGAAGTTCATTCATTTATGACTTTCGACTACTCGCCCATTATTATAATCCCAAGTTCTTATCCAAATGTTCACTTCTAGCCCTCCTCATAATCACTTCAGGTAGTCTCATTTCGTCATTATTCCTCTCGTCTAGTCATTCATAATATATAGAGTATTCATTAGCCCATTCTGAATTGATAACAACCAAATCATACAGCCATCCATAGATGCTCTGCCACCCCTACGAGGTCTATCTAGACAATAGTCTGACAGCGGAGTGCCATATCAAGGCACGCCGCAACTGAAGAGTTTCTATAAATCCATGGGGTTTTCTATATTTATATTCCGTTCATTTTTTTCGCCATCTCTGGCATCCGATGCTTCCTTTTCCTGAAAGGCGTTAGAAAAAACAATGAGCGCACGAATTAATACTCTATCTAGAGAAGGGGGCATCGCAAAAAGTATTTGCAACTAATTAAGTGCAGATACCACCGAACTCGCTATTATCCTTAGAATGATAAGTCTTTATGATTTATACGGTATTTGTAGAAAGAAGGTATTCATACCATTTGGGTTCTGACCCCGTCCGGTCCACCATCAAATATACGCGAAACAACGGATTTTTTCAATCGTGGGTTTGGGTTTGGGGTTAAGTTTTTATCCAAACAACCACCCAAAAAACATAGTTAAGAAAAAGATATAGCTGAATCTAGTTGGCTATTCGGACTGGTGTTCAGAGTGCTTGAAGGCAAGAATGTGAATTTGAGGGTTATTGATAGAGAGGACTTGCCATTATTGGCAGAATGGAGCAATAATCCTGAATACCTCGGAAAATTTGTTTGGTTGCCACAGCAGTCCAGAACAGAGTGGGAGAAGATGTATGATGGTCTCACTTCGGATACCAAATGGTTTTTCGTTGAGAAAAAAGACGGAACCAAGATTGGAACAATGTTTCATTGGCTCATAGAGAATCTGATGGAAATAAGTTGTATTCTGACGTCTGATAAAAGAGGCAAAGGCTACGGCACTGAAGCTACAAAACTGTTGGTCGATTACCTGTTCCTTTCAAAAAACCTCATCCGCATACAGGCTCACACAGATGCAAGAAATATGGCTTCTCAGAAGGTTTTGCAAAACGTAGGGTTCAAGAAAGAAGGGATAATTCGCAAGTCCGTTTTTGCCAGAGGAGAATGGAGAGACAGGGCTCTCTTCAGTATCCTCAGGGAAGAATGGAAAGAACCAAAAATACTGATAAAAACAGCTCAAAGATAGTTAAGTTTGGGTTTGGGGGTTAAATTTTAACCCCTCTGTCCTGGGCAAGGTCAGGGCTTAGGCTGGCTCAACCCTTCCCTTTTTTCCCACTTTGTAAATGTTAAATTAAACCTTTTAAAAAAACACTTTTATACAACAAGCCATCAAAGAATTTCAACATGAAAATTGTAAATGGGAAAATTTTTAACAGGCTATCAATGGTTGCTATGGTTTCCTTAATTTTTGTGGCAGCGATGGCAGCCATGGCCCTTCCGACCGTCAAGGCTATACCTATTGGTGAGATATATGTTGATCCTCCCTCCCAGACGGTCACAGTCTGCACGAATTTCACAGTTAAGATCAATCTGATCGCTAATTTACCTACTTCAAATGTAGGCTTCAATTTGACTTTTGATCCAATTCTTATGGAGTGTATCGGCGTAACCAATGATTCTTTTCCGCCTGGCATAACCCTGGCTGTAGTAGGCTTAAATAACGTAGCAGGCTGCATCACAATGTACATCGATGCAACTCCCCAGTTTACGGGCTCCGGAACGATTGCCGATATTGAGTTCCATTGCAAGACTGCAGGGACCAGCTTCTTGAATTTTACAAAAGCCGAGCTTGATGGTATACCTATTGACCCCGCATTCCAATACAATGGAACTTGCAACCAGCTGAGGGCGGCGGCGGCGACGCCACAGCCTCCAGTTGGGGGCGAGGTCCTTGCCATCGATGCGCTGCCCTTATTTATTCCTTGGATTGCTATTGCCGGTGCGGTTGTTGTCGCAACGGCACTGGTGCTTGCGAGCAGAAGAACATTCAATCACTAACTATTTTTTCTTTTTTTAATTTTTTGCATTATACACATTATTAGTGATACGTCGTAAGAAGAAGAGAATCAGTAAATTAGTCAGTGGGTTTGGGTTTGGGGTTTGAATTTTAACCCTCAAAAAAAGGGATGTGGAGATTACGGAACCTTTATCTCCACTGTTCGCGGGTTCAAATCCCACCCGGTCCATCTTAAAAATCGGATAATAAAAAAAGGTAATGCGGGGCTGTGTCTCCACCTGTCGCTGGTTCAAGTCCGGCCTTGGGCACCATAATAAATATCAGAAAAATCCATATACGCCCCCACCTCCAACGGGCAAACTGACCTTTTGCCCGAAGAATGTTGATCTGCACACTCCATGAATTATGATAGAAACTTTATAGGGAGGAATTTTCATGAATCGGCTTGGGCATAATTGAAGGAACTGATTCAGATTCTTTTGACGAAAGCCCTAAAATCAAGAAGGAGGGAAGAAATTGGGATACTATCACGGAAATCCACACAGATTTGGCGATCAAAACCGAGCCTCATCCGACTCTGGTACTAAGCCAGTAGAAGAAGGCAAGGAATACGAAGTAGACATCAAGGAATTAAGCAGGCGAGGCGAAGGCATAGCCAGAGTCGAGGGGTTTGTAATCTTTGTTCCGAATACAAAGGCTGGAGATCATGTTAAGGTAAAGGTTACTAGGGTCTCACCTAGATTTGCGTCGGCTGAAATCGTTCAATAAGACGAAGAAAAGTTTCTACCATGAATAACATCTCATTTTTTTTAGGATTTATCCGATTACAATCGCTATCACAGGTCAGCGCCACACTCTTTACATTTGGCTCCGTCTAGAACAAAGAACCCAGTCTGTGCGCCGCACTTACAGCAAGTCCTGATTATGCACTCTTTAGGAAACGTTTTGGGCTTATCGGCAGTGGCATCACCCTTTTGGTCTTTCTTGCACTCCTGCTCGTGCTGCTTTAGTTTCCGTGGGTGGCATCTCGTCCCACAATACCTGCATGGAATTTTTTCGGGCATTGAGAGAAAGATACAGGCACTACTTATAAAACCATCAGCAACCACGAATCCCATATTTTCTCTTCTTGTAAACCAGCTAACAAGAATTTTACCCGAGCAAGCATTTTCCAACTTCTTATACGCATTGCAATATGGCTGAAAAAGTATCCCAAGACCAAGGTCTTAGTTTTCATGGGCTTGACCAGATTTTTAACAATGTCCAATTTATCCCCCAAACCCATAGTTATTTAACCCGTATATGCCCCTTAGAGACTGGCTTGGAAAAGGTAATTTTCCTTTTTGACCCAAAAACAATACTCGCCAGAAACAAAGGAGGAAATTTGGATGCTGATTTTCTGCGCAAAATGCGGTGTTGGAACAGAGCAGAGTTACATCGGATCGAGCCCCAACCCGTTCAGAATCGTTACCCGTTGCAGCGGATGCAGGCATGCCAACTTTACCGACGCTTACATGATTAATGAAGCAAACCGGAAGATCAGGCACGACGCAAAGATAGCAAAGGTCGATGCAACAAGGGCAAAAGAATTGGATATGACGAAGATTGGATAAGCGCCCGCCAGCCGGAACTGCTGGATGAGAAGACTGGTCGAATATTCCCGAGATATGCCACAGCACTGGTGCGAAAAGGACCACTTTGGATATATCTTGGAAGGATGGAAAGTTCTTCGTCTACCTCCCCCAGAGCGTGGCAGAGGACTCGGGCAACATCCTTCTATCATCCAATCAGCATGCGGTAGCTCATTATCTTTTTCGGGCAAATGCAAGAAAATTTGTTTATGTTTTTATTGGCTGAGGAAATAAGGCATTTCTCCCCACTATATCCCAAATTGATTGGGTAATGATACCAAAAAACAGGAATTATCGCTAAGCGCAATAGTTATAGTAATATCCATTCAAATTAACTACCTAGGGTGAAGAACATGGCAGAAAAGAAATTTAAGGCAGCTTTCATCGCCCACGTTCCCGATGCGGATTCCGCCAAACATAGGAGCATATTAAAGACATCTCTCTATGAACTTACGAGTGTTCTTGTTAGGGACGACGACGATGCTGTAAATGTGTGCAGGGATTTGGCTCAGAGAGAGGGGATTAAGTCTTTTCTCCTTTGTCCTGGCTTCACACACACGTCGATAGCCAGAATCGTGGATGCTGTAGGGAAGGGCATCAGTGTAAATGTCGCAAGGGGGGACGGTCCGAGCAACCAGGTAGCCCTCAGCATCATGAATGAGGTCGGATGGTTCAAGTAAATGACATGGTAGGCGAAGGTGGGTCATTTTTTAAGTAACTCCGGTTCACCATCAAGTATGCACGAAATAGACTGGATTTCTCAGACATATACAACATAAAAGGATTTACCGCAGGGAATCGTATAGGATTAATGACCGGGTGAAGGGTATGAGAAAAGAAACGGTGGCAATAGTAATCCTTGCCATCGGCATCATAGCAGCGCTTGCAATTTATAGTTACCAGCTCTATTCAGCCAACCAATACCTTTCAGGCCAGCCCTACATCGTCTCAAGGACATTCAACTACTCTTACACATTCGGGGGTGGCAGCTATGAAAGCTATAGATTGGCAAATGGCACATTGATCACAGAGAATACAACTGTGTATGAGGCAACAATGATTTTGACGCCAATCACCAATGCCACAAGAGTCAATGACCCGTGGAACAGCCCGGTATCAAAACCTCTGGTAATGCCATTTGAGCCATACCCAAGGGTAGAGGCAAATTGCTATAGATACTATTTCAATCAGACCGAGTTCATTCATCCAATAGATGCACTCATAGTGTGCATCAATGTTCCTCCAAGCACAGAAAGCTGCAATGGAAGCTATCCCGGAATAACTTCATCGGGCACGGTCCAGCTCCAGTATTACAGCAATGCGACCAGCATCACATTACTCAGATTGAATGCCAACAGCACTTTAATTGAGGCTATCAATGTTACCTTGCCTCCCTAGGCTATACCATCAACCGATTTATTTCTCAGAATTCTACAACATAAAAGGATTTACCGTTCAAGATCGCATATAGTATTGAGTATAAATGAAGACTTGGGTAAAGATCATCCTACTTCTTTCAATTGTAATAGCGGTTGCTTTTAGCGAAATCTTATTTATAGAATTCACGAATTGGAGTGAACACCCAGCCCCCTGTATTGGTTGTCCGAATCCCGTTCCTGAGTATTACATTCAATATTTGCAGACAGTCTGGACGTTTTTGTTTTTTATAAATATTCTATTTTCAGTGTTCTTTGCCTATATCACAAAAGAAGCATTTCCAGAAAAAAAGGTGACGAGGTGGATATTGTCTATCCTAATTTTGCTAGCAATGACTGGTCTTGTTTCCTATTATACTCTAATATTGTATGTTAGCTGGTAAGAATGTTCTAAAATTATTTGTGTGGGGGGTTAATTTTAACCCCCACTACACCATCAGGTGATTTATGACCCAGAACTCTATCAAACATATACCTAGAAAGCTTTACCATCGCCATCAGTTTTTCGAACCATCAAATAAACATTTGATAGTGATTTTTTGTAAATAGATGAGTTACCATCAAACCTTAGACTTTGTGTGGTCATGACAAGAGAAGCTGATGATGCCGTCATAAATGATTCCGATCATGGTGAAGAACATAAAAGGATTTATTATCTTAAAAGAGGGAGATTGCAGGTCTTCCCTTGACCCATCCAATCTGTAAACTACTTTCCTCAAGAGTCATTTTATCAAGTAGATTTACAAAGACAGCCAAAAAACTTAAAGTAGCATCCAACTTTCTTCGGCTTGAGGCAAATATCTAATGCGAGTCGCAGTTCTATGGACAGGTGGCAAAGACTCATGCATGGCACTCCATCAAATATTGAACCAGGGGCATAAAGCCGATTCACTCATAACTTTTATTGGAGACAGACCGTTTCTCTGCCATCCAATTAGTTTAATGTCAATGCAGTCTTTAGCCATAGGTATTGACCATTTGAAGATCAAAATCAGCGCACCATTTTTTCAAAATTACAGGGAGGCAATTAAAGCGATAGTGAAAGAGCGCTCTTTGGAAGGTATTGTAACAGGAGACATCGATGTTGTGGACAGCTTCCATGGTCCTTGGATGGACGATGTTTGCAGAGGTTTGGACTTGGAGCTGATGAAACCTCTATGGCACATCGATCGAACGCGCTATTTAGATGATATTATGAGTGAAGGGGTTAAGTTCGCTTTCAGTTGTGTCAATAAAAAATTTTTTGATAAGAGTTGGCTCGGGAGAATAATGGACAAAACGTGCCTCAATGACCTGATTTGCCTTAACCGGAAATTTGGAATCGATCTCGCTGGCGAAGGTGGGGAGTACCATACTATGGTTCTGAATTCGCCGAGATTCAAGCGTAGTCTGGAATTAGGGCATTTCGAAGCAGGAGAGACGGAGTCCCTTATTTTCATGAAATCCCCAAGATTGAGCTGGAAGAATGATGGATGCCTAAATGTGTAGAGGATGGAAAAGTGTGAAAAACAAATCTTCGCTAGCACATTAACGCCTTTTATTCAATAGTCAACTATATGATAAAGGTCTTCTGTGGCCATATCTTTACCCGCTTGATAAGCGATTTATTTTCTCAGAGCTCTACAACATAAAAGGAAATATTTTATAAAAAAAGGTAGCGGATGTTTTATCTCCACTGGTCGGGGATTCCATACCCATTCGGGTTCTGACCACGTCCGGTCCACCACTTTCGATAATAATAATGCGTACTCATACCCATTTGTATATGAGTCCGGACGGGGCCACCATTTCTGCTAATGTGAGTAGGTATCTTAAGAAGTTAGCATTTTTTGTCTAAGCGCGTTAATAAGTTTCTGCAGCTTTGAAAAGAGCTCTCATGTTATCTAAAGGCGTCAGTGGAGAGAAGCCACATCCAGGCGCTAAAATATTCGTACCCCTTTCGATACATTTTTTTGCTTCTCTTTCAACATCTTCTGGCTTTCCAGAACGCAAAGTAGTTGTTGGGCTAACATTACCTACAAGAGCGGCTCTTCCGGCTGTAATTTTCTTACACAAACTCAAATCCATGCATTGATCTACGCTTATCCCATTCGCTCCTGTATCTACCATTTTATCTAGAGTTAAGCTGGTATCAGAGCATATATGAAGAATGCTGAATGCGTCGTAACTCCGAATTATTTCAACCAGTTTTTTCTCGTATGGATAGACATACTTCATGTACCCCTCCACCCCTATGATGTCTCCGCTCCCGCCCGCATCAATCAGAGTAATTACATCAGCTCCTGAGTTTAATATGGCCTTAACATACTCCTCATCAGCCTTGAGCGTTTTATCCAATATCTTTAATGGTATATCAGGCGCGTACACCAAATCCAATAACATTTTCTCCAATCCTTTTAGCTGATAAGCAACGAACCAAGGTGCACAAACACCAAAGATAATCGGCACCTGTCCTTTGTACTTTTTAACTAATAGTTCCGCAGCCTGCAAAGCTACTGGCATCCTTCCAGCCTTTTTGGGATCTGGAACCTCGAGCTTATCGATATCCTCAGGCGTTCTTATGGCGGGTTCGTCAATCAAGACCATTGGCTGTCTATCCTTCTTCATTTTACCTATTTTAGCCCCCATGGCCTCAGCCTCTGTGGTCACATCAAAAGGAACTCTTACGCTCTCTATTTTTGCTATCTCATACGCACCAGCAACCAATTTGGCCATTTTTTCAGAGTCGAAAAAGGCATCTGGCCAATAAGCCCCGGTGGCGTCCATAAGGGCAATTGTACCGGTTTGAAGGGGGCATGCAACTGGAACCCTATCAACTTTTTCTAATCTTAGCGTTGATATGAGACGCTCATAACAATTCATAATCTCACCTCAAAAAAAAAGGGGGGTTTAATAGCGGCCATATTTTTCAGCCGCTTTTATAAGAGCCAAAATGTTCTCTTCAGGCAAACTGTGATGGACTTCACACCCAGCACCGAGCATATAGCCGCCTCCAGCTTTACCGATCTCTATGCACATCTTTGCCGCTCTATCGACATCTTCTGGTTTCCCTTTCATTCCCACTGAATCAGAGGTTGAGACCCCTACATTTCCTGACAAACATACTTTCTTACCATACTTCTCTTTTGCCCATTTAAGGTCTACTTTCTCATGGAAAGCAACCATTGTCGGCCCTGAGTTAACTATAGAGTCAAAGAATGGCGTTGCGTCTTGGCATTGATGCCATATGTAAGGTACTTTTCCGATAGCATTCATTATTACTTTGTTAGGAGGTACGATATACTCATTAAATTGGTCTACACCAATTGTCAAGTTGTTAAAGCCGCCAACTACTGTGGCTATCCCGGCTGCGCCCGCCTCTAACATTGCTTTAGCGAATTCGGCGGCTGTCTTAGCACATACGTCGATCAGCTTATGGACAAGCTTAGGCTGTGTTGCCATTAATATAAATACTGTTGCATAATTTCCAGCTATTACATCAGTTGCTATGTCGGCGGGGTTGTTTGCAAAACCACCTATAGGGATTTTGTTAGGATATTTCTTAGATAGTTTTTCGATCGTCTTTAAGACAACCGGCATTCTCCCATCTTTTTTAGGATCTGGAACCTCGAGCTTGTCAATATCCTCAGGGGTTTTACATATGTAATCTGTAACTACAGGCATCCTGAAGCCGTGCCCACATCTTAGTGTATAATCTATCTTTGATCCCATTGCTTCTCCTTCGACCCTAAAGTCGAGGGGCAAGAAGAAGTTATCTGCTTTGTAGTAGGCATTTTGTTGTTCTACTGCTCTTGTTAGAAATCTATCATCTGAGAGACAGTCCTTCCAGGTATAGTCAAATTTGCTTAAAGTATGTTGCATTCCACTCTGGAAGTACAAAACAACTGGAACTCTGTCTGGTGTCTGTAAAGTTAATGCTGCAACCACTCTTTCGAGGGGAGTCATTTCAGCCATACCTACTCACCCCTCCTCAGCCTAACTTTTTGAGCAAGTTCTTCAGCTAGTTTCACCGCTTCCCTGTCGTCTTTACCGTAAGCGTCTGCACCTATTTCCTTTGCAAACTCTGGGCTTGGCGAACCGCCACCTATAACTATAGCAAGTTTATCTCTGATTCCTTCTTCCTTTATCAGATCTGTAACTCTCCTCATGCTTTCTAGGGTCGGTGTCATCAAAGTAGACATGGCAACTATATGGGAGTTAGTTTCGCGAGCTTTATCGACGAAATCCTCACACATGACGTCCCTGCCTAGATCGTGGCATATGAAACCATTGGCCTCCAACATAGTTCTTACAATGTTCTTGCCAATATCATGGATATCTCCCTCGACCACACCGATTGTAACGACGCCTTTACCTAGTGCAGCTCCACGCTTCATTATGCTGGGCCTTAAAATATCGAAGGCGGCATAGAAAGCTGCTGCGGACGCCAAGACCTGCGGTAAGAATATTTCCTTACTTTCGTATTTTTTGCTTACCACTGCCATGCCTGGAACCAAGCCCTTGGTTAAAATCTCGTAGGCATCTATTCCTTTAATCAATGCATCTTCAGCGGCCTTTTTTGTCCCCTCAGCGTTCATCGCTATGACGTATTCCTTTAAGGTGGAAAATATATCATTTGGCATGTTGTATACCCGATATTAATGTAAGCCGTTTAGGGTATAAAGTTTCTGCCTCCACTTTTTAAGTATTATCTTTTATAAGCATATTTAATTATAAATGGCAGACTGTATTACTTTGGAGAATAAGATATAAACATTCACGCCTTAAAAGCATCTTAGAAACTCGGTCAGTTTATGTTTTATGAAGGAAGAAAATGCATATAACAACAAAAATAAGAGATTAACGTAAAGAAGCATAAAAAATGGCGTTGAAAATGGATGAGTACGGAATAGCGCTAGACCTGGGGACCAGTGGATTCAGAGCTCAAGCCATCGATTTGAATGCAAAGAAAGTGATCTCAACGGCAATAACGCTAGGGCACCCTTTGCCTGGATCCAATGTGATGGATCACCTGCACTTTGCTTTGATGATCGGGGAGGAAGTTGCCCATAATCTGGTAATAGGCGCCATTAACAAAATCATATCGATGCTTTATATAGACCTAAACAAGGTCACAACACTAGCTGTAAGCGGAAATCCCTGCCAGCTCTCAATTTTTCAAAATATAGAGATAAGAGATTTGGCATACGCTGGTAAACATGCCTTGGAAAGATACAATGTTGTCCCACCAAAAAGGGATTCCAATATTGTAAATGCTGGAAAATTGGGAATTCTGGTCAATGATAAAGCTGAGGTGCTTATTCCCCCCGCTGTAAGACATGAGATTGGCGCGGACTCGTTGGCTATGATGGTTAAGACCAATTTTTTGCAAGAAAAGGTAGCTTTGGTGATAGACTTCGGAACCAATGCTCAAATGGCATTAAAGGTTGGTGATAGGATATATACGGGTTCGTCTGCAGCCGGACCAGCGATAGAAGGGCAGGGGCTTGAAAAGGGTTTACTTGCCTCCCCTGGAGCCATCAGTGATATTGATATAGTTGAGGGCATGCAGACGAGATGCTTCGTTCTGAGTGAGGATTTGATTCCATTAAAAGGGGATCTAATAGATACCAGTTCAGAAAGAATAATCGAAACAAGTGAAATGCATGGTAGAGCCTTGGGAATAACTGGAACTGGAACCATAGCTACAATTGCTGAAGGGTTAAAAAAAGGATTGATTTTGCCTCCTAAAATAAAAACTCCAGATGGCAGAATTCATCTCCAAGATGGAGTGTATGTAACAGAGAAGGATCTGTATGAGGCTGGGAAGGCCATTGGTGCGTTTAGGGCAGGTCAATTCTCCTTGATTGAGGAGTCGGGTTCGGCACCCGAGGATGTTAAGGCCATATATATGGCCGGAGCCTCCGGATTTTATGTGGATCCAGCAAAGTCGAGAGTAGCAGGTCAGATCCTCCCCTCAATATCGAGAGTCTATCAGGTGGGAAATACCTCTCTGAGCCTGTCCAGAGATCTGGTGATGGATCCAGAGATGTTGGACAAGCTTCAGACCATGGTTAGGGACCTTAGAACTACCCACATAATGCTTGCATCCTCAAAGGTCTTTGAGCAAACATATGTATGTGAGATCTCCTATTGGCGTGATGGAATGCCCTTAAACATGTATAGCGATTGGCTGAAAAGCTATGGTTACCATCAACTTCCCAATTACGCAGAGGACTTTCAATCAACTAGGCTGTATAAACGGGATATTCCCATTCTGGGCGAGAAGGGGTTAAGGGTTTTAAAGGATGTTGGCGTCAGACTTATTGGTATATTTGATGGCTGTAATGGATGTGAAAAGTGCATAGTTGCCTGTACAAATGGTGCAATCGAGGTTCAGAAGGGTGACATGTTCACCATCTCGGTCAGAACAGATAGGTGCGATGGAATGAGCTGTACAAAATGTCGTAGAGCATGCCCTGAGAACGTCTTCGACTTTAAAAAATTAAGAAAGATAAAAATAATTCATTGACTTTTTTTCTCGGTATTAAAACCGAGTAGTGCTGTGCCTAATCTTTTTTTAGATACATCAATTCCATGTTCACTCATTCTTTCTTTGAGGTAAAGATCGGTGGGGGTACTAGGTACGGATAATATAACATCTAAAACATCCTGCAAATCTCCTATTTGAGGCATTTTGAGCGGGGGGAATAGGAAGTACATTGATTCTGGGCCTGCTTTTTTCATCACCTCCAGTTTGTTTGTATAAAGTGCGAAGGAATCTCCAAATAGAATAACTTTACCTTCATCCTTCAGTTCCAAAAATTTCTTTTTATCTTTAATCTCTTCGCCAACCAGTTCGTTCTCACATATTAATTGGACAGTAGGATCTGGAGGCCAGTCATAATTCTCATTATGCAGAAAGGCTATCACCACCTCCATTTCAAGGACTTTCCTCAACCCAAGGTTGAAGCCCCTCGCACAGCCAGACAGTATTTGCTCTTCCGCTTTCCTTTCACTCTTCAAAATCTCATTTCGATCTTTCTTTGTAAGTACGTAAGTTGCCTCTATTCCCTTTATCTTCATCAGTTTTGAGATTACTTTATCTTTATAATTCATTGCGCATCCTTTTACCACATTTAATCGCTGCCCTTTTAATTGCCCAGATGTTTTCAATGCGCGCATCAAATGGAATTTCACAACCGGCCCCTATAATGAATCCTCCATTCCTGCCATATTCCTCAAAGGCCCCGATTACAGTTTTTTCAATCTCTTCGGGTTTAGCCAATATCGTATCCTTAGAGGCATCGACCCCTGTAGAAATGCATATGTTTCTTAGATCTTCCTTTACCTTAGTACTATTAACATCAGCCTTAACCCAGTAATCCACCACGTCGGGTTTTAGACCGGCATGAAGATCCAGATAGGGCTCCTTTGAACAATTGTGAATAATTAACCATTTATTGTGTTTTTTAATTTCCTTTGCTAGCCTCTCCGTATATTTTAGATTAAATCTTATCGCCTGCTCCCTGCTTAATTGATCTGCCCCTAAAGATCCGTCCTCGATAAATATCCCATGCACGTCGGCTTCCTTTATCATAGCCTCAGCATACTTAATATTGGTTCTAGTTTGGAGATCAAGGATTTTGTCATACAAATTTGGATTGGTGACCATATCAACGAATAACTTTTCACAGCCCCTAAACTCCTCAGCTGCGAGGACCGGACCGTTTACAAATCCAAGTACGGCAATTTTATCACCATATTTTTCCTTCATTAACTTCAAGGCCTCAATACATGAGCGCATCATACTATCCTCAAACGGATCGGGTACACTTAGATCTTCCAAATCACTTAGCTCATTTATGCGATAGTGAGTAATTTTAGGATAGTATAGGTCCTTCCAACCCCAGACCGAGCCTAATGCGTGAGCCTCTATGCTCGCGCATCCCCACCCTGCCATCAGGTTATCATGACCAAAAACCTTCCATGCTCTAATTTGACATTCTGCAATAAGTTGTGGAGAGGTGTATGCCTGTCTCATCAATGTTAGACCAAGATCCCTTAAAATCTGTTTCCCGGCACCAAATTGTTGATACAGTATCGGGGGGATATCAGGAGTACCCAACTTCACTGCTGTCTCAAATCTCTCAAGTGAGTTCACTTGGATTGCCCCGCTTATATTAATTGTATGTACTGATTTATAAAACAAAACACTAATTATTTTAAATTACTGCCCCTGCTCGCAGAGCTTTTCGGCTCTATAGCGCCTTTCTTTCACAAAAATCAATCCTTTTTCAACTGTCTAGAATTTATTGTTATTACTTATCATGGCTTAATTGTATCATGTTACCATTAAAAAATCCTCGAAAACAGATTGTTTGCAATTTTTTATAAAAATAAGTGCGAGTTCCATACCCATTTGGGCATGAGTCCGGACGGGCCCACCATCAAGCATACACGTACATGCTGGCTAGGGTGCTCAGATGATGAAAGAAATCAGTTGTATTTTTCTTACCCTCTGACATTTTTTAAGTTTCAGCCTAAATCAGTTTATCTCGAAATCAGTCTTTCCTTGAGACGAAGACCAGGAACTCCCCCTTGGGTTTCTTGGGCGGCTTGATCCTCCAATCGGGGTAGCACTTGATCTCCTTGAAGCCTGCCGCCTCAAGATAATTAACCATGTCCCAATAGGTGAGAAGCCGGAGGCGTTCGTAGTCCCTAAAGACGTGCACCCCGTCGGGAGCCTCAATCACGCTCACCTCCTCCCACCAGGCCACGCCGTGAATCGGATCATAGTCCCGGACCCGGTCCACGCTCATGTATTTGATGCCACGGGCGCGGTACCTCTGGACACTGGACCCATGCCAGATTGTCTGGAGGGACCACCAGCTCTTGCCCCCATATAAGGGGTTACCAATGTTGCAGACCAGCACCCCTCCCGGCTTCAGGGCCCGGTGGATCCGCCGCAGGCACTTCAGTATGTCCTCTTCGTCCGGCAGGAGAAAGAGCAGGTAGAGTGCAAGCGCTGCGTCAAACTCATTTTCGTACTCAAGCTTCGTGGCATCTCCTTGCAGCAGTCTCACGGAGACCCCCTTGCGCTCAGCCCTGGCTTTGGCCATCTGGATCCGTTCAGGTGTAAAGTCCAGCCCTGTGCAATGGTAACCTCGCTGGGCCAAACCTACCACGTGGGGGCCGTTCCCGCAGGCAACATCAAGCACCTCCTTGACCGGATTGGCAGCATTGGCGCGAAAGGCGGATTCAAGAAAGTCAAGTTCGAGCTTCCTGCCTTTCTCTTCCCGGCACTCCCGCTGGACTAGGAGATCCATGTAGTAGGCCAGGTGCGAGTAATAGGCACGGGAGGCTTTTTTGGCAGTCTCCCTCTTATCCTTCGAGCGAGCCACAATTTTCTGTTTGGTTCGGCTCAAGATTTAAGATTTTTGAAAAGTGAAGATCAAACTTCTAGAACATAAAAGAATTTATTGTGAAAAAAAGGGATTTGCGGGGTGATATCTCCACTGGTCTGGGGTTCAAATCCCAGCCTACCAATGCTACAAGCCACAGTGACCTTTGCTTTTTATACTACCGCCCTTGCATTATTTCCCAGTTAAAACGTTCTTTCCTTTCCAAAGCCGATAGACAATTATGATCAGGGCTATCACGAGCAGCAGGTGTATCAATGAGCCAATGCCGGCAAAGAATCCCAGTGCCCATAGTATCACGAGTATGATAACAATTGCCCAGAACAAATCCATATCCAATTATCCCCACTTTATTTTAGACAATATTATTAAATAAACTTAATGGGGTCCGTCAGATCCTCGCATTGAATGAACTCAAAAACCCATTACTGACTATAAAATAATAGGATTTATTTTGTAAAAAAGGGATCGCGGGTGTAACCCCCTATAGTCGTGGGTTCCACACCCATTAGGGTTCTGACCCCCCCAGTCCACCATCAAGTATACGCGAAATAGACCGGATTTCTTCAATTTTGGGTTTGGGTTTGGGATTAAATTTTAACCCCCACACACTAAACCCGCTTAGGGAACCATAAAAAAGAAAAAGATGGGGGTGAGCGCCCCCTCGAATCACTCTATATGAGCTTCAACGCTTGTTCCCTTGGAATGGCCACCAAAGTCTCCGAGTCTATATACTTCTTCGCGCCAATGGCAAACTTCATAGCGTCCTTCTCGCTGGGAGCCTCAAAAATAATCACATCATCGTACCGCCCCAAGGTCCAATAGAAACCCAGGATCTTTATGCCCTGCTTCTTCATTTCGCCGAGTATTTTTGTGGCTTCACCCGTATTGTCCTTGGTGGGCTTAACTTTGTCTCTGGCCAGCATAATAAAAATCAATCAAGTCACCCTGAATATACTGGGTACGCCCCACAGATAAACTTACAAGGGGGAAGGGTCGGGCCAGAGGGCCACTCCGCACTTGCAGATCATGGGGCGCTGAAAAAAAGAATTAAATTTTAACCCTAAAAAAAGGAAGAGGTGGAGATTACGGAACCTTTATCTCCACTGTTCGCAGCTGCAAATCCCACCCGGTCCACCACGGTTTCACACCCATTTGGGTTCTGACCCCACCCGGTCCACCACTTTCGATAATAATAATGTGTACTCATACCCATTTGCATATGAGTCCGGACGCGCTCATCCTCTATCTTGAGAAGAGGGCATTACAAAAAGGACTTGCACCTAAATGAGTACAGATACCACCGAACCGCCACTTGTGGTTGGGCAAGTCGCCCTCATACATGAGGAGAATGTCGCGGCTCCATTATGGCACAGGTACTAACGAGCACTTTGCCTTTGACAATATCTTTTTCGGATATCATTTTTTACCTCACCATGTCTTTTCTTTTTTGCATTATCGATTTCCTGAATCTCGATTCAATACTTTGTTTTTCTGTTGTTATTTTAACGGGTGATTTCCCCGTGTTAAGTAAAGAAGGATAAATCCGCCAGCTGCTGAAAGCAAAGCCGCGTACATGAAGGCCACCAGTGGCGATATGAATGCCCAAAGTACCCCAACAATGGCGCTGGAGGCAAAGTCTCCGATGCCATTAATTGTTTGTAGTACACCAAAGCCAGTTCCCCTGGACTCCGACGGCAACAGGTCAGCCGTTGCAGTTCCTTCCAATGTATCAGTAATTGCCGTGAAAAAGCCTGCTATTAGAAACAGTGGAACTAAAACCAAGAAGTCAGCTGTGAGAAAAGCTGTTCCGAGACAAGCTATAGCCGAGATGAAATAGCCCGCTGCAAGAATTCTTCTGGAGCCAATCTTATCGCTGAGTGCACCCATTGGAAATGAAGAAGCTGCGTAAGCAACATTTAGCAGCGTGTATAGCCCTACAGCAATGGCTGAAGCCTGTAATGGTCCTACTGTTGGCGCCAAAACCTCTTGAGCTCTTAGGGTGAATAGGCTGTTGGCAAAGTTTCCAAGCCCAAAAACGCCTACCCCAACTAGGAAGAGTTTGAAAGACCTTGGGAGTGTCCTGATCGATTTGACGAATCCTTTGTCCTTGATCACAACGTCTCCATAGGTAGAGACTAACGGAGTTGTCAGCAGGGGTTTCTTTCGGACTTCCCGTACAAAGAAGAATACTATGAAAAAGGCAATCAGTCCTGGAATCACGGATACTGCGATAATTTGGTGATAATTTAGAAAAGTTAAGAAAAACAGTGCTAGAGCGGGTCCGATGATGGCGCCCAAGGTGTCCATTGTTCTGTGGAAACCGAAAGCCTTTCCTCTCGTTTCCGGAGAGACGGAATCTGCTAATAATGCATCTCTGGGTGGTCCTCTGGCGCCTCTTCCAAGCCAGGCAGTTACTCTTAAACCGAGAACTTGGAGCCATGAGCTAGCAGCTGCAATAAGCGGTGTAAAGACGCCGGTGAAAAAGTAGCCTATGTTCATAATGGGTTTTCTTTTTCCGATTTTGTCGCTCAGGTAACCGGAGAAAGATTTCACGAAGCTTGAAGCGCCATCGGAAAAGCCTTCGATAAACCCTAAGGCTTCAGGTCCTGCTCCGATCGCTGCGAGGAAGAATGGGAGGATCGCTGTGACCATTTCGTGCCCAGCGTCGCCAAATAAGCTAGTGAGGCCCATAGCGGCAACGTTTCTGTTCAGCCATCCTGTTTTTTTCTTGTTTGGTTCAGCGGTCATCTTTTGCCCACCTCTTGTCTAGGAGGTTGAATATGACTAGGGCATAGTATGTGTCCTGCCCACCTGACTCGACACCTTGACAAAAGTTGTAGCCTCCATCCACGTTCTGTCTAGCTATTACATACTCAAGGAGATGTTGAACCCATAAAGGATTTCTTAGATCATGTCGTTGTTGAAAACTCGTAACCATCGTTTATTAACCGCCTTCTGACCTGCTTTGGGGTAGAAGCTATCAGCCTGAGAGATGCTCAGGCGGTTAAAGGCGAGCCTCATCGCCAGTTACTTGCCTCATTAAATAATCAAATAAACTTTCCTGTTTTCTCCGGGTCTATCTTAAATCGGATAAAAAGGAGATAGCGGGTGGTACCTCCACTGTTCGCGGGTTCAAATCCCACCCGGTCCACCATCAAAAATATACGATACAAGATGGATTTCTCAGGCATCTGCGACATAAAATAATTTTTTCTTATTCGGGTTGTGGTTAAATTTTAATCCCAAAACCCAAATCCAAACATGATAAAGTTAATCTTGAGCCAAACTTATATTTTCGAGTGATTAGTTATGTTCCAAAGAAGCTATGTTCGCCTAGGTATTATTGCCCTTTTGGCGATTGTTAGCATCTCGATTGTTTGGCAATTATTTACCGCTAATTATCCTACGCATTCGGACGTTTTCTTTATGGGCGTGGAGGCAGGTTTTCTTGCGGCTATGCTTCTGGTTTGCTTGTTCTTAATTGGCTTTTTCCTATGGCCTCGCCCGGGACAGAGGGATTAAAATTTAACCCCCAAAGCCAATATCCTGATCATGGTGTTTATCACATGGGCGGCATCTTGGAAGAATTGAGAAAAGAACTTTTAAAGAACCAAGATGAGCACGTCAAGAATACAGCGCAGCGCTTTTTCAAAGAAAAGGTAAGAGTCCTCGGGGTTAAGACGCCGATTGTTGGAAGGATTTCCAAAGAATATTTCAGCCAGGTGAAAAAGCTCGGCAGGGATCAGATTTATTCCTTATGCGAAGAGCTGTTTGGCTCGGGCTATCTAGAGGAGTCGTTCGTTGCGTGCGAATGGTCTTACGGGATCCGTGCCAGGTATGAAGAGGAAGATTTCGCAAGGTTTGAGGGGTGGATAGAGAGGTATGTGAACAATTGGGCTTCGTGCGATACCCTGTGCAACCACACGGTCGGGGCATTCATCGAAAAATATCCCGAATATGTCAGTGCCTTGACAAGATGGGCTGCTTCACGCAACCCCTGGATGAGGCGGGCAGCAGCCGTTTCGTTGATCGTTCCTGCGAAAAGAGGCGAATTCCTTGATGAAGCTTTCAAGATCTCGGACATCCTTATGGTAGATGAAGAAGACCTGGTCCAGAAGGGCTACGGGTGGCTCCTGAAGGAAGAGAGCAGGACTCGTCAGAAAGAAGTTTTCGAATATGTCATGAAGAATAAGAAAAAGATGCCGAGAACTGCGCTGAGGTATGCGGTTGAAAAAATGCCGAAGGAACTTAGGGCGGAAGCCATGAAAAGATGAATCTCCAACTAGAAAAAACTGTAAACTCATTACGACCTTTAACGGTAAATCCTTTTATGTTGTAGAGGTATAGAGAATGAGTCGCCATGACGGTAAAAGAAATCGGGTGTTGCGGGGCATATTGCAGGACGTGCATTGCGTGGCAGAGGGCGAATTATCCCAATGAACGAACATGCCTTGGATGTAAGCTGGGGTATGGGCCTGGGGGGAGGGACTTAAGCAAGGCTAAATGCGCAATCAAGGTCTGCTGCCTTAGGAGGGGATTGGAGACATGTGCCGACTGCCCAGACTTCCCCTGTAATATTCTGAAGGAGTTCTGGGGAAAGAAGGGATGGAAATACAAACAGTATAGGAAGCAGCTCGAATTCATAAGAGAGAAGGGCTACGAGGAGTTTCTGAAGAGGGCAGACGGGTGGAAGCGGGCGCACGGAAAACTGAATTACGTAGAGTAATTTTACTCACCATTCTCCATCATAATGAGCAATAGTTCTCTTAATGGTACGAAATAGATATACTAATTGGCGTTTAATAGCTTTAGACCATAATAACAAAAACTAATGTTGTGTCGTCTATGAAGACTCTACTGGTCTTGTATTCATATCATCATAAAAATACTGAAAAAATCGCCAACGTCTTCGCGAGAGTTCTTGATGCACAAATAAAACCGCCACAGCAAATCGACCCTGAAGAGCTTCAAGAGTACAGCCTGATAGGTTTTGGCTCGGGGATATACAGTTCAAACGTTCATGAAGATCTGCTTGACCTTGCCGAAAAGCTGCCACAGGTCACCAGCGGGAAGGCATTCCTTTTCTCAACCACTGGGGCCCCGGCTTTCTTCGATCGATACGGTTCGTACAGGGAGAACTATGCGCATGAATGCCACACACAGCTCAGGGAAAAACTGCAGTCCAAAGGGTACATGATCCTTGGCGAATTTGACTGCGCGGGTCACAACACCAATAGCTTTCTAAAGCTATTTGGTGGCATAAACAAGGGTAGACCCAATGCTGAAGACCTTAAACATGCGGAAGAATTTGCCCTGAACATGAAGCAGAACCTGCAAAAAAATGAAACTTGAGGTTTTAATTAAAAGGGGCTTGACTGACCAGCGACTGCACAATAAATCCTTTTATGTTGTAGAAGTCTGAGAAATAAATAATCTGATGACAATGGGGTTCAGTTCAGGAAGAGAAAGCTCACTTCATTCTGCGATAAAGAAGTGGTACTTTCTTGAAGGAGACAAACTGGAAGCTAAGGTAGACGATTCCATAGTGGACATTGTGCGAGGAGACCTGTTGATCGAAATACAGACTGCCAACTTTTCTGCAATAAAACCGAAGCTCTTACGCCTGCTCAATGAGCACAAGGTTCGACTAGTCTACCCTATACCGAAAGAAAAATGGATAGTTCATAAATCGACGCGCAACGGAGAGGCATTTGGAAGAAGAAGGTCTCCGAAGAGGGGTCGCATGTCCGACCTTTTCAGCGAATTGATTAGAATATCGAGCCTCTTCTCCAACGGTAATCTCAGCGTCGAGGTTTTGATGGTCGAAGTAGAAGAAATATGGTGTAACGACGGAAGAGGAAGCTGGAGAAGGAAAGGGGCAAGCATAGAAGACAGAAAGCTCATCCGCGTTCTTGAAAGAGAGATTTTTGAGCATAAAGTAGATTTCCTCAAAGTCCTACCTAAGGATCTACCCGATCCCTTTTCGAACAGAAATCTGGCCGAAAGTCTCGGAATACCTATCAATCAATCCCGAAAAATAACCTATTCGCTCAGAAAAATCGGAACAATAAAATATGTCGGCAAGAACAGAAATCAAATGCTCTTCACGAGCTCCCGAGCGTGCTCCGACATTTAGTTGGTCTGCAGCGCGCAATACCTTAGCATTTCTATTATATTGTTGGTTGATAAGGCTTATCCGTTCGTTCGGTTCTTATGTTAAGGGTTTGGGTTTGGGGATAAAAATTTTAACTCGAAAAAAGGAGAGTGGAGATACGCGGGTGATATCTCCAACTGACGCGGGTTCAAATCCCACCCAGCCCACTTTTTACTGAATTAAGGAATTTTAAAAAAGGAGATCTGCGGGTGATATCTCCACTTGTAGTGTAGTTCAAGCTAGACTACGGCCCCCTAGGTCGGACTAAGACCCATTTTCGGGTCTCCGCCTATGCCGTGTAGGTAGAGGTTCATAACGCATAAACGTGCCACACTGTCCATGATGTCTTTGCCGCTGAAAGCGTTGAATCTGAGGAATCTCTTTTGTTCAACATCAATAGTCGTGAGCTGCGATTATGAAGCCACCGGCTCTAGCATCCTCCCGTCTTATGAGCTGATTCGATTCCACTGCTAGGTTCGCCACTCTGTCCTTGGCCTCTTGGAATTTGAGGTTGACCAGGCTTTTTCCTTTGAAAAGTTTATCGCGGATCACCTCGCCCAGTTGGTCGTCTATTTTGACCGTCAGGATAGTGGAGCCTTCGGCGAGCATGGTGTTCTTCAAAAGGCCATCCTTGTCTCCGTCTACTACCCCTATTACCGGGATCCTGAACCTCGACAAGATCTCCCCTGCGATAGTAGTTGTGTCGTCTCCGATGGTTACCGCGCCAGTTATACCCTTGCTTATCTCTCCATAGACGGCAGCACCGGATTGACTTGCCACATCGTGCTCTATGAAAGCGATGAGGTCTCCCTTAGGGGCAGGACCGCGATACCGAGGCTTAAATTCGGTTCTCCTCAGAGAGTTTGTGGTGTCCAATTTGGCCCTGAAGAGGTCGATCTTCCCCCATTTGCTCAGCTTGATAAGCCCTTGCTCCTTAAACTCGACACCATCCCCGCCCACAATCTTTCCATCGAACTCCCTGAGTATTACCTCCTCTGAAGCGGCTCGCCCTACAACTGTCCCGTTGACGAGGACGAAGTCCCCAGGCTCGGCGGCTAATATCTTCCTGTATTTGATGCCGTCTTTGACCCATTCGGTCTTCCCATAATCAGGGGACGGGGCTAATATGAATCCCAATTTTTTTGCCAATTTAGCGCTTAGGTCGCTCTTTGCGCACCAATCAATTACAACCCCGCTCTTGGCTTCGACCTCGATTACTGGCATATTGGGGCAGTTTAATTTCTTGACCAAGTGCCAGCAGAACGCGTGGGACTTGAGGGGGTTATCAGAATACATTACCATTACTAAGGAGTTGCATTCCTTTATCATCTCAGCCAAACACTCACTGGTAGGCCTTAAGTCGCACTTGATCTGATTATCCATGTGGCTATCTAACACGGCCAAAGTGCCCATGGTTCCACTAAGCCGGGCATCGACTGTACCAAAATCGCCCAATATTTTTAGGAGTTTCCTCGCCCAGCCCGAGTCTATTACCTCAGGCCTGTGGAAGATTACACCCACCCTCATACCTCTACCCCGGGTTCACTGACAAAGAGGTTCGCGGGGGTCTATAAATTTGATGTTTTAGCGTCCCGTTCTGTAGATCAATGCATATCCTACGCCCTATGATTGGTGATGCTTTAAAAAAATTTGAATAAAAATCAGATCATGCTTCTGGTAAAGTTAGGGAATTAAGATCTGTTAGCAAGGTGCTTCGTAACAGATTTTGGTTTGAGCTTGGAAACTATGTAGTCAAATGCAAGCGCCGGTTCACTCTTTTCTCCAGTTTATCTTTAAAAATCCATCAAAAACGAAAAATCCATTTTTCATAATCTATAAAAAAGGGGATTGCGGATGTTACCTTCAAGCGTCTGGGGCGCGAATCCCACCCGGTCCACTTTTAATAAAAATAATGCGTACTCATACCCATTTGCATATGAGTCCGGACGGACCCACCATCAAGTATACGTGAAACAGACTGGATTTCTCAGACATCTGCGACATAAAAGGATTTATTTAGAATCGTGTCGGTCCTTCAGATCAACAAAAACACAATCGGCAGTCAATACCCTTGCACAGAAGTTTTTTTACCTCAGATTGTTGGCATATGATTTTTAATCGGATTCGGCATATCCTGAAAGGGGTCTCCCTTCTGATAACTTCAAAACCCTGCCTCATCTGCTGCGGCATCCTCAAAGAGGAGGTAGAGCGTATTATTGGGAGTGGCTCTTTGGATGTCGAGCCACTCTTTCTGGATGCAGGACTCCACGCTGACTTTGGCGAGCTTGAGGAGGGGCTCACTAGGGTGATCGAGGAACAATCACGGGGAGGCTCACGAGGGGTTGTAGTGATTTACGGCGATTACTGCCACCCTAAAATGAAGGAGATCTTGGGCAGATACCCTAATGTAGTTAAGATCGAAGCCGCCAACTGCATCGACTGCCTCTTGGGCGGCCACGGCTTGCTTCTGAAGATCGACCCAGACCATGTCTACTTCTACCTTTCGCCGGGCTGGATGCCATCAAGGCTGAGGCAAAACCGAAGGTTCAGGGGGATCTTCGACCTCGACGAAGCAGAGATAAAGAGGCAGTTCAAGAAACTGAAGGGGATACTAATCTTCGATCCCTTCGGGAATGCGGAAGACCTGAGGAAAGAAATTGAGGAGTTCAGCTCTAAGACTGGGCTTCCAGTCCTGGAAGTAAAAGAGTTAGGGCTGGAGCCCTTCAGAAAGCTCATCCTCGAGGCAGTAGCGAAACTTGAAGACCTAAAAAAAGCGCAATTAGACCGCCATTAATCGATTTTTTCCCAGACATTTAGAACATAATAGGATTTATTATCCAAAAAAAGGAGGATTGCGGGTTTTTTACTTCCACCAGTCGCGGGTTCAAATCCCGCCCGGGTCCCATCGGTCAAGGACCGCCTTTCCTAGCAATAATGGGCCACCATCAATTCGAATAATGAAAAAATGGAGATAGTTGGTGTTACTTCCACCAGTCGCGGGTTCATTTTTCCCGCAAGACTTCATCCGCATATTTGGACATGTACTCATCGCCCTTGTCGCTTATTTTCAAAGCAAGTTCGATTATCTGGACTATGTCTTCCTTAGGGATTCCGAGCTCTTTTGCCTTAATGGATTCTCTGACAACATCGTATACAGCGACCGTGACCGTACCTGAAGTAGGTCTGGTCTGTCCCGTTAACATTCGTATCGTTGTAGTCTTGCCTGCGCCGTTGGGCCCTAGTAGTCCAAAAAAATCGCCTTCCTGAACAGAAAATGAGATCTTGTCCACTGCCAAGAAATTGCCGAACTTTTTAGTCAACCCTTCTGCAACAATCGAGTAAGACATTGTCCATAACTCCTCAGTTTACTCATTATCTGAAAAAGCATGAAGGACAACATAAGGATAATCTGCGACAATGAATTTAGTTACTCGACCTTACATACTTTATCATTATCATTTTCGGAAAAATGCGAGTCATTACCAAGCTTGAAAACCTCATTCATGTCGCGTGCCTTATGATGAGGATTTTTTTAAGATTTATGTGAATTTCATATTTTATTAAAAAAAGAGGCTGCTTCGCGTATACTTGATGGTGGGCCCGTCCGGCTTCGGGCACCACTTTCAATATGATAATGCGTACCCATACCCATTTGGGCGTGAGTCCGAACGGGGCCACCAATTTCACAATCACCGAAGGAAAATTCGAAAAGTTTATTTTTTATTACGAAGAGTGTATCTTGATTGCCAGGCTTATTATCATTTATTGCTAATCAGTAATGAAGTTACTTCAAAGAGGCATCTCTTCGGTTGCAGCATTTAAAATAGTTAGATTGATAAATGAAGAATGTGACCTTGTATCCCAAATATCCCTTGGGTACTGAGCCACTGACCCCAAAGCGCCCACTGTATTTCCCTGTTGCCCCTCCGCTCCCCCATTCGAGGTCGCGAGCCTCCAGTCTACCTCAATCTTTACAGGCTTCATGGCATCCTTGTCCATAGCTCATCGGGCGATTTTGCTAACAAACCGAGCTCATCCTTGGCTTCCTGATCCGATTCTCTGGAATATCCTGTAGAAGATGCCAGCGTTCACCGTCTGGAAGGCTGCGGAGACGGCGATGGGTAGGGCAGCAGCAGGCCCAAATGAGGCGAAGGCGATGCCCATCGCGAGTGGAAGGTGTTTCATTCCTGAACTGTAGACTATCGCGTTGGTCTCCCTCATTGGGAAGTGAAGTAACTTGGCGCTGATTATGAAGGAGCCAGCGAAGGCGATGGGAAAGAGGAACAGCGGTGGCAGGAGTAGGAGCAGGATGAACGAAGGGTTTGCGGGAACTAGCGCCATGTTTATCGCCAGCATCGAGAACATGAGGAGCATTGCGGTAATAGCCGAGACTGGTGGAAAGACAGGGAGATACCTTGGCAAGCTCTTTCCGAGCCTCGCCTCGAGGGCGTATCTGGTGAGTATGCCCAGAAAGAGGGGCACGGCGAGTACCGTTGCGATCGACCACAGCATGTCCAGCAGGCTCACCTCGACATACACCCCTGCGAGTAGAGCCGTGATGCCAGGTATGGTGGCTATCCCCAGTATCATTGTTAGTGCAGCCAAGACTAGTGCGAGCGGCACATCGCCCTTCAATAGGCCTGTCCAAACGACATTCATGCCGGCGCAAGGGACAGTTCCCATGATGATGAATCCCACTGCCCAGATGGGCTCGCTGGAGAGGAACCCCATCGCCAACAGAAAGCAGAGTGCAGGGAGGAATGCGAAGTTCAGAAGGAGTCCGAAGGCGATCTGCTTAACTTTTTTTGTGACCAAGACCAGCTCTTTGAACCTTATTGTCACCGACATGGCCCAGACCATCACGCTTACTAGCGGGAGCATGAGTTGCTTCAGCGACTGGACTTGCGACGGCGCCAGAAAACCAGCAGACACTCCAAGGAAGACCATCGAGAGGACCATGTAGGAGTAGTTCCTCTGGATGAATGAGGCGACCCTCTCTATCCCCGCCGCTTTGATTTCCCGCATCGCAGTCGATCCCGCCATCCCTTCTGCCTGGACCATGCCCCCGCCCCTTTCCGGACTTATCATTCGCTCAAAGGTCGGCTTCTTTCGTTACTATCTCTGCGATCCGCTTCACGTCAGCCTGGTAGATGTCGAGCGTGGGCACCTTCTGCAAGTATTTTGATATCTCTACTGCATAGCCTATCTTGACCCCTGCCTTCTCCAACACTTTCGAGGCGCAGTGGTTGCCACAGCCATCAATCACTATGTTTTTCTTGGATCTCCCTGCAATCTCAAGGTGTGGCTTTGACCCCGCTGCCACCGCAGTCGTGCAGCACATCCTGGCCTTGTCCATATTCGTCAGCAGGACCCCGACCTCGTGCCCAATCTGCCCCACGTTGGCAGCGCCATCGCATACCCAGACTATGTTCTCATGTTCCGCAACTTTGTAGCAGAGTGGGAGTATCTTCGGGGTGCTCCCACTATTTCGCGAATCAGCCTCCATAGATTCCTCACTTTTTCATCATTCTCATCTTTACGTAACCGATCTTGTCGATATTGTCGGCGATCATCCCTAAACGCTCACCGGGTATGCCTACTATGACACCGTCGTCGGCATACTCAAGCCCTGTAGGTTTGGCGGCCATCCTTGCGGACTCGCATGCGAAAGAGACGTTGAGATCGCCCAGATAAGGCCTCACAGTCAGCGCGGCGCACACCTGCCTCGGGGCAGAGATTAGGCCCTCCACCCATCCACCCTTCCTGAAGAGCGAGGCGTGGATCAACTCCATAGCCTTTCTGGGGGTAGCCTCCACCAGAACAACGTCAGGGTCAAGAGGCGCCTTCTCGAGTGGCGATAGGAGCGTCGCGTATACGCTCCCAGCTTTGAGGTTCGGGGACCCCACTACTGTTCTGGTTGCTGCCCTGAGTGAGTTGAAGGATGACTTGCTCAGATAAAACTCGCCCGTCCTCTCGTCCTCAGGGACTTCAGCCATCCCCAGGGCCGCAGCGCCTCTCCTGCATGCCTGCATCCCTTCCTTTGCATAGAAGACGTTGCCGAGCATCGCATGCTTGACCATCGCGCAGTAGAACATCGGCTTGTCGAGCTCCTTGACGCCCGCCGGGATGTCGACGCTTCTGCGTATGAGGCTCACTGCCACCGGAGGGAACTTGAGACCAAGGATCTCACTGAGCTTCCGCTGGATTTCTGCGTAATTATGGTCCATATTTTTCACCTGACATAATTAAGCCTCAAGTCAGATATAAGACCATCGTTATATTCCGATATTTAGATTATTAAATCTAAATCGGTTGTCAGGGAGGGGGAGGCTTGATAGATCTTTAACCATCGCATCCCTTCAGTTATTTCTGCCATTGTTCAGAGAAAGATTATATATTTGTGCCATGGGGAGCCACTTCCCCAGCGGCCAAATATGTTGTAAACTTCATTAATAGTACCATTTGGAGATCGCAATGGTTGACCTGGCGACTCAATAAATCTCGTCGTAAACATCATAATACTATCTCCTGCCCTCTGGCTTGTCTGAAGGTGGCCCATCATCAATTCGAATAATGAAAAAATGGAGAGTTGGTGTTACTTCCACTAGTCGTGGGTTCATTTTTCCCGCAAGACTTCATCCGCAAATTTGGACATGTACTCATCGCCCTTGTCGCTTATTTTCAAAGCAAGTTCGATTATCTGGACTATGTCTTCCTTAGGGATTCCGAGCTCTTTTGCCTTCCCAAAGTGATATTTCAGGCAAGGTTGACAGTGCGCGGCTACCGACGCGGCAATGGCGGAGATTTCCCTTGTTTTTTGATCCATAATTATCACCTGATTAACAATATTCCAAAAAGATATAATTTAAAGGTGCGGCAAAAGGCTCTCGTTTATGCGAAAATGCATTATGATATCAATTTAAAGTTACTTCGATCTGAATAAGAACGAAAATTTTATAGACATATTCCAATTTAGCGATATATATAAGCTACATATTGCTGAATAAAATGAACTATCGGTGAGATTATGCCTCCTGCCAACGATGCATTTGAGCATATTTCAAAGTCTATACTATCAGGGAATGGGATCGCTTCGATTGAAGCAGCAAATAAAGCTCTTGAATCAGGCATAAGCATCGATGAAATCATAATGAATGGCATTCTGAAAGCATGGTCTGAGTTCCTCGTTTGGCACGATAGAGACCCGAAAGAATCAATGAAGGCATGGCTCGATTGCTTCAGCGCAACTCAGAAGGTCCTGCAGTCATTGGACGCGACAATAGGCTCTCCGAAGGATCCGCCTTTTTCTGTACTGGTTGTAACCGTGCTTGGCGAGGGGCACGTCCTAATGAGGGATATCGTTACAATCATGCTCAGAGCGAAGGGGTTGAAGGTTTACACCTCAAAGAGGGGTGTGCGAATAGACGACGTGTCCGAAGCCCTTTCGGACCCGAAGCTTAACTTTATTGTGCTTTCCTGCATCGAACCCCGGACTGAGGCCAAGTTGCGTACTTTTATTGATGGGGTGCGCGAACGGAGGGGGGATGTCGCGATAATAGCGGGCGGACCGCTTGCGAGCAAGAGTGGTGCTGATCTTATAGTGAACGATCCCGCCAAACTCGGGCACTCGATACTAGGATATTCAGAATAGGTATTATGAGATGGTTACGATGAGCGAAAAGACGAGACCGTCCTTCCCTACATCGTTGTTTCTAGATTTATAGATATATTTATATAACCTCAGCAGGATAATATGGATGGTAATTCTCATGGCAGATGACGAATTGCTGAAGTCCAGAGAGCGAATATTCAAGGCGTTATCTGACAGAACGAGGCTTGAAATTATCGAGTTTCTGAAAGATGGGGAAAGATGCGTTTGCGAGATAATGCCTAAACTGGGGAAGGCGCAGTCGACAACATCTAAGAGCTTGGACATACTATTCGTAGCCGGTATACTCGACAGGTGTATAGACGGCAAAAAGACGATTTACAGCATAAAGCATGATGAGATATTCAAGATAATGAGGAACGTTGATCAGCTCAACCTGAAGAACCTTTCCGCCCTCTCAAAAACAGTAAAGGTGCTGGAAGAAAAGCTGAAAGAAAAATGAGGGGATGATGAGAATGGCCTATGAGGCTACTCCCTCCCCTCATCGATAATGGAGAGGATGCCAAGTGCTTGATTATCTCTATACGCCAATAATGACCGGATTCCAGTACTTGGCTGATTACATCGCGCTGCATATAGTGACCTGCCTCGTCCCGGCATTCTTCATCGCCGGGGCAATGAATTACTTCATATCGAAGGAAGTCATAATCCGGTATCTTGGCTTCTCAGCTAGGAAGTTGACTTCGTTCCCGCTCGCTGCGATCTCAAGCATAGGCTTAGCGGTCTGCTCCTGCACCGTCATCCCCATCGCTTCAGGCCTCTTCCGCAGGGGGAGCAGCATCGGGCCGGCATTCATCTTCCTATGGACTGCCCCTGCGCTGAACATACTCACAATAACCTACAGCAGCGCGATCCTGGGGGTCGAGATTACTCTCGTCAGGATCGTCGCTGCCCTTACAACCTCGTTCTTGATTGGAATGGCAATGGTCATAGCATTCAGGGGTGAGGAGAAGACAAGATCCAGCAAGATGAAGGCTGCTGCCCCTGAGGAATCAATTGGTGCCAAGAAATCCTTAATACTGATACTTATGCTGGTCGCGACCCTCCTTCTCCCGAACTACCTCGGTGCTGGGAGGCCTTTCTTTGATAAGCTCCTCATCTTCATTCCACTCTTTTCGGCATCGATGATATTCGGGGTGCTGAAGTTCAAGCGCGTGGAATTGAAGCAATGGTTCGAGGAAACATGGTGGTTCGTCAAGAAGATAGTGCCGCTCCTTCTAGTAGGGGTATTCATAGTAGGCTTCATATCCGCGATACTCCCATCGGAATTCGTGAGGGATGCCCTTGGGGGGAACGGCCTCCCACAAACATTCCTGGCGAATCTCTTTGGCGCCTTGATGTACTTCTCGAGCATGACCGAGTCCCCATTCGTTAAGATGATGATGGACCTGGGGATGGGAACGGCGCCAGCCCTCGCCCTCCTCCTGACTGGCCCTGGGATGAGCCTTCCCAGTATGCTGGCGATAATCAGGGTATTCACATTGAAGAAGGCGCTTGTGTACATAATAACCGCTATCATCATATCCACTTTCGCCGCGTTTGTATTCGGCAATCTTCTGCTCTAAGTGCCAGCATAACGGTCGCGGGACCGAGATGTGGGCCAAGCACACGCTTCGGATCTGTGATCGTCGTATCGGCTTTGATATCTATAACCTTCGGGGCGTTCATTGGGTAAAAATAACCAAATGAAAGCGGAAAGGTGAAAAGTATTTATATCGATACATTACGATATCTAAATGAAGTGATTGATGATGGCACCCAACATCATAAAGGTATTTGGAGGATCGCCTCCTTGCGCAAGATGCAAGAGCGTGGAGAAGGGGCTCAATGAGGCGATAAAAGAAATGGGTCTTGACGCTCAGGTGGTTCCTGTGTCTGCATTGTCCGATGAGGCGGATAAGTATGACATCCTGACCACGCCAGCAGTGGTCATTAACGAGAAAGTGGTCGTGAAAGGAAGGGTGCCTTCAAAGGAAGAGTTAAGGAAAATCCTCGAGAAAGAGTTTATGTAAAGGTGGTCTAAAGGCTATTGGAGATGGAAAAAATGATTAAAGTCGAATTCTTTGTCGCGGAGCCGCCATGCGCCGGCTGCGTGGATCTATTGAAAACAGCAGACGCAATAGCAAAAAAATACGGTAAAAAGGCAAACGTGATAAAGCACATGGGGCCATGCGAAGAGTTCCAAAAATACGGACTGACCATGGTGCCTGCGGTAGTCTTCGAGGAGGGGCGTATTATGCTGATGGGTGTCTGCCCAGACATGGAAACTCTCGCAGCCTCGTTCATGGAGCTGGGGGTGGAATAAATGGCTTTGAAGATCGAGGTCTTTACGTCGCTGCCTTCATGCTCAGGCGGTAGGCTTGTGCTCAGGCTAATTGACGAAATCAAGAAGGAATATGGCGAAAAGATCGATGTCGAGGTGTTCAAGGGTCTCAATGAGAAAGCAAAAGAGTATGGTCTGAAGGTGAGCCCAGCTATAATCATCGACAAAGACGTGCGGATCATTGGGGTGTGCCCGTCAAAGCAGACTCTGAAAAACGCGATAAGAGAAGCAGGGGTCGTATAGCACTCTGGTAGGAACAAGATAATCAGGCATAAGCATTTGGGTGCTTGAACAACGTTTATCGAGGTGCCAGTGATGATAAGCCTGGTGAGCGTCGCCTTCTGGCTTAGAAGGAGATTGTACAGGGGCGGAGAATGACTGGAAGGGTTATACCTCTATGATGCATAAGGGAAATGAAGGGAATGATAACGTGACTAAGGACGTCAGGAGGGTCGTGAGGAAGAAGTATAGCGGGATTGCCAAGGGCGGCCAGTCCTGTTGCGGGGGTCCCAGCACCTGTTGCAGCAGCACCCCCGAGAGCGTCAGCAGGAAGATGGGATACACCGATGGGGACATGAAATCGGTGCCAGAGGGGGCAAACCTAGGTCTTGGCTGCGGGAATCCGGTCGCCCTTGCCTCATTGAAGGAGGGGGAGACAGTTCTCGATCTAGGCACCGGGGGCGGGTTCGACTGCTTCCTGGCAGCTAAGCGGGTGGGCAAGACGGGCAAGGTAATAGGGGTGGACATGACCCCTGAGATGCTCGAGAAGGCTCGTGGAAATGCCGCGAAGGGGAGGTACAAGAATGTTAAGTTCAGGCTCGGCGAGATAGAGAACCTCCCCGTCGCCGATGGTGCCGTGGACGCCGTCATCTCCAACTGCGTGATAAACCTCTCCCCTGACAAGAAGCGGGTCTTCGAGGAGGCACACCGGGCGCTCCGGAGAGGCGGGAGGCTGATGATCTCCGACATCGTACTGACGAGAGATCTCCCAAGCTTCATCAAGGATTTGGAGGTGGCATACACGGGCTGCGTTGCGGGTGCGATGATGAAGGGGGAGTACCTGAAAATCATCCAGGATGCGGGGTTCAGCAAAGTGGCCGTGGTGAGCGAGGCTAAGTACTCCATCGAGTCCATGCTGGACAACCCAAAGGTGAAGGCTACGATCAAGAGACGGCGCATCACGAAGGATCAATTGAATAGTGTGAAAGACTCCTTATGGAGCGTAAACATTTTTGCTGTGAAGGGATAGAAATGGGAGCTAATGCGGCATCAAAGGGAAGCCTAACAAGGACATGGTTGATTGCATATGACCGATGAAGACCTCGGTAAGGTGATGAAGCAACTTGAGGAGTTCACGAAGAAGTATGGAGAGCTGCCCATCGTCCCCCTGAGGGTCAGCTTCCATGCAAACGGTGAGAAGTGGGAAGGGCGGATTCCTCTCCTAGCCTTTGGGCGGTTCCCCATATTCGGGTACCCGGAGAGCGCTTGCGTCTGCAAGCCCTTCGTCTCGCAGGTGCTCCTCCTCTACGACGGGAAGGGTAGGTTCTTCCCGGGGGTCACGGAGGAGATGTATGAGAAGAAGCCTCCAAAAGAGGAACAGGGCTAGGGCATGGCTCGGAAAGCTGCGTCCCTTTTCAGTGGCGGTAAGCCTGTTAAAGATGGTGCTGGGAAAGGCTGCACCTGTGATTTTGGTCTAAGAAATGAAACCATGGGGAAGAAGTGAATATATTCAACATTAGCTAGTGGCACGTTTTGAAAAACCCTGTCACGGATGAATGATAGTGTGTCAGTTAATGCCGATCTCTTTTAATACCCACATTCGGAATTGTATGATTATGGACCCAGATCAAATCTTAAGGGAAATGGAAAAGAATTGTGGGGAAGTCTGCGAACCTCTGAACCTGACAGCAAAAATCATGCCTGAATGGATACCCAGACAGGCAGACGAAGGAAAATTTGTGATGAGCCTTCCAAACCTTCCTGTAAAATACAAACAATTGATTATGATCTCTGTGGCCGCCGTCCTGCAAAACAAGACTTGCTGTGAATATTTCATAAAAGTAGCTAAGCATATGGGCATAACAGACAAAGAAATTGGCGAGGCAGTCCTTACGGCAAGATTCGCAATGGCCTCAACCATATTCGCAAATACGGAGCTTGGATTCAGGTCAATGATTGAGAAATCGAAGTAGAGTTCCAAATAAAATCTGGAAAAGACAAAATTGTACTATTTTATTGATCCAGGCGTCAACTCCTTATTGTGGGATATACACCCGTTCGGGTTCTGACCCCACTCAGATGAGTACTTAAGAAAAAAGGATATTTCATTAAACGAAAGAAACCGGAATGGAAACACTTTAACTTTTTTCACAGCAATTCGCAGAAACCTGCAACTATTTGAAGGTGTTAGCAGACTTCTTTTTCCGTGGGAAATACTTCCGGGTTCGTAGTCCGAGTTTTACGACTGAGAGCATTAATGGTACTTCCATTAAGGGGCCGATCACCGTTGCCAATGCTGCCCCCGAACCTATGCCAAAAAGGGTTGTGGCTACGGCTATTGCGACTTCAAAGTGGCTGCTGCTCCCTATGAGCGTGGTGTCAATTGCGATTTCGTACTTCCAGCCCAAGAAATAGCCGAGAAGGTAAGTCCACGTGATCATTGTGGCATAATGTAATAGGTTTGGGGCAGCAAGATAAGCCACCAGCAGCGGATCGTTAAGAATTGTTTGCCCTGCAAACGAGAAAAGTACGACTAAGGTCACTAGCAAAGCAACTATTGAGATCTTGCCAACAGCCGGGTTGTACACATCCTTGAACCACTCGTCCCCCTTCTTCCGAATTATGAGCCTGCGGGACAAAGCACCCGCCGCCACAGGGATCGCTATGAAAATAATTACACTGAGGGCTATCAGATCCCAAGGAACCGGAATGCTACTTACGCCCAAGTACAAGCCTGCCAAAGGGGCGTACAGAAAAAGCATCAGTAGAGCGTTAACCGCGGTGTTGATTAAGCCTTGGGCCATGTCCCCTTTTGCGAGGAACATCCACCACATTACCATGGCAGTACATGGCGACAAGCCCAAGAGGATGACCCCGGCAATATACTGAGGGTTTCCAGCCAGGAATATATTGGCATAGAGAGTCATCAAGGCGGGGGCTATTACCCAATTGGCTATTAATGTGACCAGCAAAGGTTTAGGGTTCCGCGCGGCTTTCTTTATGTCGCTGAAGGCTATCCCGACAACAGTTGGGTACATCATGAAGAAAAGCAATATGCCTATTGGGATGGACAGCTTTGCGAACTTGAGGGAGTCCACGAACTGCCCAAATTCAGGAATGTACTTGCCAACCAACAAGCCTGCAACTATGCAAAGGGCGATCCAGAGCGTCAGGTACTTTTCCCACAAGCCCAAAGAAAGCTCTTTTTTTGCGTGATCTTTAGGGTTTTCCATTTTTATATACTCCAACTGTTGTTAGCAAGCAAACAATGTATTCGGTTATTTTATGAATATTATTGAGTGTGGTTCTACTCTTCGCAAAAGGTTTTTTGACATCATCTCAACTTCAGCCCATGCGGCCATTACGACTCCGCACGGCACTAAGCAATCTGGTGTCAGATGCGAAGAGGCGGCGCGAACATAGATCGGATTTTGGGTAAACCCTTTACAGATCTCCATAAAGTTCAGTTCTTTGATCTCCTCGGAATACTCTTTTATTTTAGGGCATGAGGTTTCTAAACTGATGTCTATTCGGGTGCTGTCGATTTTTTCTGCCGCAATGGTTGTCTTGTTGCCGCAAACGCTTGATTTCACTTCAAAAATGGTGGTCATGTTTTAACTCCATTATTTTGTGACTAATGTTCACCATAAGTAAATCATCAGCGTGTAGTATACGCCTACTGCCAAAAAAATTGATGAAAGAATAATTTTTGTCCATTTTTCAAACAGGCTTAATTTGCGCATTGCACTACCCGCGACACTTATTCCCTTAGTCAGCAGCAATGAAAATAGGACTACAGGGAGGCCGGTGCCGAATGCAAAGACAGAGGGGATCAGTATCCCGTCACCAACAGTCAGTGCGATCGGGATAAGCATACCAAAAAATAGCAGGGCGCTGAAGGGGCAAAAAGCGAGCGCAAAAACAGCGCCTAAAACGAAAGCGCCCAACAGGCCCTTCTTAGCTATGTATTCATTGAAAGTCTGGAAATATGGAATTCCGTTGATTGCCGGAATCCAATTCACTAAAAGCATAATAATACCGACCACGATTAAAAAAGGCCCAATAATGCGTTCCCCGTAATGCTGGAGAAAGAAAGATACCGACTGGACGTTTATTCCAATCCACACCGCGAGTGAGGTGATCCCTGCGTAAATGAGCGCCCTTCCCAGAGTGTAAAATAACCCCGTGAGGAAAGTCATTTTTGCATTCCCCATCCTTCGCGAAATGTATGCTATCGCGGTGATGTTTGTAGCCATTGGGCAAGGGCTGATAGCCATCATCAGCCCGATGAAGAATGCTGCAACCAGCGGTAGATCACTTGTCCCCATCAACTCCAAGAATGACATTAAATCCATGATCAAGCACCATTCAGCTTTTCTTCGATTACCCCTCTGAAGTAGTCCATAAATTCCGTTTTATTGTAGATCTTATACCAGACATTGACATTCTGTTCAGCATGGAAACCATTGCTGTTGTAAATGCCTATCCAAAGGGAAGACCCGGTCGCGTTGTACTTCTTCACTATTTCGCTGTTGTTAGCAAGTTCGCCGTTAATGTGCATGAAGGCTAGTTTACCATTGGAAAGTTCATTTTGGAAGTATGTGTTTACAGTCTCTTCAGCATATCTACCCACGAGTTTGCACGAAAGACACTGTTGCGTAGGATGGAAGTGTATTATTTCAATTTTTTCAACAATGCCTGATGCATTGCTATTTTGCGAGGCATGCAGGCTGTTTAAAGTCATGATAGAGTATGAAGTTAAAATAATTATGATTGCAATGACGATGACTAAAAGCAACGCTCCCCTTTTTTTCATTGTGGTCGACCGCCATACTACTATTTTTTAGAGCTCTGCCATAAGGATTTTAAAGCGATTTTCGATCTCGCTACTTGAAGGTGGGTGATCATTCGTATTGCCACTTCTTGATAACATTACTGACGGCTATCTCGACCTGATTCATTTTAGTCTCATCATTGAAATTCTTATTTTTTTGGATACAAAAATCGTCGGTCAAGGTAAGCTCTCGAAACTCCACAACTCCCACTTTTTTGAGAGCCAACGAACTGCATTTGATAGGGCAGCCGTTTAATGCTATGAACCGCTCATTCATCTTTGCAGTATTGATTATGCTTTGAATGCCAAGAGGCAATCCGAGCGAGCAGACGGTGTTTATTTTGTTATTGTCAGCAAGTTTCAATGCTATCTTATGTGTCATGTTGCCAACGTTGCAAGTCCCCTGGTACGGCAAGATCCCTATTCTCAAAATCTGCATCCTCCTTCAACTATTTTACATGACTCTGGCTTTTAAATATATTTATATATCAAGATGCATCGATATGAACTAAATACACCACAGCGAAAGCTCAATTTGGTCATGGGATTTTGAGTTCTTTTTTCATCATTAATAATGCAGATTTCATGTTCCGATTTATTTCTCAGAGATCTACAACATAAAAAGATTTACAGTTCAAGGTATGGCATGATCTAAAATGGACGACCAAACGTGCCCTCAACACATCGGTGATACTGATGACATTAACCTGCTGATTTCTTTTGCTTGTGTCTGGCAACAAACCAAGGATAGAACCATATTATTACAATAAATATACTAACGCCTACACCAATTGGAGCTCGATCGTTAGAAGGAGAAAAAACATAGATAACTAAGTTAGAAATCACCAATGTTAAGATGGCGCCGATAACGAAAACAATCAGACTATCTTGCTTCATTTTTCGCACTTGATTATTTCAGTCATCAGCGTTCTTTTAGGTCTTTGTGGAGGGTGAACCAATACCACTCACAAATCCGAGAACTCAATGATTGAAGTGGGCATCAAATCTTCAATAAAATAAAAAGTGGTAGTCAGCTACACGATAAAGGTCTTTTGGCCATGTCTTTGCCCTTTTCCGTGGATACATTGAAGCGCGCGCTAGCAGTGAAGCTGTTTATCATCAGTCACTGTGATCCTTTTCTGGAGTGGCTCTGTTTCTTATTCTGTGTGCGGGGATTTTGTTGTAGGTTGCTGAACATTTCTTTCTTGAGCATTGCCTAGTGGCAGCCCATTTTAGGATCGGGATTACCGCTTCTCTTAGCCCTTCTCCATCTTTTGTCAATGAGTATTCGACACGAGGCGGGATTTCGGCGAATGATTCTCTCTTAAGTAGCTCTCCCTCTTGAAGCCGTTTTAGCGTGTCTGCAAGCGTCTTGGGGCTTATACCCTGCAGTTCTTCCATGAGTCTGTTGAATCTGAGGCTACCGAAGTTCCCTATCGCATTGATGATCAAGAGCGCCCATTTCTTGCTTATAACGTCTATTATTCCTTCAAGCGGACAAAAGCAAACCACGTCATTCTTGTTCTGCATGCCCTCACTTTCCTCTTGGATAGCAACTATTTCACTATAAACTTGATAGCATAAATACTTTACTTATAATAGTAATAGGAATAGAGGTGATAATAAATGGACGAAGACTGTGGTTGTCGGATGCATTATCGGAGAGATGAAGACCACTGTGGGTGCGGCATACATGGAGACGGACATGGCTACAGAAGACGCTTCTTCACAAAGGCCGAAAAAGTTGAGATGTTGAAGAGCTACATGGAGGAACTCAAGAATGAACTGAAAGCCGTTGAAGAGAAAATCAAGGAAATGCAAAGCCAAAAGTAACCTCAAAACGGTGAAGCTTGGATTAGATCCCGAAAACGCCATAGAAATCACAGACTCAGATAATGAGTGTACTGAGGAGTTATGGACAATGTCTTACGCGATTGTTGCAGAGGGGTTGACTAAAAAGTTTGGTAAGTTCTTGGCAGTGGACAATATCTCCTTTTCTGTTCAAGAAGGCGAGTTCTTCGGCCTGCTGGGGCCTAACGGTGCGGGGAAGACTACGATTATCCGAATGCTCACTGGTGTCCTGAAACCAGAGGTAGGGCGGATAAAAATCGACGGCGTCGATCTCGATAAAGAGCCATTGATTCTCAAAGAGAGGATGGGGGTCATACCTGAGGTAGGGACCGTCTATCTTGATCTTACCGCCCGCGAGAATCTCGATCTGTTTGGAAGGTATTATGGGCTCCCGAAGAAGCTCAGGGACGAGCGAGGGGAAAGACTGTTGAGAGAACTCGGGCTTTACGATAGAGCGGACAGTCTTGTCAAGAATTTCTCAAAGGGGATGAGGCAGAGGATAAGCATCGGATGTGCTATACTTCATGAGCCCAAAGTGCTTCTTCTCGACGAACCTACCGAAGGCCTCGACGTCCAAAGCAGAAGAATGATCGTGGAAAAAGTCAAAGGACTGAATGCGAAGGGGAGCACTATCATTCTCACAACCCATAACATCGAGGAAGCAAGCCGTTTGTGCCAAAGGGTCTGCATAATCGACAAGGGGCGGATAGTGGCAATCGACTCGCCAGAGCACTTAAGATCAACCCTCGAAAAGCTGCAGTCGGTCGAAGTCTCTTTCAACAGGAGAGTGGACCCCTCGTTATTCTCGGCCCAATGCATCTCGAGAGTGGAGGAGCAGGGAGACAAGCTGAAAATATTCACATCCAATCCGGACGAGGCAATCGAAAAAATAATGGCGGTCAAGAAAGAGTTGGTTTTGAATATCGTCTCTCTCTCAACAGTGGGGCCGACATTGGAGGATGTTTTCGTGAAATTAACGGAGGCCCACACATGAAGTTCTCAATAATCTTTCGCGGCGCAATGGTCACCGCCCGTAAAGACATCAAGATTTATTATAAGAAAGCACCCGTGTTCATCTTCGGTCTCATACTGCCAACATTCCTCTTCTTTGCATTTTTTATCGGAAGACAGTTGGATATAGCGAGATTCTTCCCTGGCTTCCTGGCCATGACGATATTCTTTACTGCCTCTTCTGTCGGTCCCCTGATCATCCCGTGGGAAAAACAATCAGGCACATTTGAACGGTTGCTGACTTTGCCAGTGAGCATCCCAACGCTAGTTCTGGGCGATGCCCTGGCAGGAACCTTGTTTGGAATCCTGATAAGCTTCATTGTACTCCTTGCTGGAGTAGCATTCCTGCCCCTATCTTTTCCTATCGGCGTCCTGTTCGCTCTGCCAATTCTTTTCCTCCTTGGGAACATTTGTTTTGCTGCTTTGGGTGTTCTTCTCTCCGCACCTGCGGGAAGAGTGCCTTCGAACGTTATGATGCTCTCCACATTGATCCGTTTTCCCCTCATATTCATCTCGGGTATCTTCATCCCCATAGTGGACCTGCCCCAGATGGCTCAGACGGTCAGCTTTTTCTCACCTCTGACCTATCTCACGGATGGCCTCAACGCAACCATGGGTCAACAATCAATCCTTCTCCTCGTTGTTGATGGAGCTGTTTTAATTGGGTTCGCGGTTGTATTCCTTCTTGCCGCGAGTCTCATATTGAAAAGAATGGCGCTTAAGGGACTATGAAATATTATATTATGAAGAAGTGATGAATAAATGACTTCACTACCTTTTCAGCTGCATGTTTTTTCCGCAGGGGCAGTAGCCCCGCCCCTTCAGGAAGCGGCAAGTATTTTCGAAAAAAGGCATGCGATTCGCATAAAACTAACTGTCGGCAAGCCTGCTAACCTTTTGGCTTCAATTGCCTTATCGAAGCAGGGTGATCTCATTTCGTGCGGTGCGGAATTTATTCTGGATGAAGCGGAAAATAGTGGGCTCATCACCCAGGGCTCTAGGAAAAGCTTGGGGTTTCGAAGGTCGGTGATAATCGTTCCTGTGGGGAACCCAAGCAAGGTTGCATCGCTTATAGACCTTTGCAGAGAAGGGGTTCGCATCGGGGTGGCCTTTGATGGATGCCTGAAGGGAGTTTGGGATGACATTGCGAGCAAAGCCGACTTGACAGATCAGATCAGGAAAAATATTACCCAATATGCGGATGCCTGCGGTTCGCTTATGGGGTTAATCCATCAGGATAAGGTCGATGCTATTTTCGGATGGAACGCCTTCCAGAACGTATGGCCCAATACATGCGAGGTCATCGAGCTGCCAAGGGATCTCCAGGTATTTAGGAGCACAGTGATAGGCATAATTCACTACGCAAAGAATATCGAGCTGGCTCAAAGATTCATTGATTTTCTCGCCTCAGATGAGGGCAGGAAAATATATTCTGATTACGGCTGGGTTTACCACTAATAATCCTATGGTCTCGATTTATTTAGAAAAAAAGGGATGTGGAGATTACGGATTCTTTATCTCCACTGGTCGGAGGTTCAAATCCCACCCGGTCCACTTTACGTATTTTTGAAAACGAAATTAATATAGTAAAGTATATCGTATTAGATATATTTATATAGCAGAGCGTGACTTTTTAGCAACTTATGCCCAGAAGTAACCTTTCAACACGGAAAAAATCCGGCGGCAATGACCAGATTTCGCGTCCCCAAGGCGCTCCCAGGGGGCTGCTTTTCCTCTACATAATGCACAAAATAGCCATCAAACCGGCTCATGGATATGAACTCCTACAAGACATTGAAAGCAAGACGAATGGGGCTTGGAGACCAGGCGCCGGCTCTATCTATCCAATGCTAAAGAAGATGGTAGCGAAAGGTTACATCGAAATCGAAAGCATGGAAAAGGGAGGAACTGAGCAGCGAGTCTATTCAATTACGCCAACAGGCATCAATTTCCTCCATAACACAAAAAAAATCTTTTCGGGCGCTGGCCAGCGCTGGAGTGCCATGAGGGGTATATTCGTAGAACTCATGGACGCCGAAGAGCTAACAAAATTCTTCACTGATGGAATGAGAATGCAATCTGACCTTGCACAGGAGATTCTCACATCAAAAATGGATAAACTCTCAAAGAGTGAAGTCGAATATATGCTCAGGGAATACCTGCTAGTGCTTGAAAGGCAACTCTACTGGGCAAATCAGATTCTGAGTGAGATAAGAAATCCTGAGTCAAAGCCATCAAAGGGATGATCCTCAATATCAATTTTATTAAAAAAAATGAAATGGAGAGTTATTTAAATGAAAGTTGCAAATAATGACAAAAGTTCAACAAAACAAGGAAATACACCTCCAATAATTGAAGTTCGTAACCTTTCCAAATCCTTCAACCACTCGGTCAAAGCTGTAGACGACGTCTCTTTCGATGTAAAAGAGGGGGAGATCTATGGATTTTTAGGTCCGAACGGTGCCGGTAAGAGCACCACGATAAATATGCTGATTACCATCCTGAAACCGACCTCAGGCAGTGCGACGGTCTGCGGCTATGATATTTTTAAGGAACCAAACGAGGTCAGAAGGAACGTAGGCGTCGTTCCTCAGGAGTACACCGCTGATGAGGACATGACAGGTTACGATAACATAATACTCTGTGCAGACCTCTACGGGATACCCCGGCGTGTCTCGAAGGAGAGGGCGCTGGAATTGCTCAGGCTCGTTGAGCTGGAGAGCACGGCGAATAGAAAGGTCGGCACTTACTCCGGAGGCATGCGGAGAAGGTTGGAGCTCGCGTGCGGCTTGATCAATCACCCACGTCTTCTGTTCTTGGATGAGCCAACCCTTGGTCTGGACGTGCAGACGCGTGCAGCTGTTTGGAGTTACATTCGCAAACTGAAAGAGGAGTACCGCATGACCCTTTTCATGACAACTCATTACCTAGAAGAGGCAGATGGCTTATGCGACAGAATTGCTATCATCGATCACGGCAAGATCGTCAAGGTCGGATCGCCCAATGCTCTCAAGGAGGGCCTTGGAGGCGATATCATAGAGCTGGGTATCAAGGAGGAAAACTCAGATATTGCCAAACTGATCTCACAGGTGAAACTGGTCAAGGAAGTTAAGAGGGTTGATTCTCTCAATTACCGAATAAAATCCGAACACGGGGAAGAGGCCGCTCCTGAAATAATCGAGATTATAAGAGATAATGGATTCCATGTGAACAGAATCTCTTTAATGGAACCGACGTTAGATCAAGTCTACTTGGAATACACGGGGCGTTCTATCCGCGAGGAGGAGACGAGTAAAGAACAGTTTAGGGCGCAGAGAAGAACGATGAGGATGGCGAGATCATGATGTTGAAATTCAATAAAATAAAATTGGTTGAAACTGGAGGAAACACACAGTCTGAAAATTCTAGCCCCGCCCAGGAGGATATACAAGTTAAGCAGGGCAATTCGGCAAATGGGAATGTGAGCAGAAGCCAACTCCACGGACTTTGGGCGCTTACCAACAGGGAGCTGAAGAAGTGGTACAAGGTACCGATGCTACTCTTCTTGTCGTTGATCCAACCCGTGCTATGGCTCGGTCTATTCGGTAAGGCGTTGAATTTCGGAGGGTTGTTCACGGGAGGGGGTTTCAACATTCCGGGTCTCAACATCCCAAAAGCAGTTCTAGATCAGCTCGCCAACACTTTTATGCAAAATACCTTCGGGACAACAGATTACTTCTCGTTCCTATCCGTCGGGATGCTTACATTCGTCATACTCTTCACGGCGATGTTTAGCGGGATGTCAATCGTGTGGGACCGCAGATTCGGCTTTCTGAACAAGGTGCTAAGCACTCCTGTGGCGCGGGGATCGATCGTAATGGGGAAGGTATTCTCAAGTGTTATTAGGTCGCTGGTACAGGCTGTCATAGTTCTCATAATCGCAGTGTTGCTTGGAATGAACATATCAGACTTCAGTGTCATAGGCATTTTGGGAACCTTTGTTGCCCTCTTTCTAATGACCTTCGGGTTTTCATCATTATTTCTTATGCTTGCACTCCGATCTGGGGATTATCAGACACAGATGGCCATTGTAAACCTAATCAACTTGCCCTTGCTGTTCGGTAGCAACGTACTATTCCCTGCCAAGTTCATGCCGGATTGGTTGCAGTACTTTGTGCAGATCAACCCAATCAGCTATGGAACAGACGTTGGTAGGCAGCTGTTGCTGAGCGCGGCAGGTATGAACACTCTGGCATTCGATTTTGCGTATCTGATTGGCTTTGCTGCGATCTTCTCAGTAATAGGGATTGTGTTATCTTGGAGGTTCCTTACAAAGTAATCCTTACCGAGGTTATACTCCAAAAGAGGCAATTTGCCGTGAACGACATCAGGATTCTCGTAGCTGACATTTGTGGGATCATCGTAATTTTTGTGGCTACTTTTTTTGCTATGGTATTGGTGGGAAGACTGCCATGATTATAGGCCCAATGTGTATTGAGGGATGAACGTTGATCATCAGTGGTGGGATAGGTTTAGGTTATAAATTAGGCAGGAAATGGTGCAAGCTGTGTTCCCTGTGGTACCCAGATGAGGCAGGGGAATGTTGTCCTGTCCACCGCAAGAGATTCAGGCTGAGACCGAGGGCGACAAAGGATCGCAAGAAGATGGAGGTGCCAAGAGATAATGCATGAGATACCACCCGGTCCACTTCAAGTATACGCGAAACAGCCAATGTTTCTCAGACATCTACAACATTAGCTATTTCTATAATCACGAAACTGTCCCAAAAAAGTTTACGTACCAACCTGCTTCCCCAGGAAATGTCACCCACTTCCCAAATGGCATCCAACTAATCTCAATAGGAATATTATTTATGGTCATATTCTGCCCAAGGTAAACAAAATGAGCATTTGGACCGCCTAGAAATTGAATGACTGTATTTCTTGCATAATCGTCCGTAATCCATGGTGCCCATGCCAACAACGCTACGATTACTGCTAGCACTATTGCTATTTTGTGTTCTTTCAGCATACCATGAATACTAAAGCTAATCTATAGAAATAAGGTTAGCGACAAGAGTTCAGACATCTACAACATAAAAGAATTTATCATCACTTTCTGGGTCGTCATATCCCACCATTAAATAAACTCGGAAACCCATTACTGACGATAAAATAAAAGGATTAATCGTCCAATCTTATTTCAAGGAATCCCGGCTCTACTGATCCAAGACTGACCAAAACAATCGACCTTATCATTAGGCGTTGTCATTAAGGGGGTGGAGTAAAGGTGAGATTTTATGCCGGAGGCAGCAGGACACTGGAAAAAGAAATTTGACAGGCATCGAAAGATCACGGGTGGGCCTTTCAAAAAACCGCGAAGGAAGACCATGACATGGATCGGAATGAGGAAAAAATAGTAATCTAATATAGTGTAAAGTGTTTGGCTTATTGAAAAAAGATTGGTAGACTCCACATCATTGTAGTTCTAGAATAACAAAACGGTGCATATAGAGAGGCATTGCAACTGTCCCGATCCTAACCAATATTCGTCCGTCAACCGTTTTTTCTGACTTCTACAACAAAGCGCGGAGGGTCAAGAAACCGCTACAGCTGTGGGTCCTATCATCAGTTTGCATTTTTTTTACTTTATTGTCAAACTATTTGTTAAAAACTTACAATAATGCAATTAGAAATAACCTTTTTATATAACTTATTTTAAAAAATAGGCGCAAAGAGTTGATGAAAGATATGGAAAAATGGCCAAAATACTTTGTAGCAAACATATTGCTGCTCACACTATTTCTTTCTGCATTGGCTACTGTCAGCGCCCAGCAGTCCTCAATAGAATACGGGCCGGTCCAGATATCGACTGGAAACGACGAAGAAACCCCGCTGATCGGGCTGGACTCCAGGGGCAATGTCCATATTGTATGGGCATCTGCCGATGACAGCACCTTGATGTACATGATGTTCGACAGCAGTGGTGGCGTGCTTATCGATGAGACGAACCTGTTGGTCGCCGATACGCCCCAAGAATATCACTCCATTAGACCCTCAATGGTGATCGATGCCAACGACGAGATCCACGTTGTCTACCATGGTTGGAGCAATTATATCGACATCGCGCCATCGGGATATGGCGATTACGATGAACTGAGGAGCGCCGAGGTGATGTACCTTAAGTTCAACCCGTACCTCGACAACATGGACGGGAGCCCGGCAGACTTCTACACAATAACAACGATACCTGAGATGATGATCAGCACTGAGGACGAGTACAAATCCCGAGCGGCCAACATGGATATCGATTCCTCTGGAAGACTCCACATAGCATGGTTTGATGGTGGAACTAATCCTTGGGACGATTCCGAGCCAGATTGGGAGATACACTACATTGCGATGGACCTTAATGGCAACACCGTTGTAAACGAGCAGGTGCTTGCGACCGGGTTCGAGACAGATGGTGACTGGAGCGAGCCTGAGATAGTCGCGGACTCGCAAGGCAACGCCCACATATTCTTCGTCACGGAAGGCTGGACCGGCTCTTCAAATAATTGGCGCGACGTCTGGTACCTGATGGCCGATGGCTCGGACGGCAGCCTGCTAATCGCCCCAACGCAACTCACGGACAGCAATGAACAATGGAGACATTCTCAACCAGCGGTGGACATCGATAGCAAGGATATGATTCATGTGGCCTACCATGATTCAAGGGGAGACATGGCAGAGATATACAGGTTCGTTGTGAACCCGTACCTCGATGACCTCAGCGGAAATGCGGCAGACCCGAACGTAATTGTCACCGAGCAACCAGCGCCCATCACAACAGATGATGGTTATCAATCATACATGGCAAATATTAACATCGACGCTTGGGACAGAGAACATGTTGTCTGGAAGGACGCCAGAGACACGGGGCCAGCTGATGAGTCTAACCATGATGTAGGAGAGATCTACTACAGCCAGTATTTGACTATTGGCGAGACAAGGATTACTCACTTCAATGAAACCGGAGTCAGCGACATAGTAAGGCCTGCGTACTGGTGGGAGAGTTCTAACCGTCGAGCTCAATTGGCAGCATCGTGTAGCAGAGTTTACGTGACCTTCAATGGTGCATATGAAAATGATCCTGAAGATGGATTGGCAAAGAGCGACATATTCTTCATGATATTGGGTATCCCGCCCTGCACGGTGCCTGTTGGTGGAGAGTTGCTTATCGTGGACAAGTTTGTCGTGTTGGCCCCGGTGCTGGCGGTGATTGCGGCATCATTAGTGGCAGCGACGTCTTTCCTATTCTATTATAGAAGACGTCTTTAACACCATTTTTTTTCTTTTTCTTTTTCCCAAATCAGGAAACAGTAAAGCCATTGAGGCCGACCGGCAAGATTCACGCATCTGTTCTCTGGGCCGCGTAAACAGTCCATCCACAACCCTCACGATAAACGATCTCCTTACAAATCCGCAAACTCAATAATGCATTGAAACCAGCATTTCCCTATCTTTAAATACTCTGAAAAATGATAAATTATCATGAACCCAGACCAAATCTTAAGGGAAATGGAAAAAAATAGTGGCGAGGTTTGTGAGCCTCTGAACCTAACGGCAAAGGTAATGCCGGAGTGGATACCCAGACAGGCAGACGAAGGAAAATTTGTAATGAGCCTCCCCAATGTTCCACCAAAATACAAGCAATTGATAATGATCTCTGTTGCTGCTGTACTGCAAAACAGAACTTGTACGGAATATTTCATAAAGGTAGGCAGGCATATGGGTCTAACAGATAAAGAGATTGGCGAGGCGGTCCTAACGGCAAGATTCGCAATGGCCTCCACAATTTTTGCGAACACTGAGCTTGGCTTCAGGTCATTGATTGAGAAATCAAAGTAACGCCGCAGCAAACAAGACTAACAATGTAAAAAAATAAAAGGGCTATTCTACACTTTGATCTTTAATAATCATAACATTAAGAAGACCCTCCCTGTTAATTTATTTTAAAGGGTGACTTTATGGACGTTCAAAATAAAACTGTTATTGTCACCGGCGCCTCTTCAGGAATCGGCCTCGCGACTGCAAGGCTTCTTGCTAGAAAAGGCGCCGTACTCGTTCTCGCCTCCCGCTCAAAAGGGAGGCTGGAGGAACTCGCGAGGGAGATCCCCGGTTCTTTGGCGGTTCCAGCCGATATGACCAAGGTCCACGAAATCAAGAGAATGGTCGAGACAGCGAAAGCGCATTTCGGGGGGATTGATATCCTGATCAACAATGCCGGTCAGGGGTACGATGCCCCAATTGAAAAAATAGACGTTGACACATTCCATTACATCTTTGATCTGGACGTGGTAGGTCCAGTTGTTGCCATGCAGCAGGTCATCCCGCTCATGAGAAAACAGGGAGGTGGGGCGATTGTTAACATCAGCTCCGGTGTTGCACTGATGTATCTGCCAGGAATGAGCGCCTACTCCTCTCTAAAACGGGCGCTTGCAAGCATTAGCCTGACTGCGCGGGAAGAACTTAAGAACGATAATATAGCCGTCAGTGTCGTGTATCCGTACATTACGCTCACCGATTTTGAGGAAAAAACCATCAAAGCCTCCCCCTCCAACCAAGGGGAAGAGGAAGATACCAGCCCCTCTAAGGCCGATACCGCGGAATATGTGGCGCAAAAGATACTCGAGGCCATAGAAACCGGGGAAGCCGAGGTCTTTGCGCACGACTGGATGAAGTACCCACAAGGCTAATGTTCTCTGAAATCTCATATGGAGGTTGTGTAATGCCATTGATTAAGACGAATCAAGTCTTAAGGCAATTCAATATCAATGGGGTGCTCGGATGCTGGAAGTCCTCCCACAATACCTAAGAGTTTTGAGGGTGCGAAGCTGGATCGGCTGGATCTTCTACTTCGCCCTCGGGTGTTTTATCTTCGATATGCCTTCGGGGAATGTGGGACCAATTTCCGTTGCCCTCATCTCTGCCACATCGGGGGCCTTCATACTCAACCAATGCTACGACCTGGCATGCGACAGGCTGCACTTCACCAAAAACCGGCTGCCTGTTGCGGTTGGTGCGATATCCTCATCCAGGGCATTTTCCCTTTTCGCCCTTTCCACAATCCTGAGTCTGGGTCTAGTGGCACTGACAGACCTCAGCCTTATTCCCCTCTTTCTTTTGTATGTAGGCATAGGGGTATGCTATTCTGTCCCCCCCATACGTTTGAAAGGCAGACCGGTGCTGGATGTCATCATTGTCGGTCTAGGTTCCGGGGTCTTGCCCTTCCTAATCGGGCTTCAGGTGTCCCATCAACTGACCCTTGATTGGTGGCTGCCTTGGATAGGGCAGCGCTATCAGGACGCATTGCTTGCTGTGATGCCCCTGCTGCTGTTTCAGTGCTCGACTCATATTTACCAGGCTGTTGGAGACTATGAGGCAGATCTGGGCGCAGGAGTAATGACCTCTGTTGTGAAATACGGCAAGGAGAAGTCCATCAAAACGGCAAAGATTCTGCTGATCATAAGCCTATTACTTCCCTTAATTTATGGGGTGCTGAAGCTTTCCCTAACAGACTACATGTTGTGGTATCTGATTATCCTCCTGCCATGCCTTCCCTTCTTTCTTTACTTTATGAAACAAAAGGTCTTCTCTAAGGAGAGCATAGGCGATCTGACTGAGACTGCGAAAAAAGTAGCTCCAATAGTATATGCTATACTAATTTTCTATATATTCATCATCAGGATCAGCCTTCAGGGAGGTTGATCCAATAGCTGATAATAAAAAAGAAAAAAGGCTGTTAGGTTCTGCGCCTGCCCAGCAACACAGCTCCCGTGGCAATGGAGATAGCAATTACAAGCACATATGCAAGGTTTATGTTTAGAGGAGGCACCGATGCGCCGGAATTAAGGATTGTTCCCCCAACCGGCATCTCTGATTGATATGCCTGAGCAAATGCAATTTCGTTCTGCAGGGGTCGCATGTCGTCAACTCCCCCCTTATTGTATCCCCACTCCAATGGAGACCTCGTGGCTACAACAATTCCTCTGCCATAAGACCATTGAACATATGTCGCATTGCCTGGGTGATTTGCGGTTGGTCCCTCAACCATAATTATCTGGGCGTTCCAGGGCAGGTTGTAGAAATGCCCGTGCGCTGACACATGCCAACCATCCATGTTGGTGTCATTTACCACTCCGAATAGGCCGTCCATTATCGGATGTGAGGGGTCTGATACTGATACATCCTCCACATATACAGAGTCCTCACTTACTATGCCAAGACCTGGGGCTCCTGGCAGGTCCAAAGTGGGCGGCTCATCAACCCAATATGCAGCTGTATGCGCAAGAAGAACACCGCCAGACTCCACGAACTGTGAAAGCTTGCTAAGGATAGGGTCGCTGCCTATCGCGGTATAGTAAGAGGGGGGCTGCTGACCAGCCAATATTATCACCTTATAGGGGGTAAGATCGGTGCTCATGAATTGGGTTGTATTTACGATATCATATCCGTACCCGTTGTCAGAGATCGCCATCTGGATCGAGGTATATCCCCAAGGATCCTGGTCCTGCAGGATCAGCTTGTCGACCAAGAACACTCTTAGAAGATCGACTGTCCCCTGCTGAAATTTGCCATCCGAAGGAACAAGTACCTGTACACCATCACCGCTAGAGGCTGAGACTAGCAGAGGAGCGATGTATATAATGGAAGAGATAAAAAACAATAGGAATATGGAAGTCTTCCAGCTTTTCAATCAAAATCGCCGCTATGAAATTGAACCATTAGCATATTTAAGTTCTTGTATCCCTGTATATGCCTACTGTGAAGCGCTCTCATTGTTTTGGATGCGGGAGCATAATGATGGGGACTGACTAAATTACCCACCTCCTGAATAAACCTTAAATCCACGTCGTGAGTGTAATTTTTGGTCTCCGAGCATTTTGGGGGTCTTGATATTGGAGACAAAATCGACAATACAGCTCTTCAAAATGATGGTGGAGGTCCCCGGAGCCCGCTCTATTCTCAAAAACCTCGCAGCAAACTGCAAGAAGGACATTTATCAATGACTCCAACCATGATCGGCTGTACTTTTTCCCAAATAAATAAGGGCTGGTAATGTGAAATGGAAAGGCAGGGCTAATCTTGAAGTTTTCCTTCATCAATGCAAGCGTCATCGAAGGACATAGGCATGAAAAGGCCAGAGGCAGTGCCTCCTCCCCCCCGCTAGGCATCCTGTATCTCGGGGCAGTCCTCAGGAACCACGGTGTGGAGGTATCTGCTTTGGACCAGCCTGCAAAGGGCTTCACGGTGGAAGAGGCAGTCAACTGGGCGTCTAAGGAGGATCCGGACATACTGGGGTTCTCAGTCTTCTCCAGTTCAGGAAGGACTGCGGCGGCCATCTGCAAAAGGGTGAAGGAGCAGAATCCCAATATCGTAACAGTGTTCGGCAACATTTACGCAACGCTCAACCCCGAACGCATACTGATGAAATACCCTTCTATAGATATGATCGTCCGTGGGGAGGGGGAGAGAACCGTCACCGAGCTCGTGAGCCGTCTAGGGAACGGGGGCAACCTGAGGGAGGTTCGCGGAATCTCCTTTAGGGAGGGGGGAAAGATAATCTCTACCCCTGACCGGCCATTAATAGAAAATCTGGATTCCATCCCATTTCCGGAGCGTAAATTGTTGGATTCAGATTACCACTGCATGATCCTCGGTGTTAATGTCGCCCCGAAAAAGTTTACAAGCATCGTCTCCTCGCGGGGATGCGTTTACAGATGCCGGTTTTGCAACTGCACCCAGTTCACTCAATACAGGTGGAGGCACAGATCCGTCCAAAACACACTTGAGGAGCTGAACCTCTTGGTAGGCGACGGGTATAAACAGTTTATCTTCTCAGACGACAACTTCACGACAAACAAAAAGAGGGTGATCGAACTTTGCCGAGCTATAAGAAGGGAAAAAATGGATGTAGACTTGATATGCGAAGGACGCGTGGACAACTGCTCGTATGAGATGCTCTGGGAGATGGCAAGGGCAGGATGCAGGGTCATGTATTTCGGCATAGAAAGTGCCAATCAAAGAATCCTGGACTATTACAATAAACAGGCAACCCCCCAGCAGGCCGAAAACGCCGTGAAGACCGCAAGGAAGGCAGGAATGGACATAATCATTGGATCCTTCATTGTGGGTGCGCCCGATGAAACAAGGGACGAGATTCAAAATACAATAAACTTTGCTAAAAGGATTTCAATAGACTTCCCCCAGTTCAACATACTTGGCGTTTACCCTGGCATGGATATCTGGAGCGAACTCGTGGCCAAGCAGATTATAAACGAAGAGGAATATTGGGAGAGCGGTGTGCCCGTCCCACAGGTCTGCCCTGATGCGGTTCCCTTTCAAGACATCAAGCGGATGCTGAATGAGGCCCTGTATAATTTTCTGAAACGGCCCAGTTTTATTTTGGAGGAGTTGGCAAGGACCTCCAAAAGCGCCTTCCGCATGAATACCCTCCTGAGCAACGTAAAGAGAGCCGGTGCTATCAGAGAGGGTCTGCGCAACATGTTTTAGGCTGCCCAATCTTACGCCGTACTCCATGTACCGTTTGGTTATTTTCTGTTTGGAAGCACTGTAGAGGCAAAATTCCCACGCTCTATACTAAATAAAGGGTCCTGTGAGGAGCTGAAGCTTGGCGTTCAATATAACTAAAGTTCTTTTATTTTCAATCCATAACTACCTCAATTTATCATAAGAAAAAGCTTATAACATCCAATAATCATTTGTTTTTCTATCAAAAATTAAAAGAAAAAAAACATAGGTGGTTGCAGAATGCCTGAAATAAAGAAGATCGTTCTTGCGTATTCCGGCGGCCTCGACACATCAGTTGCCATAAAGTGGCTCGCCGACAAGTACCACGCGAAGATCGTTACCTGCACCGTGGATCTCGGGCAGGGCGAGGACTTCAAGTTCATAGGCGAGAAGGCCATTAAGGTCGGCGCCGAGAACCACTACACAATAGACGCCAAGGCAGAGTTCGCCAAGGACTACATATTCCCATCCATAAAGGCAAACGGCCTGTACGAAGGCAAGTACCCCATATCCACATCTCTTGGCAGGCCCCTCATCGCAAAGAAGCTGGTAGAGGTTGCGCACAAGGAGGGGGCTGGGGCGGTCGCCCACGGCTGCACTGGCAAGGGGAACGACCAGCTGCGCATCGAGATCTCCACCAAGGCTCTGGACCCGGAGCTCACGCTCCTTGCCCCCACCAGGAACTGGGGGATGAGCAGGGACCAGGAGGTGGAGTACGCCAGCAAGCACGGCATACCTGTCTCCAAGGCTGCCAAGAAGTACAGCATAGACCAGAACCTGTGGGGGAGGTCCATAGAGAGCGGCCCCCTCGAAAACCCGTGGAACGCCCCTGAGGATGACGGCTGGGAGTGGACCACATCGCCAGAGGAGGCGCCGAAAAGGCCCACGGTCCTGGAGATGGAGTTCATGGGCGGCGTTCCCGTTGCCATCAACGGAAAGAGGTACGATCCCGTCTCCCTCATCCAGCACGTCAACAAGGTCGCGGGGGAGAACGGCGTCGGCAGGATCGACCACATGGAGGACAGGATCGTGGGCATCAAGTCAAGGGAGACCTACGAGTGCCCGGCAGCCCTCACCATACTCGAGGCCCACAAGGACCTGGAGAAGCTGATCCTCAACAGGAGGGAGCTGACCTTCAAGAGGCTCGTGGATGAGCAGTGGGCCTTCATGGTCTACGCTGGCCTATGGGACGACCCGCTCAGGGAGGATCTGGACGCCTTCATAGACAGGACGAGCGAGCGCATGGATGGAAGAGTCAAGGTCAAGCTGTACAAGGGCTCGATGATAGTGGTGGGAAGGGAGTCCCCCTACTCCGTCTACGACTTCAAGACGGCAACCTACGACTCCTCCTCCACCTTCGATCAGACGCTCTCCAACGGCTTCGTCCCGCTCTGGGGTCTCCAGACGGTGGTCTCCAGAAAGGTATTGTCCAAGATGTCCAAGAGGAAGAAGCAGTAGTGGTGCATGCATTGAAACTCACACGTGGGGGGCGCCTATCCGGGGATCTTACAGAGGATGTAGCCAGGTTCACATCCTCCTCGGAGCACGACCCGTACATAGCCGACGATGTGGTGGAGATAAACCTCGCCCACGTCCTGGCACTTGCGAGGAGCGGGATCATCTCCAGGGCCGAGGGAAGGTCCCTCGCCGTGGCTCTGAAGGGGATGCTGGGCAAGATCACCTCCATCCCGCCCAGGATGGAGGACGTTCATATGGTCGTTGAAGAGGAAGTTGTAAAAAGAGTAGGGCCTGATTTAGGCGGAAAGATCCACACAGGCAAGAGCAGGAACGATCAGGTCGCCACCGCGCTCCGAATGCGCCTCAGGGAGTTCCTGATCAAGATCTGCCTGAACCTTGTAAGGCTCCAAGAGGTTTTGCTCGATAGGGCATCCTCCAGTGTTGAGGTCATCATGCCTGGCTTCACGCATCTGCAGCATGCGCAGCCAATAACCGTCGCGCATTACCTCCTTGCCTACCTCGACATGTTCCATAGGGATCTGGACAGGCTGCTGGCGTGTTATTCCAGAGTCAACCTCTCACCCATGGGGTCAGCAGCGCTGGCTGGCACCGGGTACAGTCTGGACAGGTCTCTCATTGCGGAGCATCTGGGCTTTGACGGCCTCGTTGAGAATACCCTTGACGGGGTCGCCTCCAGGGACTTTGCCTTGGAGGCGGTATCCTGCCTCTCCATCCTCATGGTGGACGTCAGCCGGCTTGCCGAGGAGATCGTGGTATGGTCCTCCCAGGAGTTCAACTACATCGAGCTGCCGGACGACCACTCCTCCACGAGCAGCATAATGCCCCAGAAGAAGAACCCAGTTACGGCTGAGGTCCTTAGGGCAAAGTGCGGCGACGTCCTTGGCGAACTGGTCTCAATGGTAACAACAATGAAGGCCCTTCCCCTGACCTACAACCTGGATATGCAGGAGTTGACGCCGCACCTCTGGCGCGCCTGCGAGACATCTCTTCTCTCCCTGAGGGTATTGGCCGATCTCATTGCAAAGGTGAGGTTCAATGCGGATCGACTCAAGGATGCCGTAAGGGGGGACTTCTCGGTTGCAACCGAACTGGCCGATACACTCGTCAGGGAGGGCGGCCTTCCCTTCAGGAGGGCTCACCAGGTGGTCGGCGAGATGGTGCGCGAGCTGTACGCCTCCTCCTCGTCCCTCTCCGAGGAGAGACCAGAGCGCCTTGCGGAAATGATCTTCAAGAGGGCTGGGGCAAGGATAAGGCATGAGGCCATCAAACTGGCCATCGACCCGATCGAAAACGTCAACATCAGGTCGACCAGAGGCGGTCCTTCCTTTAAAGAGGTCAGACGTATGATCGCAGTGAGGAGGGGCTCCTTTGCCGTTGCCAACAAAAGGCTGTCTGAGATCTCGCGACTATTGGGGAAACGGAAGGATTCTATGTACTCTGCTCTTTCAGCTCTGTAGGCAATTCTCCCCTCTTCAGCATGAACCCTGCAACCTCCCTAACCCAGGCTCCAGTCAGCTCGTTGCGGCAGATCTCGTCCAGGTACCCTTTCCAATCCAGGGACGTCCTCTCCCTCCATACCCCGTAGTGCCTGATCAGTCTCCTGCGTGCCTCCCTGTGGTAAGGGCACAGCTCGCCATCACTGGCCCTGCTACAGATCTCACACCTACTCTCTTTTTTCCTTCGATGGGCACTTGTCATTTATGCACAACCTCCAAACCCTCGCGCTCAGACCCCTGACCTCCACTATCGGATACCCGCACGTCCTGCAGACCCTCCCCTCCGGGGTTATCCTTCCCCTCTGCGGGAGAGGGAGGGAGAACCTGCAGCCGCTGGAGTAGTTGGTACAGCCAACGAACCTCTTCCCCGTCTTTCTTGAGCGTATTATTGTCAGATTCCCCTCTTTGCAGCCGGGGCACTTGCCCAGCGTCCTCCTGCCCTCCCTCAAGAAATCCATTACTTTGAGGAGTTCCTCCCCAACTCTATCATACCCGGAGATTATCTTTTCGAATACCGGTTTGATCTCATCAATGGCCTCAGTCAGGACCTCGTCTGTCCTCTTTGAGCCAGCCTCAAGCTCCTCCATATCCCTCTCCATCTTCCTCGTCAACTCCACCGAGATCAGCTCCGGGAAGAACTTCCTCAGAATGGAGACCACCGCGAAGCCAAGATCCGTGACGCCGATCTTCAACCCCTGTATGTAACCACGCCTGTACATTGTGTCAAGGATATCCGCCCTTGTGGCCTTGGTGCCAAGTCCATTCCGCTCCATATGCTTTAGGATACTGTTGGGGTTGAACCTCGGCGGTGGGCTCGTGAACCTGTCCTCGACCCACACCCTTCCCATCTCTACCTCCTCGCCGACAGCTACCTCAGGTATGCTGAATTCCGCCAGCGAGGTATAGGGATGATAGTACCCCATCCAGCCCGCCTCCAACACCCTCTCCTCCCTTACCCTGAAGAGATCCCCTTCCCCGCATGCTATCGTTATCTCCGTAATCCTCTTTGACGCCCACTCACCGAAGGTTGCGAGAAACCTCTTGACTATCAGGTCGTATACCCGGAACTCTTCCCTGCCGTGCCCCCCGCCAAAAAGGTCACCGGTGGGGTGAATGGCTGGGTGGGCCGGATCCGTCTTGCTGCCCTCTCTCGGTCTGAGCGGTCTCCCGGATGAAAGGATCTCGTTTGCGAGCTCCCTATAATTTGGATTTCTACCCAGATTGCTTATCAGCCCCTCAAAGTTCAGGGAGCTGGGAAGCTTCTGGCTGGAGGTCCTCGGGTATGATATGAGCGCGCTGAGGTAAAGCCTCTCGGCTATCCTCTGCGTCCTCGAGGGGATATAGCCGAAGAGCCTGTAGGCCTCGCTCTGCAGCCCGCCAAGATCAAACGGAGGGGGAGGTGGAATCGCGGTCTCTCTGGCATTAATGTCCTTCACCGTCCCCCTGCGGCCGTTGCATCTGCCGGCCACAGCCAGGGCATCGCCGCGCGAGAAGACGGCCTTCAGCTCATACGCGGCGGGTAATAGCCTGCCTTTTATTTTCGCCTCCGCCCCGATTGTCCAGAAGGGGTCCGGCACATGAAGGTTCACTGCGACCTCCCTTTTGTAAAGAATGTAAAGCGTGGGGCTCTGCACCCTTCCGGCGCTGAGCACCTCAAATTTCCCGCCGCTCCTGTTGAGCGAATCCATCAGCGCCCTCGACACGTTCACGCCGAAGATCCAGTCGAGCTCATGCCTCGTCTTCCCGGCGCCTATCCTCTCGAGGTCCAAGCTGCCCATCATATTTTCGTACGCAGCTGCAATATCGGTTCTCGTCAGGGTGGAAAACTTCATCCTTCCCGCCTTTGCATCTGCCCCGCCGCATGCATGCTTCAGTATCATATACGCTATCAGGCTGCCCTCCGTGTCAAAATCGCAGGCGCTGACGAATGAATCCGCATCCTTGGCAAGCTTGGATATGACCTCTATCCAGGCGCGCATCCTCCCGCCCCTCCTCCTGCTCACCTCATAAATTGGTACCCAACCAAGGTTGAAGACGGGGAAGCTCCAACCGACGCTTCGCTGGCTCACAGCGTACAGATGCCCGAGGGCAGGGACAACCGTAACCTCCCTGCCGCCCCTCTCGAATCTGTATATTGGCACCCCATCTACCGTTCTCCTCTTGGTTCTCCCTCCGCCCAGGGCATAGGCGATCTTCCAGGCTGCGCTTGGCTTCTCGCAGATGATTAGCTGGTAGGGCATTAAAGTCGGCTCAAAACTTATTACCCCTCCCAAAATATTAAATCCTGTGATCACGCTCAAAACAATAAGGGTAAGGTTCCTGCTGCTCGCCCTCTCACTTTTCTACGATGTGGCATTTGTCAGTAGGATATGGACGGATCCAGACCTCATGAGGGCCTCCATCGGCATGCTCGGCCTCTTCATCACGGGATTCTCAGGCATGATATACGCCATCGGCAAGCTCCTGTTCTCTGCGACCCTCTACCCTTTACCTGAGTTCTTGGCCCTCATCGGGCTGTCCCTCTTCCTGGCAGGCAGCTGGAGGGGTCGAATAAGTATCGCGTTTAACCTAAAGGAGTCAATAGAGGTGTTGGGCTCCCGGGGCACTGTCCTGTGCATACTCTCTGACGCAAAGCAATCCTCCTCCCTCATAGAGGGACTGGTCAACCAGTCTCAAACCCTCGCCGGCGAGAATCATTTAAAAGCCACTGAATGTTATTTGGTATTTGCCACCGAGATCTGGCGCGAGTCCTTGGCTAAGAAAGGGCTCAACCTTCTGGGTGACGTGTTCGCTAATGTGAATTTGGGTGACCTGTTTGCCAGTAAGAATAACCTGCCACCAATGTAAGTCTGTTCTCTACGAGGACCCAGAACTCGTCTCGCCAAGCGAGATCCTCGAAAAGCACGACTCAAAGTGTCCAAAGTGTTCCACGCCACTTATTTTCGATCGCTCAGGACTTGTGATATCCGTTAATTTGGAGGAACGAAGAGGTCTCCTAAGACTCTTCCAGAGATGACCTGGCCTGGATATCGTGGCCTGAATGAAGACCTGAAGCCAACGCTATCACTCACAAGGATCTTGATTGTAAAAAGGTTAAATATCCTAGTCCACAAAATTCTTTAGGTTGATTTCATATGCCGGAATCTATCAAAGTTGGCGAAAGTGTCATAAAGGCCGGCCTCCGCTATGCCCCCACCCATGAATGGATAAACCTGCAGGAGAGGCCCTCAACAGTGGGGATATCCGATTTTGCGCAAAGGACCCTCCACGACCTGGTTTATGTGGAATTCCCCAAAGTCGGACAATCCGTAAAGAAGGGGGCAACCCTATGCAGCCTGGAGTCGATAAAGGCCGTGGCGGAGGTGTATGCTCCGTTGGACTGTACTGTGGCCGAGGTAAACGAGACCCTCTTGAACAGGCCGGAGCTGATAAATAAAGATCCGTACGGCGAGGGATGGTTGGTCAAGGTCGATGTGAAGAGTGGCGGCGACCTGCTGCTCACCCCTGAGGCCTATGCCGAGGTTGTAAAGAAGCAACTCTAGCTCTCGACCCTCATGGCCCTGAAAATGTTATAGTCTACCAAGACCTTCATAATCCCCCTAAAGAGGGCGTCCACATCAGAGTCCCCAGTATCCACCCTCAGGACCTGAATCCCTTCGAGTTTCTCCCGCGTCGACACAATCATCACCGCCTCCTTGCCCAACCTCCTCAGGACTCGGCTGCTTATCTGCTGGTTTCCGCGCCCGAATATGAACCCCTGTTTCCCTATTGGAGAGACAACGATGCGTGCCGGCCTCTTGGAGATTGCCTTTAGTATATCTTTTTCATTGACGTCGCTGTGCAGCATCCTTCTATTAAGCACCAGATCAACGCCCAGAAGCATTCCCTCGATACCAAGGATCTCATTGATGGTTTTTACCGTGCTTCCAGGACCGAGTATGTAGAGGATGCCGCCTTCCATGTTCTCAATTACCCATTTGGCAACGGCCCTCCTGTTCTCGCTGGCCTCGTCCGTTATGGGCGTCGGCGCCTTCATCCCCTGTATGCCTGCGGGCTCATGGGGCACACTTAGATAGCCATACAGTCTGGCGGACAGCCTTCCCTCCCTGAACGCCTCCTCGTCCACGTCGGCGACCTCTCCCTCCTTCAGTGGCAGCTCATCCCACAGGAACTTCGTCACGATCTCTGCCGCAGTCTTGGGGCTCACGGCAAAGACCCCGCTGTGCATCTTGACGCCAGAGGGGATGCCTATCACCGGCACCCTCTGTCCCACCGCATCAAGGATGTCCCTAGCTGTGCCGTCTCCGCCGCAAAAGGCTATGATCGCGACATCGGAATTCTGCATTAATCTTGCGGCTGACCTCGTGTCCTCAGCTGAAGTCTCCGCGGTCCTTCCAGGAATTACCCTGCAGGGCATCCCGAGCTCTTGAAACACTCCCTCCCCCATCTCGCCTGGGCAGGTAAGGAACTCTATGGTATTCGACAGGGCCCCAAAGGACCTCAAGAATGCCTTGGCCCTCTCCGCCGATACCTTCTCTGCGCCCAGGGCATAGGCCCGCTGAACGATCTTGGCCCCGTCGGTTCCCTTTAGCCCAACCGCCCCTCCCATGCCCGCTATCGGGTTTATAATAAGGCCGACTCTTCTCAATATCCGCACCTATTGTCCAAGGGATCGTAGCTCTTCGATTCCTATTTCGAACTTCTCCCCCTCGATGTTCCATTCTTCCCTGTGGGTGAGCGTGACCTCCTTCTCTCTGGTTATCGTTACCTCCTTTGCCCTCACCTCGGCCGCTATGTCCTTTGACCTGCTGACCAGGAGCTCCCTGCTATCCTCGGTTGGGGCGGATATTGCGACCTTTATGTACGCATCAACCTTCAGGTCCGCCCTCTTCCTCATCTCCTGAACCCTTCTTATAATGTCCCGCATGAGCCCCTCGGAGATCAGCTCTCTGCTTTTTGTCATGTCAACATACACCATGCCGTAACGCGATTGCACGCCCCTGAAGTTCTCAGGAAGCTTATCCTGCAGCGTGACGTACTCCCTCTTCAGTTCGATCCTCTCCCCCTCAAGCTCCACTATGAAGGGTCGCCCCTCCTTGAAGGACTCTAGGAGCGACTTGCCATCGAGGGCTGCTATCAGCCCCGCAATCCTCCCGCTCTTACCCCTGAATATGGGCCCCAAAACAGAGCTATTGGCTGAAATGAGCACCCCCTTCATGTCCTCCTCCTCCTTGGCCGTTATGACCTCAACATCTTTGACGTTGGTCTGTTCCAGCACGACGCCCCTCAGCCTGGAGATCGCCTGCCTTATCTTCTCCTCATCCGAGACAACCCTCAGCCTGAGGAGCGGCTGCCTGATCTTTATCCTGGCCGACTGTCTCGCGCTGTACGAGGCCTCTATCAGTTCCTTTGCAACCTCCATGTCCTCCTCGACCTGCTCGTTCCGCCATCTGCTCTCGGCCCTCGGCCAGCTCAGCATGTGCACGCTCTCGGGCATTCCAGGCAGTCCACGGAACATATCCCTGTAGATCTTTTCTGAGGCGAATGGGATGATGGGGGCTGCCATTTTAAGGTAGTTCAACAGAATGTGGCAGAGCGTGGCGTACACTGCCATCTTGTCAGGGTCCTCCTCCTCCGTCCATGTCCTCTTCCTTATGAGCCTCACGTACCACCTGCTCATCTCCTCCTTCATGAAATCCTCCAGCTCCCTTACGCCCTCAAAGACCTTGAGCCCGTCCATGGACTCCGTTACCCTCTGGACCAGCCTCTCAAATCTTGAGAGCACCCACCTGTCCTCAGGCCTGAGCGCCTTTTCCAGCTCCTCAAGCGGATGCTTCTCCGGCGAAAATCTGTCAAGGCTCATGTAAAGGCTGGCAAAGTAATAGGTGCTCCACAGGATGCCAACAAATCGCGATGTCTCCTCCACAGCCTTCCAGGCGAACTTCAGGTCCTCCCAGGTGGTGCAGCCGAGTTCGTACCACCTCAGGGTGTCCCTGCCAAACCTCTCAATGACCTCCTCCGGGTAGACCACGTTCCCCAGAGATTTGTGCATAGCCCTGCCCTCTTGATCCAGAGAAAAGCCGTGCATCAGCACGCGTTTGTAGGGCGCAGAGCCAAATGCAATGACCCCGCAGACCATCAGCGTGTAGAACCATCCCCTCGTCTGATCCTGCCCCTCCAGGATCATGTCTACAGGCCACCAGTACCGGTATGCCTTTTCATCGGACGGGTAATTTAGCGTTGCAAAGGATGCTGCGCCGGAGTCCATCCAGACGTCTGCCACGTCGTTGACCCTGCTCATCATGCCGCCGCAGCCGCACTTTATCTTCACATAGTCAACCCAAGGTCTGTGGAGCTCCAGGCTTTTCAGCCCTGCAGGGGCCTTCCTCTTCAGCTCGGAAACAGATCCAATAACCTCGTACCCGCCGCAACTCTCGCATACCCAGATGGGCAGCGGAATCCCCCAATACCTCTGCCTGGAGATGACCCAGTCCTTTGCGTTCTTTATCCAGTTCCCAAACCTTGCCCTCCCTGCCCACTCGGGGACCCAACCTACCTTCTCATTCTCCTCCAGAAGGAACTCCTTCAGCTCCGGGACCCTTATGAACCACTGCGAGGCGGTCCTCAGTATCAGAGGGGTCTTGCACCTCCAGCAGTGAGGGTACCTGTGCCTGGTTTTTTCCGTCTTGAAGAGTAGGCCCTTCCTTTTCAGATCCTGGGTTATGGAGCCGTTTGCCTCCCTGACATCCTTTCCGGCGTATCTGCCGCCATCCTCGGTGAAACGCCCCCTCTCGTCCACGGGGCAGAAGTCTGGCAGCCCGTAAATCTCCCCGACCTCATGATCCTCCTCTCCATGCCCTGGGGCCGTGTGCACGCACCCTGTGCCCTCCTCAAGGGTCACATATTTGTCGCTCAGCACGACCATGTGCGCCGGCCGGAGTTCCTTCTGTTTTGGAACCTCCTCCAGCAGAGGCGGAACGTACCTCAATCCCTTCAGGTCTGTTCCCGGAAAGGTCTCAACAACCTCGTAGGCGGTATCCAGATCCTTGAAGACCGGCTCTATCCTCCCCTCCGCTACTATGTATGTCTGCTTCCCCGCCCTGACCCTCGCGTAGGTCAAGTCAGGGTGGACCATGACTGCGACGTTGGCAGGGAGAGTCCAGGGGGTCGTGGTCCATATCATGATGTACTCGTTTTCCCTACCCTCAACCCTGAACTTGACATAGATGGACTCCTCCTCCACCTCTCTGTACTCATCCGTTGCCTCGTACCCAGCCAGCACCGTTTCGCATCTGGGGCACCAGTGCACGATCTTTTTTCCCTTGCCGAGCAGCCTCCTCTCCTCGGCCCTCCTTATCAGCCACCACACCGACTCGATGTAATAGTTATCAAGCGTCCTGTAAGGGGCCTCCCATTCCATCCAGACCCCAAGATTCTTAAACTGGTTGGTGGCGATCTTCAGGTTATCAATGGCAAAGCTCTTGCAGGCTTCGATGAACTTCTCTATACCTAGTGTTTCGATCTCCTTTTTTGACCTGATCCCTAACTGCTTCTCCACCATCACCTCTATGGGCAGCCCGTGCATATCGAATCCGGGCTGATCCCTCACGTCATAGCCATTCATCCTGAAGTATCTGATGTAGGCGTCCTTAAGCGTCTTATTCCATGCAGTACCCACATGAATGGGGTTCGTGACGTAGGGCGGACCGTCCAGAAAATAGAACTTCCTCTCCCCCCCTCGGGCCCTGACCTTCTCCGGTATCCCTTCGCCCTCCCAGAACCTGAATGTCTCCTCCTCGACGACCTTGCTGCTGTAATCCTTTGGTATCTCACCGATGAATGGCATCGTTCTCCGCCTCAGGTTAAAGGGAATCTTCTCAATCTTCAATATTAAGCATTCTACCTTAACCATAGAGTTTAAATGTTTCTATCTCAAAAGATGTTTGTCTCGAAGAGGTAGTATCGATGAACCTGAAGGTCCCGGACCGGCTCAAAAATTTGAAGATTGTACATACGAACCTGCTGATCTACACAGTTCTGTTCTTCATAGTCTTGCTTGCGGTTGCCCTTCGGCTGCTCCCGCTGCAGTGGGGGACCTACCTTGATGAATTTGACCCTTACATTCAGTACAAGGGCGCCGAATATGTGGTGCAAAACGGCTTCAACGCCTGGTACACTTGGTTTGACCCAACTAGGTGGGCGCCGTGGGGTACAAATCAGGGTTCTCAAGCCCTGTTGGGGGTACCATTTACAGGCGCTGCCCTCTATATGTTCCTGAACTTTATAGGATTCAACGTTCAGCTTTTCGATGTTGCTGTATTCTTCCCCGTCTTTGCTGGGGCCATAATGGTTCTCCTGCTCTTCGCTATCGGGAAGGAGTTGGTTAATCGCAGTGTCGGCCTTTTTTCCGCATTCATCTTCGCAATTGACCCAACGGCTATACAAAGGACAGCGCTCGGATTCTTCGATACCGAGTCGGCGGGAATGTTGGGGATGTTCATCGCGGTCTTCTTCTTCATAAAGTCCCTCAAGGCCAGGACCATACCCTACTCAATCATCGCCGGTCTTGGTCTTGCTTATATGGCCATCTCCTGGGGGGCATACCTGTACCCTCTAAATCTCTTCGCCCTGTTCGTTATTATTATGGCGATCATCGGAAGATGGAGCAAGCAGCTCTCCATCTCCTTTGCCGTGATCTCCGCCATCACGATGTTCACCTTGGCAGTGACGCCGAATTACGGTTTGGACGATGCGATCTCCCCCTTCACCGCCCTTCCTATCATGGCATTCATCGTCTGCCTGGTGCTTTCCTTCAGCGAATATGTGAAGGACCCAGCAAAAAGGAAAACATTCTCTATAGGTGCAATTCTTGGAATAATCGTGGTCTTAGGCGCTCTGACATTGGGCGGTGCCTTTGGGCCGGTCACAGGCAAATTCCTGACCTTCATCAACCCCCTATCGCGCGCAGGATCTCCCATAATAGGCACTGTAGGAGAGCAGTTCCCGTCCATCTGGGCGAATTTCTTCACTAATTACCACATACTGATCATTCTTGCACCCGTGGGTATTTATTATGCGCTGAGGAGGCTGAAGTATAAGGATCTATTCATTGTATTATTCGCGCTCACCGCACTTTATGGCGCCGGATCTTACATCCGCTTAATGGTAGTCGTGGCCCCCGCAATTAGTATACTCGGCGGCTTCGCACTATCATCAATATTGAGCAGCGTCTCTCTTGTAGTGAAACATCAGCCTGAAAAGAAAAGCCGTGCCAGCTTCTTGAGCAGGGGCTATGGCATCCTGATAATAGCGATCGTCATCGTTGCCATGGTTCCATTGGTATACAACTTGAGCGCTGTTAACCGACCCGCCATGATTGTTTCTGCCTCAAGCGGCTACGCTGCGGCGATCCCAGATTGGATGGAGGCACTAAGCTGGATGCGGGATAACCTGCCTCCAGACACAATTGTGGGGTGCTGGTGGGACTATGGTTACTGGATAAACGTGATGTCAAACAAATCCGTCATTGCTGACAACTCTACCACCAACGGAACCCAGATAAAGCTCATCGCCGAGGCCTTCCTGAATAATGAAACATACGCCTTAGGCATATTCAAAGCCATGAAAGTAGAGTATGTAGTGGTCTACGAACCCTGGACCATAGTCTCTACGGACCCGTTGATAGGGTTGCCTCCGTGGTCAACCATCGGCGACTTCGAAAAATCGACGGCCATGATGGCCATTGCCGGCTACAACTCCTCGGAGTACATCCAAGGTGTTGAGCTAAACACGGGCAGCAGCACTATTAACTGGCCGCTCCCTGCCGGTTCGAAGGCCTCGAACACCACCCTATACCAACTTCTCTTCTTCCCATTCATTACTGGGTACAATAGCACCCTGAGTGTAGTTATTACCACGCCAGAACACTTCCAACTGGTCTACGCGACAAGCGACCTCTGGGTGTTGATCTACAAGATCAACTACCCAGCATAATAGATTCATGGGCGTCTAACATGTCGTTGTTAGAATTAGACATTGGTTGCGGTTCTAACAAAAAGAGTGGCTGTTTAGGTGTTGATGTTAGAAAATCTTTAGGTTCGGTTGATATTGTTGCTAGTGCTACGAACCTGCCATTTCAAATGTGTTCCATAGACGCTATTTATAGCCGATGATGCCTACAGCATATTGTTGATGAAGAAAAAGCAATTAATGAAGTGTACTATGTTCTGAGTGTTCATGGCAAAGTAAAAATTATTGTTGCTAGCTACCGAGGCTGGCTCTTTTACCATGTTAAAAATATATTCCGAAAAAAACCATATCCAACATTTCACTTCTATACTAACCATAGTCTAAAACAAAAAATGGAGTCCGCTGGTTTTGAAAACATCAAGATCTCTCATATTAGGACCACACGCTTATTTGGTTATGACATCGTCTGCGAATGTCTTAAATTAAGGAAGCCATAATAGCTGACATGTTTTCAGTGTTGAAACATAAACTTTTCCTGTCTCTACAAGATATTCCCAATACGAACTTACTCGCATCTCTTATGAAGCGCTCTCATTTTCTATCTTTAATTTCAGGGCGAGCCTGAACCTGCTATACTTGTCGTCTGGCGAGAATTTTGCCGGGTGCGGGTTCCTCAGAGCCCCGCCACAATAAGGGCAGGCGTCTCTACTTAAAGTGTACTCGCCACACACGCTACACTTCCTGATCTTTCCCTTCAAAAACATCACCTTGCGAATGATCCGGATCCGCCAGCAGAGGTAATCTTTGAGATTATTGTGTCAGCCGTCTCCTTCATGATCTCCTCGGCGATCTTATAGTCCTTAGCCGTCACCACTATCCTGTAGCGTGGTGCACCGAGGGATGTGATCTCCATCCTTCCACCGCTCTTCGGGGTTACATTCTTGCCCTCAAGGAGAGCCCTCTTTATATCCTCCACTCCCCTCGGTTTTGTAGAGTTGAGCTTAATTATCCCGTTTACCTGGACCGTTGGCGTCTCGATGTGATCCTTGACTACCTCGTAAAGTGCCTTGCCCCAGACCTCATCCACCCCTGCCGGCTTCAGGGCCTCGGGTCCTTTGGAGGAAACAGCCTCAAGGGCGGCATAGAGGTCCCCAAAATAGTCCTCAAGGGGTACTCCGACGCTGTTCACAGCCTCAGAATAATCCTTATTCAGGGACTTTGCAGCACCCTCCAGAAGCTTCTCCGCCTTCTTCAACTTTTTCCACTGTATAAGTTTGTCCTTCTTTTCCCTCTCCGTGACCTTTCTCAATGATAGATCGATATGGCCCTTCTTGTCATCCATCCTGATAACCTTGAGGACAATCTTCTGCCCTTCCTTAACGAAATCTTTGATATTTTTTACCCACGTGGATGCTATCTCGCCTATGGGAATGTACCCGTTTTTGTCAAACTCATCAAGATTAACGTAGACACCATGATCCTGCAGTTTGACGGCCGTGGCTATCACGTATTCCCCTATTTCCGGATAATCCTTTTTTCTCAAAACCATGTGCATCCCTCCAACCCTTGATAAGCATGACCCCTGTTCCATGGCGATCTTTGTGATGGATAAATGGGAAATGGGTTATAAGCATATTGGGGTTGGCCAGAAAGACGGAAAGGCCATTACACCAAAAAATGCCTTTTTTTTAAAAGGGCTGTTAGCTTATCTCTTTGACGTTGTCAGACAGGATCCTGGTTTTCCCGCCAGTTGGCAGTGCAAGGTCCTTGCCGCAAATCGTGCATTTAACGACTGAAGCGACGTTGGAGAACACGGTCTGTTCGTTGCCGCAGTCTGGGCACTGCACCCTAAAGAACTTGCTTCTTGGCATAGGCGTTAGCATCTCTTTTCTCTTCATACCCTCACCTCAAACTATTTCTAACTTTTTAAGCCTGATTCCCTTCCTCTGGTTCTGGTAACCGCACTTTTTACATTTCAACTTCAGGCTCATCTTCTTTGTTGTCTTGGCGAATCTTTTTTGAACGGGCTTTCTTGAGCTACCGTATCCCTTCTTCTTGCGCTCGTACCTTCTGGTACCCTCTGCAAGCCTCCTCTCCTTCCCCTTCTTGTAAAGCGTAACGCTATGAACGGTATAAACCTTACACCTAGGGCAGTACGTATTTATCTCCTTTGGAGCCTTCATCTCTGCTAAATCCTCCTCTTTATCTCCGTTGCTATCTCTCTTTTTATGAGGGCCTCGGCATTTTGTGCTGGTAGCAGCACAACGTCCTCCGTCTTATAAGGGCCATATGTTTTTAAATCTGCCCCTACGAACAATGGAACATCTCGGAGCACCCTAACTAATATCTTTTTCGCACTATCCTCCGCTACCTTCTCCGGCTCCTTCAGAGGTCTGAATAGGCCGATCTCATCATCGAATAACATGTCGTCCGACACAGTTCCCGTGACGGTGGCCTTGCAGATCTTCTCCCTCCTCAAGACCGAGATCTCGTTAAGAATGTGTTTGACCCTCTCTACCTCAGCCAGCTTGAGCTTTGATGGCACGCCATTCTCCATGCGCGCAAGATCCTCAAGATACTTCCTCGCCTCATCCTTGAAGTCAGGTGGAGGCTTCTGGAGATCCTGCACCTCCTTCTCATTCAACCAGAACTCCAGAATCCTCTTATACATGTGATCACGTCCTAGGTTCCGCTACCCCTTTGCATATGAGATAAATACCCAAAGCCTTGGGCACTTCAACCTCAGCCTCTTTCAGAGGCCCAACCTCATGATTCCCTATACTAACTCGAGGAGCCTCTCTTACATATACCTTTATAATTCCATCTTTAAATGCAACCGCATCTCTCAAGGGGTCAAAGCTCTCAAGATCATTGTAGGTGATTCTACAGGATTTCAGCCCGGACTTACCATGGAGGGTATTCGGATATCTAATCAGCCTCTTTACGTCCAAGGTAACCCTCTCGTCAATATTGCACAGGATATCCTTCACCGAGGCCCTCGCTATTCTACTGAGCCTCTCGATTCCGACCCCCTTCAGCCCAACCCAAGAAGGGGGCGACCTTGTAATCCCTTCCAAAATCCTGTCCCTTTTTCGGTAAAGGGTTTCTGCCACGCTCCCCGAGCCTATGACCGTTTTCAGGTCCTCGACGTTGCACCTACTTATGTATGTGTATATGGACCTGGCGATTCTGCCCCGCCACCCCCTGTCCCTGATATCTGGGCCAATCAAAGGGCCGTTCCTGTTCAAGACCATGAAGCCATGGAGTTTTTGATCCAGTCCCGTCCCCCTCACATAGTCCGCTATTTCCCTCCTGCCGTCGCTCGTTAGCCCCCTCATGCTATCCGTCAGGATGTGAAGGTGGTAGCCCCTATGCCCCGAAAAGCAGATCTCAACATCGTTCATGGAAACCCCAAAGTCCGGTATAAGGTAATCGTCAAGTAGCTTGAAGACCTCATTTTTGGTGACATCCAGACATTTCTCGCAGACCCAGGTGGTCGTTTCTATCCTCTTCTTGCCGCAACTGGGGCAGCCCTCGGGCGGAAAACCTGCACCCTCCGTACCACAATCAAGGCACTTCCACTTGTCATGATCGGTTTTACACTCCGTCGGTATGTGATCCGCATCAACATCAAATACGAGATCCGCCCCCGACCATCCTTTCTTGTTCATGTCCTGCGCCTGGGGCTCCTTATAGTAGGCAGAGGAGTGGTATACATGGGCGGGCGTTTCATGCACCAGATGATCTCTCAGCGAAAACTCGTCCAGGAACCGCATGTGCCTTATCATCACATGCTCCCCAAACTGGAGGAACGCGAGCTCCCGGTGCCCCAGATCCCTAACCTCCAGGTCCCTAGATCCAAGCCGGCTGTAGTAGTTCCTGAACTCCTCTACAACAATGCTATGCAGCCTTACTGCCCCCCTTGGTTTTTACCGCCCCTCTTGAGATCTCCCGTGCCCTCATTTTGTAGTACTGCAAGGGGTGCCTGACCTTCTCGCACAGCATGTCCGCACCGACGCATAACCCAAAGGTTGTGAGTACGTCGCATTTTGGCGGCGCATATCTGGTTCTCGACCCTATCCTGCCCGCTATATGCTCAATTTGGTATCTTGCCTTTGCCTCATCAAAATCCGCAACGCTGCTGAAGAGTCTCAAAACATTATCTACGTTCTCTCCGACATTAAGCATGAATGTTGTGATCGTGAACCTGGCCATATGCGAAAGGCTCTTTCCTGCTGCCAGCTCACTTATTATAGCCATTATGCAGGGAGGCTTCGCCTCCTCCACCAGCCCCCTCGGTGCCTCGTCGTCATAGAACTCCCTTTTCCTCTCCACCAGCCTGGTGACTTCATCAAGGTAAGCTCCAAACGCCTCAGGGACCTCAAACTTCCTAACCTCGTCCTCCATGGACCTTTTTACGATCTTGTTCTTGACAGACTCAGACATGAGTCTGGCGACCTCACTCTGCTTGAGGTGAACTCTTCCCCTTAGGAGGTATCTGTTTACGAGCTTCCAGTTGGCCGAGTGAAATTGAGGTGCAACCTCCAGGTACTCCGTTACACTCAGCGCAAAGTCAAACCTCTTGCCTTCCATGTTCATATCAACTGGTTCCAGCACCCAGCCAAAGCCGTTCTCGGCCAACTCCATCAGCTTTTGACCCCCCTCCATCTTTATTAGCTCAAAGCACCTCTTCGACTCGGCGGTTGCGAACCTTCTCACCACCCACCCCGCCTTCAGGCCATATGTAAAGGCCAGAGCGAGAGGGTATGCCAAGATCTCCGTCTCGGGGTCCTTCCAGTCCGTGACGATCTTCTTTCCCTCAATACTGTCTCTAACCCGCTCGACTGCCCGTTTTACTATACCTGAATATTCAGGAGCCGCCAAGTCCTTGAGCGTCAGCCCGTACCCTTCTATAAAAGAAGATGCCTTCCTTAGAAAAGGGTACTTGGCCAGATCCTCTTTTGTTAGCATTTCCCTCATCCAATAAAAAAGTGGGAGAAGATGGTATTAACAGTAGTGAAAGAGACCCTGGGAGCCTCTCACTCTGCCTCCATTCTCGGGGCCAGATAGTATACGATCTTCCCCCCGCTTGGGGGGTTGAAATCCAGCCTCATTGGCATGTCTGTCGAGAACATCAGCACAGCTATCTCTGAAAGCGAGGAGGCTGCCATCATCTTGCTGAGATAAGTAAGGCTGTAGAGCGCATGGGCAGCCTCCTTCAGCTCTATTGATAGCAGCTCGCCGCTCTCTTTTGTTATCACCACATCCACCTCTCCTCTGTCGCCGCTCGCGCTGATCTTCATTTGGTCGCCCTCCGCCACAACCTTAACAAAGTCGCTGACTACCTCCGCGTCCTTTATTGCCTCCATAAGGGTGTTGGCCGGGGTCTTTAATGTAGCATTAAATGATATTCTCGGGGCCGAAAGCTCCTCCTTGCCTAGATCTAAAAGCGGCAAAGAAAAGGTTCTTGAGGACTTGCCCTTAAACCTTATCTTCAGCCTCGCCTCTTCGTCCAGCTTCTCCAGCTCCAGCTTCTCGTTGGAGCCGGTTCTCTTCATAATGTTCTTCATGTCGTCGAAATTTACCCCGATGGGCATCTCTACGGCGCAGTCGTAGGACTCGAAGGTCGTCTTGGGGAGCTCCATGTCTACCATGGCTACCCTCGAGGGGTCCATCGCCCTGAGCCTTATGCCGGTAGGATCTGCAATGAACACGCCCTCCTCAACTAGAGTGGAAATAGAATCAATAACATTCTTCCAAATCCTGCTGTCTGCAAGTACTGCTTTAAACACAAAACTTCCTCCGCGGCTAAACTCTATAATATGTTGGGATACTTAAAATCTACTGCCCTATTCGTACTCTCTCCAGGTATGATTGCATTTGGTACACCTGTAGAACCTGGTAGACGGCTCGTCCGCACCCCTCGTCTGCATCATCCAGTAATAAGCCTGCATGTTCCCGCATTTCCCGCACTCTGCTTTTGTCGCCGGCAGCGTGACGTCCTTCCTTCTGTCGCCATCCTTGACTATGACGGTCTCTCTGCTCCTGTTGAAATTCTCAACAAATCGCTGGCTTTCCTTTCCGCTTGAAGCCCTCTCGTAATTACACTTCCTGCACCGCAGTATCTTTTTCTTTCGATCATCCACGAGCACGCATTTACAGTTAGGGCAGAACTCCAAGATCTATTCCCTGCCTCTCAAAATCAGTTGGACAATTTTAACTTTTCTACTCAAAGGGCCTGCTTCACGCCGTCTATTATAACCTGAGCTTGGTTCCTGTTCCTGGAGCCCAGGGGTATTATCTTCTTGCCCTTGCTTTCTGACCAAGTTTCCACCTCTCTCTTCCCTCCTTTGCCGAGAAGGCCTGTCATCTCTGGACCAAGGGCTATCCCCGTCAACTCCTCGAAATAGTTCGAGCCAGCAAGCCAAGCCTCCACCTCCTCCGAGGATTTATGGCCCTCTTTTATCATTATGCCATCGATCCAACATCCTCTGAAAACTATGGCCACCAAGAATAAGTGATCCTTGGGTATTGCCTCGATATAGGCGACCCTCGCCTCCCGCTTTAGGCGTACTCTACTCATTCGAATCTGCCCCCTCTATCCTTTCAATAGCCACCCTGATGAGCCTCGAAAAAGCCCTCGCAGACATTTCCCTCTCCAAGGATTTGCTCTCGTACTCCGCCCCTGAGATCGTTGTATATAGAATAGTCACAGCCTCCTCTAGCGGCAGCATGTTGTGCATCCATGCATAGGCAAGCACAGCCTCCACGACGTCTCCTCTCTCTCCGTGGGTCAGCCTCTTTGGGACCGCCAGTTTGGCAGTCTCGAGCGCCTGTGATAGGACCCTGTCCGGCACCCTCTCTCCAACGGGCCTCCCCTTGGCTTTTGTCTTTGCCGTGGAGTAGATCAGGTTTACGAAAGCGTCCCCTAGGCGTGCGAGACCCTTGTCCATCAGAATGCTCCTTATCTTGCCCCTTTGTAGGTCATCCACTTTTCCTTCCTCTACTTGAGGGCCTTTTTGAGCTTATCCCGGAACTCCTTAGTCTCAGTTTCGGTATCTGATAGCGCCTTAACTAGTGCACTCCTCGGCTTGGTCTCTTCATCCGTTTGGACCACCAGCTTTATGCCCCCAATCAGAGGATGGATGACCTGATACCCCGCAAACTTTACATGCTTGTTCGCCAACAATGCCGTCCTCAAGAGGTTTCCGACAGTATGATCCTCATTAGGAATCTCAATCTCTAGCCTGTTGTTCTCCTCTTTAAGAATTTTAATTGCCATTTCTACTCCTCCTTCAAAAGGTAGAAGCTTGATACCTTCTTTCGCTCAAAAATTTTATCCCTGTTACAGAACAGCCTCCCCCTCTTCAGCACCAATTCGTTCCCGCATTTTGTGCAGGTCGCATAGATTACCCCCAGATCATCCTTGGCTGTGGAGAGCTGGTGGGGGGTCCATGAGGTGATAACCTTTGCAAGAATCCTGTCGTTCAGGTTCAAAACATCAAATATGGTATCGACATAACTCTTTGCCGCCTGGGATACATGGAGGATCCCGGTGAAGGTCCCGCTCAAAATCTTCTTACCTTTTATCGCAATTATCTTTACCATAGCCGAGTCCTCCCTCAGTGGACCAATTACCACTCCCTCCACGATATCCCCCGCCTCGGGAACAGCAACTCTGCTTCTGGCTCTGACCCCCATCTTCCTGCTCTTTGTATCTATATCAAGGGCGCCCAAAGCACTGGAATACAGCTTGCCATCCTCAAGATAAACGCCATCCCCTGGCATGTACTCCTCCTCAACTCCCAATTGCTCACCGGGAACTGCTATATCTTTATCTTTTTTATTCATTCCATACCCCTCACAATTCTATAAAGATCAACATCAAACACGTGAAACTTCCGTTTATGGAACTCGTATGTGGGAGGTAGTTTTATCTTTAACGGAAGGATCTCATCGATTTTGCCTCCGCAACCTCCTACAAATCCTCTTATAAACCTGCGGATGTCATCGCCGCCCTTATGCAACGAGTAAACAGTCTGTGCGATGTTGAGTCCTGCACTCAAAAAGGCCCTGTCTGCCTCCCTTTTCCTGACGCCAAAGGGAGGATTTTGGATAACAACATCGGTCCTTAAACCCAGTTCCTCAACCGCCCCCCTCAAAAAATCCACCCTGTCCTCAAGATTGAGCCTCCTCATCCATCTCTTGGCATCGATGAGGGCATTAGCGTCCAAGTCCACCCCAATTGTGTAATCCGCCCCCATAAGCGCCGCCCCGGCCGTTAGCATCCCGGTACCGCACCCCAGATCTGCCACTATGCGGTTCTCAAAGTCTTTATGACGCAATCCGATGTACCAAAGTACCTCTGCTGCCAGAGGAGCTGGTAGCCTGTACTGCTCCAGTCGGAGCTTCGGGGATCTGAATCCCTCTATCCTCTCGAGAAGTATCTCCAGTTCGCTCTTTGACCTGATCAACCCTTTTCCCTCTTAAGCAGTTCGTAGGCATCCTCCTCATTGAGGACTGGCCTGCCGAAGCCCTCTTGGTTGTCCAGGGCGATCCTAGGGCAACCAGTCACAACGAATGCCTCAACGAAGGGGAATGCTGCCATCCTCTCCCAATTGACATCGTCCGCTGTGATCAAAACAACCTCTCTGCCGTGCTCTTCTAATCCACTCTTAATTCGCATGGCAGACTCCTTGTTGAACTGGCCCGATTTCGTTACTAATATGACTCCGAAGGTCTTGACCTTTGCAGCCTCTGCGATGGACCACCACCGTTTTGCCAAGACCTTCTTTTTAAGCCTCTCAACATCGCGAACCTCATTGCGATAGGGGTCTGCTATGTAGACATCCTTCTCCAGACAGAGAGCAACGCCAAGTGCGTGGAAGTCTCCTCCACCCACGTAGACTACAGCATCCACGGCATTCTCCACGTTCTTAGCCGCCGCACATCTGCAGCCTAGGATCAATCCGCCGGTCGCCTTGTCTACAACGGCCTCTATCCCCGCTTTGGAGAGCATCCTCTTGAACTCTTGAAGGTACCCTTGATGTTGTGTGCCTGCTACCAATCCTGCCCTCTTAATCCCCTTTGCCTTTAGGAAATCTGCCGTCTTTGTTAATATAGCGTTCATCTTAATGAGGTGCCTCGCGGGCATGTATATCGTGGGGATCTTCTCCTTTGTACTGCTGAACTTGAAGTGCCCTACATGTATCAAGAGATCTGCTCCCATCAACGCGGCCTCCTCCTCTGCCAAGTCACAGGCGCCGTAACAAGGATCCGCAGACAGGAAGACATTGGCACCATCCTTGACCAGCCTCTCATATAACTCCTTGAGGTACTGTTTTAGTCCATCAGGGGCCTGAATCAATACACGCCTCGCCCTCCTGGATCTGACCTCCTTGGCGATCCTCTCCAGTTCCAAATTGTACATACTCAAAGGAGACACCGCTAACTCATCAAGTCGCTAACCCTCAATTTCAGAATCCAGCCAAATATGTTTGCCGTATCCATGTCGGCGTTCCGCGCAATTCTTGGTCTCTATCAGCAATCTTGGAATCTCTTCTGATGGCTGCCGTCCTTATCTGCAAGCATGAATAATAAAGTGGAAATTCCTTGTAAGACGTGTTACTGTTCTACGATATTAGTCGGCATGGGCAACTTGGCCATGACCAACTTCAGAGCTGTCCTCGCAACCTCTTTCTTGTCGGCAGGCACATACACATCAATTATGGGCTGCATGAATCTGACCCTTGCGGCGGTTCCGGCCGGCTTCCCGAAGGACAATCTCATGCCGTTCTGAAGTCGGTCTGCGCCCGCGAAGGCCATCATCTTGTTCTCCCTCAATACTTGGTGAGGATACACCCTGATCTTAAGGTGATAGCCGGTATCGCCCAGCGCTTTCGAGAGGTGCTTCGTGGCGATGACCCTTGACGCCTCAAGAGCGTTGTGCCTGATCTGCCCTTTCTCTAAGGAAACCAATGTCAACTTCGCTGGAAAGTCTCCCTTAGTGTTTCCGAAATCAAACTTTGTGATCTTGGATCCTGGAACTCCTCTTATGTACTCCTTCCTAGTATACGGTGGTGTATCGAAGCGTCTGTAGCAACTAGCTGGTCGTATTGGCATATCCACTCCTCCATATGCTTCCAGATGGAGAACATAACATTAGTATTTTAGTCTTTCTGAAGGAGGATGGTGCCTAACCTCTATTACCACAAGACCCTCAAACTGAAAATCCACCTTGTTTATTACCCTTCCAACCATGCCCTCCTCTTTGATAATATTAAGGCTCTCATCAATGCCATTTAGAGTCGACTGTACGAACAGAGCCCTCCCGTTCTCCCCCAGAAAACCCCCCAAACCACGAATAAATCTGTCAATTATTATCCTGCCCCTTCCACCTCCGCTCCAAGAGAGGCTCTTCGGCTCTCCCCCTTTATCGGGCAGATAGGGAGGGTTCATAAATACGAGATCGAAGGCTTGCCTCCTCAGTGGAGAGAACAGGTCGCCGACGACCGCATCAAGCCTCTCTGATAGACCGTTTTTTACATAATTCTGTCTTGTGTTCTTGACCGCAATAGGGTCTATGTCCAGCGCCGTTATCGAGTCCAATCTCCTCGAGACGCTCAGTCCCACAGCCCCAGTACCACAGCAGAGTTCCAGCGCCCTACCCGCCGCCCTTGACTTTAATGCGTCAATTAACAAAAAAGTGTCCTCTGAGGGAGGGTAGACGCCCGGGAAGACGAGCAAGTCCTTGCCCTCGAGCCTCATCCTATTCACGACTCCCTCAATTTCAGATTTGGTCGGCGCTGCTCCCATCTGAATCACCCGAGGCCAGCGCTCTGCTCAATTCCTTAAGGCTCTCGCTGAGCCCTACGAAATCTGAGGGCTGGAGCTCAAAGACGCGTAAATCCATCAGCTCCTCGTCAACGACCCTTGCCACGTCCTCAAACTTCGCCTTCTTTACCTTGGAATAGGTCTCCAAAGCCTTCCTGAGGGTCCTCCTACGTTGAGAGAAAAGCGCCTTTAAAGTGGTGTCTAAGAATCTCCAGTCAAACTCCCCCCTGCTCCTCCTCCCCATAATAACGACGGTGCTGTCTACCTTAGGTCTTGGGTAGAATGAATCGGGTGGAAAGTTCCTTACCTTCTTAATTTCTGCAAGGAGCGAAGCCGTCACACTCAGTCTTGAGTAGTCCCTCACTCCCGGTTTGGCCACTAGCCTATCCGCAACCTCCTTCTGGTAGGTCAATACCGCCGACTTAAAATTGCCATAAAGGAGAAGCTTGAAGGTGATGGGCGTTGAGATGGAGTAGGGGAGGTTGGAGACTATCTTGTCCACGCGAGGTAAGTCCATCAGCAGAATGTCGTCATTTACAACCTCCACTTTATCTACGTTGGGAAATAGATCCCGCAGTGCCCTCGCAGCATTAATGTCCTTCTCGACCGCTATGACCTTCTTCGCGACCTCGGCCAGAGCTTTTGTGAGGTTGCCCGTCCCTGCGCCAATCTCCATAACAACATCATCGTGTTCTATCTTGGCAGAATCTAAAATGCAGGCCACCAGCTCTGGGTCAATGACATAACACTGCCCCAACCTTCGGCTGGGTCTTATACCGTACTCTTCAAGTGTTTGGAGTGTTATGTTGAAAAGACCCTGCCCTCTCAAACATCAGATCTCCTTCTTTGCTGGAGGTTTGCAGAAGATGTAGTACTTGTCCTCGTTCCTTATCTCCATGCAGATCCGCTTTACTATTATCTTCTTAGGGTCTGCCATGTGTATCCTGTTATGTATATCCTCAAAGCTTGAGAAGGGCCCCTTCTTCCTCTCCTCCAATATCTGCCACATGGCCTTCTTACCGATGCCAGGCAGTAGCTCAAGCGAGTGCATCCTTGTGGTGACCGGCCCAGAGTTGTTGAAGAAGAAGACAAATCTTCCCTCGTTCTTGCTGACCAGATCCTCCACAACAATCTGGAGTTCATCCTTCGCGTTCTGCGTCAGATCCTCATAGTCTATCCTTCTCTTGACGTGGTCTATCTTTTCCCTTCCCCACCTCCCTATGGCGATCCTCTCACTTGGCTGAATGAGCACCCCAGGGACGGGTATGAGCTCCAGCAGCGTGAAGAAGTCCCCCCCCACTGCCTGAACAACAGGTTCCCTTTTGTAGAGCGGCCTAGTGTCTTTAGGGTGCCCATATTCCAGGTTTTCCAGCACGTAGGCGAACTCCTCAAACTTCCTCTGCGGCTCCCTATTTTCAGGCATCATGGGTCTCACCACTATTAATTAGATGGAATATACTATATTAAATTAAATAAAAAATTTTTTTATTCTCTGGAGGAGTTCACTACACTCAGAATCTTCTCAAGCTCTGAGGGCAGGACTGGCTTGCTCTCCCCCGCGAAGATTGTCCTCAGCTCGTCCACGCTGGTTGGCATAATATTCACAATCTGGGATGCTGCCGTTGGGGAGATCCCCTCCTCCTTCAGCCTTTTAAGTAATCCCTCGGCCTTCTCAGGGCTCAGCTTGGAGAACTTCACGGTGTAATCGTAGGTAAGCCTCTGCAGGTAGCTGAGCTCCCCCTCCTTCTGCCTCTGCTCCAGTAGTTTCTTTACCTGGGGGAGAGTCACCTCCACCTCCTTCATTATTTCTCTTGGCATTTACTACCCCTCTAGAGGATAGATATGCTCGGGTCTGGCTATTAGTACCTTCTCATAGCCGCCCATGTACATCTTGACGACGTAAGCCCTTCCCCTCTTGCAGACAACAATGCCGGTTCTACCCTGGAACCTCCTGTGCGGCATACCCTTCACTGTCGAGGGATCGATCTTCACCGTCACCCTCTCACCCTCAGCGTAATCCCTGAGCGTCCTGTTTATCGGGGAAAGCCCCCTCTCCCTGTGCTTCTTTCTTAGCAGGGACCTTGTTCTGTTTCTATAACCTAATGAATGCCTCATCACTCTATCGCCTCACCCACGGAAGTAACATCCAATTCCAAACACCGTGCGCCAAAACCTAGAAGATCCGAGACGCTTGGCTTGGTCCTTCCCTTATCGCCGGATATGAGCTCCTTCACATAGAGCCCGCCTTGGCAACGAACCACCAGCTCTACCTTTTTATTGTCTATCATCTTTGCCTGCATCTCGTATACCCTCTTTACCCTCAGTTTATCTGCGCGCCGGTGCAATACCCTTGTTGGAGTATACTGATTTATAAGACATCCATTAAAGCTTTTCTCTAGCCTGGTCAAGACCCTCTTAGTGATTTTTTTGTCTGTCTCCACCAATGCTCTGTAGGTCTTCTCGGCAACTTTCGCCCTCTCCTTTAGGCTCCTAACGGTCTTCTTGTCCGAGAACTTTAGCCTCGTCACATCTACCCTGCCCCCCCCGGCCTCGTTGATGGTTTTTTCGAGTACCTCCAGGTCTGGGTTCCTGTTCCTCGGCTCCTTCACCTCCGTAACAAAGGGCCTGCCGTTTCCAGTCACTATCGCATCCACATCCTCCCTCCCAGCGCCATGAAATTTGGTCGAGAGTCCATCCGTCGCAGCCAACACTGGTCCCGTTATTATCTCCTCGACAGAGATCGGGTATATCTTTCCGGTGCCGTGGCACACCTCGCAGCCCCTGCCCCTGCAGTGGACGCAGTTCCACCTTGACTGCGGTATCCCTCTTACCCTCTTCCTGTACCTACCCAGGATGTAGAGAGGCATGGATCTCAGGTGTATCTGTGGACCAGGGAGATCCAAAGTCACGACGATGTCTGGCCTGTTAAACTCAACCTCCTTTCCGGTTAATCTGGAGACCTCCTTTCCGATCTCCCTGCTGCACTCCATCTTAAGGGACTCGCCGTATTCGATGCCATACTCAGACCTGAGCCTGTCCTCCTTCTCCGCGACCTCTCCAGCGATCTTCACCCCAATCAGAAAGTTGTTGAAGTTGTACCCTCCAAGGCTCTTTGCCACCTCTCCGGCATATTCCGGGATCTTTGACAGCATCCCCCCACAAAGATAGCAGGGCTCTATGCCCGGCTCTCCACCCACAACGTTGGCGGCGGGCACGTGCCCTCCTTTCGAAGCAAGAACCTTGAGAAGCGCCTCACCTTTGCCATCGCCCCCCCTTAAAGTCATGTGCGCCTCAAGGGTCAATGCCAGCTTGAGAGCATACCCTCTCTCTTTATTGGTGACCCCCCTGGCGAGGCCGCCGAACTGCCTCCCTAGGCAGTTGTCGCATAAGGTATACTTTGCCAAAATCTTCTTGGCATTGTCAAAAAGCAACATTACCACCTTATGAGGCGTACTTGAGAACGGAATGGACAAACCTACTTAAAAGTGATCTTCTCTCCTAACTTGTATGACTGGAAACCGTTTTTCTATCCACCATGTTGTTGAGCACGACGACCGCTTGGTCGGGTGACAGGGTTCTCTCGGAGAGGTGCATAGGCGAGAAGCTCTGATTGCACAGCTCATCTTCCATCTGCCTGCTCATGCTCGGATACTGGAAGACCGCAATGAAATCTGAAGGGAAATTTGTAACCTTCCCCCCGGCGCCCGCATAGAAGAGTTTGGTGCGCTTTGCCTCTTTCAGGTACTCCTCAAACGGCTTCGAGTAGGCATTTATCCCCTGCATCACCCTTCCTCCGCAGGCGCCCACTATCCTCCTCAGCCCTGCCCTGAGGATGCCTGAGAGGGACTGCTCGTCTGGCCTGACGTTTTTCATACTGTTGCCCTCAAAACTGACACACTTCTCGCCATCGAAGAAGACGATGACTCTCACGTCCGTTCTGGCACCATGCGATAGTAGCAACGCCCCCACAACAAACCTGGTTACGATGCCGGCCTCTTCCGATGAGAGTACCGATGAAGGTGCAAGAAGCACGATCTCTCGCAAAATCCTACCTCGCGAAGGATCCGCCAAGTCCTGGAAGCCTCTTCTGCTTCCTGACAATCTGCTTGATGTACTTCTTACTCATCTTGTACTGGTCCAGAAGTTCCTTGAGGTCCTTGGGCGAGGTCCCTGATCCCTTGGCTATTCTTCTTGTCCTCGATCCGTCTATTATGTGGGGCTCGGTCAACTCCTCCTCCGTCATGGACTGCATTATGACCATCCACTTCTTCATCCTCTCCTCCGAAACGTCCATCGCCTCCTTAGGCAGGTTCATGCCTAGTCCTGGTATCGACTGGAGGATCTTGCTGAAGGGGCCCATCTTTCTCATCGTCTGCATCTGCGCATAAAGCTCCTTGAGCGTGAACCTTCCTGATACCATAGCGCTCATGGCCTTTTTGCTCGGGGCGGTCGCCTGTAGCTCCTTTACCTTCTCAACCAATGCCTCGATATCGCCCATACCCAGGAGCCTTCCCACGAACCTGGGGGGGCTGAATAACTCTACCTCCTCGATACCCTCGCCTGTACCAATGAACCTTATGGGTGCCTTTGTGGCAGCGACCGCTGATAAGGCACCGCCTCCCCTCGCAGAGCCGTCAAGCTTCGTAAGGAATATGGTGCCTATCTTCGTTGCCTGGTTGAACGCCTCTGCCTGCTGCATGGCCTGTTGCCCTATGGTGCCGTCCATGACAAGCATTATCTCGTCGGGCACGACAGCCTCGGCTATCTGTCGCATCTCGTTCATCAGGTCGCTCTCATTCTTGTGCCTTCCAGCCGTATCCACTAATATCAGTTCAATGCCCTTCTCCTTGAACTTCCTCACGCCATTCCGGGCAATCTCAACGGAGCTCTTGTTGTCCCTCTCGCCGTAAAACTCCGCTCCAGCCTTCTCCGAGAGCTGGCTCAGCTGGTCATATGCCCCGGCTCTGAAGTTATCTGCGCATACAAGCCCCACCGAGTGCCCCTGCTTCTTGTAGTACCACGTAAGCTTGGAGGCTGTGGTGGTCTTTCCCGATCCTTGTATTCCCACGAGAAGAATGACCGTGGACTCGCCTTTTGGATATTTGGGTATCTGTGCCTTCTCGCCCCCAAGTAACGTGACGAGTTCATCATAGACGACCTTGACGGCCAGCTCCCTCCTCGTTATCCCGGAGGGCAGCTCCTCCTCTAGGATCTTCTTCTCGATGTTCTTGGATAGCTCGAAAACTAGCTTAACATTGACGTCCGACTGGAGGAGGGCCCTCTGAATGTCCCTCACCAGCTCCTTGACGACCTTCTCGTCCACAACGGGGGCCTTGAGCACCTTCTTGATGGCGTTGCTAATGGAGTCGCTCAGACCGTCTAGAACCATCTAAAGCACCCGATCAGAAGAGAATCTGGGTCCGCTCCTTAAAAAACGTTCCATTAGGAAATAAAAGTCTGGGGCCGGATGCCAAGAGTCCATTACTTGGCTCTTACTATATGTTTCTCGTTGAGAATGTCCCAGTATTCGACCTCTACACCAGATGCCAGCTTCGAAACCATCTCTTGTTCCTTTGGCTTTCTTATCTCAAAGGTTTCGTAGGTCGCAAGGTCCATCAACTGAACCGTATCCGGCATAATCGCGATCACTTGAGCCGACCTCTTCTCCACGATCGGCACGTCAACCCTCTGATCCGCCGGTGCCAACAAATTCCTCTTTGTGTTGTCAAAGATGCCCATCGCCACAACCCTGACCTTGGCAGATCCGTGCTTGCCCGTCTTTGACTTGTCCGTCGAGACGACCCTGCAGGGGATGCTGTCTATGACCACAAAGCTGCCCTCCTTCAGCTCGCCAATCTCCACCGGTTTGGTTGACATTGATTATCCATCCATCAGAGAGTGGGTAGAAGACTAGGTAAATAAATCTTATCATATTGATATCAATATAATAATAAGGGATTTTTACGGTAAAAAGGCTGGATGAGAACCGATGTTAAATCTATTTAAATTATTACCAACAATGAGTTTCTGAGTTTATTTAATGATGGGATAGACGAACCAGAAAGTGATGGTAACCTCTTTTATCTTTCTTCGGATAATAATGTTGTGCAAAGAAGGACAAATTTACGAGGTGCTGTCTCACCCATAAACTAATCCCAAGCAAAAGTGAGAAGCAATTATTTAAAACTAAGGGGGATATATTGAAACATATAACCCGGTTCTCAAGAAACATGGTGGGTTGCCCTTGAAGATCACTCGCATTGGCCTGGTCGCAAAATTGAAATCCCCTGAAGCCTCCAAGGTCGCGCTTGACATCGGCAAATTCTTGAAGTCAAAGGGGTGCGATATAGTGTACACCGGCGATCTTGCCCAAATGACCGGGAGTAAGGCAACCCCCCTAGATAAAATGGCCGCCGACCTGGCCGTAGTCGTCGGTGGCGACGGTACGGTACTGCGCACGGCGCAGAAGGTTGGTGAGACCCCGATCTTGGGGGTGAAGGTCGGCGCGCTGGGATTCCTCTGCGAGACCACACCCGAGACGGTGAAGGACGCACTGGAAAAGGTGCTCGCCGGTAGATACTATCTGGAGCACAAGACAAAGCTTAAGGTAAAGTACAAGGATTTGGACCTCCCGGACGTACTAAACGAGGTCCTCGTTACGACCTCAAAGCCCTCAAAGATCCTGTCCCTCTCTGTGTTAAAGGACGGTGCACCGTTGCACAGGGGAAAGGCAGACGGGGTGATCATCTCTACGACAACGGGATCAACCGCCTACGCCCTTTCGGCTGGCGGGCCTATCATCGACCCTCAGCTGATCGTCATGGAGGTTGTCTTCATATGCCCTCTCTCGGCAGGACTACGCCCCATAATATTTCCGTCCTCAAGCACCATAGAGGTAAGAATACTCCCTGAAGCCGCGTCCGGAATTGTTGTGCTCGATGGGCAGACCACCGCACCCATGGACTATGACGTTCCAGTCCTTGTAGAGAGGTCAGAAAAGTCTACGGTATTCATCAAGGTCAAACCGCCAGAATTTTACAAACGCATAAGAGAGAAGATAAAGCTGGGCCTAGAGGTCTGACAATGTCCACGGAAAAGCGGCCTACCTTTGTCTTGGACACCTCTGCGATAATATACGGATTCAACCCCCGGCTTGTGTATGGCGACCACTACATCACCCCGCGCGTCATAACAGAGCTTTCTGGGAAGAAGACCAAGACCATCACCGACCTCTCTGTATCCTCGGGGCGCCTTAAGGTTCGGGCTCCTAATGAAGAGTCCAAGAATCTTGTGAGATCCAGAGCCGGCTCAACCGGTGACCTCTCCGTACTCTCCGAGACCGACCTTGAGGTCGTTGCCCTCGCGCTAGAGCTGAAGGGCGAGGGGGCTAACCCTACCGTAATAAGCGATGACTACAGCCTTCAGAACCTCTGCACCCTGCTGGGCATAAATTTCAAGCCGATGATGACAAAGGGGATTTCGCAGGAGTTCTGGTGGTTTCTGTACTGCCCTGCGTGCGGTGCCACGTACGAACGGTCCCTCAAATCCACAATATGCCAGGTGTGCGGCCATGCACTAAAGCGGAAGGTCTACAGCAAGAAGCAGATCTCTAACGCTTGAAAAGCTTTGAGATGTTAATTGTATCGTAATACTAGGCGCGAACGTCTTCCCCCATTTTTTGGATACTTGACAAAAACCTTCGCCAACATACTTTGCAATAGTCCTCTCCCTTTCTGTAAAGATCGAAGGGGGAGTTGGAGTAGCGCATGGCACAGCCCCAATCATCGCAATGTGGCAGGCCTAAGGCATGACCCAGCTCGTGGATGAGCACCTTTGAGTACTGCCTTTCGAAGAATCTTCTTCCCTCGCCGGTATAACGGAAGATGTCTTGGATACCCCTCCAAAAGGCCGGGTCTATCCTAGCCGATGAAACCAAGGCTGATCCGTAGGTAGCCAAGCCGAAGATGTAGTTTGTCCCAGCCGTATAGATGTCAGCCGCCGTCAACACAACGGCTATGCCGCCCTCCCGTTGTTGGAGGCCTATCTGGAGGAGGGCATCAGCAAAATATTGTCTTCCAAAAGCAGTTTTTCGATATGGAAACTCCTCCAAGTCCAAAACCTTCTCTGATACCTCCGCATGGGCATAATCCTTGAAACGTCTCATATACAGACCTAGGGCGAAATCCAAGTCAACCCGAGGGAGGCTACTTGTCGGAATTATCCTTATTCTAGCCGTCGTCAAACCTAACTCTCACCGCTCTTCCTAAACTTGGCTATGAAGTATCCCGGCATCTCCAAGAGATCCGGGCTGAACCTCTGCACCCTCCTGAAGATTGGGTCACCAAAGCCCGGCTCGCCAACCCTGATCCCCTGATCCTCCAGCTCTAGCCCCAGCTCCTCCACAGCAAACCTGACCACATCCTCGTTCTCCTCGGTGGTGAGTGTGCAGGTGGAGTAGACTACGGTTCCTCCCCTCTTTGCAATGGCACTTGCGACCCTAAGGAATTGCCTCTGATACTCGGCACAGCCCAACACCTCCTTCACCGTTGCGTCTTCATACAGCTTCGGTCTTACCCCCAGCGCTGAGCAGGGAGGGTCGACAAGGACCCTGTCCGCCTTCAACATTGGGAAGTCCTTGTCCAGGTACCTTGCGTCGGCGCAGAATATCCTGATATTGTGGGCGCCGAGGCGTTCCGCTTCTGCCCTCAGCGCATCAAGTCTCTTATCCGAGTGGTCGAAGGCGTAGATGGTTCCTTTGTCCTCTGTCAGCTGCGCTATGTGCAGGGCCTTTCCGCCCGGAGCCGCACACATGTCCACTATGGTCTCGCCCTTCTGCGGCTCCAGAACCCTCGAAGTGATCATTGCTGGCAGGCTCTGTTCCCGTATCATCCCCTTGTTGTAGAGCCCGCTCTCCCTAAGAGGCGGCAGTCTGTACACCGTCTCGCTGGTGTCAACGGCCAGCCCCCTGCCTTTTTTATCATCCACCTTCGGCGGGATTATGGTGATGCCCCTGCCTACCACGTGGTCGTAAATGTCCGTTACGTAAACTGGTCCCCCGACTTTATAATTATCCGTCCTGAGGATGCCGGGGGCGTAGAGCTTGCTCCCCATCATCACGCTCTCTGCGGCGCTCTTCTCCGCCACTACCTGCTTGCCCTTTCTTTCCACCGTGAAGGGGCCCTGTACCTCGATGAGGACCGCCTCCTCCAAAACATCTGACCTCCTGCAAATCACGCCCATCTTTGAGAGGTGCTCCATCACCTCATCGGCGTTGGTCCTTAGGGTGTTCACCCTTACCGCGTAATCCTTTGGGGGTCTCCTCAAAGCCTCCAGCACCCTGAGAGTTCTATCGCCATAGGCCTTGATCAAAAGTTCCAAAAGCCCCCTCTTGTACCGGATCTCCTTGGCTACCCTCTCGGGTGACATTGCAATGACCTCCACGGGGTGATTGTCGCAGTTATGATCATGCCAAGGCATATAATATATTATTACTTCAACAATGTTGAAGAGTGACCGGATGTTGTATCAATTGAATCTACCCTCAAGTGCCCTAAGGCTCTCGTCGGGAGGCCGTGAGAGGGAATTTTTTTGGGGCTGCCTCCCGTACGTGGTCACACCGCCCAGTGTCGTTTATAGGATGCTCGAGCTTGCCCGCGTTGCCCCCTCCGATGTCGTGATGGACCTGGGATCCGGGGACGGTCGGGTGTTGCTGACAGCAGTCAAGGACTTTGGCGCGAAAATGGCGATAGGCTACGAACTGCGCGAGGATCTTATTAAGAGTGCCCGCGAGCGCCTTGAGTCGCTCAACATCCAAGATCGGGTGATGCTGGTGAAAGGAGACCTCATGGATGCAGATCTTTCCAAGACGACGGTCATATTCATTTACCTCACCGGCACCGCCAACGATAGGCTAAGGATCAAGTTCGAGGAGGAGGTCAGGCCCGGAACCCGAATCGTGAGCCACGACTTCGGTATGGAAGGCTGGAATCCTGCTAAGGTTGAGAGTTTCGAGGGGCACAAAATATACCTCTACGTTGCACCGGCGGCATTCGAGAAACCCTTCCAAAAGCCTTCAAAATGGCGCCTCAAGTTCTGGATGTAACCTGACCTGCTCCGACACAGCTATTTTAATAGCCAATGGTATTACTTAATCGTGGTTCCTATGCCCATAGGCCTGCTCTTGAAGAAAGATGATCCTATAGACCTCGCCGAGCTGATATCTGACGTAAGGGAGTCCGTGAAGGGCAAGAACTGCGGCGCCATAGTCACCTTCACTGGCTTAGTGCGCGGCAGAAGCCATGAAGGTAAGAAGGTGGACCGTCTTGAGTACGAGGTCTTCGAGGAGGCCGCACGCAAGTCCATCGAGGGCATGGCAAAGACTATCACCCTCCTTGAGGGCGTCCTTGAGGCTGCTATATGCCACAGATACGGCACATTCTCGCCCGGAGAGGAGGTCCTCTACGTAGTTATTGCCACGAATAGGAGCAACGTTGCCTTGAAGACACTGAAGCTAGCTGTGACAAGGGCGAAGCACGAGATACCCATCTGGAAGAAGGAGCACACCACGAACGGCAGCTACTGGGTGGATATTGAGTGACCAAGCCTTATTCCCAGGATATTCTCAACAGCGTCGAAGATACGTGAAGCGCCGGTAAGGTCCTTCTCCGAGCTACCGCTCAGCAGCTCCAGCGACAAGTTTTCTACGGCAGCCAGAGCCTGACCCGTCTCCAAATTATCGTCCATCGCACCGAAGAACATGTCCACATAGTCCTTGACACAGGCGCTCATCTCGCTAGTCGGTCCTGCCCTCCTAGCCTCCTGCGCCCCCATCCTCATCCTGTTGTAACTCTCCTCAGCGTTCTTCAGTTCCTCCTCAGAGAACTCCAGCCGCTCCCTGTAATTCTTGGAGAGGAGTAGGGTCCTGAGAACCCCTCCAGGATACCTCTTCAGGACATCGCGTATGAGAACTGTCCTGCCGGTGGATTTTGACATCTTCTCCCCTCCCAACAGGATAAAGTCGTTGTGCATCCAGTACCTCACAAAGGTCTTGCCCGTCAGGGTCCTTGCCATAAGCGCCTCGCACTCGTGGTGGGGATATATCAGGTCCTTCCCTCCCCAGTGGATGTCAAGAACCTCGCCTATCATGTCCGTGGACATGGCGACGCACTCGGTGTGCCAGCCAGGTAGCCCCCTACCCCATGGGCTGCTGTAAGATTCCACCCCTTCCCTTGTCTCCCTCCACAGGAGAAAATCGAAGGGTCCCCTCTTGGCCCCAGCTTCTAGCCTGTCCACCACCGCACCCTTTAGGTCTTTAACCAGCTCCCCAAACCCTCCTGCCTTTTCTACATCGAAATATATTGCATCGCCTGCCCTGTAGGCATAACCCTTCTCAAGGAGCTTCTGCGTGATCATGATGATCCTTGGGATGTACTTGGACGCCCTCGTGTACTTGGACGCCCTCTTAATGTTCAACGCGTCTATGTCTTGGAAGTACTTTGCTATGAAGCGATCCGCAAGCTCCAAAGGTCTGACTCCCTCCTCCCTTGCCCTCATCGTTATCTTATCATCGACGTCCGTAAAGTTCTGAACGTGCAGGAACTCGTATCCGAGGGCCTCAAGGTACCTCCTCAGAACGTCGAAGTTTACATAGGTCCTGGCATGCCCAATGTGGGAGTAATCGTAAACAGTAGGTCCACAGACGTAGGCCTTAACCTTGTTCGGTTCCTGAGTTATGAGCTCCTCCTTCATTCCACTCCTCGTGTTATAGATCAACATAAAAGGTCACCCAAACTCAAGCCCTGTGAAGGCGAAGACACTGCCATAATCCGTAGGAGGTCTCTCCCCTAAATATAACCTGCTTACTGGGAACATCTCCTCGACACCATCAATGCCGGCGTCCGGGAGGACCGCCGTTGATCCTATTCCGAGCGCGTTGAAAGTGGCATATAGTAGCCTTAGGCCAGCGCCCCTGTCATCAGCAACCACCGGTCCAACCGTCGCCTCCTTGGGGTCATGCCTCAACAGGGCGAACCCCCTCCCCTCAAGTGGCGCCAGCGCCCTTCCAGCCTCCATCAGCCTCCTAAGGAGCCTTACCCTCCTGTAACCGAAGCACTCCCGGTCCATCTCGAATGCATCATCACTCCACCGGAAGTCCTTGTTAGCTCCTTTCATACCTCCAACATACCTCACGTAGTGAAAGTCCCTGTCGAACTTGAACCCCTCCCTCAGGTAGAACGCATACGCCTCCTTTGTTGAGAAGAGTGTTACCGTCCTCTTCCCCTCCAAGTGTTGGACCCCGGCGTTTATGAGGTCCCTGCCGATGCCCCTCCCCCTCATCTCCCTGTTCACAAGGACGTTGGAGATCCACCCGATGTCCCCGTAGTCCAGAACCGTTATCATGCCCATTATCCTACCATTGGTTGCAATCAGTGTCTTGGCGCATCCGGTACTCTCCATGAGCTCAAAATCCTCGGGCCGGTAGTTCCAGCCCTCCTGACCAGTCAAAGCAACAAGTTCGTCGTAATCCTTTGGACCGGTAAGCCTGAAATCCATCCATCATCACTCTGGCAGATCCTTATAGATCTCGTCGCACTTGTGATCTCCATGAGTGATATACTTCTTGTCTCCCCTCGCATGCTTTATGCTGCAGGGGCCGTAGTCATCATCCTCTGCCCCATACCACTTCTCACAGTTCTTGCATCTCATCTTTATTCCGCCCTTTTTTCAACGATACCAATCTATCCCAGTCATTTATGTACTCTCTAAGATGTTCACTTTTACATTCTAAAGACCCTTGCTGGAGGCCCATTTCTCGACCGCCTCTCTGACCAGCCTCTCTTTCAGCGCCTCCTCCTCCCTCAGAACGACGTTCCCGGCTACCAGAACGGGCGTGTTAACCGAATCGAGCATGAGGAGTTCAGCCATCGCGTCGCTGTCCCTCTCCGTGTCCCTCTCCTCCACCGTTTCAGAGTAGCTAAGCCCCCTCGTCGATAACACCCTGTTGAGGATGAACTTGGCAATAGGGCACCTTGTGCAGGACTCTGCTTTGTAGAGCAGTATCTTTTCCACAACGCTCACCGACTATAGACTGTCCGAAGAAAAATTAAACCTTGCGATTCTCGCTCTACCTGTATATCGAGGCCCGCATGGGGTGCTTTAACCTGAAGAGCTTATCTAATTCTGCAGCGAGCCTCTCGTCCAGCTCTGACTGCTTTCTGGATATCGCCCTGAGGTCTGGGTGTGCTATGAATGGGCCACTCATCACCGCTCCCAGATCGCTAGCTTGCAACTCCCAGGTGGGTACTGGGTCGATATCGAGAACCCTCTTGATGACCCTCTGTTTTTTTGCCTCCTCCGTGCTGGAAAGGGCGGAAAAAACCTCCTTTGCAATGTCGATGTTCAGAGGCCTAAAACCGGAGGATGCCACCTCCCCCATGGATCGCCTGAGCTCTCCAACGTCGTCAATCCTTGCACCTACGCCCAGGCTCTCCTGAGGATTGACCATCATGAGCTTCAGCCTGTAGCCTCCTCCGGGACCCAGGACTACAGAGTTCCCTCTGAAGTCTGATGCGATCTGCCAGCCCTTGGGCTTCCTGTTGTAGCCATCAATGATCTCCTTCACCGTCTCCTCAAGGGTCTTTATCTCCAAGGTAGGTCCCCATGATCCAATAATCTTGGTTCCCTTTTAAATTAACGTAAAATGAAATTCAAAAAATGGTTAAAAAAAATTACAAACTTATTCGAACCTTAGCCTATGCTAAGCCTAATACCTGCGTGGTGGCCTTCTTTTAGAAAAACACTCGCGACAGTATACGGGCCTAGTTCCGTCCGGCTTGAAAGGAACTTCGCATTCCTTCCCACAATCCGCGCAAACTGCCTTGCTCATCTCACGGTATGCCATTCTCGTTTCGCCTCCTTATTTTTTTGATGACAAGAACGAGACTCTTTACAGACTCTTAATTCCTGCCTGAACCATAATCGCAAGCCTCTCTCATATTAATATTGCCCTTCCACGGGAGCCCCCAGAGTGCTCTGAACGAAATTTATATACTTTGAAACGCAGATCATCTTATGACTACTGAAAAAGCGACTTTCGGAATGGGCTGCTTTTGGGGCGCGGAGGAGGTTTTTAGAATGGCAAAGGGTGTGATCTCGACTACCGTGGGCTACATGGGCGGCACACTCGCTAACCCGACTTATGGTGATATCTGCACCGACAAGACCGGTCATGCCGAGGCTGTGCAGGTCGAATATGACCCTTCGAGGGTCTCCTACAAAGAACTCCTCGATATATTTTGGGAGAACCACGATCCCACCACACTCAACCGTCAGGGGCCTGACCTTGGAACCCAGTACCGGTCGGTTGTCTTCTTCCACACCAAGGAGCAGGAAGAGGAGGCTAGGAGGTCTAAGGAGGAGCTTGAGAGGTCCAAGAGGTTTAAAAAGCCGATAGTCACGGAGATAACCCCCGCCTCGACGTTCTACTGGGCTGAGGAGTACCACCAGAAGTACCTACAGAGGAGAGGGTTCGGTACCTGCCACACATGAACTGGCCTTCACCGACCCCCTTTACGACCCGTTCGTCTGGCCCGCGTGGTAGAGTTATATCCCCTGTAAAAATATAGCAATATATACAAAAAAATGAAATGCCCTACAGTGCCTTTGCTTAGTTGCCTATCGATAGCACATAATACCTTGAAGTACTGAATTACAGTAAAATTAATGGTCTTACTATATACGAACTTACTGTAATGTGAGCTTCCTATACTTGATTTTGATGTAGAATTGATGGTACTTTGAACAATGGTGCGGGGAGTGGGATTCGAACCCACGAAGTCCTTCGACATAGGAGCTTACTGGATGGCAGGATTTTCCTGCGACCACTCAGTCCTACCCCTTTGACCTGGCTTGGGAATCCCCGCTCGCACTACCTTTTACAACGCCTACTTTTAAAAATATACCTCCGCCGCTTCATTTCAATTTAAATACTTCCCTTTCCAATTCCATTTAAGCGGGTGCCGATCATGAAGGAAGACGCCCTGTTGAAGATCGCCAACGATATCAAAGATCAGAATCTGAGGGAGAAGGTAATCTCGTTAATCAGGGAACCCAAACTCTCCATGCTCGAGGCTTCAGAAAAGTCCACCGGGTTCAAGGAGTCGCCGGCCAGCAAGAGGCGACACCACTCCTACGAGAAGGGGCTAATAATCCATACAGCGGCCATGACCATACTCGCCCTCAACCTCTCCAATATACTCGAGGAGATCTACAACGTAAAGGTGGACCGGGATGTGGTAATCGCGGCATCCCTCCTTCACGACCTCTTCAAGTACATCACCTACACAGAGATATACCCCGGCAAGTACGGTCGCTCGAAGCTCGGCGAGAGGCTCGACCACCTCTCCCTTATCACAGGGGAGCTCTATACTAGGAAGTTTCCCCTTGACGTCATCCACGCCGTGGTTGCCCACCATGGAGATGGGAGCCCAATAGAACCCCGGACAATAGAGGCCCTTCTAGTTCATATGGCGGACAGAACCGACGCCGAGATCAACGACAAGGCGTTCTTCGCGGCCAAGGACATCATAAGGGAGTGCCTGCTCAAGGAGGTCCTGACGTTGCCCAAGGATGTTTCGCCCTTCCAGATAGTACTCGCCAAGAAGGAGGGCGGCTGCGACGCGGTCAGGAGGCGCTTCGCCTCCCTTATTTGAGGTGTTAAGATGGCCGAGGGGCACTGGATAAGGGGGATAGCCGACGAGATCCTAGCCAGAAAGGACGACTGTATAGTGATCCATACAGGGAAGACCCCCTCCGGTCCCATACACATCGGCGCCGAGCGCGAGCAGTTCATCTGCAGCGCAATCCAAAGGGAGCTGAAGAGGCGGGGCGTGGACTCAACCTTCAACTTCATCATCGACTCTTACGATCCCATCAAGTCCGTGCCCGCCGGTCTCGAGGTGCCGAAGGGCTTCGAGGAGCATATAGGAAAGCCCCTATCGGACGTGCCAGACCCCTTCGGATGCCACGTGAGCTACGCCGCCCACTTCACCGAGGAGTTTGTGGGGTGCCAGCAGAGGCTCGGTCTCTCACCCAACATTATCTACTCGCATGAACTCTACCAGCGGAAGGCGATGAAGGACGCGATCAGGACGGTCTTCCGCCGATTGGACGATCTAAGGATCATCAGGAAGAGGTACATCCAGGAGGATGAGGAGTACGGCACGGACGACTGGAACCCCGTAATGGTAGTCTGCGACAGGTGCGGCAAGCTCGCCTCGAAGAAGAAGAAGGTGGCGCCGAACAGGGTCACCTCTTGGGACCTCAGCAAGGACGAGGTTAACTACACCTGCACGAGCTGCGGCTACGAGGGAAAAGGCAAGATCACCGATACGAGGCTCAAGCTCAGCTGGCGGGTGGACTGGGCGGCGAAGTGGGCAGTTTTCAAGGTGACTTGCGAGCCTGCCGGCAAGGATCACTGCGTGAAGGACGGCGCCTACGACATGGGATTGGAGGTCTGCTTGAAGATCTTCGGTTACCGCGGACCTCTGCGTGTACCCTACGAGTGGCTGACGCTCGGGGCTCACGCCATGAAGACCCACAAGGGCATTACATTTACTCCAATGGAATGGCTGAGGATCGCCCCGCCAGAACCCCTCAGGTACATGATCCTGAGCGTGGACCCCATGCGCCACATCGCATTTCTCCCAGACAGGATCCCAGACATTGTCGACAACTTCGACAGGGTCGAGCGGATCTACTTCGGAACCGAACCCCCCTCGGGAAACGAGAGTAAGGATTATCTTCATGATCTGTACGAGATTTGCACCGTTGGCGTTCCGCATAAGAAAATGTCGGCCCGCCTACCGTATCGTTTCTGCGTTTACATGGTCCAGCTCGAGGCCCTCTTCGGTCAAAAGAAGGTGATCTCACAGTCCGTCGAGTACCTATCCAAATTGTCAGGCAAAAAAACCATCACCGACGGGGAACTCGACAATCTGAAGGAGCGCCTGTCTATGGCAAAGAACTGGGTAACTTCCTATGCACCGCCGAGCCTAAAGTTCCAGATATTCACCGAGATGCCATCATATAGGCCCAAAACCGAGGCCGAGAGGTCCTTTGTTACTGCGGTAATCGCCCTGCTTGAGAAGGACTTCCAGGAGAGCGTTCTCCAGAACGAGATATTCAACACTGCCAGGTCGCTCGGAATGGAGATCGGAGAGGCCTTCAGTGTGATATACAGGATCCTCCTCGGCATAGAGAGGGGACCGAGGCTCGCCCCGCTCCTGATAGCCCTGGACCGAGACTGGCTTCTCCGCAGGATGAGATCTGTCCTTTAGCCTGCTTTCTAAAAGTAAAGAACAGGACTGTTGCATATAACACAACGACCGCTACTATCAACAACGTAACCGCCGTGGATAAGACCCCAGCCATCGGCGCAAGATCAACAATACCTGCCTCCTTTACATATATGACGGGTTGCTGGCGCTTCACCACGTCTCTGGCAACTCTAAAATCTCTGTACATAGTGGGGTCGATCTCTGCCCAGTGCAGGAGCTGCACCTTTGCGTAGTCATACGCCTCCCTCAAACTTTTACCCTCTGCAACCATATTCCAAAAAGGGTGGAAGAATACCGACCCGGAGGCACCAAATATCGCCGTATCCGGATTAGTCAAATTGACCCAATTCCAATGGAATAGGGCAATATTGCCGCCACTGGCTGAAGTGATATAGGTTCCAGCAAAGGGATAGCTATTATCCAAAAAACTTCCGCTATAACAAAAGTCCAAGAGCAATGTGACCTTATTGGACCTCAATCCTTTCAGCCAGCCTACCAGCTCATCATAAGAGACATAGGTTCCTTCCTCAAAGGCGAAAACGGGGTTTCCCTCGACATGACTGCCGTGCCCTACGATGTATATAACGACCTCCGAGTCGCTGCCTGCGGTGCTTGCCAATTTCATCAGTTCCTTTCTCAGGCTGTCCTTAGTGACCGCATCATTCTCGTAATCGATTACCGCCTTGCTAAGGGTGTTACTGTTATCTCCATAAACATCTACGAAGTCGTCCCCTGTGTGGTACACCATCAGTGTTATCTCGCTATCTTGGTAACCCAGCTGCTTCAACGCAAGATAGGCCTGGATCGACTGCGCTGGAAAGGAATCAACGTTCTCCAGATAATAGTCAGGGAAGTCGTTCCCGGTATTGCATATCAATGCATACCTCTCGGAGGACTCCCCAAGGTGCATGTCTTCGAGAACTAGCTGTACCTGTGATATGAAGGCCGCAAAGAACAGCAAAACGATCACGGCGGTAATACTTCTGGCAGGCATACCACTCGCTTAATTAATGGCAAATATCCGATAAAAGCTATTATGGTAATTTAATGGCATGAGGAGCGTTTTATCTAATCTGGAGGACGCCTAGATTATGGACTCCTTTGTTAGAGACATGGCAAAACCAAAGGAAGCGGTATTTGAGCATATCCATGTTGAAAAGATGCTCCACTACATCAACGTCTGGTTTCTGCCATTCAAGTGGGGTGCCAATACCTACAGAGGATGCGAGCATAACTGCGTTTACTGCAACGCAAGGTATACTCATGAGTATCTCGGTCTTCCAACTGGAGAGTTTGCCTGCAAAATTATTGTTAAGGACAACGCAGCCACGGCTCTTGATAAGGAATTCTCCAGAGAAAAATGGAGAAAGATGACCGTCAATCTCGCAACAGTAACGGACCCTTATCAGCCGGCTGAAAAAAGATTCGGAATTACACGAGAGGTATTAAAGGTGTTCTTGAGACACCACAATCCCTTGATGCTTTCTACAAAATCCGATCTGGTGCTTAGGGATCTGGGCATTCTCGCAGAAATTGCACAAACTGGTTTCCTCAACGTGGTCGTTACCCTCCCCACATTAAACGAGGAGCTGAGAGGAAAGATAGAACCACGGGCTCCGAGCGTAGAAAAGAGACTAAATGTAATTCAGGCTCTGCATGAAGCAGGAATCACGGTTGGCGTTACAGCAATTCCCTTGTTACCATATATCTCTGATAGTGCGAGCAATGTAGAGGCTCTCGTCAAAACAGTGGCGGAGAGTGGGGCAGATTACTTGATCGTGGACCTGCTCAACTTTCGTGGAGAAGCAAGGGGCAGATTCATGGAGTTTCTGAGAAACTGCAATCCTGATCTGGTCCTCAGGTATAAGATGCTCTATCAAACGAACTACTGTGATAAAAATTATGCAAAGCTGGTACGAGGTCTTGCCAATAAGTCTATCAAAAAATATAAGGTTGATAACTATCACAAAATGTTCTCTTATGGGAAGAATGCAAAAAAATGAGAAAATGGGAACTGCTCTTCCAGCTGCTTCCTTGGAAAAGTTATATCCACCGGGCTGTTAGTCTTTATTGAGATTGGCTTATGGGGAAATGTCTAATCTGCAGCGGGAGCGCCCCCACGATTTCGGACGGTCTCGGTGTCTGTTTGAAGTGCATAAGGGAAGCGCCTGAAAAAACCCTTAAAATTACTAGAAAAATTCATGCGAGGAGCCGCGCTGGCTTTGGTCTGCCTCCTAATCCACCCAAGGCCTCAGACGGATTACCTTGTGAAGTCTGCGCCAACAACTGCTCGATCGGGTTGGGTAAAAGTGGCTTCTGCGGCCTTGTTTGGAACGTGGACGGGCGTTTGGTACGTTATGGTGGAACCGCTGATAAAGGCATTTTGGAATGGTACTATGATGGTCTGCCAACCAACTGCGTGTCTTGGTGGTTCTGCCCTGGCTGCACCGGAAGCGGCTATCCAAAATATGCCTACAACCAAGGAGCCGAACATGGGCACTCAAATCTGGCCATCTTCTATGGTGCATGCAGTTACGACTGCCTCTTCTGTCAGAATTGGCGCTACCGCAACCTGTCCGTGTTGCATAAACCCGTTCTGAGTGCTCAGGATTTGGCCTCCAAAGCTGATAATAAGCGCGTCTCCTGCATCTGCTTCTTTGGCGGTGACCCGTCGCCCCAGATGCCGCATAGCCTTGAGGTGAGCCGCATCGCCTTGAAGAAGGCAAAGGCTGAGGGGCGCATCCTCCGTATATGCTGGGAGACCAACGGTTATATGACCCCGAGACAGGCGGAGAGGGCCGCAGAGTATGCCTTAGAGAGCGGGGGCAACATAAAGTTTGATCTGAAGGCTTGGAGTGAAAACCTCAATATTGCCCTATGCGGGGTCTCTAACAAGCCAACATTAGAAAACTTCAAGATGATAGGTGAAAAATTCTATAAAAAACGGTCAGAATTGCCGTTGCTCTCTGCCAGCACGTTGCTCGTTCCAGGCTATATCGATTCTGAAGAGGTTGGGAAGATAGCCCGGTTCATGAGTGAAGTAGATCCAACCATCCCCTACACTCTGCTAGCATTCTACTCATGTTATGTTATGTACGATCTACCAACGACCGGCCGAGATCAAGCATTAGAGTGCCTGAAAGCAGCAAAAAAACACTTAATGAACGTTAGATTAGGGAATGTGCATCTGCTCTCATAAAAATCATGTTTTTCTTGCGCCTCTTTTAAAATACAGCTCCCTTTTAATGACTACTCGGATAGCGCTCTGCCCCTTATCAATAACCGTGGACAAGCCGTACACCATTGCTTCTTTCACGCATTGTCCTTTCTTCATAATAGTAACCCCTTTTTCTGCTATTAAATAGATTTACCAGACATTTCTTACTTTTCTTATATTCCACGATATTTCGCTGAGGCGGATGGCAAACTTAATATCGTAATATCGAGAGTCTTTCAACGAGGCATGGACGACGAACCCTGTTAAGCAACAGTTTTTAATCGCTTTTAAGATGCTCAAAGCCCCATGGGCAACGTTAGAAGAACTTCGCTCGAAAACCATGTTTCGTGCCCTCACATTCCTGCTGATTGTCGGTGCCATCACGGCGTTGCTGACGCCGTTTCAGATCTATCTGGGCTTCGAGGATATCAATGGGCTTCATGCAGGAGGTCAGGCTGAGTTCTTGGCGATGGATCTCTCTGCCCTCTTTAATCTTGGCGTCGTATGGCGCCCTATCCTGATCGAAATTCTCTATACCTGCGTCCTATTGATCTCAACAGGGTACCTCCACGTTATCCTCAAGGTCGTTGGAGGTAAGGGATCGATTAAAGACACCTTCAAAATGATAGCATATGGCTATGCTCCCGGGCTTCTCTTCGGCTGGGTGCCCTACTTTGCTACTATAGCCGCCATCTGGGCGGCGGCCATTCAGTTCATTATCGGTCCCATGGTATTTCACAAGATATCTTGGGCAAGAGCCATCATCATATTCAGCATACTCGTAGGTTTAGGGCTCATTGAGATGGCATTGTCCTAAAAATTTCATCAACGATAACCCTTAATACAAGGCTTAAGAAACTGAGACCGTTTGTTAAAGGCAGGTGATACACATAGTTAGAGTACCTAAGGATGGCCACTCCCTAGCTCTGCTCTTCAACCCTCTCTGGAGTTACCTCGCACGCTACTTGACGGGCAGGTGCGAGGAATGTGGGCAGGAGCGGCTGCTCTCAATCTTCGATTTTTACTCGGGGAACGGGCGCCACCTATGTAAAGATTGTCTTCTTGCATCAACGGCTCTTACGTCTTTGACTCACCTGCTGTTCTTCGGTCTGGGCGTGGACAATGGCACAGTGAAGCAGCTGATGAAAGACCGGCTCACCTGTAAGTGCATGCTCGGCGTGGTGAAGGGGATCGCCCACTTCGGCATAAGATATCCCCAACCATGCGGCGCTCCTGTCTCTATCGTCTGGAACGTAACGAATAGGTGCAACCTCAACTGCCTGCACTGCCACCAGGACTCCTCACCCACGCCTTCCTATCATGAGCTGACAACGTCCCAAGCCCTCAAGGGCGTTGACAATATGAGCGATGCGGGGGTGGCCATACTCGCCTTATCAGGGGGAGAGCCCCTGCTGCGCAGCGACCTCTACGACATAATAAGTAGAGCCAACGACAGCGGCATGCTCTGCACGATCGCGTCTAATGGGACCCTCCTGACAGCCGATGTGGCAAAGAGGCTCGCCGAGACCGGGATTAGGCGGGTGGAGATAGGTCTGGATGGCGCCAAGGCTGAGACCCATGACTTCCTTAGAAACAAGTCCGGAAGCTTTGAGGCAACGATTGAGGGCATAAAGAACTGCGCCGCCGTGGGCTTCGACGAGCTTGCCGTTACTATGACTTTACACTCAAGGAACGCAGGCGAACTGGAAGCAACCATGGATCTAGCCGAGAGGCTCGGGGCGACTAGGTTCTACCTGAACCGTCTCATACCAGCTGGCCGTGGCGCAGAAGCTATATACCTCGACGTGAAGCCTGAGGAGAAGATCAGGGCTCTTGATGCATTGTATAACAGGTTCTACAGGGGCATAATTGATGGCTGCGGAATCCAGTGCTACGCCCGCGGAATGACATACTACGCCCGCCTCGGCTACGAACGCTCAAATGGAAAAGTCTTCACGGTGAGCGAATCTTTTTCCGGATACGAAAAGATGTTTCAGGGGAAGTTTGGTCTTGGCATCTCAACGATAGTGAGGAACCTTGCAACACAGTTTGGGGGATGCTCTGTCGGCTTGACCTATGCAGGGCTCACTGCCTCGGGGGACCTCACGCCATGCGTACCAGCCCCAATAAAACTGGGCAACCTTCTCGAACAAAGCCTTGAGGATATCTGGGTCAACAGTGAACTACTAAACTACGTTAGGAACCGAAGGGCGATGAAGGGCGTCTGCAAAAATTGCGCGTACAACGGCGTCTGCGGGGGCTGCAGATACACGGCATATGCCATTAATGGGGACTGGTTAGGGACCGATGCCTCCTGTCCCTTTGGGCCGAAGATCCTAAGCGCTTAAAGGCATTCACTGAAAAAGAGCCCAATTTACCAATCTTATGTTATGAATATGGCGCCGGGGAAGGGATTCGAACCCTTGCTCCCCCGAAGAGGAACCGGCTCTCCCGTTCATCATCTCAAGGCCGGCGCCTTAACCACTCAGCCACCCCGGCTCAAGGAGACTATATGTAAATGCCCTCTAAATCTTTTTCATATTTATATTGGCATAAATGTTGGCTTCGCATCCGTGGCGATCTCTCCCTTGCCCTCCATACACTTTAGGACTTCCTTTGGAAGGGCGAATAACGAATCGTGTATCCCGCCACTATAATACCTGAGCCCCTTCACCTTTCTCTTCCTTATCTCCCCCTCCAGTAACTCCACATGCATGCCCTTGGGGTCAGGTCCTTTCGTCCCGTATATGAACCCCCACATGGAGTCGTACGCCGGCACCCACACGTGGTACCCTCCAGCCTTCCCGAATATTTTCTTTATTGTTCTGTAAATGGTCGCGAAGCAGTAGGTACTGTAATAAGTGGATGTTGCCTGGGTCACAAGGAGCCCGTTCTCCTTCAAAATCCTACACGCCGCCTCGTAGAACTGCTTTGTGTAAAGTAGCCGACCCGGTCCACCTTCAAGCGGGTCTGTAACGTCCATGATGACTGCATCAAACTTCCTCCCGCAGTCCTCAACATACTTTCTTCCGTCTCCAATCACAAGCTCCGCCCTCTTGCTCTCGAAGGCGCCATTAGAGAGTTCTGGCATGTGCCTCTTGGAGCTCTCGATAACCCCAGCGTCTATGTCCACCATCACCGCCCTCCTTACACTGGGGTGCCTTAGCACCTCCCTCAGGGTCCCGCCCTCGCCACCCCCCACTATCAGCACGTCCTTCGGGTTGGGGTGCGCGAACATGACAGGATGAACCAGAGACTCGTGGTAAATGTACTCGTCCTTAACCGTCGACTGGACCTTGCCATCGAGGACCAGCATCCTTCCATACTCGTAGGATTCCACAATATCAATCTGCTGAAACCTCGTCCTCCTGCTGTAGAGCGTTCGCTTTATTCCGTGCATGTGGGCACTGTGCGGCGTCTGATACTCTACAAACCACTTCCAGCCGAGGCTCAATCCTTACCCTCCGTGAGGAGCCCGCGCTTCAGCTCCATTATCGAGGAGGATTTGGGTTTGAGTAGCTTGGTGATCCTTCGGTAAGCCTTCATGGGATCCGTGGCGGTATTACACGTGAAGATGTCCAATGCTGCATAACCCAGCTCGGGCCACGTGTGGATCGAGAGGTGGGACTCTGCGATTATGATCACACCCGTTATCCCTTGGGGAGCAAATTTGTGAAAGACCTTACCTATGATCGTGGCCCCCGCGTCCACGGCCCCCTTCTCCATAGCGTCCTCGATCGCCCTTAGATCGTTAAGCGCCTTCTTGTCGCAGCCGAACATCTCGAAAACGAAGTGCCTTCCCAACTCCCTCAAAGTCCAAACCTCTTCGAAATCTACCGTAATCCTGCGTAGCTTATCCCTTTTTCTATTCTGCCCTGCCTTCCTTTCCCACACCTCACTAAACCTTTGCCCCACTCACCAGCTCCGCCAGGTCTATCCCATGCGACCCTATCTGGTAGAAGTACATGGCTATAGAGTCCAACAGAGCGGCGATCCTAGGTTGCCTGCTCATTAAAAGTTCGTTGACCGAGATTAACCCCTCCGTGAGCTTGGCACTCTTCATCATAACGCCCTCAGCAAGCTTGACATCTTGCTTGAATAGTGCCTGCGCTGCTTCCTCATGGATCCTGTAAGCTTCCGTGCTTAACTTGGAGAGCGCCTCCATGATGTCCTTGTCAGCCTCTCTTTGGCTCAGCTTCGGCACCGAATCTGCAACCGCCCCAGAGTAATCTGCAATGGTCTCTACGTACTTTGCCGCCATCCTTAAGTCGAGGCACTCTGCGGGTCCAACCCCGAGTTTTTCTGCGACGCTTGGATTTCGGAGGGCGAGCCTCAGCTGCCTTACTATAAGGAAGTAAAGCCTGTCCACCTCATCGTCCCTTCTACTGACAGACTCTGCCAGCTCAACATCTCCGTTGGCAAGGGCCTGTTCTGACTCCTTATGCATGCTCGCAGCCAGAACGTACGCCCTCTTAAGCGTGCTTTTTACGGGCATCGACGTCGGCTGAAGGAGGCACTGTATGGTCATACTATTCGCCTCCTCCTCCACTATCTCAAGCCCTATCAGTTTGTGTATGGCGATCTTCACCTGGTCCCTCATGGCGGGCGTCATCCTCCTTCCAAGGTCAATAACCATGATATCCGTTCCGGCGAGGTAGTTCGCCCTGATCTGCCTCTCGACACCCTCCGGCTCCCTTATCATGGCGGTAATGCCCCTCTCGACCTCTGCCGCTCCCTCTGCCTTGATAGTCAGGGAACCCCCCTCCCCCTCAACAAGCTTTAGCACAGCCCCCCCCTCTAGTCCGTTCTTCAGGACCCATTCCTTCGGCAGCGAGAGGAGGAAGGACCCGCCCTTACTCATCTGCAACCTTCTATAATCCATCTCTGAACCCTCAAGGCTTGTTATCAATCCTCTTTCATTAAGGTTTTTCCCAAAAATAGGTCCTGAAAAGGCTCAAAAAGCGATAAGAGAGACCTCGCCCTACCTTCTCACGGGTGTTTCTGGTGGGTGGTTCTCTCAAGTCTGCCTATGATGCCCTAATCATCTCCGGATACCAGGTGTCACCCGAGGCATTTGCTATGCTCGGTGAGCTGGAAGACCCACAACACATTGTGGGGCTTCTGCTAAAGGCACTCGAAGGAATGAGCGAGAGGCCCCTGATCATAGAGCGATCCAACATAGAGAGCCTGCTTAAAGTTGAGACACGAGTTGAGGTCGAACCCCAATCGCCTCTTACGCAGGTCGCCACTAATTTGGCTCCCTCCGCCGTCATAGTAATGGGAGACTCTGGAATCCACACAATCAAGGGCACTATAAGCGACTTCAGGAGCTACTTCATCAACCGCTTCGAGCGGCTCCAGAGCATCCTGAAGGCTCGCGCCGACTTAAGGGATGCCACAAGTGCCTCGTTCATACCTGAGGGCAATAAGATTAGGAAGGTTAAGGTAATTGGAATGGTCACGTCCAAGAGAGAGTTCAAGGGTGGGGGATCTGTTGTTGAGCTCGAGGATACACAGGGATCCGTTAGGGTCTCCTTCAGAGAGGACGAGCTGATAAAGAATAAGGTATCGCGTCTCCTCCTCGATGAGGTGGTTTGTGTCTACGGTAACACCACGAACGGCAGATCCGTGAGGGGTGAAGACATCATCTGGCCCGACATTTCACCGCGCATAAGGATGGGCAGTCCCAAAAAAGACACCTACGCTGTTCTGACATCGGACATCCATATAGGGAGCAAGCTCTTCATGAAGGAGCAATTCGAGTCCTTCATACACTGGATCAGAGCAAAGGAGGGTGAAGGCGTCTCAAGGGAGGTGGCGCTCAAAACAAAATACCTTATCATAGCCGGCGACCTGGTCGATGGGGTCGGGATATACCCGAACCAGGAGGAGGAACTACACATAAAGGATCTGAATAAGCAGTACGAGCAGGCTGCGGAATACCTCTCTATGGTTCCGGAACATATCAAGATCATCATAATCCCTGGCAACCACGACGCATGCCGGCCCACGCTTCCCACGCCACCCATCTACAGGGAGTATGCTGCGCCAGTCTATGCGATGAAGAACGTGGTAATGCTCGGGGACCCCGCACTGGTGAACCTTGAGGGCGTGGTCTTCCTTTTAACCCATGGTAGAAGCCTTGACGATGTGATCCCGGCTCTCCCCAATTGCAGCTTCAAGGAACCCCATCATGCCATGGTGGAACTCCTGAAGTCGAGGCACATTGCCCCCATCTATGGAGAGAAGACGCCGCTGGCACCTGAGCCGTTTGACAGCCTCATAATCGACCCTGTCCCAGATATATTCCAGATGGGGCACGTCCACGTCTGGGGTATCTCAGAGTATAGGGGGGTGGTGGTCGTCAACTCCGGTGCGTGGCAGTTGCAGACAAATTACCAGAGATCCATGGGGATAGAGCCGCAGCCTGGTGTGGTTCCTGTATTAAACCTCTCGAACTTCAGGACAACTACCCTGAATTTCCTCTAGCTCTTGACCTTCGCGCAACTAACCGCCCTTACAACCATCCTAGCAATTCTCACTGGCTCGGGAACCCTCCCGAATATTATAAGCCGCTTGACAAGCCGCATCGCCTCTGCCGGCTTGATCCCGGCACACTCCAATAATACGGGTTTTTCCCCCTCCAAAGGTAACTCATGGAACTCTCCTGCCCCCTCTATAATCTTAAGCCTCTTCCTCCAATCGATGAAATGCTTCTTGAGGGCAGCCCTCACAGCACCCTGATCTGGCCTTTCCCCTAAAACGAAGATTGAGGGTATCCCGAACTTCTTAAGTACCTCCTTTGGGTCCAAGAGGTTAAAGCCCGCTGTGGGTATGCTGCTGGACATGACAACGTCAACTTCGCGGTTCAACTCCTCGATAGTTTCTATCAGCCTCTCTGTGGCGTCGAGCCCGTCCACCTCAACTCTCTTTATAATCAAACTTTTGGGCCGGATGCCGTCAGTCAATAGTAAAGCTGTCGGCGCGAATTTGTCGACTCCTTTGGAGAAGCTGCCCCCCTCGACAGCCAACACTCTACGGTCGGCCATCGGCCTCACCTGCCCATGTAGGCTGTCATTCTGGGGTCATCTTGAAACGCGTCCCTCAAGTTCCTAGCCGATACGCTGAGGCTTACGATCTTCGTCCGCCCGTACCTGCCCTTGCTTACCACCCTGGCGTTGGCTATCCCTAGCATATCCAGCTCGTTGATAAGGTCGCTTACCCGCCTCTGGGTGAGCGCCTCAACCCCGAACTTTTTCGTAACGCTAGTATATACCTCGTAGACCTCCCCCGTTATTCCACCACTTCCTCTCTCCCTCTCAAGGAGGTGCAGGCTCAGAATCAATAGCCTTGAGTGGAGGGGCATCGTCTTAATGACCTCCACAACCCTATCCTTCTCCACCTCCCTCTGCGCCTTCCTCACGTGATCCTCGGTGACCTTGGTATCTCCCCTCCTCTCTGCGACCTCACTGGCAACCCTCAGCAGGTCCAGAGCCCTTCGTGCATCACCGTGCTCCTTGGCAGCTAGTGCAGCGCAGAGCTTTATCACCTCGCCGCCGAGGACCCCCTTGTGGAAGGCACTCTCCGACCTCTTCTTCAGGATGTCCTCCAGCTCGGCAGCGTTGTACGGCGGGAAGACTAGCTCCTCCTCGCCGAGGCTGCTCCGAACCCTCGGGTCCAGATACTCCGTGAACTTCAGGTCGTTCGTTATCCCTATGATGGATACCTTTGCCTTGGAGAATTGGATGTTTACCCTCGTGAGGTCGTAAAGGACCTTGTCGCCTGTCTTCTTCACCAGCGAATCAACCTCATCTAGTACGACGAACATGGACCTATTCGAGGCATCTACGAGGTTTATGAACCTCTTAAGAACCTCAGCGGTGGAGAGCCCCGTAAATGGGATCTTCTCCCCTAACGCCTCGCAGAGGTCCGCCAGAACCCTGTAGTTCGTGTCGTCGTGCTTGCAGTTGATGTAGGCTATGTTCAGCGAAACCCCTATCTTCTTGCCCTCAGAATCAATTTTCTTCAGGATGTGCTTGGTAACGGCCGTCTTTCCAGTCCCCGGGACGCCATATATGAATATGTTGGAGGGTCTAGATCCTTGGAGTACAGGGGCGAGTATCTCTGCTAGCCTGAGAATCTGGGACTGCCTGTGCGGCAGGTCGTCTGGCACGTAATCAGGCCTGAGGATGTCCCTATTCACGAAGATCTTCGCGGTCAGTACCCTCTTGAATAGGTCATCCAGCGAATTTCCCATAATTCCCCTCCAGAGAATGCATTAGAAACTGGGGTCTATTTAGCATATAAAAGTCACTATAATACACCGCGATCCCGCCCTCACCCATATATTTGTGAACAACAAATCTCTAAACGTCTAACGGTGCCCGACATGATATCCCTTCAGTGGCGGCTGAACTTGGCAGCGTTGCTCTTCTTCATGCTCGTCCAGGTGGTGGTGCCGCTCATTCCTAGATACGCACTTGTAATCGGTGGGTCACCATTAATGATAGGCCTCGCGGTCGCGAGCATATCCATCACCGCTATAGTCTTCCGTCCGTTATTTGGGGTGCTGAGCGACAGGCGGTCCCGTTCACGCCTCATGCTGATGGGGCTCGTCTTTGGTTCAGTCGCTTACGCCATCCTCTTCCTATCACGCGACATTATCACAATAATGGTGGCGAGGCTTATAGAGGGCTTTGCTGTCGCTGCGTTTGTCCCCTCCTCGATGGCCAGTGCTGTTGACCTCGCCCCGGAGGGTAAAGTTGGCGAGGCGCTGGGGTGGCGGGCTATGATGACAGGGATCGGCTTCACGATCGGGCCCTCCCTCGGCGGCTTCCTGTCCGAAATCTTCAGTTATGTGGTGACCTTTGGTATAACCTCCGTATTGTTGCTTACGGTAATCCCGCTTGTGTTCTTCAAGGGCGCTAAAAGGCACCCGCCCACCGTCGGCACTTCAATAAAGGGCCTCAAGGAGAGAAACTTTCTTCTGGCTCTATTCAGTATGATTATTTATGCGATGGCATGGATGGGCCTCCTTACTTTCCTCTCAGCCTACCTAAAGCTTCTGGGCTATGGCGATCTCGAGATAGGTCTCTTTGTGAGCATCCAAGCCCTCTCCAGTCTCGCACTGAGAGTGTTAGCCGGCAGGGCTTCGGATCGGTACCCCCATACCATGACCTTTGTGGGTCTATTGATCATCTCCCTATCCTTCTTTGCCGTCTACATGATTCAGGTTCCGCCGTATCTCTACGTAGCCTCGGTCGTCTTCGGGGTTGGTGTCGGACTCTTCCTGCCCGGTTCGCAGACTCTCGCCTTGGCGAAATCCCATCCCAGCAGCAGGGGCTTCCTCGCCGGCGTATATCTGATGGGTTTTGATGTTGGGAACCTAAGCGGACCTATCATATTTGGTATTATCGTCCAAACCACCGGGATCTATCAGAATGCTTTCATGATAGCGCCGTTCTTAACACTCGTGGCTGCCTTGGTCGTCTTTTTGCCAATAAAATTCGTCAAACGCAATAAAACTTAAAGACCGTTAGCCGTTCAATACTATTGGAGCAGTCATCAAATGCTTACCCTTCGGTATCACAGGGGTACAATACTTAGTGGGGATGTGCACCTCCCCCACTCCGTCTGGAATCGATCCCTCGGGTCATACAGTACCCTAGGTCTCTACTACCTCGAGTCCTTGGAATACCTCAAAATGAGTTCGATCCAGTTCAAGGACGAGGTTATGGACCCACCACCTTGCCCGCCCCTCAGAGCAAACCTAATCCCGAGGGGTTACCAACTCGAGGCGCTCGATGCGTGGGAACAGGCGGGAAGGAGGGGGGTCGTAGTCCTGCCCACCGGATCGGGAAAGACCCACATCGGCATGCTGGCTATCGAGGAGGTGAATCAGCCCACCCTCGTGGTGGTACCCACCATCGATCTCATGGAGCAGTGGCAGAGGAGTCTCGCGTCATCCTTCTCAATCAAGGTGGGCGAGTACGGCGGTGGCGAGAATATTATCGCCCCCCTGACCGTAGCAACCTACGAATCCGCCTACCTGCGGGCAGAGGAGCTGGGCAACCGCTTTCCGTTGCTGATATTAGATGAGGTGCACCACCTGCCCTCGCCAGGATACTCACAGATAGCAGAGCTCTTCGCCTCCCCGTACCGCCTTGGCCTGACAGCGACCTACGAGCGGGAGGATGGACTTCACAGAGATCTCCCGCGCTTGGTGGGGGGCAGGGTCTACGAGAGGAAGGTCGCGGAGATGGTGGGGGATCACCTCGCGCCCTTCAGTATTGAAAAGGTTTACGTGGATCTCACACCCGAGGAAGAGGAGGAATACCAAAAAAACATCACCACCTTCAGAGACTACCTCGAGAATCGGGGAATAATCCTCAGGTCACCAAGGGACTTTCAACGTTTCATAATGATGAGTGGAAGGGACCCTAAGGCGAGGGAGGCACTACTCGCCCGAAACAGGGCCATGGATATTGCCCTCAACTCCGCCTCCAAGATCGAGGCCCTTAGGAGGGTCATCTCTGAGAACAACGACCAGAAAACCCTCATATTCACACAGCACAACCAGCTCGTGTATCGGCTGAGCAAGGTCTTTCTCATACCCGCCATCACCCATAAGACCCCAAAGAACGAGCGCGCCGAGATTCTGAATGCATTCAGGGAGGGGCATTATACCGTGCTGGTGACCTCGAAGGTCCTTGACGAGGGCATCGATGTGCCGGACGCCTCCCTCGGTATAATCCTCAGCGGTACCGGCTCCAAGAGGGAGTTCGTCCAGCGCCTTGGACGCCTTCTCCGGAAGGTGGAAGGGAAGAAGGCCAGGCTCATCGAGATAATCTCAAGGTCAACGGCAGAGACCAAGGTGAGTTACAGACGGAGGGGCGGTCTGTAGTGCTCCCTGCCGAGCTGCTCATCGCCAGGACCTTCAGGGGGCAGATAAAGCCCGCATATGTGCATGACAATGCCAAATTAATCGAATTGGTGGAGTCCATCATCGGCATCTTCCAGAGGGGGATAGGAAAGAAGCGCTCCCAGATCTACTCCGAGGTCAGGGATTTCGAGTATGGTCCCTTCAACTTCCGGCTCATCAGAGGCTTGGCCGCCATACTCGATAGGCGCTCGACCTTCGTGGTGGAGAGCCCCGTGGACCCCTACAAGCTAAGGAAGGCAGTCTTCTCTGCCTCCGGGGGCTTCGTCACGACAACAGACGCGAAGCAGCACATAATCGGCATGGCATCAAAGGAATTTAAGATCCAACCAGAAGATGTTGAGAGGTACTTGTGGAGCGACCTCGAGGACGAGCAGGTAATGAGAGAATTTAAGACAATATCAGCCAGTGATCTGCTCGCAGCCTACAACCTCTCCTTAACGCAGACCCTACTCTTCAGGTCGACCGTATTGGAATTTAGGGTGCAGGAGAACTGGAAGCGGATCTTCCGAAGAATAAAGAGGCTTGGCCTGATGTACTCCATCAACAGGGATCAGCTAGGCTTCATCATCTCCGTGGAAGGTCCTATCTCTATAATCAAGCTCACTGAAAGGTACGGCACGAACATTGCAAAGCTCCTGCCAGAGATCATGATGGGGGGCGAATGGTCGGTAAGAGCGCAGATAGTCTCGCGTTGGAGGGACGATAAGCGGCTTCTGACCTTCGAGCTGGGCTCGTCTGAGGGGGTCCTCCTGCCAACGCGCGCCATCGAACCAGATGAGCTTTATGACAGCTCTTTGGAGGAGGGCTTCGCAAAGAGGTTCGCCTCCCTCGGCACTAGGTGGAAACTCCTAAGGGAGCCCGAGCCCATACCCGTTGGGGCAACGGTAATGATCCCAGACTTCGCCTTCGTACTCGGAGAGAGACGGATATTCATGGAGATAGTCGGCTTCTGGACGCCTGATTACCTTGAGAAGAAGCTCAAGAAGCTCGAGGCGGTGAGGGACGTAGAGATGATAGTCGCCGTCGATATCAATTTAGGGATATCGAAGAAGATCCCCGGAAAGGTTATCCTCTTCGAGAAAGAGGTCCCCCTCAAGCCCATCTTGGAGGTATTGGAGTCTGCCGAGAGGGAGCATCTGAAAGCTGAGATAGAGCAGGCTGCCAATATGGAGATAAAGTTCGAGGGGGAGTGCGTCGGGCTCGATGAGCTGGCTCTGACCTCAGGTATCTCCAAGGAGGCGATAAAGAGGAGGATCGCGGAGAGGCCCGTGGAGGGCTTCATCCTCATAGGTGACTGCCTGATAAAGAAGGAGAAGCTTTGTGCGCTTGAGAGATTGATAGCAGATGAGAGGCTTCTGTCAGTGCTGATGCCAAAGCTCGAAGCTGAAGGGATAAATGACCCCTACCCGCTTTTGAACTACTTTGGCTATCAGGTGAAGTGGCGCGGGCTGAGCATGGACTCTGCAGAGATCGTGAAGCCGGCAAACTAGGGGGAGTAATCCTGAACAGGTAGAGAGGCCTCATCGTGTTGAGCTACTTCAGCACTATTGTGAATCTTGAGTTGTCCGATGTCGTCCTCTCCAAGTTCGCTGAAGGAGACTGGAAGGTCTACGACGAGCAGTTCGCAAGTGGATATCCTTCCGGGAGTTTAGCCACTTCCGCGGGGTGGTCGCTACCCTTAAAGAGCTCGTCGAGTAACGGCGGCTAAGCATATCGCGACCGCCGATGCGGTCCGTAAATCCTTAAAAGCGTCTTTTCAAGTCTGATCAACATTCCATCATGTCCACCCCGACTTCTAATGCGCACGAGTCTGCCACCAAGAAGGGGATCCTAGCGGGGGCTATCCTCACCGTAGTGGAGATCGGCGGCGGACTGGCTTCCGGGAGTATCGGTCTCCTCTCGAGCGCGTCCAGCTCACTCATCGACTTCGTGGCGGCGCTCGTCGCGTTCTTCGCCGTCAGGGAGGGTAACAAGCCGCCCGACGAGAGGCACATGTACGGGCACGAGAAGATCGAGTCTGCAGCGGCATTGGGCGAGATTCTCCTCCTCTTCGCCATCTGCGCCTGGATCGCGTACAATGCAGTCGTGCGGCTACTCTCAGGTAGCGGCACCATCGAGCTATTCTGGGTGGCCCTCGGGACGAACTTCATCTCGATCATCGTCGACTCATTCGCCTACCTGAACCTTAAGCGCTCCTCTAAGGTGCTGAAGAGCGAGGCCGTCGAAGCGAACGCTCTCCTCTTCCTGAACGACCTCCTCATAGCGTTCGTCGTGATCATCGGGCTCGGGCTCTATTGGTTCGGCATATGGTACGCCGACTCGGTCGCCGCGCTGGTGATCATAGCGTTCACACTCTACTCGAGCATGGGCGTCGTGAGGGACTCTGCTTCCACCCTCACAGACGCCGCGCCGCGGGGCGTCGTCGACAAGCTCAGGAGGCAGATCCTCGGCGTCGAGGGTGTCACCAGCTGCCATCACCTAAGGGTCAGGCGCGCTGGCGCGAAGCTCTTCGTGGACGCCCACGTGGAGATAGACGGCGGCGTACCGCTCAACCAGGCGCACTCGATAGCCTCTCAGATAGAGGAGCAGGTGGTGAGGGTCTTCCCCAACTCAGATGTCCTGATACACACCGAGCCGCACTCACCCGAGGAGCCGATAGCCGCTATCAGGGCCATAGCCTCGCAGATCCCCGAGATAAGAGAGATACACGAAATAATAGTGAAGACCGTCGGGAGTAGCCTCTACGTATCCTACCACTTGGAGCTTGAGTCCAGCATCTCCGTGAAGTCCGCCCACGAGATCGCAGATCGGCTGGAGGGGCAGATCAAGACCTCGCTCAGGGACGTCTCCTCCATAATAAGCCACCTCGAGCCAGTCTCCGCGGCACCGAAGTTAGTTGACTTGCGGTCGGACGATCTGAACAGGCTGAGGCAGCAGATCGTCGAGATATCCAAGCAGTTCCCAGAGATCAGGTCGTGTCACGAGATCCAGATACTAGCCCACGAAGGAAGGTACAGCATCACTCTTCACTGCGTGATCGACGACGCCATGAACCTCGACAGCGCCCATGAGATAGCGACCAAGATGGAGGAGAAGATCAAGGCGACCGATCCGAGAATTGAGCAGGCGACGATACACTGCGAGCCGAAGGATGGCTCCCAATAAGTCCTGCCGATCCGTGGGTGGTGCTCCGGCCGGGATTTGAACCCGGGTTACTGGCTGTCTTCGCTTAAGCTCGAAAGGCCAGTATACTTGACCGGACTATACGACCGGAGCACGTTTTATTTGAACTATTATCCCTTTTTTAACTTTTCCAACCTTGGTGCTCAAAAAGAGGCTGCAGAGAGTTCAATAGATGTAGAATGAAGTCTGGGTCGGTTTGCTCTGCCCGGAATACCACTTCACCATCCAAATTACCATGGTTATTACCTTGTGGACAACTATAATCGCGTGGATGAACCTATCCTTAGTGAGGGCATCATGGAAGATCCCCCTCGACTGCACCATGACCTCCATCCTCTTCAATTCGGGTTTGATAGCGAAGGTCCCTACCTCGTTGTTGTTGAGCATCAACATGCGGAGATCCCAGAGGAATTCTTGTCTCCTCCTCTCCTCCATACTCTTCCATTGAGCCGTCTGCTTATCGTTGAAGACAAGTGTGGATCTTACCAATATCGCATCGCGCCGCAGATTTTGAACTACATCAATGGCGAATCCTGCCACCTTGACGCTGAAGTTGAAGCTGGCATCTGGGTCATGGGTCTCCTTGAAGGGGAACCCCTCCTCCTTAAGCCAGTTGACCACCTTCTTCTTGATGTCCTGAGTCAAGTTAATCCCTTTGTTCTATTATTTTAAGAAATAATATCCCTATCTATTAGAACTACCTCCTATGGGTGGTCAGCTGTAACTTTAAGAAAGGTTAATAGAACAGTCAACATTGAATTGTTTGGATCATGCGGGGGTCGCCAAGTCAGGTCAAAGGCGCGAGGCTTAGGACCTCGTGGCGAAGGCCTTCGTGGGTTCGAATCCCACTCCCCGCACCATCCATAAAAGCTGCTGTATACACGCCAATTATACCCTACGAATTGCTTTTTCTGTAACATCCATTCAGTTTAACTTAAATACTGTAAACTGATAGAATAGCGAATAGAATCAGCTAATTCAATTGTGGGCATTTTAACAAAGGTTAAATTAAATCAGGTCAATAACGATAGTTAGGTGAATCTTGATGAAGATCCCGGATAATGTTAAGGCAGCTCTTAATGGAGCGCTCAAAAGCCGAAGAATTGTCGTTGGCACTACCTCAAAGGCAGGCGTGCCGAACGCTGTTCCTATGGCCAATATTCGCTTCTTGGACGACGACACTATTATTGTCGTTGACAACTACTTTTTGAAGACAAGAAAGAACCTTGAGGAGAACCCTCAACTAACCCTTTCGTTCTGGGACATGGAGGAGAAGGAGGGCAAGCTCGTCACCAAGGAGGGCTACCAGATCAAGGGGAAGGCCAAGATTGAGACTTCGGGGCAACTGTATGAGAAGATCAAGGCTGAGATCAAGGCAATGAACCCCAACCTGTCCGCAAAGGCGATAATTCTGGTGAAGGTCGAAGAGATCTACGATATAAAGCCAGGTCCCAACGCAGGCAAAAAGATTCAGTAACCTGCCTACGTAAAGGCTCTTCACGAAGCGCGCTTTAAGAAACTGCTGGAACTATTGGAGATGGGCAAGCACTTTAAGAGGGACAAAGAGATCATCTGAGTCTGCAGAAAGTGTGGCTACGTCTTCACTGGCAAGGAAGCACCCTTGAAATGCCCCTCGTGCGGTCATGAGCAGGGTTTCTTCTAGAGACTCTGTGACTGGTACTAAACAAAAGACGGATCCCCATCCGGGATCCCCGAATCATTTTTTACACAGATTGTTACAGTATAGACCGATGCCTATGGCCAAACCGTCTGAAGAGTTCATAAGGAGGAGCGGTCACCGGTTCAACTTAATCGTGAGGTCGCTCCCCCAGAATGAGGCATCCGCGATTCCCATGGATGCCCTTCTGGAGAAACTTGGGAAAATAGGATACAAAGAGAATCTCGATCAGTTAGCGATCGATGTAGGCGCACTGGCAAAGCGAGGAGAGCTCTCCTTCTCAATCGTTGCCGGCAGAGCGGTATATTGGGCGCTAGGGAAAGGGCTGTTCGAGACAAGAAAGAGGTCTGCCCTCATCAAGCTCCATAATCTGGAGCTCACGGAAGAGGATCTCAAAGTGCTTGAGGGACTGGTACAAAAAAGTCGCCCACGCAGAAATGAATGAGCATGGTTGTATCGTGAAATTTAAATGCGCCCAGATGGCGTTGTGGCATTATATCAGTTTAAACAAAATAAAATAAAGTAAACCACCGTGTAAGCGAACTTTTCCTTGGAAAACTTTATTAAAAAGCCCTATGAACTTTTTGGGTTAGGTAATCAAAATGGTCACTGTTAAAGTTGATCTCGAGAGGTGTGATGGTGACGCCGTCTGCGTATCCATCTGCCCTACCAGCGTTTTCGAGCTGAAGGATGACAAGTCGGCGGTCGTAAGGGAGCAGGACTGCATACTCTGCATGGCATGTGTAGCCCAGTGCGCGAAACAGGCCATAGAAGTTAAAGAGTAATAACGTCCCGTTCTATAATTATTTCTTGATTTTTACCACTTTTTCATAGTAGCCGCAGCTCTCTTTTAGCGGGCATATCACACACCTTGGTCCCACCGGTTTGCAGACCGTCTTTCCGAACCTTACGAAGAGGTCGTTTACCTCTAACCAGTCCTCCTTTGGGAAGAAGGTCCTCAGCCCTAACTCTGTCTCCTCAGGCTCCTTTGTATGAACTATGCCCAACCTATTGGCTATCCTGTGGACGTGGGTGTCCACAGGTATGGCCTCCTTTTTGAAGCCGTAGACAAGCACACAGTTGGCGGTCTTCCTCCCAACCGATGGCAGCTCTAAAAGTTCCTCAAGGGTGTTGGGGACCCTCCCGCCGTACTGCTCATTTATGAGCCTCGCAACCTCTATAATCCTCTGGCTCTTGACGCGGTAAAAGCCGACACCCCTTATTAGCTCCATCACCTCGTCCGCCTTGGCCTCGGCCAAATCCTTGGCACTCTGGAACCTCGCGAAAAGCCTATCCGTCGCCTCTGCGGTCCTTTCGTCCCTCGTCCTATGGGAGAGGATTGTTCCTATTAATACCTTAAAGGGGTTCTCGGGACCGTCATCCCTGCTCATTCCTCCAAGCGCCGCCCAAGATTTTTCCCCGAGCGCGCTCCTCATTCCTTTCAATATGATCCGACCGTCCACATCCTGCACCAGCAAGTTTAATTCTTATTAAACTCAGCTATTATTTGTGGATGCCTAATGCCAGAAAACCTCGCTAAGAAGTGGCAGCCGGAAGAGAAGAGGTCCATTCCAGAAAAGATAAAGGAACAGGTAGTTCCCCCTGAGCCCCTGAGACAGCAGCTAGAGATGGCGAAGAAGAAGCTGTCCCAAGAGATCCAGTCCCTGGACAGGATCTCCGACAGGCTTGAGACGAAGGACAAGACTCTATATCAGCAGTTGGTTAAGGCTTACGAGGGTCACGATACGCCGAGGGCAACCTCCCTGGCGAACGAGATTGCCGAGCTGAGGAAGGTGGAGAGCAAGACGCAGTTCGGAAAGTACGCCCTCGAGAAGGCCTACACAAGGATCGAGGTAGCGAAGGACTTTGGCGACATCGCTGCGGCTATAGCTCCCATCAATCAGATCCTGAAGAACGTGAAGGGGACGCTGGCGGACTTCCTGCCTGCCTCCAGCACCGCCCTTGGTGAGCTCTCCAACATAATGTCCGAGACGATGGTATCCTTCTCACATATAATGGGAGATGCTTCCCTGCTGACCCCCAATCAGGAGGAGGCCGATAACATCCTCAAAGAGGCAGCGGCAGTCGCTGAAAACAGGTTGAAGGACAAGCTTCCGCGTTTGGACAATCTAGAGCAGAGTCTAAAACAATAACCAAACCCGATGCTTTACCACGAAATAACAAATAACTATTCAACGTATTTTTTTCATACACTCGAGGCAAACTGATATTTTAAATGGTATAAAAGTTAACTTTCTATGTCGTGACTATTACCTCTTTGTCAGTGGTCACGATTGTGTGCTCGGCCTGAGCAATGGTCTTCCCTGTAACCTCTACCAGAACCGGATACTCGTAAAGCGTCCTCTTTTCTTCTAAGAGCTTTGCCAATCCGAAGCCATCTATTTTAGCAGCCCACCTCTTTGCGAAGGGCAGAGTCCTGTACCTCCTATAGAGTTCATCAAACAATTTGCGGCTCTCGGCTTCTTTGGGACCCTTCAGTCTCACTATGTGGAGTATGTTTCCGGGCGGACCGTTTTTCACCTCCCCGGCCGCTATAAGCGGGGTTACAAAGGGCTCAATGGCGTAGACAGACCATTGCTTAAACCTGCCCCATCCACCAACTGCTATGGCACTCACATTAGGGATACTCACCCCTGCATGGATGGTGTACAGCGATATCTGGTGCCCAGTTAGGTTACTTATTGGTCTAAACCCCCTGGATCTTATCGTTTTCTCAACGACAGACCCGACTTCCGAGATCTTTCCACCGATAGTCACTACCTGCAATGCCTTTTCAAGAGCCTCGTCGGCGACCCTTATCATGTCCTCATACTCCGAGTCCACAGACACCGTTATGGCTGAATCTGCCACATACCCATCGACATGCGCCCCTAGATCTATCTTGACGAGCGCCCCCGCCGGCACCAAGGTCGTATCGTTCGACGGCGAGGTGTAGTGCGCGCCGACGCTGTTTATGCCGACGTTGCATGGAAAGGCAGGCTCGCCGCCTAGCCTCCTGATCTCTCCCTCAACTCTCTCGCAGATATCAGATACCTTAGCCCCCTCAAAGACGAATGCCGGAGCTCCCTCCCTCACTGCCCTAACTATCTTGCCTGCTCTCAGTAGTTTCTCTACTTCCTCATCCGCAAGCATAACACTACTCTCCGCTCTGTTTTACGGCTCTCTCAATGTAGTGGTGTGGTAGCGGTGCTATAAATACGCAGATTATTTTCATAAGGACCCTTATCCCGGTAACCTCCCCTATGTTCACCACCGACAACCAAAACACCTCTGTATAATTAAATCGGTTAAGCTTAAAAATGGATGCTCCCAAAGGATTTAAAGTGATTTCAATGTGCGTTTTAGGCAAAGACCGGCTTATCGAACTGAATAAGAAATATAGAATACTCACCCCGTTTCAGGAGTCCCAGCTTGATGGAGACGGTTATATTCTGACTGTGGGCGAGGACACGACACTCCAGTACCTCGAGCATCAGAACGTGATCTCTAAAGAAATTGTCTTCACACCACCAGACTGTGTAGCCTACCTTACTGCTAAGAGCAAGTACGGAAGGATGGGTCTATCCTTCCTGAACGCCGCAAAGGTTCACAGCGGCTTCTGTGGTCGTTTGGCTCTTGAGATAGTGAACCTAAGCAACGACAGACACCCCATCACCATAAAGAAGGACGACCACTTCATGCATATCGAGTTTATTAGGAGGGAGGGCGCACCCTCGGCCTACGACGGAGAGTACCAGTTCCAGTACATGACCAACAATGAGATAGGCACCTATCTGCCCATACTTAAGAAGGTCATCCCCAACTTTGACGCCCTCTTAAAGATCTGGTTGAAGAAGAAACTGAACCACCGCTGAAGGAATATGTTGCACATCAAAACCCTCAAATGTTCAAAATGCGGAAAGGAACACGCCCCCTCCGAAGGGCTCCTGCTCTGCCCCAAGAGGGACTACGGGAGGCTCGATATAATCTACGATTATGAAAGTCTAAAGGAGGTTCTAAGCAGAAGCATTCTTGAGGAACGCCGTGGTGGCGTATGGAAGTACCGCGAGCTCCTCCCCGCCGAAGAGTCCCATGCCCCCAAGCTCGGGGGTGGGAATACCCCGCTAATAAAAGCCCTTAGACTAGGTGAGACCCTGAAATCTACAAACCTGTTCATCAAGGACGAGACTAGAGGTCCTACCGGATCATTCAAGGACAGGAGTATGGCCGTGGGAGTCGCCAAGGCGGTGGAACTGGGGTATACCACTACCGTAACCGCGTCCTCTGGCAACGCCGCCGCTGCCCTCGCAGCCCACTCCGCCGCAGCCGGTCTCGAGTGTACGGCTTTTGTTCTTGATTTTGCATCCCGCAGCAAGCTAGCCCAACTCATCAACTATGGCGCAAGGGTCGTCAAAGTAAAGGGTCTGGGCAAGGAGGACCCTACTGTAAAGATGATGATTGCAATCATGGACAAGTACAACTGGTATCCCTGCCCATCCTTCGGGCCATTCAACCCGTACCAGGTGGAGGGACCCAAAACGATATCTTACGAGATGGTCGAGCAGTTAGGCTGGAGGGTGCCTGACTGGATTCTCGTCCCGTCAGGAGCCGGCTGCCTGATGGCCGGATTATGGAAGGGCTTTAAAGACTTCAAGGAACTTGGGCTGATCGACTCTATGCCCCGACTTGTGGTGGTCCAAAGCACCGGAAATGCACCTATAGTCAGGGCATATGTCGCGGGGAGGGCAGGACACGACATATCCCCGTGGGAGGATCCCAAGACTATCGCCACAGGGCTCTCGGATCCTTACCCGTGGGACGGCGATGCTGCCCTCCAGGCCGTCAGGGAGACGGATGGTACCTGCATCGCAGTACCCGACAAGCTGATACTCGTGGCACAAAAGCTCCTTGCTTCAAGGGAGGGGGTTTTCGGGGAACCAAGTGGTGTAGTGGGCATCGCGGGTTTCATGACACTCCTCGAGAAGGGGGTTATAGGAAAGACTGACTGCGTCGTAGTCCCGGTGACAGGGAGTGGACTTAAAGAAACAGATGTTATAGAGAAAGAAACAGAGAAGATTCCTACAATTGAGCCCATCCCGGAGCAGTTCGATAGGATACTAAAGAGTAACTAACTTGGTAAGCCTCAAGACAGGGGTATTTCCTATCATTTCCAAGAAGTTTCTGGCAACTTTCATTATAAACACCTCGAATAACTAGTGTTTTTGTTGGATAGGGGTAAATTAACTTAACCTTATCCTCTTGCCCACTACCAGCGCCAGGATCGCCTTTACGGCGTCGCCCGGGAGGAAGGGTAAAACCCCTAGCCAGAATGCCATGGCGATGTCCCAATTCAGCCAGTAAGCCAGCCAGACCCACCCGAGCCCGAACACAATCCCCGCACAGAGGAGCAGCGAGAGTATTTCTGCATAGCGCCGTCCCTTCATAATGTCGAGTAACAGACCTGAACAAAATGTACCGAAAAGGAAGCCAAAAAGGAACCCGCCAGTAGGACCCAAGAGTGTGGCGTAGCCAGACATGCCCCTTGCGAAGACGGGCAGACCCACTAGGCCCATGAGCAGGTATATTATCTGGCTAAGGAAAGCCGACCGGCGGAGAGTGAGGACGCTCAGGTACACGAAAAAGGTCTGCAGCGAAAGCGGGACCGGGAAGAACGGTATGGAGACCAACCCGCCCACCGCTGTCATCGCAGCGAAGACAGCCGATACGGCAAACTCCCTTGCCCTGCTGGTTCCTTTAGCCGTTTCCATCATTCCAGCCACACCGGCGTATCATAACAGTGAACCATATTTAAATTTTAGGTTAACAACTATTATTAGGTAAGTAGTTGGTCTCGTAGAAGATCTTGGATTGAACAAATGTCAAAAACTCTTATAGTAGTTTTTCTGATTAGGAATTGTGGTTCAAGTGCCCAGAGGTCCTTCCCCCTTCATTAAATGGGCGGGCGGAAAGTCGAAACTTCTGAACGTGCTAGTCAAATGTACTCCTCAAAACTTTGGCACATATTATGAGCCCTTCCTGGGTGGAGGTGCACTGTTCTTTAAGCTGTATTCGATGGGAAAGATCCGGAGGGCGGTTCTTTCAGACGCAAATAAGGACCTCATGAACTGCTATGTGGCGATCAGGGACAATGCTGAGGCCCTGCTGACCGAGCTGGAGCTGCTCCAGCAGCATGCTGGTGAAAAAGATTTCTATTATGAGGTCGCAAGGCCAAAATTCAGCAAGATCTGGCTGAAAACTGGTCTGGAAGGAGACGTGGCAAAGGCGGCTCTAATGCTGTACCTAAACAAGACCTGCTATAACGGCCTCTACAGGGTAAATTCTGACGGCGAGTTCAATGTTCCGTGGGGAAGGTACGAGAACCCACACATATACGACGAGGAAAATATCCGGGAGGTGTGCAGGGTTTTGGGAGATGGTAGGACAGCGCTAAAATGCTGCGACTATAAAAGCGCGGTTGCAGACGCCAAAGGGAAGGACTTCGTGTACCTCGACCCACCGTATCAGCCTATAAGCCCAACATCATGGTTCACTCAGTACACTTCTGACTCATTCGCAATGGAAGACCAGCGGAAGTTAGCTGGTACTTTCAGAGGTCTTGACGCGACGAGTTGCTATGTACTAATGAGCAACTCGTACAGTCCATTGATCGATGAGTTATACAAGGAATACATTGATCGGGGTAATGTAATTAAAACTCTAGCAGCCAGGCAAATCTCCTGCAAAGGTAGCGGAAGAGGTCGCATTTACGAGTACATAATTTTTAACTATAGCCAGCATTTATGAATTAGTTCTTAATATACTAGTGGAAGTATGTCCCTACTCACGGTTTAAACCGAAGTAAGGGCTAGTAGTATCGACTCTACCAGCAGAACAGTGCCCAAAAAAAGCAGGGACACTCCTGTATAAGTCCGTTTTTCGTCTGACTCATCCCTTCCAGTCGTGTCTCTTTTCTTTGCATAACCAAATGGGAGGAACATGATCTTTCCTAGAAACGTACCGAGTAACCCTCCAAGTACCAAGACTATCGCACCCTCAATGAAAAGGATCAAGGCGTAAGTATTTGTAAACCCTTTTCCCATGGGTAAAAGGTAGGAGAGTATGATTGTGATTATATTCACAATTATAAAACCAATAATGAATACTTTCAATAAACCGCGCACGATTAATATTTTACGTAGCCCTGCGTAAATCTTTTTCCGAATATCCTTTAGAAAAAAAAGGCTGTCGCACTACCCTGACTCTTACTAGGGTTCCAGAGTTCATTTTGGTGAAACTTTTTCATCAGAAAAAGGTTCAATGGAGCCCCAGAAGGGGTTTGAACCCCTGACCAACGGTTTACAAAACCGTCGCTCTACCGGGCTGAGCTACTGGGGCACCTTTTCGCACTCTCTTAACATAAAATGATTTAAAAATCTATCTATGCCCACCAAAAAGGACTTTAAACGGAATTTCAGCAGGGCTTGGTTCCATAAGGAGTAATACCATTTCTTCTTTCAGAAGGATTAAAATAGACGCTTGCGGTAAAAAACTTACGCTGCCGGGGTGGCTCAGCCTGGCTAGAGCGCCGGACTCATAATCTTAAAAGTGGACAGGCGCTCTACGATGAGACATCCGGAAATCGCGGGTTCGAATCCCGCCCCCGGCACTCAATACTTGCGATCCAGTCTTCTGACTCCCTTATCAGTTCCCAGGTATGCCGTATGCGCCAGGTTGATGAACAACCCTGCCTCAACTACGCCGGGTATCCTCTTCAGCACGAACTCCAAAGCCTGGGGGTCGTCTATCGCCCCAAAGTCTGCGTCTATTATGAAGTTCCCGTTATCTGTAATCAAAGGGCCATCCTTCCTGTTGCCCCCATCCCTCAGCTTTGGCTTCCCTCCCAGTAAACTGATCCTCTTTGCTACGGTCTTCCTCGCGACCGGCAGCACCTCTATCGGGACCGACGTCTTTATACCCAGTTTCTCCACCAGCTTCGACCCATCTGCGATGACTATAAACCTTTTTGCGGAGGAGTCCACGATCTTCTCCTTTGTGAGGGCTGCTCCTCCCCCCTTTATGAGGTTCAGCCTCCTGTCCAACTCGTCCGCCCCATCAACCGCCAAGTCCAAGACTGGGTGCTCGTCGAGGGTGGTCAGCTGGATCCCGTTCTCTGTCGCGAGATATGCCGACTGGTACGAAGTTGGCACGCCAAGCACCTTCATGCCCTCACTCTTTATCCTCTTGCCCAATAGATCTATGAAGACGGTGACCGTCGACCCCGTCCCTATGCCGAGGACCTGTCCGTCCTCCACCTCCTTCAAGGCTGCCTCTGCGGCCTTCCTCTTGCCAACGCTGTTCATTATGCTCACTGTTTGTTAAAACAATAAAACCCAGTAATTAAGCTTTAATAGAAGAAAATAAAGGAGAACTCTGATATCTTAGGGCTAACGATTGAAGCTTGCCTTTGTGGCCATCTTGGCTATAAGGAAGATAACGAAGGCTACAATGATGAAGGTTATCACAGCCACCGTGAAGTCACCGACCCCAAACACCTGATTGCCCACATTTATCTTGAGAGAAGCCAGGTCCGACATGCCTGGCACCGCGAGACCAATCACTGGCATTATGATGTCTTTCACGAGTGCTTGGATCACGTTACCTATATACAAACCGATAATGACACCGATTGCCACACCCAGTACCTTATACTGGTCGAGGAACGCTTTGAACTCGTTCCACATTCCCTTGGGTGGTGGGAAAGCAGGCGGTGCCGGTTTAGGTTCCAAAAGTTTTCGAATGCCTTTCAACTCATTTATTATCTCATCATCTCTCGACAATAAATCACCGAAAATGTTTTTTATTCAAGACTTAAAATAGTTATCGTGCCCTGTCAAGAGAAAGCATCAGAAATTAGTGATTTCGGAAAGCCCATCCAAAAAGTTTATTTTTCTCTAGCTAATATCATATTCCGATCCATGATTCCCACAAAGATATTTTTCGTGAAAGGGGTCGGCGCCCACAAAGAGCGGTTGGCCTCCTTCGAGCTTGCGCTCAGAGATGCCGGAATAGAGAAGTGTAATTTGGTCTACGTCTCGAGCATTTTCCCGCCAAACTGCCAAATACTCAACAAAGATGAGGGTCTGAAACAACTTAGCCCGGGGCAGATCATCTTCTGCGTTATGGCCAGAAACGAGACGAACGAGCCAAACAGGCTAATATCGTCCGCGATCGGACTGGCCGTTCCCCACGATAAGAACGCCTACGGTTATCTTGCCGAACACCACGCCTTCGGAGTAAAGGGCGAGCTGGCTGGGGAGTATGCCGAGGATCTCGCAGCCTCCATGCTTGCCATGACCCTTGGCATCCCATTCGATCCAAGTCAGGCATGGGAGGAGAGGGAGCAGATCTATAAGGCGAGCGGTCACATAATCAGGACAACGCACACCGCTCAATCCGCCGAAGGCAATAAGGACGGCTTATGGACCAGCGTGATAGCCGCCGCAGTATTCATCTAAATTCTTTCTCTTGGTGGCAAAACCGTTGCGGGTCAGAGACTACGTCCGCATCGGAACAGTTGAGGGTACAGTAAAGGAGATTGCGGCGCTGAATAGGCGGTCTAAAGTTAACCTTAAATCGCTCCCACTCGTCTCTGAGAATGGTGGTGTTTGTGGAATACTGTACTAGGTGCGGTAAGCAGCTTCCTGAGGAGGCATACTTCTGTCCCAACTGCGGCGTTAGGACGGTAAGAGGCACAGAAGCAGGTGTCTCAATTCCAGCGGACGAGTGGAAGGAGGCATTCCATAAAGCCGGACAAGAGATGGAGAAGGCATTCTCAATAGCTGCCAAAGAGATGGAAGCCGCCTTCAGAACTGCGAGAGAGAACATTCGGGAATCGTCCAACAGACGATCAGTCGTCTGTCCACAATGCGGAGAAAAGAATCTAAAAGACGCTAGCTTCTGTCACAACTGTGGTAATAAGCTTCACCAATAGAGCTTCTATCTTTCTGAAGGCATTACCATAAAGAAGTGGTCTGTCTGAAATTTATAGAATTTAAAATGGAAATAAAGATCAAGTTCGTCGTGGATGAAAACAGGTATGTGATAGCCAAAATGGAGGGAGTTCCAAAATTCTCCCAAGAAATTTTCTTAATAGTAAAGGACAAAAACGAGATTACCATTATAGCAAGAGAGGGCACCTGTCTCAAATCTGTCTCGTAGGTTCCCCACAGGCAAAGTTTAATTGACTTCAGCATCCTGAAAAAAAGAGAGGGTTAAGAGAGTTTATGTTCTAAGAAGTTTTCTTACCTCTTCTCTTGGAATCGCCACCAACGTCTCTGTTGTTGCTTTATCAGCCCACATCAATGATGTTGCCATAGCCTCCTTCTCGCTTGGAGCTTCATAAAGTATTACAAGATCGTAGCGCCCTAAGGTATACAGTACGTTGTGGACTTTGATGCCCGGTGGCGGGTTCTTCAAAAATTGGTCGCTTTTTTCCTCAGACTCTTTAGTGGGTTTTTGCCTCATCTTCGCTAGGACGAGGAATAACATACGAACACCAATGATACTAAAAAGGTGTAGCAATATAAGATTTACGTCGTTTGCTTTATTCGCAACTCGGGAACAACCAAGCGTTAAATTATCTGTATATTTCCCACTATGATTAGATAGTCAGTCATTGAAAATTTTTCGTTCTACGCAACGATTCGGATTTTTTCATGGGTTTGATGATACCGTGATCGAAGAATAGCCTTTCTTTAGTGTATACTTGTCATCAAACTCTTTTCTGTTGAGGATTTATTTTGGAGGGTTTTGACAAACCTACAAGTCAATTTATTCAATGATAAATATGCGCAACATTTATAATATCAACGTCATAAAATAGGGCTCCTCGAAAACCTCTTTGACTTATTAATCAAGCTATTATTCCTAAGAAATGGATCGCAACTTCATGACATTAATAGGAAAAGTCTTATACAATTAGCTTTTACATATAATTCGGGGCGCATATGCCAAAAATTGGTGAAGATGTTGAAAAAATAGTTAAAACTTTGGGGTTAGAGTGGGAACCAGTCGCAGTAAAGTTTTCGGATAATGCTGATGAGAGAGGGGACCCAAGAAAGATTAAAATTTGTGAAGCTATGAACGCGGTTAGGCGTGAAAATGTGATAATTAACTTCTCTAAGGAGAATTGCGTGTGCCCAGGCGGTGGGTACTACACCGGTCTTAAGGATCTTCCACTAGAGGCAGTTGCAGGCGTATGGACGAAGACTCATAATGCTTACGAATCCATGGATATTGCCCTGGCATCAATAAAAAAGCAGCCTCAACCTGTTAAGAGGGGGGACTTTCTTATTTTAAGCCCTCTTAGTAAGGTAGAGACAGATCCTGACATGGTTTTACTTTTTGCAAACGCCGAGCAGGCTGACAGAATACTGGGGCTAGTTTCTTTTAAGGGGGCTGAACCCTTCACTTATTATCCAGTAAGCAACGCATGTTCGACCATAACAAACACTTTAGCAAAAGGAAGACCTGAAATAAGTTTCATGGCAGGACATTCAAGAAAAGCAGTTGGCTGGGCTCCAAACGAGCTCATAATCGCCTTACCCTTTAAAAATTTTGAAACCGCTGTCGAAAACATTCCTAACTCTGGTTTCGGAACAGCTTCAACGCCCCCTCCCCCCAAACTATAATAAATAAGTAAAACCTTGCATACTTTTTTTCTCCATAATTCAGGTTCTATAGAGCCCCAGAGGGGATTTGAACCCCTGACCAACGGTTTACGAAACCGTCGCTCTACCGGGCTGAGCCACTGGGGCATCAATGGTTCTAATTAAAAATAGAGATAAATCCTTTTCCACCCAAAAACACTAAATCCCTCCAAGCCCCAATACCATTGGAGATCGTCTGAATATGAAGGTATCCCGTCTCGGCGAGAGGGGCGTAATCGACCTCATCTGGTCGGTGATAAGGGAGGAGGGGGGCTGCCCGAGCCTGAAGGATATGGTTCTACCACCCTCGGACGATGCCTCCGCTGTGAGGCTCGAGGACGGGCGCTACCTCGTTCTCAAGACGGACATGCTCGTTGGGCGCACGGACGCCCCAAAGGGCATGCGCCACCGTCAGATGGGCGCGAAGGCGGTCACTATCAACATCAGCGATCTGGCTGCCAAGGGTGCAAGGCCATTTGCATTCCTCTTCTCGCTCGGTCTGCCGAGGAACTACCAACTGAGCAACGTGCGTTCCTTAATATCCGGCATCAATGCTGCCGCCCTCGAGTATAGAGCTCCGGTTCTGGGTGGGGATGTAGGCGAGGCGAAGGACTTAATCGTTGCCGGTTTTGCCGTCGGCTTCTCAAGGCACCTCGTGAAGCGGTCTGGAGCCTCCCCCGGTGATATCGTCGCCGTGACCGGTCCGTTCGGGGACACCGCCGCCGCATACAAGATACTGCTCAAAGGAATGAAGGCACCGCAACCGCTCAGAAAGAACCTTTGCAGGAGTGTCTACGAGCCTAGAGCAAGGCTTGAGGTCGGCATGGCCCTTGCGGAGTCCGGGCTGGTCACCTCGAGCATGGACTCCAGCGACGGGCTGGCCTTCACCCTGAACGAGCTGGCAAGATCAAGCAACGTCGGCTTCACCATAGAGAACCTCCCTGTATCCAAGTCTGCCTCGAAATTCGCCTCTCTTCACAGGCTCTCCCCCCAGGACCTCGCCCTATTTGGTGGCGAGGAGTACGAGATCGTCGTCACCGTCAAAAGGGGCGCATGGGACATGGCTCTGCAGGCAGCAAAAACTGTTGGTGGCGATCTGATAAGGATCGGGGAGGTCGTCCTTGGAAAGAAGGTGGTTCTTATCAAAGGCGAAAAAGAGGTTCTGGTCCCCAGTAAGGGCTGGGAGCACCTCAAATGAAATAACATAAAGAGGCTCATAGCGTGAGGGCACTGATTGTCGACGGTTACACGGATGAACCTGCAGGTCTCGGCGTCCCACCTTACATCGACGTCTACCCTCGTTACATAGCTGGTGCTGTATGGCGCCACGATCCGCATGCTGAGGTGTTCTACATAACGATCGACGAGGCTCGGCGCGATCCCGATAAGGTGAGGCGCCTATCCTTCTCATCGGATTTCTCGGTGCTTGTTACGGGCGTCACCGTTCCTGGCAAGTACCTAGGAGGTGCCCCAGCCACAGCCAAAGACGCCATCTCATTGCCTTCACTTTTCCAATCAAAGCATGCTGCTATATGCGGACCAGCCATGCGTTCTGGCTTCGGCTATGGTGGTGGCAGCACGACGATCATACCAAAAGGCCTCGAGTCCTTGTACGACTTTATCATAACTGGCGATCCTGAAATCGTCGTGTACAACCTGTTGAGGAGAAACTTTGCTCTCTCTACAGATATGGACGCTGTGAGGTCATGCGAGAATGATGTCAACGACTTCGCCGCCCGGGGAGCAAAGATAATCCAACAGCACCCCTGCTACCCAGACGGGCTGATCTGCGAGATTGAAACCTTCCGCGGGTGCCCGAGATCCCTCAGTGGCGGCTGCTCCTTCTGCACAGAGCCCCTCCACGGAACACCGGACTACCGGTCCGTGGCTGGCATCTCAAAGGAGGTAGAGGCGCTCTCCTCCGCAGGTGCTGTGAACTTCCGGCTTGGGAGGCAGCCCGACCTACTCATATACGGCTCCGAGGACGACAACGAAACCCCTATGCCCAATCCCCGCGCCATCCGACGTCTCTTCTCTTCTGTAAGGAAGGCTGCGCCATCCCTGAGGGTGCTCCACATCGACAACGTAAACCCTGCGACGGTATTCAACCACCCGGACGCCTCTGAGGAGGCCCTGAAGGAGATAGTAAAACATCATACGCCGGGCGACGTGGCCGCGATGGGAGTGGAGTCCGTGGACGAGGAAGTGATCCGCAAGAACAACCTGAAGGTGTACCCCGAGGGGGCGTTGTTCGCAATCGCGCTCATCAACGATGTGGGAAAGGAGAGGGGCGAGAACGGGTTGCCCCACCTTCTACCGGGGATAAATTTCGTTTATGGCCTTCCAGGCGAGACAAAGCACACCTTTGATGCGAACCTGGAGTTCATGAAGAAGGTACTGGAAATGGGGCTGCTGGTCAGGCGAATAAACCTGCGCCAGGTGATGGTCACGCCCTCCACAAGGATGGCGTCCATTGGCGACTATATCGCCCGGAAGCACAGGTCCCTTTTTATCAGACACAAGATGCGGATGCGAACAGAGGTCGACGTGCTCATGCTGCGGAGGGTAATCCCGGCATGGACTATCATGCGAGACGTAAGGACAGAGTTGGTTGAGGGGAAAATGACCTGGTCCCGGCAGATCGGCTCCTACCCCATACTGGTGGGCATCCCCAAAGTGATGCCCATGGGCATCTTTACTGACGTGGTGGCCGTGTCCCATGGACCCCGTTCTATCAGTGCGCTTCCATTCCCGCTGAAGATCAACAGTATGAGTTTGAGGGAGTTTGAAACCCTCCCGGGGATAGGTGCTAAAAGGGCAGCAAACCTGCTTAGAAAAAGACCGTTCGGGAGTGCAGAGGCGCTGAGGAGGGGGATCGACGATCCCAGTATCATCGAGCCGCTAATACCATTGGCGGACTTTACATAATGCTTTAATCTTGCTTTTTTCTTCTAAATGAAGCATGGATATCATCAAAAAGGTCCTCATCCCCGTAGACGGCTCAGACTATATGAAGAACGAGATCTCGTGGGCATGTGAGTTTGCCAAGACCTTCAAGGCGGATGTGACGATCCTCCATGTTGTAGCAATGCCAATCTCCTCTGACATCGGCGGCATCCCAGCGGCCTCGAAACAGCTGGAGGAGGCTGGAACCAAGATCCTCGAGGACGCCAAGCAGATGGCTGAGGCCTGCGGCGTAAGTCCCAAGGTAGACATGGATTTCTCGGTGGGAAACCCCGGCATGAGGATAGTAAAGAAGGCTGATGCCATTGGAATAGACCTCATAATTATAGGCGCTAAGGGGAAGAATCGGTTCCGCGAGATCCTCATGGGCAGCGTCGCCAACACAGTGGTCAACAACGCCAAGTGTCTAGTGCTGGTAGTGCACACCTGCGAATAGAATAGCCCCTGTTGCCCCTCGACATCGATATATGATCCAACATTGTGGTTAGCAACATGGACTTGCTTCAGGCTATCATCCTCGCTGTTGTGCAGGGGTTGACGGAGTGGCTGCCAATCTCCAGCTCAGGCCACCTTGTGATTGCCCAGAAGTTGATGGGTCTGACCCTCCCTGTGGCGTTCGACGTCTTCCTTCATCTGGGGACGCTGATCGCTGTGGTCGCATTCTTCTGGAGGGACATAGCGAGGATACTGAAGGCGTTCTTCACCCTCGACAGGGCCAGTCCTGACTTCAAAATGGCGGTCTACGTCATCATCGGCACCATCCCAACAGTCATTATCGGCCTCGCCTTCGAGGGCTTCTTCGAGTCCCTCTTCTCAAGCGCCCAGGATGTTGGGGTCGCCTTCATAGTCACTGGCGTCCTTCTATTGGCTACGAAGTTCAGGGGTGGAGCCAAGAGGCTGAGCTGGCTGACATCGATCATCATGGGTGTAGTGCAGGGCATCGCCATAGCCCCTGGAATATCAAGGAGCGGGTCAACAATGTCCATCGGGCTCCTAAGCGGCGTTGATAAAGAGCAGGTCTTCAGATACTCCTTCCTCTTATCGATACCTGCGATACTCGGCGCCTCCATCCTGAAGTATAATGAAATCGCCGTATCCGACATGGGCCTCCTAACGATCATAGTGGCTGCCATAGCGGCGGTCGTTGGCTACGTAGCGATAGTGCTTGTCCGCAGAGTGTTGCTTTCCAAGAAATTCTACCTCTTTGCAATATACTGTTTTCTAGCTGGGCTACTGGTGTTGTTATTTCTCTAAGTTAGCGTTAAAAACGATAGGTCAAGTCCTATAAAGGATATAAACATGCGAGAATAATGCGAGAGAGGTAGGGTTAGTTAATGATCAGAGTTGAACTATAATGGCCAAGGTGTTATCCGTCGTAGACGTAGAGTTATGCGTAGGTTGCCAGTGCTGCATATTTGCTTGCAACAGGAGGTTTGCTGAGGCCGGCGTTGCCAGGTCTGCTATTCACGTCCAGTCTGCGGGCGGGATCGAGCGTGGCTTCATTGTTAAGGTGTGCAGGGCTTGCCAAGACCCTCCATGTTTCAAGGTCTGCCCATCTGGCGCCATATCCAAGAGGAAGGGTGGGGGGGTCATGATCGACTATACCAAGTGCATCGCATGTGGGAACTGCGTAAAGGGCTGTATAATAGGGGCGGTACAGTGGGATAAAACAATAGACAAGCCGATTATCTGCGTCTACTGCGGGTACTGCGCCTCCTACTGCCCGTACGGAGTGATTCGTCTTGAGGAGATTGAGGAGGTAGTAATCTGATGGACGCCAACGCGATCTCAAAGGTCCTTTACATTGATCTCAGCAGAAGGAGGTACTGGACGGAGCAGCGACCCGAGCTTTTCGAGGAGTTCCTCGGTGGTGCAGGTGTCGGTATACGGTTGCTGAGTGAGGAATGTCCTACTGGCGCCGATCCGCTCGGTTCAGATAATCCCATAGTGTTCTCCATAGGGTACTTCGACGGCGTCTTCCCTCTGGGATCAAAGGCTGTAGCCATGTTCAAGTCGCCCCTTACTGGCAACCTGGGCGAGAGCCATGGCGGAGGCAGGTTCGCCGTGGCTCAGAGGATGGCCGGGTATGGTGCGATCGTGATAAAAGGGAAGAGCGAGGGTCCTGTGTACTTGGTCATAACGAACGACGATGTGAAGATAAGAGACGCATCCACTCTATGGGCAATTAGCAGCTCCGCCGTCGGCAGGATAATCAGGGAAAATGAGGCTGGCGCTGGGCTTAGATCCATAGTGAGGATAGGCAAGGCAGGGGAGAGACTCGTCTCCTACGCCGGAGTCGTAACAGAGACCTACAGGCACTTTGGCAGGCTCGGCCTAGGCACCGTCTTTGGCAGCAAAAGGCTCAAGGCCTTAATGATCTCTGGTAGGGACAGCCTTACCTTCAAGAACCCTAGGCTTTACAGGGAACTCTACGACGAGCTCTTCAAGATTATCACCAGATCAACCCTCATGAAAAAGTACCATGAACTTGGTACACCCATGAACGTCCTCCCCCTTAATGCCACCAAGGCCCTTCCGTCTAAAAACCTTCAACTCGCTCAATTTGGAGGCGCAGAGGCCCTATCTGGGGAGGCTATATTGGAGAAGTTTCTGGGCAGGAGGACGGCGTGCGCTCACTGCCCTGTAAGCTGCATCCACATAGCTGCGCTAAGGGTGCCCTACGAGTCCGAGCCATACTTCTACAAGACGAAGATGATCTCCTATGACTATGAGCCAATCTACGCCCTCGGGTCGATGCTCGACATAAGGTCTGTTGAGGGTTTCCTCAAGCTTATGGACATAGTGGAGGAGCTGGGCCTCGACGCAATGAGCACCGGCGTCGTCCTCTCCTGGGCGACCGAGGCTATGGAGAGGGGGCTAATAGGCCTTACCGACACCGCAGGGCTCTCTCTCAAGTGGGGGGACTACAAGGCGTACATGGAAGCTGCTGAAAAGATAGTCTCTCAGAGGAACGAGTTCTACAGTGCCCTTGCAAAGGGGGTCGAGTATGCCTCCTCAAAGTACGGCGGCAAAGATTTTGCACTGGCATTCGGAGGGAACGAAATGCCAGGCTACCACACTGGGCTGGCCGCGCACCTCGGCCACCTTGTGGGCGCCAGGCACAGCCATCTCGACAATGCTGGCTACTCCATCGACCAGAAGATGAATTCTCAGGGGAAGAGACCGGTCCCAACGGAGGCGGCGCGGCTCATCTTCGAGGAGGAGTGCTGGCGGCAGGTCCTCTCGAGCCTCGTTATCTGCTTTTTCGCCAGAGGGGTCTATACCCCCGAGATTGTAAGCAGGTGCCTCACGGTCTTTGGGAAAAACCTGACCCCCGAGGACCTGAGGAGGAAAGGGGAAAAGATACTCAAGGAGAAGTACAACTTCAAGTTCAGGGAAGGGTTCTCCTTTGACCGCCTCAGAATCCCGAAAAGGATAACTGAGATCTCAACACCCCAAGGGATGATCAAAGAGGAGGAGCTGTGGGAAGGGGTAAGAGCATACGAGAGGCTGATAAAAGGTTAAGTCTACCTAAAATCCAAATTATCTCTACTATTAAAATCCAGACAGGGTCAAAACGTCATCGTCCAGATTATTATCTGGCTATACATAGGATTAACTTAGCAGGTTAATGTAAGCTGCAGCTTCCGCCTCAGTGGTGTCGCCCCTATCCCGATCTTGCGCGTCACGGGCGACTCGTACGACTGCGGGCCACTGAGCGCACCACCCTGTGTTCCACTCGAGACGTTTTGAGCAGATCCGAGCAACTGTTGTGTTCCACTCGAGACGTTTTGAGCAACTGCGGGCGATCGCATGCGTCACCCTGTATGCCAATCTGGACGTTTTGAGCAACCGCGCGACTACTATGTGCTCCCCCGGCCTCAACCAGGACAGAGGGATTAAATTTTAACCCCCAAACCCAAACCCAACCCAACCTCTCACTATAAACGAACGAACAATCAAACAAACAAACGGAGGAGACCCTATCAGTCATGATACTCAATCTATACTCGTCATTGGGTAAGACCAAGTTTTTTCAAACGGGATTTAATAGCACCCTCGTTTCTTTGAAACTCATTCATTAGTTGTTGAACAGAGAAGCCTTGTTCGTATTTTTTCTTCAAATCAATATCTTCTTGCTCTGACCATGCCATATAGGCCTTCGGATATAGCGAACGCTGTTTCTCGATCCAATTTTTATCAACATTGCTTTCATCGTTTTCTTGAGGTTCAACCTCAGCTTTTTTTACTGGAATACCTTGAAATTCATCCCACGAGAAAATCTTAGCAGGACTACGCTCAAATTTCTGGAATACTGGTGGGGAAAGATATGGCCCAGTAATCTCGCTTAACGGTATTAAAAACATTCGATTTGGATTTTTAGGGAAACCACCAAGCCCAACAACAATAAAACAAGGCGCATTCTCAATCTTTGAATATTCTCTATATCGTTCTAAGCTATGCGTTTCCGCGATATAGAGGGTACCATCAGTCAAATTCACCCGCCATTTTGCTTCAATAAAGAGCTTCTGGTTCGTCTCAAGATTGCGGAATGTCAAATCAGGCAGATTATCAGCTTCAGTGTGAACCTCAGTCTTGAAGGGTTTGTCTTTGGTTCGACTGAAAAGCCTGAAGGGGTATTTATCAAAAAGAGTGATTAGGTAATCTTCAAAGGCAAATCCCTTTTCAAAACTATCTTTTCCCTCTGCATATGTTCTCGTATCTTGAGGTTCTGGGGTTTGGTATTTCCGCCTCCTCCATTCCAACTGTTCTTTTCTTGCAGATACTTGCTTACGCATTAATTCCCTAAACTGATTTAGAGACGATTCATCATCTATTCCTGAAAGGTAGAATCTTGCTTCTTTATCATTTGTCAAAAAAATTGACACGGATTTGTGACGTGTTTTACCCCATGAAACTGAACTAACCTTTTCAACAGGGATCATAAATAATGGATGATACGCTTTGCCAAAAAGACCCCCTTCCTTTTTTAGGAAAATGATCTTTCTGTTGGTTAATACAAAGATGCCGGAATCTGTCTTCACTTGATCCCATAACTTGAAACCAAACGAACCCGAAACCCAAGTTTCAGACCATTCATGCGAACCCTCCCATGAACCTGCGATGGTTTCATCTTTTTCAAGAATAAGCGTATCTTTCCAATCGCCCAAGTTTATTTCCTCATGAAATTACATACGGCCATTGGAATATGTTGAATTAAGCTTTTATCATTAACCCAAACCCAAATGTTAACTTATTCTTTCTCCTCTCCTTCTTTACCCACATACATACTCTCTCTACACATAAAACACATGAAAAACACACAAGCAAACGAACAAACGCCCTTTTATATTCCGTAGAAAATATTGTAAATATGGTTCATTATGCCACAGTTCTGTCCTCAATGTGGTCATAAGTTAGAATTTTCTGATGCAAAATTTTGTCCTGATTGTGGTCGCTCTTTAACACCTATAGAATCCGAAACCATCGAAACAGAATTAAAGGAAGTGTCTAAATCAAATGAGGTTCAAAAAATACCCAAATTCAATATTCATGAAGCGGGTAGAAAACTTGAACAAAACATTGAACTCTTATTTCAATCGCAAGGGTATCAAACTGAAAGAAATAAAAGAATTCGTGGTAAGAGTGGCACGTTAAATGAAATTGACATTATCGCGATTAGAGATCGCGATAGAGTTGCGATCGAATGCAAAAATTATTCAAACTTAGTAGGAATCGAAAAAATCCGTGATTTCTTATTCAAATTGGAGGATTTAGAGAACGAATGGCGAGGTGTATTCATAGCTTATAGCGATTTTACCGAAGATGCGGAGCAACTAGCTGAATCTGAAAGGGTAGAGATGTGGGGTCATGACGAAATAACCGAAAAAATTGCTGCATTTTATGTGGGTAGATATAGCGTTAAAGGTGAAAAAATCGAGCTTGATCCTGCGTTAGAATTAAATATTGATTACGAAAAGGCTTCCGTACTATATTTACATAATAAGGAAAAAGTTACTATACAAAAAGCTAGCCTGTTTTTTCATCCTTATTACAAAATCCATTTCCATCTTCGAGACCAAGTCCAAGATCCCAATAGAAAAATGCATATAATTGATAATAAAGGAATTATTGTTGTAGATGCTTTGAGTGGAAAGGTGCTCAACAAAGAACTCATTATTGAGGAAGGCATTGATGGTTTAATACAGAGTATAAAACAGATCGCGTCTCAAAAAGAAAGAAAGCGAAATAGAAGATTGAATGTGTTATTCAAGGAGATTAAAGAACACAATAGTAGAAATTATTCTATTACGGTTACGGAAAATTATATCGTCAATAAGTTACAACCTGAGATCATACTGAGGGAGGCTCAAAACTTAGCTGTCGATTATATCATAAGCAGAGGCACGCGCGAAATTTCTTATGTTAAAAGAAGAAGAGATTATGATGAAACAATGTATATGAAGTACATCCCTAAAAAAAGTAGCATAAATATTATAAGAAAAGAGATATTGCTTGTCCCAAGATGGGAGATTTACTTCAGTTCCTTGGGAACAATTTTTACACGTGAACTATTAGGTTGTTCAGGTACAATTTTAGAGGACACAATGGCATATTGCCCCAGACATGTAAAACTTGGAATGTTGAGCCAGCGTAAAAAAACAATTGCTGTATGCGAATCTTGTGGAAGAGCATTTTGTGAAGATCATATTGATATGTGTCCAACTTGCCAGAAATGGCTCTGTGAAGAGCATGGGGTCAAATGCAGTTCTTGTGGTATACAATTTTGTACAACTGACATTCAAAAGATCTGCCAAATTTGTGGTATCCCCACTTGCCACAATTGTCTTAATGCATGTCCTATTTGTGGAAAGGAATATGGTTCCAACCATACTAACGTTTGCGAAAAGTGTGGAGCTAAAGTTTGCCCAGAATGTACAGTTAGTAAAGGTATTCTATTAAAGACAAAATATTGTAAAAAATGCATAAGCACTTAACAGACAAGCCATGATATTGCTCCTTCTCATGCCCTGCAATTATTGTGCAACTGTACTATTCTTGGGTGCCATGTGGTTATTTCGTCCCTCAGATATTTAGCGAGTAATAGTGCCTCTTCGTTGATTAATGTCTCGATAGTCTGCCTCTCCCCCACCTTGATCCTCGGTATATCGACCATCCTCTCGAAGTACCGGTTCAGCCAAGTTCTGAGCGGCCTTCTTCACTACCTCGGAGAGGGCCGGATGGATGTGGACGACTCTTAATATGCTGCCTATAGTCCCGTCCCCTGATCTAATGGCTACAAGTACCTCGTGGATCAAAGTGGATGCCTCGGTTCCAAGTATGTGGCATCCTAAGATCTTCAGCGTATTGTTGTCTACAAGGAACTTAACAAAGCCGGTCTGATCCTCTATGGCCTTGCCCATGCCAGTATCATAGTAGTTCCAGACCCCCACGAGGTACTTGACCTTCTCGGCCTTTAGCTGCTGCTCGGTCTTTCCTACCCCTGCAATCTGCGGCGAGGAGAAGATGGCGTGTGGCATGGCGGTGTAGTCCACAGGCTCCATTACATCCG
>Ga0315296_10000031_pt1 | contig 162626 bp, 133 predicted proteins | sample YL17G14_18_MG_FD_203921 | JGI IMG/M metagenome (GOLD analysis project Ga0315296, IMG submission 203921) | Sediment microbial communities from Yellowstone Lake, YNP, Wyoming, USA - YL17G14_18 | ecosystem: Environmental > Aquatic > Freshwater > Lake > Sediment | place: USA: Wyoming | collected...
GCTTTCAGGATGTGATAAGCTTAATAATAACAAGGGCTTGACAGAATAAATAAAATGTGGAGAAAAAGAAAAAACTCATTTGACAATTGACAGCCTTTCATGAATAGGGTGGGCTTTAGCCCACCAATCATGACTAATCAAAATGTATCAAATACAAGTAAAGCGTTGCATAGTTCAGCAAAAATTCTCACCAAATTTAGGATGGAAGGTTACTGTTGATATTGATGCGATGGAACTCGGAAAAGGCGATCAACATCCTGAGGGTAAACGAGAGAACGCTGAAAATCACCATAATTGGTTCTTAAAACAAGGTATAACCATTGGCAAGCACCCTCAGTTTGGACGCGCGGATATTGTGGCTGAACATGAATTGTTAGGTACGTACATTATTGAAGCAGAGGGTGACACGAGTAAACAAAAAGAGCAGGCTTTGTATTCGGCTCTAGGTCAAATCATCCTCTTGATGAATGAGGCGGATAGAAACCTTACTTATGGATTAGCGGTCCCCGAGTCAAAACAATGGGAATTTCAGTTAAGGAAGATACCCCATTATATCCGCGACACTTTGAACATAAGACTTTATCTTGTCTCAAAGAACAAAGTTCGCGAAATACTAGATTGAAAAACGTTGGAAGCTAACAAGCCAATCAAGCGAACGCTGTGGAGCGTTGACGCTGAACTCGCTCCCGTTTGACTTCAGATAGCGGGCGGCGAGGGATTGACCACGCGTTTACACGTGTGGTAATTTACCCCATACGTAAGTATGGGGAATATTCGGTCTAAGGAGGTATTTGCGTATGGGCATTAAAGCTTTTATTACTGCAGCGTTTTCGTTTGCGGCATTATCAACAGTTTGGGCAAAATCGCTCCCCGTCTATTTCGGAACTTATACGTCCAGGGGAGAGAATTCCAGCAAGGGGATTTACCACAGCGTGCTTGACCTCGAAACGGGAAAACTCTCCAATCCGGCTCTTGCGGCCGAGGCCGGGAACCCATCTTTTCTCGAGATCCATCCCAGCGGGAAGTTCCTGTATGCCGTCAGTGAGTCCGGCGGAGCCGGGAGTGTCAGTGCGTACGCAATCGACAGGGACGCGGGCGACCTCAAGCTCATAAACCAGCAGCCCTCGGGCGGTGCCGGGCCGTGCCACGTCAGCATCGACCATGCGGGAAGGAACCTGCTCGTCGCCAACTACGGCAGCGGGAGCGCCTCGGTGATTCCTATCAAACCGGACGGCGGACTCGGAGAGCCGACCGGCTTTGTGCAGCACGCCGGTTCCAGTGTGAACCCTGAGCGCCAGAAGGGACCACATGCACATTCCATCAACGTCAGCCCGGACGACCGCTTTGCCTTCGTTGCCGACCTTGGAATCGACAAGATTATGATTTACAGGCTGGACACTGAAAAGGGGACGATAGTTGCCAATAGTCCTGCGTTTGCGAAGGTCAAGCCCGGTGCCGGACCGCGACACTTTGCCTTTCACCCGAACGGGAAGTACGCTTACGTAATCAACGAGCTCGATTGCACGGTAACCGCCTTTGCCTACGAGTCGGTTTTGGGCGCTCTGACGGAGGTGCAGACCATTACGACTCTTCCGAAAGGGTTTGACGGGTCCAATACGTGCGCTGAGGTGCGCGTGCACCCGAGCGGGAAGTTTCTCTACGGCTCGAACCGGGGGCACGACAGCATTGTGGTTTACAGGGTTGACCCAGCCAAAGGGACACTGACTTTCGTTGAGCACGAGACGGCCGATATTAAGACGCCGAGGAACTTCAACATCGACCCGACGGGCAAGCTCTGCCTCGTCGCCAGCCAGGATAAGGACAGCATTGATGTCTTCCGGATTGACCAGGAAACCGGTGCGCTTGAGCCGACGGGGCATAAAATCTCCGTCGCAAGGCCGGTCTGTGTCCGGTTTCTACGACCGGCGTCGTAACGTTTCTGAATGAGCCCCGCCCCGCCGCAAGGCGTCCCTTTCGGGACTGCCGCAGGGGCGCGGGTGAATTTGCCTTGATGTGCTTTTGGCGATACAGAAGAATTCCTTTGACCTCCCTCGGTAAAGGGCAGAGTGCCGGAGGCTGTCGAAACAGCATTATGAATCCCGCCCGTTGAAAACGGGACGGGATGAAAGCCCAAAGGTGCAGAACACTCTTGATAAACCTCTGAAGCCCACTAAAATTAAGTCGAGAAGCTATTGAATTGTCTATTCACAAGAGATTGCGAATTCATTTATTAGACAATGGACTTGGCCATCCCTGACGGGAGTGCTAATTTTCTGAAAGGCAAAACACAATGGAAGATAAAATAGCGCAGTTTCCCTGGGAGGCCTTAAAATGCGCAGAAGGAGATATTCCCTTGCCGGCATTGTATAAATTTGCCGCAGCGGTAGTAGTTGACCCATTGGTAGTAGATGCACTTATCGAATTGTACGAGCAGACCCTGGAATCCGGGTATGCTCACGAGCATTACGAAGAGTTTTATGTTCCGGCTATATTCGCCCTGGTGGCGCCGCAGATTAGCGATGAGAGGCGCAGTGAAATTGGCACCTTCTTAGTTGAAAAACTGGCTGAAGCCGGGCGTGAAGATGCTGACATACTAATGGAGGTTTTATCGGCAGCTTGCGGTTCAATGGGCCCTGTGATTCTACCGGTTGTTCTGGATACGATAGCTAAGGAGCCGGATCATGAAGGTGCGTGGTTCCACCTGTGGGGACTTATGAAGATGGCTGCAAAGAGCAAAGATATTGAATTTTGCGAACGTGTAATCCAGGCGTGTATGGACCTATTGACACAGGCGGATAGTGGAAAGGTTGAACCGATAGAAGCTATCAATGCTGCCTGGACTATAGCTGCTATGAAGTACACTGAGTGCACTGGGCTTCTACAACGCTTGAAAAAGAAAACTGCGAGGTCGTTTTGCCGCGGTGATTATGCAGATGCCTTACGGCTCTTACAAGGCCGTTTGGATTATACTCTTCCGGCGGACTTGTGGGAAAGGCCGGTTAAAGAATGGCTTGAGCCGCGATGGGATATGGCAAAAAAATGGTACGCCGGAGAAGGCAGCAGAGAATATGGGGACGGAGAACGGCGGTCCGAAGAGCTTACCGGCAGATTTATGGAATCACAGGCAGCGGGGAAATTAGACGCCGAACTATTCGAGCATGCAGGCTTTATTGTAAATCATGTGCTGGAATGTGCACGTGTTTATGTCGGCAGCAGTCCGGAGGAGCTTGATGAATGCACGCTGGGACAAGTACTGCTGGAGATATTCCCGCGTAAAGTTGGCGCCAAGCGGGAACTGTTTGAAAAAGTAGCCCCAGTAACCGAGTCCTTTCTAATGTGGCTGGAATCCGAAGGCATACTGGGGGATACTTCCAGCTTAGTTGAAACTATCCGTGGTTGGACGGACACAATTATTGCCAATGGCATGAATCCACAGTATTGGGGGACGGCCAAGAGTTTTATGATGCAAGCGATAGCCGGTGGAGCAGGTGTGCAAGATGAGCAAGCTATGCAGCGGCATATCGCCGAATGCAATCATCGGCGTATGGAGCAAAGTTTGTATGCCCAACCTGACCTCAGAGACCTTTCGTCTCCGATGCCTATAGTAGAGCAGCCACCCAAAACCGGTCGCAACGCCCCTTGTCCCTGTGGTAGCGGCAGGAAATACAAGAAGTGCTGTGGCGGAATAAAGAATGTGGGCATAAATAACCTTTAGCTGGGATTTTTCGATTTTGCCGGTCTAAGGAGAATCTATGAAAACCCTTCGACACCTCGACCCTTCAACTTCGTTCAGGGCAGGCAAAGCTCAGGGCAGGCAGGCTCAGGGCAAGCAGGCTCAGGGCAGGCCCGCGAGCAGTCCACAGGACGCCTTTCGGCGGGAAAAGAGCATGAGGAGCTTATCCGGCGGCACGATAATCCCCTTTGGGATGTGTTCAAAAGAGAGTTTGCAAAAAAATATGGACTTGGCCATCCCTATCGGGAGAGAAGTTGTGGGCGTTAAGTCCGGCACAGGGCCCGGTTGGATTTTAAAATACTTGGTCGTTAAGTCTGACACAGGGCCCGGTTGGATTTTAAAATACTTTTTACACATTGTTTCCTGTGTGATGACATGTGATGGAGTCATTTTGGAGATATGACGTTACGCAATAGCAATCCCATCTCGCATTTCAGTCGTGTGCCGAAAAGGGCCTTATTTCCGGGTGCTTCGTGCGCGGCTTTTGGGTGGAGCCGCAGGTGCAGACTATTGCGAGCTATGAATTTCTCTTTATAATTGTTAAGCATGCTGTGATAATGCACACATTCACGGAGAATTTTAGAAGACGGAGAATTTTAGGAGATTGAGTCATGAGGTTTTTGTGTTTGTCGATTTTAGCATACGTAATGTCATTCAATGGTGGGACGGTAGCGAGGGGCCAGGCGTACAGTCCGCCCGACCTTGACCAGCCAGGCGATAAGATGATTCAGGAATACTTAAGGCGTGTGACCGAGGAGACCTGTGGAAAGTTTTTAGAAAACGTTGAATCTGTTGAAGACTGGAAGAAACTTCGTGCCAGGTACAAAGAGGAGTACTTTTATATGCTGGGGCTTTGGCCGGTGCCACAAAAGACGCCGCTTAAAACTGCTATTACCGGGACATTTCAAGGTGACGATTATATTGTGGAGATGCTTCACTATCAGAGCCGGCCCTGGCTATATGTTACTGCCAATCTCTATCGTCCAAAGAACATCGCTGAGGGCCAACGTTTGCCGGCTGTGCTGTATGTCTGTGGGCATTCTTCGCAAGGACGAAACGGGAATAAGACTGCCTTTCAGTCGCATGGTATATGGTTTGCGCGGCATGGTTATATTTGTCTGATTCTCGACACGCTGCAGCTTGGTGAAATCGCGGCTGTTCACCATGGTACATATCGTGAAGGTCGTTGGTGGTGGCACTCACGCGGATATACCCCTGCGGGTGTAGAATGCCTTAACGGAATTCGCGGCATCGACTATCTGCTTAGCCGAGAAGATGTGGATCCCCAGCGTATTGCCGTAACTGGAATCAGCGGTGGTGGAGCGGCTACCTTTTGGATAGCTGCAGCCGATGAGCGTGCCAAAGTTGCCGTTCCAGTGAGCGGCATGGCTGATCTAATGTCCTATGTGCCCAATCGGGTGATTAATGGACACTGTGATTGCATGTTTCTATACAATACATTCCAATGGCCCTGGACGCGTATCGCTGCCCTGGTAACACCACGTGCGTTGTTGTTCGTAAACAGCGACCAAGACTCCATTTTCCCGATGGATGCCAACCAGCGTGTAATCAACCGGCTGGAACGAGTTTATAGCTTATACGGGGCAAGTGACTTCGTTGACAGCGTGGTTAGCATCGGCGGCCACGCTTATCGGCAAGACATACGTCAGGCCGTCTATCGTTTTATAAATATACATCTGAAAAATGATGCAAGGGTCGTGGAGGATAGCGAGGTGGATCTCCTGATTGGTCAGGGTAATAACCAGCGGCATCCCATTGAGCCGGAGAGACTCCGCGTGTTTCCTGAAGATTCTGATATTCCGGCAGATGAATTGAACACGACCATAGATCAACATTTTGTGCCCCTGGCCCGCTTAGAGCTGCCTGAGAAAGACCGGTGCGAAACCTGGAAGGCTGCAATTCTGACAGAGCTTCGTCGTGTCGTATTTAGATATTTTCCCGAGCGGATTCCCTTAGCAGACTTACTTGAAGAGGCTGAACCGGATAATGCCCGGCTTGAGTCAGAACCCGGCATCGAAGTTCGATTGCAGCATGTCCCGGAATTCAAAGCAGCCAAGGATACGAGGCGTATTTTGATGATTGTACGAAATCCTGATTCAAACGAGTATGTATCCAATTGGGTGCGCAGTGTGTATGAACCGGGCGACCGCGTGTATGTATGTGTCCCGCGCGGCGTTGGCCAGACACGTTGGACGCGTAAGAACCCGCCCAACTATGTCGAGCGTTCTCATGTCCTGCTTGGACGTACCGTCGATACCGGGCGGGTGTGGGATATTGTTGCCACTGCCCGCTATCTGCATAGTAAGTACAATGGTGATATTCCTGTTTATGTGCTCGGTGAAGGTTTTGCCGGTGTCCTGGCGACCTATGCCGCCTTATGGGAGCCTGAAATTGTCGGTGTAATGTTGAATAAACCACCATTATCTCATGCGAACATCGAAGCACCTCAGTTTCTGAATGTTCTCAGAGTATGTGATGTTCCTGATGTTTTGGGGATGCTTGCTCCGCGCGTGTTAACCATTTACAGCAATCGCAGCGACGTGTTAGGAAAAGTCGCTAAAATCTATACTGCTGCCGGAGCATCTAAGAATTTCATTCAAAAGCCGGAACAGGCAGATTGAATGTTCACCCCGCCCCTCTGTCCACTTTGAGGGGCGGGGTTCACCATCACCCTGACAGAACGAATTTTGGCAGGTAAAGGGCAAGTTATTTCATTGTTTTCTACATCAAACTGGTAATGTCACATTGAAGACTCCCTATAAACAAGGTTCACCCGCGCCCCTGCGGCAGGGGCGGGGTTCACTGGGCATCAGAAACCATCCTTGACAGATATTATTGAAGGGGCTATGCTGTCAACATCGGAACTTTTTATAGAAAAAAATCGGGATGATGAAGGTCTTACAAAAAATCGGATGCTCATTGCTTGTGATGACCGTAGTCGTAAGCTGCAGAACTCAAACTAAGCAGCCAACGAAGTTAGAGCAGAGTATAACCACAAAGAATTCTAAAACGGCCATATCCGATTCTCTGGGCAAAGCACTTGCCGAATTTAATCGGGGCTCGGCCCTTCTTGAACAATACAGGTATGCTGAGGCAGCGAGAGCTTTCGAGGCCGTTTTGGATATTGCACCGGATTGGACCGCAGCGCGCTTTAACCTTGGGCTTGCTTACTTCAATATGCAGGTTACGCCCGGTGCGAAAAGTTATCTCAAAATTGCACAAGAGGCTTTTGAAACCATATTACAGTCCAATCCCGACCACCTGCATGCGCGGTTTTGTCTCGGGCTGTATTACCAGCACCTTGGGGAAAACGAAAAGGCGCTCGAATGCTTTCGGAAAGTATATGAAGGCGACAGCGAAGAGCCTTATGTGCTGTATAAGTACGCTGAGACACTTATTAGCCTCGGCCTTACAGAAGATGGCACGAAGATGCTTGAAAAGGTTATTGAGCTCGACCCGGGTTTTATCTCCGCCGTGTATAGACTTGCCATCCAGTACCAGCGTATGCAAAGACACGACAAGGCAAACTCTCTTTTTGCCCGTTTCAAACAGCTTAAAGAAGCAGAGCTGACCGGCGGGACTTTTACCGTTCTCAAGGCATACGGAACCGTGGGGAAATACTTTATGGCGCTTGGTGCGGATAATCTGCCGCTACCGTCAGTAAAAGCCCTTCCGCGTCCACGTATTCTTTTTTCTCCGGAGCTAAAAGCTTTGAGCGCTGAAACTTCAGCATGGAAATGTCCCGGCGGGACCGTAGCGCTGCCGGGTATTGCCGTCGGTGACGTGGATGAGGATGGCGACCTCGATGTTTGTATTACTGCGTTTGGTGCCGATGGAAACGTATGGCTATGGCGTAACGACGGTGCCGGGGGATTTTCGCACGATGCAACTTTGGCACAGCAAGGCATCTCGCCCTGCTTCGGTGATGTGGATAATGACGGAGACCTTGACCTTTGGCTTGGCTGCGCGGGCCCGGACATTTATTTTGAAAACGATGGGAAGGGGAATTTTAAAAAAGCGCAAGCCAATGTGATTGCCGGTGGACGGCTCATTACTAACTGTGCGAGGGTTCTCGATGCCGACAGCGACGGTGATTTGGATTTTCTGGCATTTCGCCTTGCACGCGGAACGGTTCCGGCTGCCGGGGCGTTCGAGCCTGCTGCCAGCAGCCTCTATAACAATAACGGAGATGGTTCGTTTACCGACATTGCCGAAAAGCTTGCACCGTTAGAGCCTTTGTCCTCCCGGTCTCTAACGAGTAAAAATTCTAAAGCGGGGTCTCTAACGGGGCTTGGTCTGACGCTTGAAAAAACTCCCGTCGCCGCTGTGGTGTATGATGATTTTGATAATGACCGCGATTTGGATTTGGTGGTCTTTCCGGCAGGCGGCGGAGGGGCGATTAGCTGGGTGAACGACCGCGCCTGGGAATATCGCACACTCAATGCCGAAACAACCGGGCTTTTAGTGAAAGACGTTCTCAGTGCCACTTCCGGCGACCCTGACAAGGACGGCGACCGCGATATTCTGGTCTTTACCGGTAAGGGGCTGCACCTTTTTGTGAATCAGGCCGGCTTTCGTTTTACACGTCACCAGGGCTTCGCCGACCACTGTGGTCGGCTCGGAGGGACCGGTGGACAGTTTGCAGATATGGACAACGACGGTGACTTGGATATTTTAATTGCCGATGCTTTCAGGCAGGACGGAAGCCGTGGTCCTGCACTTCTGATTAACGATTGGCCTCGGGACAATTTCATCAACGCGCTGGAGATAGACCCTGGAAATCTCCTTGCTGCGATTACTACTAATGGGGATGCGAGCTGTGTTGCGGCGGATTTTACCGGTAACGGAAGATGCGATGTCCTTTTAGCTCCGGTCGGCGAAAAACCTTTCCTGGTGGAAAACGTAACGCCGGGTGGCCACTGGATTGAAATCGACCTTCAGGGAATCCGCGAACAGGATAAGAAGTCACGCTCGAACAGCTCGGCTATTGGCGCTCGCGTGGAAATCAAAGCCGGTACCATTTCCCAGCAATATGTGGTGGGAGTCTCCTGCGGCCCGGTGGCTATGACACCCCATCGTATTCATGCCGGGTTGGGCCCGTACACTAAGGTGGATTGGCTGCGCATAATGTGGCCTGATGCTGTCCTTCAGGCGGAGCTGGAGCTGCCTGCAGAGCAGGTGGTAACGATTACAGAGCTGCAGCGTAAGGTTTCTTCCTGCCCGCATCTTTTCGCATGGGACGGCTCGCATTTTGAGTTCATATCCGATTTTGGGGGCATGGGAGGAATCGGGTACCTTATGGCGCCAGGTGTGTATGCCAGGCCCGACCCCACGGAGTATTTGCCCGTTCCGAATCTGAAACCACGCGATGGTGAATACATCTTTCAGGTGCTGGAGCCTATCGAGGAAGTCGTTTATTTTGACGAAGCCAAATTAATCGCTGTTGACCATCCGGTGGAGACGGAAGTTTATCCGGATGAGATGATGGCTGTCAGTGCCCCGCCTCCACTTTTTGAGCTTTTTTGCTTCAAAGACCCCATCGAACCGGTACGCGCTGTTGACCATTGCGGCACCGATGTTACCGAGAAAATACGCCGGTTCGACCGATGTTATGCCGGTGCAGCCGAGCCGGACGCTCGTTTCACAGGGTTTGCCAAAGAGCATTTCGTAGAGCTTGATTTCGGCGACCGTCTTCAGGATGTACCGCCTGAATCACGGCTGGTGCTGTTCCTTCACGGGTCGGTTGAGTACCCTTACTCTTCAACGAATTTCGCTGCAAGCCAGGCAGGGCTGAGCCTCCGGGCTCCCAGTATTCATATCTTTCGCGATGGCGCGTGGGTGGAGATTTTCCACGAGGTCGGATACCCGGGTGGTATCAGGCATACGATGACTCTTGATGTAACCGGAAAGGTGCTGCCCAACGACCGGCGAATTCGCATATCCAGTAATATGGAGCTGTACTGGGACCGGATATTCATAGCGCCCATCGTTAAGGATGCGGGGCTTTACATCCAGGAAGTCCCGGTGAAAAGTGCAGACCTTCATTTTCTGGGTTATCCGCGGGAGTACTCTCCAGATGGGCGCCATCCGAACCTTTACGATTATGAAAACGTGGACCGGGCAATTGCATGGAAAACTATGGAGGGCAGCTACACCCGTTATGGCGAGGTGACAGAGCTTGTGAGAGAGGCGGACGACTGTTATGTCATTATGGGGCCGGGAGAGGAGCTTACACTGCGTTTTTCATCAGACGCTTTTGGCCCGATGCCAAAGGGGTGCCGTCGTTCGTTTATTCTCAAGACAGACAGCTTCTGCAAGGATATGGACCTTTACTCGGCATACCCCGATACCGTGGAACCGCTTCCCTTTCATTCCATGAGTACCTATCCTTATGGGGCGAATGAAAAATATCCCGATGATGAAAAGCGGCGGGAATACCATCGGCGCTTTAATACTCGGCGGATAGGGCCGGGGAACTGAACAAGGCTTATAACAGAAGTCAGAAGTCAGAAGTCAGATGTCAGATGTCAGAAATCAGATTTTTCTGTCTTCTGTCCTCTGTCCTCTGTCTTCTGTCCTCTGTTCTCAGCTAAGGTAGTTTTTGATGAAAAAGCATAAGAAAACCGGTAGGCCGGAAAATACGAATTCCGGACCTTCACAACAATTCGTCCCAGCTTCTCCGAAGCGAGCTGCCGGAGTAGTAATCGTGTGGATTATCGTGTGTGCTGCCACTGCCGGTTTCTTTCGGGTGAGACCTTCGTTAGGAACAGATAAAAAAACGCAACCCCCGCTTGTTGCTGGCGGGGGCTCGAGTTTGGTGGAAGCACCAGCGCCCCCATCTGCCGGTTCAGTGCTTGCTCCGGAGCAATCCACAGGATGCCCTGCGGCGGAGGTTGCCGCATTGAAAAAGGAGGAGCTGGAACTTGCCGAAAGGCTAATGAGAGACTTTCCGAACAGCATAGACGCGGGCGTGTTAATGGGCAATGTATGGGAGCGTCATGGCGATGCTATCGAGGCGCTGAAATTCTGGAGAAAAGTATTAGAGTTAGATCCAAGGCGGCCCGATGTGTATAAAAGCATGGGGTGGTTTGCTATGCAAAAAGGTCAGTATGAGCAAGCCATTGCGTACTGGCGAAAGGCTCTGGAGGTCGCCCCCCAAATGCCCGATATGCATAACAGCATCGCTCTGGCATTGATGGGGCTGGGCAAACAAAAGGAAGCAATCGAAGAATTAGAGAAGGACATTCAAATTTCCCCCAATTCCAATTTCAGTTATTTTATGCTTGGGCAGATATATCTGCAGCAAAAGGAATACGAAAAGGCCAAGAAGAATTACGAAAAGGCAATAGCACTCCTGCCCAGCTATACCAATGCTTACTATGGTCTTTTTACTGTTTGCACGAGATTGAATGAGCGTGACAAAGCACAGGAGCACATGGCTGTATTCAGGAAGCTAAAAGCAGAGGACATGAAGATTCTCAAGGACCGTAACGATGCCTTTGAGGACCTTGTTAAGATGCGAAAAGGTGCGGCTGAGACGTATATGCACGCCGGGAAAATGTATCAGGACAGCGGGAATTTACAAAGAGCCGAAGAGCTCCTGAAAAAAGCGGCAACACTTGACCCAAAAAATTCTTTATGCTTTATGAAGTTGGCGTCCCTGTATCAGATGAGCGGCCGGATATCGGATGCACTTGAGATGCACAAAAAAATCAGTCAAATTGAACCGGAAAATCCGACCTGCTATCTGAATATTGGTGTTTTTTCCGCCCAGTTAAGACGGTTCACCGATGCGGAAGAAGCCTTCCGTAAAGCTATCGCTCTGGCACCAGAGAGCTCCATCGGATATCGCGAGCTTGCCCAGCTTTATCTAAAGGCAGAGAGAAAATTTCCGCAAGCCAGGGAGCTTGCGGAAAAGGCCGTAGCGTTGGAGGCGATTGCCGTCAACTACTTTGTACTATGCTGGGCCAGTGACAAGAACGGTGATACGGCAAATGCGCTGAAGGCGATAGAACGAGCAATACATCTGGAACCCGGCAATCTGAAATACAAACAGATATACGAGAGTATTAAAAACAGGAATTAAGATGATGGGCCTCACAGGGAAGTCAGAAATCAGAGGTCAGAAGTCAGAAGTCAGAAGTCGGAAATCAGAAATCAGGAATCAGAGTTTGTCATCTGTCCTCTGTCGTCTGTTGGTGCTGCCCTTATTGTGCATGTTTTCCTGCGCACATGCCAATGGCCATATCGTGCTTTATGACGTCACCAAAGAAACGGGAATAACTTTCGTACACACCGATGGTGGATGCGGCGAGCGCTACATAATGGAGACAGTGAGTGCCGGTTTGGCGCTTTTTGACTACGATGGCGACGGGGATATAGACATCTACTTTCTCAATGGCGCGCCGCTCAAGGGGACGAAAAGTAACGCCGTGCCAAAGAATGCGCTTTATCGCAACGAAGGCGGGTGGAGATTTACCGACGTTACGGAAGAAGCAGGTGTGGGTGACACCGGATACGGCTTGGGCGTTGCGGTCGGTGATTACGATAATGACGGCGACTTAGATATTTATCTGAATAATTACGGCCCAAATGTCCTGTACCGCAATAATGGTGATGGCACCTTTGCCGATGTGACAGCAAAAGCAGGTGTGGACAATGGGTTCAAAGTGGGGGCAGGGGCCTGTTTTCTCGACATGGACAAAGATGGCGATTTGGACCTCTACGTTTCCAATTACCTCGATTTTTCCTATGAGAAACATGTCTCAACCGCAACGAGGGGATTTCCCGTGTATGCAAATCCTCGTTTTTATCTTCCCCTGCCCGATACCCTATACCGTAATAACGGCGACGGTACTTTCACCGATGTCAGCGAAGCCTCCGGTGTGGGTGAGCACGCCGGATGGGGCATGGGAACCGTATGTGGTGACTATGATAACGATGGTGATACAGATGTCTTTGTTGCAAACGATGTGGCAGAGAATTTTCTTTTTGAGAATGACGGCACGGGGAGGTTTGAAGAGGTCGGGCTAATGGCCGGCATCGCCTACGACCTGCACGGCGATGAGCAGGGAAGCATGGGGGTGGACTGCGGCGACTACGACAATGACGGGTTGCTGGATTTCCATGTAACCTCTTACCAGGGGCAGCTGGCCACGCTCTACAAGAATTTAGGCAATGGCATGTTCGAAGATGTAACGCTGATAACCGGCGCGGGAGCGGGAACCCTTCCACACGTAACTTGGGGCAACGGCTTTGTCGATTTTGATAACGATGGGTTTCGTGACATATTTATCGCCTGTGGTCACCTGCAGGATAATGTTGAAAGCTATGACGATACCACCTCGTATCTTGCACGAAACATACTCCTGATGAACACCGGTGATGGGAAATTCATCGATGTATCGGATAAGAGTGGTAACGGTATGAATGTAAAGTTAAGCAGCCGCGGAGCGGGCTTTGACGATTTAGATAATGACGGTGATGTGGATGTGGTGATACTGAACTCCCGCCGGGAACCTACTATCTTGAGAAACGACTCGCCTTCCAAAGGGCATTGGCTGCAAATTCGTTTGCGGGGAGTTAAAACCAATCGGGACGGGATAGGGGCACACGTCAAGGTAGCAGCAGGCGACTTGACTCTTATTGATGAAGTTCATAGCGGCCGCGGCTACCAAAGCCATTACGGCATGCGTCTTCACTTTGGCCTGGGCAGCCGAGAAAGGATTGACCGTATCGAGGTGCGTTGGATTGGCGGCGGGGTAGATGTTTTTGAGGATATTGCGGCGGACCAGCTCTTATTGCTTACCGAAGGTAGTTCGAAAATCGGGCATAGGTAGGCAGTTTAGAATTTGTTTCTGAAAGCGGTTCCACGCGGCCGTTTCTTATAGTGCCCAAACCAATCGACCGTGAGTTGCTTCCGAGCGAATCCCAACGTATGCTTCCTGTGACGCCTTGCCAGGGGGAAAGTCTTCTGACCTCGTCGCATATACGCGCACGGTTAAGGCCGGCCTTGCGGATAGCAGCAATCAGAAGATTGACGGCGTCGTAGGTATGCGCCGCAAGATAGTCAGGACGATTTCCAAATCGGGATGCGAATTTTTCTTCGAAATTGTTTGAACTTTCGCCGGGAGTATAAAGCAGCGGGAAGACCACATCGTTCGCCGCCATACCGGCTTGTTCCAAAAAACTTCGTCTTCCCATACACGGCCCACCGAAAATAAGCCCTGTAAAGTCTTTTTCTCGTACAGCGCAGATTATCTGTGCGCTTTCGCGTGCGCCGGCGATTAAGACCAGAGCGTGTGCATTTGCGCGTACAATCTTTTCCACAAGACCATCTATGCTTCGTTCCCTGGGGTTAAATTCATAGTGGTAAAAAGGCACCAGCCGGCGTTGGGCAAGAGACCTGGTAAGTTCAACCGTGAAAAGGTGGGAATCGTGGTCCACAGCCGATACGAGGAGAAAGGGCTTTTCTCCAATGTGAGAGGCAATCGCGCAGGCCAGAACCGGTGCCTGGAGGTGGTCTCCCGGCAGGGGAGAAAATATCCACGGCACATTGGCAAGATTCGCCGTCCTATCCGTGCTTCCGGGACTGAGCAAAGGAAAACGTGCCTTTACAGCGACTTGCTCTGCCAGATGTGTTGACGGCCCGTCGATTCCACCGATGACGGCCCAGACTTGGTGCACGTAGGCCATACGGACTACTTGTGTTATGCCCGAGCCCCAGGGATTGTCTGCCCAACCTGCGACCAGACGAAATGGAAGGCCTTTGTACCCGCCCGCCTGATTGGCTTGTTCAACTGCCAGGCACGCAGCAGACCACATATCGCCCCATTCCGGGTGGGAAGGTGTGCCGGGGCCGAAGTACCCTATTAGTACTTCCTTGACATCATCAGGGGAACGTTCCTCGCGACCGGGACCCTCGTAGCTCGTTTGGTGTTTTCTCGCATCAAAAAAGACTTGGCGAGAAAGGTGTTCTCTCGTGTGTTTGTACTTAGCCCCTGCTACAAAACAGAGGGCCAGCAAAATACAGGTAGTAAGGATTTTGTACATAACTGTTTACTCTCATTTACGAGGCTCAACAAATCCTGCGGTTGCCGGCAGCCTGCTGACCCTGTCTCGCAGGGGAACGTAGCCTCGAGGTATTTTAAGGTCTTCTCTGGAGTAGAAGCTCCACTTGCCGTTTTCTCGTTTTGCGAGGTACACGTCACCGACGTCGTCGAGGCAGGAGCTTAGGATAATATCGCCCGTTACGCCCTTCCAGGGCCTGACTCGATATGCCAGCAAATCACGGATTTTCGCCCGGTTGAGACCCGCCGCCTGGACAGCCCAAATAAGCATATTCATACCATCGTAAGCGTGAGCGGCGAACGTCTCCGGATCCTCTCCAAAACGCATTTTGAAGGCCTTATGGAACTCTGTGAGTTTGCTGTTTTCACCTTTCGGATTCCATGGAGAGGTACAGATAACTCCTTCGGCATTTATGCCGGCGATTTCGATGAATTCATCCGACAGACAGCGGTCGCAGGCAAAGTAGGGCTGCTTCATACCCATAGCACGCATCTGGTTTAGAATATGTGCGCCTTCGATGTCATCGCCCCAGTGAATAATTGCTTCGAGGTTTTCGTTTTTGAGACGTTCGAGCTGTAGAGAGAAATCCTCAGTCCCTAAACTATAAGCCATTTCCAAAACAATAGGATTGCCGAGGCGTCGGCTGCCATCATTGATTTCACGTACACCGAACCGGCCGTAACGGTTGCTGCCGCGTATAACTCCAACCCGTTTGAGACCGAGCTTTCTATAGAGGTAGTCAATAAGGAGGTAACCTTGTTGCCGGTCGTCGCTGATGCAGCGAAAAACCCAGGGGATATTCGTTTCGATAAAGGTGGGGTCGGCGTCGCCGGTATTCATCATGACGATTTCGGCCTTGAGTGCAACGCGGATAGCAATGTGGCTGTTGGCACCATCTATAGTGCCCAGGATAGCCCACACATTGTCTTTATATGCCATCTTGATGATTTCATTGCCGGATGCGCCCCAAAGCCCGTTATCATTACTGATAACCAGCTCAAAGGGGATGTTCCGCTTAAGATAGCCTCCCTTGGCGTTGGCTTCTTCAATGGCCAGACGCGCGCCTTGCAGCATCTTAATGCCCAACGCTTCCTCATGGCTTTTTCCGCCGGTAGCAACCGAAACGGTGGACATAATCGGGCCGATGAAACCGAGCTTTACAGTCTCTACATCAGTCGGCTCAGGGATTGCTCGACCCGGGCCGGTATATTCTATTTGCAGCAGGAAGTGCTCCTTAAATGGCTTCACGTGCCGAAACGGCTCGATGTCCCGTGTTGTTTTTGCGTAGTTTTTATCCTCTCGCAGCCCAAGGTCGGGAACTTCGTAGGCGTTAACCGAGTTTATTTTCCTAAGGACCTCAAGCGTCTCAGGGTCAGCTTCGACGTAAGGTTCTGAGCCTTCTGCTTTTCTTTCTTCCGGCCCGGCGCAAGACAGAGCAAATAATATAAGGACTGCGGAAAGTAGAAATATATATCGCTTCATATTGTTAGCCTCCTCACCGTTATTTTAAATAAACATCCCAAAAAAGTGAATACTTTTGTTATTCTTTTATTGCCTGTGCGTCCCGCCCGTCGAAGACGGGACGGGATGCGTCTAATCCTCCCGCTTTTGTTCTTATATTTCCGGCCTTGTGCATCGGCCTATCTTTTAATCCTCTGTAATATTCAGAGCCGATTGCCCAGCCAACCCCCTTTGAGGTCCCCATCCAGACGTCGTTATTGTCAAATTCCACCCAGAGAGTGTAATTATGCGGGATGCACTTAGGCATTTCGACAGCTTCAAGCACCTTTTGATTCCGGGTAACGACGGCCTTACCCTTGTGCGTGTTGGGATCCAGGGTGTATGTAACCCAGGTATCTGAAGGGAAATCTGCGAGCACGCCAAGGCCCTTATCGGTCGCAAACCATGCCTCGTTGGCGCTGCGGCCTTTGACCGTGTTGCCGAAGTCGCTGGGCAGCCCGGTCTGATGGGAATACAAACCCCGCCAGTGCCGACCATCGTAGCGGTTCATGCCGAAATAGGTTGATATCCATAGGATACCTTCGATGTAGCTGGTACCGGTAGTGATTACATGAACTATACCGTCGTCCCGATAGAGGTCGATTTCCAATTCGCCGTCGGGGTCGAGATAGTCTTTCCATCTCTCTGTGGCCACGTCGAACTCCAGGACGCCGCTGCCCCAGATGCTAAGATAGACCTTCCCGTCGTTGTAGGAGACGCCGTAGTTCCAGATTTCTTCCATCGGCGCGTTTTTTTCAGTGTATATTGTCCATTCGCCGGTAACCGTGTTATATCTGCTTGCACCGGCGGTTGTGGCCGCCCATACGTTATCGTTTTCAACCGCAACTCCATAGACGACATCGTTGACCAGCCCGCTATTTAGCTGGTGCCAATGGTCAAATCGTCCGCCGCTGAATCGTGCGAGGCCGCCGCCGAACAGTCCAATCCAAAGCTCTCCGGTTTTAGTGTTGACGTCGAGAGCAGAGACCACACGCCAGGGAAGACCATCTTTTTCCTGCCAGCTCTTAATCTTCCCGGTTTGCTTGTCGATACGAACCAGGCCGTCCTCGGTGCCCACCCAGACCTTTGCACCGTCGGCCTTAATAGCGAAAACATGGTCGTTGGGAAGACCGTCTTTGGTAGTAAAATGCTTCCATTCCGTATAAACATAAGGCAGCTTTTGCATATCCTTGGAAGCAGAAGCAGCGGAAAAGGGAAGCAGGTTATCTGCTGAGTCTTTGGCTTCGCAGAGTGTTGTTTTGCCAAGCTCCAATACCATTAAGATTTCCAGGACAGTTATGAAATATTTCATAATAATTCCTTTTCCACGAGCAGCTACAACGTTTTGAGAAATTCGATGAGGTCGTTGAGCTGGTCCTTGGTCATATCGTTAGTAACGCCGTGCTTATCGTTAGGATTATACCTTGTCCATATTTCTTCAAGGGTCTCTGCAATGCCATTGTGCAGGTATGGAGCAGAGTCGTAGATGTTGCTAAGGTGAGGTGTATCAAAGCTTGATTCACGATCAAGCCAAAATTTTGACCCGATATCGTGGCGGCGCTGGTCGGTGTAAAGCGGCGGAAAGTGACAGGTAACGCACCTGTTTTCTTTCGGGATAATGCGACCATCATTAGTCATTTTCCTTTCAAACATTTTTTTTCCGCGGCGTTGTGCGTCTGTAAGCTCCGCTCCCAAAGGACGGTAACGGTTCGGAGGCCGCGGAATCGTGCAAATGTAGTTATCCAGCGCAGAAAGCTCTTCGGGTGTAAATGGCTGAACTCGGGTAAAGAAAACCGCAAGGCGCGGTCCGCATTGTCTTTGGAGGCTTGGATTGGTCCCTTCCCATTTAAATGGGGCCGTGTCGAGTATCCCGCGGAGTGTGCGGTTATCAACGGGACAGATTCCGATTCCATCCGGCTCGATATCGTATGTAAGTCCATCAATGTGCCCGTCGGGGTGGCACGAGTGGCATGAAAACTGACGATGGAAGGTGTTATCGGCGCTGTGAAAAGTGCGTTCACCATAGCGCACTTCAGTAATAGCTTTCGGACCTCCAAGGTCAACGCTTCCAACCGCTTCAAGCCTATCAAGGTTGATTACCGTCAGCGAATCATCCAGTGCATTCGCCGCGAAGGCGGTTTTCCCGTCCGGCGTAATGATTATTCCTCGTGGGCTGTCTTTGGTAGGTATATAGGTGATGACAAATTCCGTGGATTTTCCCAGGTGATTGGGGAACACATGCTCACGTTCATAGGCAGAAGCGGCCTTGAGCATGGAAACAAGCTTTGGGATGTCCACTACGGCGATGCGGTTTGAGCCGGAGCTTGTTACCAGAGCCAGACGACCGTCAGGTGTGGTTGCCACATCAGCCGGGTCCGGAAAACACATACCCGGCTCGTCAAGGAGCACCTGGTCCACACGTCCATCCTTCCAGACGATTCCAAGCCCGTTGGTGATAGTCCATCCCTGAAGCAAACGGGTCATGGGGACGAGATTTTTGGTGCGGTTGAGAGTAATCAAAGCAAACTCTCCGCTCGGATGCCAGTCGATTCCCTGTAGAAGATTAGCGGCCGGAACAACTATACGGTCTCGAATAATTACACGGCTGGTATCAACAACCGTAACTTCGGACGTCGAGGGCGTGCGAAGCTTGACAAATCGCGAGAGGTTATTGGTAATACAAATGGCAGAACCGTCAGGAGAACGTGATAATGACCAAGGGCTGCGACTTGCGCTAAGACGTTTAAGCTCTTTCAACGTAGCCGTGTCAATGACAGAAATGCTGTCGGAAGACGTATTGAGGACATATAAATACTTGCCCGAAGCGTCGGTGAGCACGCCATGCGGTTCGTCGCCGACAGGAATTGTGGCTATAACTTCACGGGAAGACACGTCGATAACAGACACAGTGTCATCAAGACGATTACTCACATACGCTCTTGCACCATCAGGGCTGAAGGCAACGTCTGTAGGATGATGGCCGACATTTATTTCCGCAATTTTTTTTAGCGTCCGAGCACCGACAATGATTATTGTGTGAGAGGCTTCGCATGCAACGTAAATTTCTTCATCATTGGGGCTCAGAGCCATATTGAGCGGCGTTTTGTAGAGAGGTGCCTGCGAAACCTTTGGCGGCTCCGTTGGATGGGCGATTTTTTTGACGGCCTCGTCATAATCAAAGGGCTTGTCATGTGCATTTTCATGACAGCCCAGACAGGTCTGACGTGTTACTTCTTTGAGTCCGGCTGCCTTTGCCGCCCGTTCATCTGTCATTATTGCTTCGGGATAATAGCTGCTGCCCGCTCCATGGCAGGCTTCGCACCCAACGCCTTCGTACAGCGAGTAAAATTCGATAACACCTTTTGCGGGCTGATGATAAGCCGTAGTATGGCACTTCAGGCACTCCGGACTGGTTTGGGGGGTATCTTTCAATCCCTGCTTCTTCGCAATTTCGTATGCTTTGTCAGTCGCCAGTGTCGCGTATGCACGGGCATGGGCGCTCATACGCCACTTACTGAACTGATAACCCATCGTTGGACCCTTATGGCACTCGGCGCAGGTATGAGCTCCTATGTATTTATTTTTGCTTTTTTCCGAGCCCAATACGTCAGGTAGCTGCAGCATAGGTCCGTATTTGAAGTCGCCGGGAGTCGGATGGGCAATGTCGGACATGGCTTGCATTATGTCAAGCTTGGGTAGTTTGTGAACTGCAACGTGGGAGCCTTTCACCTGGTGACATCCCATGCAGTCTTGCAAGGTCGGTATGATAAGTCCTGCCTTTAAAGCCGCCTGGCGGTCCATCATAACAGCAGCGTCTATGTATTCACTTCCGGGCCCGTGACACTTTTCACATTGAACACCATCTGTGGTGAAAAATGTCTCGTCTTTTTCCCATTCTTCCGCATGGGCACCGGTTGCGTGACATCCCAGACACATTGGAGATTCCTGCGGTTCCTGAGGGATACCGCTTAGCACGGCAATTTTTTTCGCTTCCGGTTTGGCCAGGACTGCATAAGCTTGCGCGTGTTTAGAGGCAAGCCACCGGCTGAACTGGTGGCCCATACCTTTTCCCTGGTGGCAGCCGGCACAAACTTTTACTCCTACATATACCGGATGTTTTTGGCTGTCTTCTTGAGCCCAAAGGGGATAAGAACATGCCGCTGTGAAAATTAGAATTATAAAAAGATAAACACGCTTGTTATTATTGCTCATCTCGAGATTCCTGGATTACAGTGAGAATTTGGTTTGCCTTTACGTCTGTAAGTTTAATTGTCTGCTTATTCGGCCAGCGAATTTCAACGGTATCTGCTTTGGTTGCATTGCCGAGGCCGAAATGGCATCTTGGGTCGGCCTGCGACAGATAGCCTGTTACCGGAATCAGGTCCCGCAGTTGTATGAGCGAGCCGACCTTGACGGTAACGCGTGCGCCGATAGCATCGCTTTTGCGCCCTGGTAATCTCGCTTCGATGGTAAGCCAGTTGTTTTTGTTGCCACCGTCGTTTCGCAGAAGTTTCGGCGTGTCGTTTAGGTTAATCACGAGAAGGTCGAGGTCGCCATCGTTGTCATAATCGCCATAGGTGGCGCCTCGTCCGACGTATTTCTCTTTGAAGTAAGCTCCCGATTGGTTTGCCACATCTAAAAAATTCCCTGTTCCGTCGTTTCGCATAAGCACATCTTCTTCCGTATATTCGTGGTGGGCGTTTCCATTGGCAACGAAGACGTCCAGATAACCATCGCAGTCGTAATCGAATAGAATTCCACCCCAGCCTGTATATTGACCACAGACAACGGCAAGGTTAGACGATGTGGTGCGATCTTCAAAATAGTCCTTTCGATTGATTAAAAGACAACCGTATCCCATATCGGGGATGTAAATATCGAGCCAGCCGTCACGGTTGACGTCACCAATCGCCGGCCCCATTGAAGAGACTCCCTGGCCACCTTCGCCAAAAGCAAGACCCATTTCCAGACCTTCGCTCTCAAATGTACCCTTGCCCGTGTTTCTGAAGTAGTAATTTTCCATTGCATCGTTGGTAACGTAGATATCAAGGAGTCCATCATTATTTAGGTCGGCAACCGTAGCGCTCATCGCTCGCCCGTTTGGCTGAAAAATACCAGCTTCTTTGGTGACATCGGTGAAAGTACCGTCACCGTTGTTACGATACAAGGCATCCGGCTGTCCTCTGTAACTAAGGGGGCCCGGATAACCTGCCGCCGCATAGTAAGAACGGAATTTGCCGCTGTCGTACTCGAGATAATTTGCGACATAAACGTCAAGGTCACCATCGCCGTCATAATCAAACCACGGAGCTGAAAGACTCCAGCTGGGATTCGCAAGCCCCGACGCCTCGGATATGTCGGTAAAGGTCCCATCGCCGTTGTTGCGATAAAAAACGTTCGGCCCGTAATTTAGCACATACAGGTCAAGGTCACCGTCACTGTCAAAATCCGCGGCGGAGCAGCCAACCCCGTAACCTTTGTCACCGACTCCAGCTTCTTCTGTAACGTCTTTGAACGTTCCATCACCGTTATTTCGGTATAATGTATTGGTAAGTTTTTCTCTAAGGATTCGGCCCCGATTATCGTTTACGTCTTTCAGCCAGCACCCATTAACAAAATAGATATCAAGCCAGCCATCACCGTCGTAGTCGAAGAACATTGCTCCGGCGCCGGTGCCCTCGACGATATTACTGAGGTCAAAATCACCAAAGCTATGCTTGACGTTAATACCGGCCTTTTTGGTGACATCGGTAAAAACCGGCAGAGTTTGGGCTGCACTATAGCCTGTTGCAATCTGAAACATCAGCGTAAATATCAGAAATCTTAACAAGCTCACTTATCACCACCTCCATTATTTTGTTTGTATCCCGCCAGGTTATCCGGCCCAGGAATGCCGTCCCATAAAGCTCCCATATCAATCCATTCCACGAAGGTTCGTTTTTCATCTTTGGTCAATGCCTGATGCTCATCCGGCGGCATTTGAGACATCTTTTTTTCTGAAAACGTAATGTCCCACGGTCTTGAAGTGTTTCGCCCGAAGATATGCCATATAAGCGGACTGGTTCGGGCCATTTCCGGGTGGACGTATTTTCCATAGCCCGGCTGGCTCGCTGCAGCAAGAAGGCTCTCGTAGCTGCGGTTAAAGTAAGCCTTTCTGCCGGCACCGGTAGCTGATGAGAGATTGTGCGTAAGGCGAGGGGCAAAATTTTCTCGGTCGTGGCACCGGACACATTTTGCTGCGATGATGGGCATAACATCGCGCCGGAAATCGACGGTTCGCCTCCGTTTCGCCGGTAAAGTAAGCTCGATTGAGGGGCGAGTAACAGCCTTGACTAAGACATTCTCCGGCGTAAGCTCGCTGTCTTCGTGACAGCCTATACACCCTCTCGGTTCATGATTCTTAGCCCAAATCCAGCTACAGCTTCGCAGAGCCATACCATCAGCGTCAAGCGTTTGAAGCTTAACAGGGGTATTGGCAGGTATTTCAATGTTGAAAGAGCCGTCCTCTGCGATGTCTATTTCGCCGAGAATGCGCTGTTGCACCGGGGGAGAGATTCCATTGTGTGATAGCCCCCGGAGTTCTGTGCTGCTTGAGGTATGGACGCCCGGGATATTTTCTGCCGATGAGATTCCTTCAAGGACACGAAGTCTTTTTACCGTTCCTGGTGACATCCATTCCGGCCTATCAAGGTCAGAAATATAAACATTTAAACAGTAAAGCTTGCCATTGGGTTCCTTTTCCGTTACCACGCTCGAGCGTCCATCAGGTTCAGGACGGGGATAGACCATTTTCGCCTGTATTTCATGATATTCCGGGGTATCAAAAATCAGCTCAAGCTCTCCGGTTGAAGGGTCGAGACGATAGACACCCTGCGTATCTATACCATCCGCTGCTCTTCGAGATATGAGGACCTTACCATCGGGAAGAGGTGAAGGAGAATGGAAAAGACCATCGGATTCTCGTGTTATTGGTTTATAGGAATGAAGCGGTCTTCGAAGTGTTACACATCCAACGCTGCCCGCACCATCCCATTGAAGCCTGTCGGCTTCGATAAATACAGCGAGGCCTTTTGTTGTAATGCAAGGCGTATGTTTTATTCGCTTGCCCTCGTCGGTAGAAAAGGCCGCATAATCCGTACCGTCAATGCCAATCCCGAATAAGGAAACACATCCAAGCAGCCCTCTGTAGAGCGAGGAGCGATGCCGGCTTGCAAAAAGCAGGCGCCCATCGGGCATAAGGAATGGGTCCATATTGCCGGATAAGTTGAAGGTCAGGCGGCGTACCTCCGACCCGTCGAGCTTACAGGAATAAAGGTTCGGGGCACCATTTTCCGAACCGACAAAAGTTAGCTGTTGCCAGGGCTTCGGAGAATCAAGTGTATATAGAGTTGCCTGGTAGCCCGGGCTTCGGCAGTCGCTTTCCCCGTATGTAACTTGTCTGATACTTGAGCCGTCTATCGCCATTTCAAAGATATTCCAGGTGTCTGTATTGTTTCTTTTTCCCGCAAAAAGAATTTGTGAGGCATCGAATGAAATCTCCGGCTCGCATGCGCTGTAAAAGCCGGGGCTAAGGACTTCCGTGGAGAAATCCGGGTATATCTTGACAAGGCGTGCCCCGCCGCCGAAGTTTGCCCTCAAAGGCCAATTAGCTACGGATTCTTGTTGCTCAATTGCCGTCCCGGTTGGTTGATGCGGCATCGGATGAGCTGCAGGAAGTTGTGTTACAATAATGGCATTTTCAATATGGCCGCGCGAAGACGACGGTGTTTTCGAGTTTTCTCCTGAAGCCTGTGTAACAATTGCGCTCAATCCAAGGACGGAGCGGAAGATAAGGAGCTTTACGAAGCATCTCCGGCTAAATTCATTATGTTCAAAAGCGGCTTTGTTCACTCAACCTCCTTTTGCTCTAAAGCGAGGAAAGTACATATTTCGGCGGTTTTTCTCCGCTGTTTCCATTTACATGAAATAGGAAATTCTCTACGACCGGTGCTGCAATCACCTCCTGGAACAACGCTTAAGTATAATAATTTAATCATATTTGTAAACAGCAAATCAGACAAGCAAAATACCACGGTCAGAAAAGAATCCATATTCTTACCTCCACACACTCACGTGTAGTCAGAAGTCAGAAGTCAGATTTTTCTGTCTTCTGTTCTCTGTCTTCTGTTCTCTGTCTTCTGTCCTCTGTCTTTCTGCAATGGGCACATGTTCCCGCGTTTTTGCGACAATTCTCTATTTTATCTGAATCGCATCCACCTCAATCTCGAATAACAGCTCATCTCTGCAAATATCGTTTTCCACAATCACTACAGGGAATGGTGGAACATCGTTTTGCGTGCGGTACTTTTCGAATATCGGAGCGTTATCAGCGTGCTTGAAATAGGCCAGCGCCCGCGTAACGTCGGCCCAGCTCATACCTTGCGACTCCAGAATCGCATGCACTATTTCCATCGTTAATGTTACCTGGCCCTCCGGGTCGCCTATATGCACCGTTCTGCCGTCCCTATCTATGCTGGCCGTGCCGGAAACATAAAGCCGTCGATGGTCTGGCAGGTCAAGTTCCACCGCCCGGCTGAATGAGCTGCCGTATTCCATAGCAGGATATTGCAGCGGCGACGGCACTGCACGTATCCGCACATCTTTACATATAGCCTTCACCGCCAGCAGGCCGCTCGCCAGTGCTGTCCCGGCCGCATTACGCCCCCCTACGCCGGTGCTGGCTGGAACCAGCCCTTCAAAAACCCGTTTTTGGCGAAAGAAGCCGTTGCGAACGTTGTTAAATTCATCATACCAGTCCAGGATATTATCATTGTAAAACCATGTCCGCAGCACGTGGCTGAATTCCATCCCGTTCATCTGCAGCACCGTGTCCATTTGCTCGAATATTTCAGCCGCCTGTTCGCTTCGCGGCCGCGAAGCATGCTTCGCCAGCAAACCGGCCAGCCTGCAATACAGAGCGCAATCATCTTTGAATACGCTGCCCACTATTCTACCGTCCAGCTCCAGCGGCTTAACTGTTGTGCCTGAAACGGCCCACAGATGCATACCGTAAAGGTTCTTGCCATTTCCATTCTCAAGCCACATCACCGGACCCTCGCTCCCGCCGAAAGCGTGATTGAGTGCCTGCATGCTGCTCCCATCCTTATCCAATACGCCGAAAACTTCTAAGGAAATAATTTTCGCCTTTCTCTCCCGAACAACCTCTGCCGCTCTCTGAAACAGCGACTCCACACACTCATTGTCCTCGGGGGCTGAGGTTATAAAATATTCCTGGCACGACTTTCTGTTTAGCGTTATAATCCCAAGACCAGGCGACGCACTTTTTTGGAGATTTGCCGCGTCTTTGGGTTCATCATTTCTCATCTTACTTCCTTTTTTTACACGTATCTACTGATAATAACGGCTTGTTGGTCGTGAATATTTAGATGATTTTCCTGTTGAAGGCACTAAGATGTGCTGCTGAGTTTCTCTATTACACTCGGACCGGTTTAAAAACTGTAATGAATCGAATTTTTAAATAGAAAGATATCGGAAAACGTGATTTTGTTAAGTTTTGGAACACCTTTTGAGAAGCCGAGTCGTCCTGATGCCGGCCATTCACTTGGAGCTGAATTATGGGACGGTAGATTTTGTGGAATATCTCAGTTCCCATCTACCTTTGACCGTTATACCAGGCTAAACACGTACTACGGAACATCGCTCCAATAGTGATTGTCGGCCGGGAAAGCCATTATTTCAAGACAGGAAGAAGCTTTAGTTGTGTGAGTAACATGAAGGCGTGCAGCTATAAATACGGCGTATGTGGGCATTTGGAAAGCCAACGGTCGGATTCGAACCGACAACCCCTGGTTTACAAAACCAGAGCTCTACCGTTGAGCTACGTTGGCGTAACTACTTCTAAAACTTGCGCATAAATTCGCTTCTCAGGCTTCTTCACTTTACTGCAACCAGAGGGTATTGCAAGAAAAATTGTAGGATGGGCAGGTCTCCTGCCCATCCTGTGGATTTTATACCGAATGGGCTAAAGCCCATCCTACCTGGCTACGCAGCACAAGATTTCAATATGCAAGATACCGGAACTCTTTTTATTTATAGCATGGACGCTACGCCTTATTCGTTGAGCTTGACCATGTTTTTTGCAGCTTCGAGGACTTTTTTGCGGAGGGCTTTTGGCGCGAGCACCTGGACCTGGTCGCCGTAGCCCAGTATCCACCAGGTGATTTCCCCCAGGCCGTCCACGCGAAATTCTACGGTGGCTGAGCCGTCACCGTTGCGAATAACTTTTTGTGTGCTGTGCCATTGTACCTCGGCGACATTATTGGCTACTTTGGGCAGGAACCGCAGCTTGATATTGTAGATTCTGCCTTCCGGTATCATTGACCATGCCCTGCCGAGATAATCGTACACGTCGAAATTTTCACCGTCCATAAAGCATTTCTCCGTAGTTTGTAAATCCCTGATGCGGTTAAGTTTGAAAGTGCGAACGCTTTCGTGCAGGCTGGAACGGCCAAGCACGTACCACGCCCGGTTGTTATAGAGCAGGTGGTAGGGACATAGCTCAACGTCAATAATTGTTCCCTCGAAAAGCGAATGGTAACGGATGTTCACTTTGCGTTTCTTTACGATAGCCTGCTGTAGCTGTGCGAAGGTTTTGTCCAGGCCGGCGGAATGCTGGAATGGCGCCTGGGCGCTGGGCCTGGTTGAGATATTTTGTAGCGTTTTGTTGCAATATTGCCTGATTTTGGCTGGAAGATTGTTTTCGATTTTCAGAGCTGCCAACGAGACTGAGTTTTTGAACGGCAATTGTATCTGGTTTCTTGCCTTGTGGGCCAGCAGTAGCAGGCTCAGCGCCTCCTGCAGGCTCAAATCTACCGGTGGAAGAAAAAACTCAGGCTCTATGGTATAGCCGCCGGTCCCTGCGTCGTAGCGGTACGGCACGCCGATAGCCTGAAGCTCTTTCAAATCGCGAAAGATTGTCCGCTGGCTCGTACCGAGCATTTTCGACAAATCACCAACAGCATAGCTTTTTCCCGCCTGCAATGTTGTTAAAATCTGCATGACTCTGCTGATTCTGCTGTGTTTCATAGCTTGCTCCCTGACAATTTACTATTTGCTATTTGCTATTTATTATTGGTTTTTAATTCTTATTTTTTACAATAGTCAATAGTCAATAGCCAATAGAAAATTGAAAGTTGATAAAATTGGAAATTACAGTGCAGGTTTCGTTAGAGACTCTACACCTGCACTCGCGTAACCGCATCTGTGCCTGCGTTACCGACAGGTGCAGGCGGGTGCGAGCGAATTCCAAATATTCCACTAATAAAAGCGAAAATTTCTGACGGGCTTGACAGCAATTTCAGCGGCTGCTATAATGAATAAATAGTTAGAGTTCTGTTTTTGTGCCGGCCGAAAAATACAAATATAGGCTGACCGAAAAAAATGATTAGCCGATGGTTACCACCGGGTTGTTTGGTTTTGTGAGTTCTGCAAAATGGAAGTTGGGCGTTTATTTTTGAGCGAATCGCCTGTACAGGCGATTTCAAAGAGGAAGAAATGGTGAAAGGCATTTCTGGTTTTGTATCCCGGCTTTTGCGGGGACACGTTTACCGCTGCACAAGCAGCGGAAAGGTGATTTTGGCTATTGTTTTGTTTGTTTTTGTTTTCCTGCTCTGCGGCTGCAGGTCTTACGAGCAGCCGGGTGAGACGGCCGCCGAAGGACGCAGAAGGCATCAACGCACTCTTCGTATTAATCGACAGCAGATGACGGAAGATTTAGACGAGCTTATGCTTCTTGATAAGCCCAGTAAGCTCACCGACAAAAGGATACCCTGACAATTGACTATTGGCTGTTTACTATTTATTATTGATTTCGGATTCTCATTTTTTGCAATAGTCGATAATCAATATTCAATAGGAAATTGAGAGTGGAACTGCTCATTGATTATTTCCGCCGCGTGGCCAATAACAATGTTTGGTGGATTGTTGGCATCGAGCTGATTCTTATCGGCCTGGTGGTTTACTGGATTGTGGACTTCCTCGAGGGCACTCGCGGAGAGAGATTATTCCGCGGTGTAATACTCATTCTTGTTATCGGGGTGCTCATCTCAAATTTGCTCGTGCGTCAGTTTGATTTCGCCCGGCTTCGATACCTTTACAAGGGCTTTTTGCTCGGCGTGTTGATTATTGCCGTTGCCGCATTCCAGCCGGAGATTCGAAGAGTGCTTATACGTCTCGGCCAGCCTCGCTTCTGGTCAGGCTCGTTACAGCAGCTATCAAGAACTGTAGAAGAATTAATTGCCGCTGTAACCGGACTTTCCGCCGCTCGAATCGGGGCTATTATTGTAATAGAACAGCAGGTAGCATTGGGCGAATTCATAGAAACCGGAGTCCACATCGATGCCAGGGTAACGGCTGACCTGCTTAGGACCATTTTCTATCCCGGCACAGCCCTTCATGATATGGCCGTTATAATACGAGGCGACAGAGTGGTTGCCGCCGGTGTGCAGCTGCCTTTAGCTGAGCTTGGCAGCATTGGGGGCGTTGAGCTCGGCTCCCGACACCGTGCAGCTATAGGCATAACGGTGGGGTCGGATGCTACCTGTCTGGTGGTAAGCGAGGAAACCGGAATCATTTCACTCGCTAAAGACGGGAAAATTACACGCAATATAGACGAATCTGCGTTGAGAAAGCATCTTGCAAACGTGATTTCATGAATTGAGCTGCACCGTTTCAGAAGTCAGATGTCAGAAGTCAGAAATCAGATTTTTCTGTCTTCTGTCCTCTGTTCTGTGCAGGCAGAGGCGAGCCCCGCCTCTGCCGCAGGGGCGGGGCGAGTGAGATACGCAATATGATGTTAGGAAAAATCAAATACGGCAAGATAGCAATCGTGATATTTCTGACAGTCCTGATATGGGTCTGGGTTGACCTGGCGCTGGACGAAGAATTACCCGTCCCTAAGGCCACTATAAATGTAGCCTTCAGACCGAATCTCTGGGTCAGCTTCGATAATAAAGCATCGGCTTCGATTGACAATATTGTCCTCAAAGGCCCGGCGTCCAAGATTGCCGAAGTAAGACGAAAGCTGAATGACGGCTCGCTTGCACTTGATTTCTTTTTGGACCCTGTCCGGGAAGAAATGACTACTACCGGCCCACACCCTCTACGCGTCCTGGATTTTGTCAAGAGGAGTGATAAGATAAAAGAACTCAGCGGCCTTACGGTTGAAGCCTGCGAGCCGGAGATACTTGATGTCAGTGTTGTTGGGCTTGTTGAAAGAGCAGTAGATATTGAGTGTTTTGATGAAAGCGGAACTCCTTTGGCGGTTGCGAGCATTGAGCCGTTAAAAGTAGTTATGTTTGTGCCCGCAGATAGCAGGCTGAAAGCGCAAGTTCAGTTGACACGCAGGGAAATCGAGCAGGCAAGGCTTTCGGTCGTTGTAAAGACGCCGTATGTTGTATTGGCAGAAGGCCAGACAAGGCAAGCCCCTAAACCCGTGCAAATCAAAATGCCGCCGGAAGCGGACTTGTTAAGCGAATATACTATAAAAGAAGCCAAGCTTGGATTCATACTTAGTGCGAACCTTGTGGGCGAATACAAACCGGACGTAACCAATCACAACGATGTGGTCCGCCCTTTTACTATATTAGCTACTCTGGAAGCAAAACTGGCTTATGAGAGCCAGCCGTTCCAGATGACCCTTTATATTCTTGATGATGATGCGAAAAAGGGGCCGGATGAGGAGCAACGGAGAAAGGTGGTTTACGATTTCCCTGAAGAATTCGTTCGCATAGATGAGATTAGGCTAAAAAATCCACAGCAGCCGGCAGAAGCGAAATTTAAGCTGATGCGTCTAACTTCTGTCCCGGCTCCGCCGGAAATGGTGGATTGAAAAAGGCTGTCAGGGCTTCGATTGTCATCCACAGCGCTAATGCAAAAATCCCACTGCCGATTATCACAAGAAGCCGGTCGGCCTTTTTGATGAAACCCATTTCGTTTTTAACCATAGTCCAGCTTGCAATTTTTGGTGTAAAGTATTTTGGAAATACAAACCCCGTTAGAAATTCCACAGGAGAAACAATATGCTTCAAAAAGTGAAGATTTCTAACGGGGCAAAAGTCATTTGCTAAGCGCGATGAGCTTTTTAACTGTTTTGTAGGCTTCGACAATCAAAACGAGAGCCAGCAATAATAATACTGCCGCTATAATGCCGACTGCAGAAAACCGATATTGTAGCAGCAGGAGCACCAGCGCCCAGATAGTTACTATATTCATAAAGAAAGCCGGGCCAAGGATGAATCCTATTTTTCTGCCGGTTTTTTTCAACCACACCGCGATCACTAACGCCACCAGGCCGGCCAGAAGTTGATTGCAGGTGCCGAAAACCGGCCAGATTGCCCTCCACGCTGGGATTGGATTGCCTTGGGCGTCTTTCAGATTGATTAGGACGAATATAGCCGGCAGCGTAAGTGTGGCCAGCGTGGAAATATAACGCCAATGCACACCTTTAAGGTTGAAAAACTCCTCAAAAATGTATCGCCCCAATCTTGTAGCAGTGTCTAAAGTCGTAAGGATAAAAGCTGACAGTGTTAATAGCCCGAATGAAAAGCCCAGCTTTTCTTGTATTCCGAGAACGGACAGAAAATTTGCAATCCCCGTGCCGTAGATTACCAGCGGCGCTTTCGTGGTAAGCTGGTCATCTTTTGGCAGCATAATCACAGTAGCCAGGGCAATCACTGCGACGATTCCTTCGAGCAGCATCCCCCCGTAGGCGATGGCTTTTGCGTCGCTCTCTTTGTTAAGCTGTTTCGACGAGGTCCCCGAGGCTACAATCGAATGAAAGCCTGAGCACGCCCCACAGGCGACGGTAATAAATAAGATGGGAAATAACGTGCCTGTTTGCGGTACACTCCAGACGGTAACAGCCGGATATTGGATGGTAAATCCCCCTATTATTATGCCCACAAAGCCGGTTATAACCGAGGCGTACAGAAGATAAGAGGAAAGATAATCTCGCGGTTGTAAGAGTATCCAGACGGGTGTGGTCGAGGCAAGAAAGCAGTAGAAAAGCAGGAAGAGGGCCCAAGTTTTTTTAGGCTCTCCAGCAATGATCTCGGGAATCAGATTCGCAGATATCGGTATTTTTTGGCCGACCCAGACCGCTAAAAAAACTAACGGCACAAATACCAATGATGCCCACAACAGAGGGATTTTCATCTTGTTAATAGCCAGCCCAAAGACAACGGCCATAGCGATATATATAAGCGACGAAGTAGCTACGCCGCCGTCGTCAATGAATGTCTCAGCGGTCAAGTCGGCAAAAACTGTCAGGACATAAACCAGGGTCAACCAGATAAAGGCCAGCAGCAGCTTGAAAGCCAAAGTGGACATATATTGTCTGGCAATCTCCGCAATAGACCGGGCATTGTGTCGGATGGAAGCGACCAATGCGGAAAAGTCTATCACAGCCCCGATGAAAATCGCGCCCAGGACAATCCACAGCACAACAGGAAGCCACCCGAAAGCTAACGCCGCAATAATAGGCCCGACTATGGGAGCAGCCCCGGCTATAGAAGAAAAATGGTGCCCCAGCAAGACCACCTTGTGTGCCGGAACACGGTCAATGCCATCATAATCAGTATGGCTGGGAGTCGGACGATTATCATCCAGCTCATAACGTTTGGCCAGGAATCGGCCATAGATAGCATACGCCAACGAAAACGCAACGACAGCAATTATAAGAATCGCCACCAAAATATATCACTCCCGAATATTTTTGGAATTTTGTCTCAATCCTATTAACATTCGAAATCAACGCAACCTGCGCCGGCTTTCAACACTCTTCTGGGTTCTGTGCGGTCGGGCCAGCAGTTTTATCGGCACTTCGTCTATCGGCAGCATAGCCCGCAGCCGGTTTGTGATAAATCTGCGATAGTTTTCTTCAAATAGTTTGGGCCTGTTTACGAACATAAGTATTGTAATCGGATTGACAGCAATTTGAGTAACATAATAAATCTTTGGCCGGTCTTTTTTTCCGCCTTTAGCCGCGCCGATTTTTTCTTGTTTTAAAATTTCAAACGCCTTGTTTAATTTGGCGGTCGGTATCCACATTGTAGTTTGCTTGAAGATTTCCGCCGTCAAATCCAGAACGCTCTGGACGTTCTTTGCTTCGGTTGCCGTGGTAAAGGCTATCGGTGCATATTTTAAGCCCGGCAGCAGTTTCGTTAAATACTTCCGGTAGTCATCGGTCGCAGCAAAATCTTTGGCCAGGTCCCATTTGTTGATGACTATTATGCAGCTTTTGTGTTCTTCGGCGATGAATTTTGCTAATTTCTTATCGACCTGCGAAACCTGCACGGTAGCATCAATCATAAGCAGCACAACGTCGGCACGCCGAATCGACCTTGTCGCGCGAACGTAGCTGTAAAAACTAATGCTGTCGGACATCCTGCTTTTCTTTCTTATCCCTGCCGTGTCGATGACGATAATGGTCTTGCCGTCTTTTTCGAACCGCACGTCCACAGCGTCTCTGGTAGTGCCCGGCGTCTCACTGACGATTACCCGCTCGGAGCCGGCCATAGCGTTTACAAGAGTGCTCTTGCCGGTGTTTCGCCTGCCGACGATAGCTATCTTCATAACCGGCTCTGTCGGCCTGCCCGGCTCCAAAGCCGCAAGTTTATCAAAGATTCTATCGAGCAGAACCATTTTATTGAGATTGTTCTTTGCTGAGATGCACAGAAATTCGCCGAAACCCAATTTGAAAAATTCGCCGGCGGCGGGGAACATCTTAGCCGTGTCGGCCTTGTTGGCAACGCCGATGACGTCGAGATTGTTTTTGCGCAGAAGCCGGGCGAGTTTTTCATCTAACGGCACAAGGCCGTCGCGAATATCGACCATAAACAGGACGAGATGGGCCGATTCTATCGCCCGGAGGATTTGCTGCTCGATATGCTCGCTTAGCCGGTCGCTATCGACTATTCCGTATCCGCCGGTATCGACAAGCTCGAAGTAGCCCTCCTCCCGGCCCGCCCTTGGCGGGATGAAGGTGCTGATGCGGTCTCTTGTAACGCCTGCTGTCGGCTCGACGATACTTATCATCCGTCCTGCTAATGCATTTAGCAGACTGCTTTTGCCGACATTCGGCCGACCAATTATTGCAACTACCGGCAACGCCATAAGTTATCTTTTCAATTTATGACAATCGGAGATTTCTTGTGCTCTTATGCTCTTTCAATAAATGGATTGTACCAGAATCCTCAAATAATTTGAAGTGCCGAAACTACCCGGTGTATGCCCAAGAAGAATTTACGTAATACGAACAACAGAAAGCTAAAAAATAGTTAGCCCTCAGCAAAACTGAGGGCTAACTAAGCATCTTATTACGATTAGTGAAACTTAATGACCAATGATTATTAGACTTTTTTCTTTAATGATAAATAAAGATTCTATCCAAAGATGTATATGTTATCTCCTGGTCCACTCGAGTAAGTTACATTTTCAAAAACACCCCTCCAACTATACTTCTTATCTATAAACGTGCGCTTATTCTTCGTGTGTGTTGTATTTTTAACTTTTTCTGTTCTCTCTTTCTTTTTCACTTCATCTTTATTTGTCATGTTCCACCTCTATCGTATTTTGGTTTTAAAATTGACTATTTCTCTTGACAAGAATAATTAGTTCACTTTTTTGAAAACCCTGAAAAAAGCTCTTGCTGTAAACCCATTAAACGGGGTGACTTTGACTTCGTTTTTTTCCAAAAACTCAGTAGTTTCTTTCATTGGATACGCTTCAACATATACAACTTTTTTAATTCCAGCATCCAATATTAACCTCGCACATTGAAAGCAAGGGAAAGTGGTAGCATAGAGTCTGCCACCATCACCTGAGCGTCCGCCCAAGCTTAAGATAGCTCTTTCTTCAGCATGTATTGCGGTACATAGCTCCATATTTCGATTTGGGTACAAGAATTCTTTGAGGTTTTCTCCACATTCACAAAGCCAAGGCTCACTCAGGTCTTTGTGATATTTTCCACACGAAGGACAATAAATACTCCTTCCCCTTGCCTTTAATTTTGCCGCCATATCCTCGTCTTTGCAACATACCTTCAAATCATAACATGTGGGGACACGAGGTGGATTGTCATTAAATCCCATTGATATAGGAAATTCTTTTCCATTTCGTTTGATTGTAATCACCGCTCCAACATGGCGTTTGCTGCAAGTCGAGGAATTCGATTGAGCGTATGCGGCTGCCATTTGCACTTCCTCAGGATTAGGCCCTCGGCAGCCATTTATTCCTTGCATCAATGATACAAATTCTTCAGCCTGTTTCTGCAGCGTTCGCTCAATCTTATCTGAATTCGGTTCTTCTTTTCCTTGTGGGTAGACAAAGAAACTTTCATTATTATAGTACACATAATCAGCGTCATCCACACATTTTTGAACGCCTTGACCCCAATCAAAATCTTCACTTCTATCGCGTCGGTCATCTCTTTCAAATTCGTTGTATCTACCCTTGTAATCGTTTTTTACACGCTGCCATCTCTCATTCTTCTCGGCGCAGATAGCAACAAGAAAAAATTCAGGGTAAATCTTTCGAATTTCTTGTACTTCTTGAAAGTTCCTGAACCCGTCAATTACGACCTTGTCGTCTCCGATGCCTACTGCACTGATCCTATTCCCTACTTTTTTAATCCAGTAACATAAGTCCTTTTTTCGCTGCTTGTTACCGTGATCCTGAAGGACTTTCCGCCAATTCGGCTTTCCTTTTGCAATAAGTTCATTTGTACCTTTAAGTTCTTCGCGAATATCATCAGAAATCTTAAAGGAGTGGAACTTGAGACCTTCGAGAACCTTTCTCATCTCACCACAACCACTTCCAAAAGGTCCTGTCAGACCAATAACGAGGCTGGGACGGGCAAGGCTAACTTCTTCATTTCGCTTCTGGTTCTTTCTTGGTTTCTTTTGGGTTGTTTTCATTTCTTGTGGTGCGTGCTGCATTTTTATTTTTCGGTTTTTTCCTAACGCTTTTCTTTTCTATGTTGTCTATGAAATTTTACTTTCACTTTATTATTACTACCGCTAATGAATTGAATTAACAAACAACTTATCGTAACCATCACGCTGCGAGGAGGCCATAAGTTCTCAACTCCTCTAATGCCTCCTTGATGTCATCCTCGCTGAAATCTTTGTTGAATCGCGCCAAAGTTGCGGTGATCCGGCTGGTATCGACTTTGGAAACCTGCTTGCGGTCAATCAGGAAATGAACTGACGCCAATAGCTCCAGCTTTTTCGCAAGCTTATCCCGGTCAGGCTCCGCGAAGATGCCTTGTATTTTTTCCAGTCGTTGTGAAGATTTGTCGTCCAACTTCCACTCTTTGGATTCGTCCATATCAGCAGAAATGTCCATGGCGATAGAATATTCATCGCGAGTCAGGGATGGGCTATAAGGGCCATAAAGGTACCAGTGATAGTAGTAGCCCGGGTTGACACCGGCGGCCTGCGCCAGATAAACCGATTTTTGCATTATCAAACGGTCTTGAAAGAAGTCTATTTTGAATTCCAGTCCCAAACCGTCAATGGTAAGCTTTACGCCTATCTGTTGCCTATCCATAGTATTTCTCCTTGATTAAGAATTAAGAAAGATTCGCCACTTATTAGATAATACCTATTTTTTATCGACCAATCAATCCTATATATATTATTTTTTCCAGGCCTGCCAGAAAATAGTGGGTATAGCTAAACGCCACATTCGATTATTGACTATCTTCCATTTATTATTTACTATTTTCAGTATCTGATAGTCAACGTTCAAATTTTAAGATGTGAGGAGTTTTTTCAGGTGAGGTAATTCTTATGAACAATAGCCGACAGAAGTTTCCCGAAAGAAGCGGGGAGGGACCCCGCTTCGCGGGAACCCAAACAGACATCCGGCTAAATCGCCGGAATTTGCTTAAAATGGTGGCTGCCGGAACTGCGGCAGCGGCGCTGCCGGTGTATGCACGACAGCCCAAGGAGAAAAGAGACAACAAGTCAGTTGCGCAAACTGTTCTGCCACGCTGGCGAGGTTTCAATCTGCTGGATATGTTCACAATGCAAAGCAAAGGCGATTTCCAGGAAGATGATTTCCGCTGGATGCGCGACTGGGGCTTTGACTTCGTTCGCTTACCGATGTGCTATCGGCTGTGGATAGAAGATGGGGACGACTATAAAATCCACGAGCCAATGTTAGAGAAGCTCGACCGGGCCGTGGATATTGCCGGTAAATACGGTATCCACGTCAGTTTGAATTTTCACCGCGGGCCGGGATATTCGGTGAACAGAGAATTCACCGAGCCGTTCAACCTCTGGAAGGATAAAGAGCCGCTCGATGCATTCTGCTTCCACTGGCAGATGCTTGCCAAGCGCTATCGTGGTATCTCGCGAGATAAGCTCAGCTTCGATTTAATTAATGAGCCTCCTTCCATTGGCCAGAGTATGAGCCGTGCCGACCATGAGCGGGTAGTCCGGACGGCGGTGGCAGCCATACGTGAAATCAATCCCAACCGCATCGTCATAGCCGATGGTATAAGCTGGGGCAATGAACCTGCGCCGGAATTGGCCGACCTCGGAATCGCCCAGAGTACCCGTGCATATCAGCCTATGTTCGTCAGCCACTATATGGCCTCGTGGGTTCGCGGCGAGAATTTCCCTATGCCGGCCTGGCCCGGGCACGACTGGGACCGTAACCGTCTGGAACAGCACTATCAGAAATGGGCCGACCTTGCTAAAAAAGGCGTCGGCGTGCACTGCGGTGAAGGCGGCGCCTATAACAAGACGCCACATAAGGTGGTTTTGGTCTGGCTAAAGGATGTCCTGGAGATTCTTACCGACCACGGCATCGGCTTGGCCCTCTGGAATTTACGAGGTTCATTCGGCATTCTCGATTCAGGCCGAAAAGACGTCGAGTATGAAGAATTCCACGGCCATAAACTCGACCGTAAGCTGCTGGAACTGCTGCAGGAGTTCGAATAGCATCAGGCAAAATGACACGGTTGTCACTCTGAGCGAAGCGAAGGGTCTCGTATGTAGCATGACAAGATTGTGTTGATTGTCTAAAAATTTTTTGGCAGTAGCTTAAGAACTAAGAATCCTCGTTCTCATATCGAAAAACAGTTTCAATCGGCACCCCAAAAGTCTGAGCTATCCGAAAGGCCAGGGGCAGCGAAGGTGCGTACTTGCCGGCTTCGATGGCAATAATAGTCTGGCGGGTTACGCCTGCACGGTCAGCTAACTGCTGCTGGGTCATCTGGTCATTCTCAAAACGCAGACGACGAATGTTGTTTTTGATGGTTCGACTTTGCTCACCGGAATTTTCACTTTTCGCCATCTTTGTCCCTCCAGCCGTATTGAACCAGAACCGCAACATTATAAATAAGCATCGCGGCAATAAATACTCCCAGATAAATAAATGGTAATATAGGCAAAGGAATTGAACCGTCTAATCCGATGAAGCGCCAAAGAACTGCGTAGCTGGCGATTAACAAAAACCAGACTGAAATAAAGCAAATTAGCACTGCTCTTTTTTTTATAAGGTCGTCACGTTCATCAGATTCCACCTCGGCGGAGCTTTGTTTTTTTCTGTAGAGCAAAAAGAAAGTGAGCCCCATAAAGCCAAAAATGAGAAATGTCCAGAATAACATGATTCCTAGTGGGTTGGGATGAGCTTCAGAAGAGAGTATATTACGTATTATCTTGATGCTGTGAACACTAAAAATGATAAGTAAGAGAAAGTTAATGAGAGAAAATAACGCGCCTTTCTGTGTTTTATTCATTGTTCTTGTCCCTCCAGCCGTACTGAGCCAGAATTGCTACAGATTGCACGAGCTGAACAATAATGAATCCCGCAGCAAGCATCGCCGGCAGTACAGCAACCGGGATTGAGTCTCCTGTCTTAAGAATCCACCAGGGGATCATACAGGCAGCAGTGAAAAAGATCCAAAACACAGAGTACGCAACAAGAGTAGCTCTTTTGTGAATCAAAAGGTCACGTTCATCGAAGCTTACATTGCCTCCTTCTTTCTTGAATAAAAATGGTGTCAGACCTATCAGGCCGCAGATACCTATAAAGCAAAGTCCACTAAGCGCACCTCCTATTGGCAATCCAACAAAAAAATAAAGTACGCCGACCGTTATTGCACTTAGAGTTAAAGCTATCGTTATCACGATCAATTTGAACCGCGCTATTTTCTGTGCTTTACTCATTATTTTTCTCCTTTATCCCCCGGCCATATTGAAGCAGAACCGCCACAGAGTAAACCAGCATAACAATAAGGAATACGCCGAAATTGATGATTGGCAGCAGGCAAACCGGAATTGAGCCTCCATCTCCGGCAACGAACCCTGGAATTATGCTGGCAGCGAACAATAAGACCCAGAGCGAAACAAATGATACCAGCACAGCGTTTTTCTTGATGGAATTGTCTCGCTCATCGAAATCCACTTCGGCCCGGCTTTGTTTGATGCGGAGCAATACTGCCGAGACGACCATAAAAAACAAAATTACTAACGACCAAATCCTGACTAACCTTATTAACTTTGCTGATATTGCCCCGGCCGCAAACATCTGCGTGAATATGATGAGGCCGAAAGCAAGAAGCAGAATCGCGATGCCCAAAGTAAACCATGCTCCTTTTTGTGTTTTATTCATGACATTTCCTTTTTTAAATTCACTTCTTATAAATACTATCCATTTGATTGCGAATTTCTCCAACAGATTTAATAAAACCTTTAGGATTAACAACTGGGCCTACATCTGTATGTACAGCAGTCCGGAGCCACAGCTCGACAATTGTTTTTGGTTCAATTTTAGGGTCAATCTGGTAAGCCAAAGCGGCGAGACCCGCCAAGTAAGGTGCACCCCAGCTCATTCCACCTTCTCGCTCGTAGGTATAGAGGTCTGCCCCCCTCCAACAAGCAGTTGTTCGATTTCCTGCTGGTACCCAAAGAGCAGTTCCAGCATCACCAAACATTCCGCGCCGGTAACTATGTGGAGCATCAGGATTTTTATCCAAAACACGGGTAAGAGTGCCATAGTTGAGAACAGATCTATCACAAGTTACAATCAGAATTCCGTGTTGTTCGGCTTTTTTCAAGGCCTCTTTCCAACAAGAGAAGTTTAGTTGTTCAGAAAACCTGCCATACGAAATACTTACCACTCGAATTTTCTTTGAGGTTTCTGTGTTCTCGTTTAGTTGGATAATTTTATTAATCACCTTATACCATTGTTCAAATCCAGGAGAGGTGGCAAAGTAGTAGAGTACAGATTTCGGTGCTACACCACATGTCTTTCCGAGGGCAATGCTTGCCACGGCTGACCCGTGCATCTGTGGTGAGGCAAAACGTGCCGGCAAATCCATAGCTTTGTACATCACCAATTGTTCAGAATATTCCTGATGATTTTTCAGCAAAGGCTGGTCAATGATGGCGATGCCCACACCTCGTCCATCAATTCCCTGTTCATGCAGACTGCGAATGCCCAACCCTGGATTTTTCCCTTCTTCGAGCAAGCGAGCAGGGTCAAAACCTTCAGGCATTTTGTTTGGTTCAGGCCATTCGGTTCGATTGTCAAAACGCATCTTGTCAAGCAATTTCGCATGGTCTTTCAAATCGAGGTTGGCCAGCGACACATTTTTTATGGAGCCCACAAGGCCTTCGAAGGGGTTCGTCCTTGCAAGGTCATTCTCACTTCTTAGGACAAGAGGACGATTTATTCCAATATCGGCTCTTCCGCCACCAAGGGGGATGCGGAACATACCAATGCTAATGCTTTTGTCGCTCAACGTTACTTCGCGCAGGGTCAATGGAATGGATTTTTCTGTCATCTGAAGAACAGACCCCTGAGAGACGGCATAAAACCCACGATAATCGAGAAAAATTTTATGTATCCCGGCATTATGGTTCACTGTGGTTTCCATTACAGGAGTCCCAAACAGAGCCTTAAATTCTTCCGGCGTGGTTAATTTGTAAGCGATTTTGCCCTTGTCTGCAGCAGAGCGAACAAGCGCTGCCGTTGCTGGTTCTGCATCGAAGGAAATAACGCGATGTCCCATTATTACGCAGATGGAGAATGTAAGAATCCCGAATATTGCTGCAAAAACAAAAGCTATTTTCACCAGTATTTTTGCTATCTTATAGGGGAACCGTATGAATCGATTTACAGAAAGCTTACGCATTGAGAATGTCTCCTTTCAAACGAGTCTGGTTAATTTCCTTGTTTTCATAGTTGGATGCTTCATCTCTGACTTTTCTTACTTTCCCGCATTCTTACTTTACGCTTTGCATCTATTGTTCTGTCAAGGCTCAAATGATGGTTTGTCATTCCCGCGAAACCTGTCCTGAGCAAGGCCGAAGGAGCGGGAATCCAGACTTATTGATGGTACTGGATTCCGCATCAAAGCCCGCCCTGAGCGAAGCCGAATGGGTGCGGAATGACGACCCTCAAAGCACGCTTGGCAAAGCACTAACTTAATACTTCGCGGTTAATTTGCAGAGAATCTCAGCTTTGCACCTCTTACGTTTTGACTTCTCTATCTTTGCTTAATGCTTTGCAGCCACTTTGCAGCATAGCTTAAGCTTTGCACCTCTTACGTTTTGACTTCCCTATCCTTGCTTAATGCGTTGCAGCCATTTTTTTGTAGCACAACTTAAGCTTCCGCCTCTTACATTTTGGCTTTTCTTTGTTTGAAAATGTATAGTATTCTTTACATTTTGTCAAGTATATTTTACATTTTTTGGCAGGTTTTTTCCTGATGCGCACGTGTTTAGCCTGAAAGCATAGGTTTTTAGCCGAAAAACGGCAGTCATTACCAAACTCAGGTGTTTTTTAGGCTCTTTGGAATCCCAAAAACCTCGATAGATGGCTAAAATCGCCGTTTTTACTGGCTAAACACATACCCTGATGCTGACCGGCAAAAACCGGGGTTTCTTCGTAAATACCTCGCAAATAAGAAGTTAGACTAAATTGGTCAGATGTTAAACTAATTTGGGAATAACAATTTTTTGTGGAAAGTCTGGTAAAAACGATTTTTTTGTCTTTTTTCATAAACAATTAAGAAATCGGTTTATTCGAGATTGCTTGGCCTTCAACTTCCCCGTCAGCTTCGCTCAGAGCTACGGCTAATTCAGGGGTAAAAATTCTTTCCGGGGTCAATGATGAATCTTGTTTGATGCTTTCAAAAGAGTGCAACGGAGGATGGAAAAATCTCCTTCTCTAATTCCCGCTGTATTTCCGATATATAGTTAATGGCGCTTACTAATTTCAAGACAAAGCAATGTCCATTTTGTGCTGAGACCATACAGGACCGCGCAATCAAATGCCGATTCTGCGGGGAATTTCTTAACAGCGACAAAGCCAGGGCCCTGGGAGCGAATACGGATTCAGATTCGCAGTTGTACGAGGACGAAGAGACAAACGATAACGTCCTGTTTGCAGCCAGGCCTTCGCTGTGGGGGATGGCACCGGCGATGGTCAAGGGTTTGTTCTTTATTGCGCTGGCGGGACTTTTGGTAAGACTGCCTTTGGAGAATCTGATTAATGACCTGTTAGATTTGGAGCTTACTGAAAGCCAGAGCTTGACGGTTGGCGGGTACAGAGTTATCGCCGGCTTTGGGCTCGGCTTAATTGTTGTGCTTATTCTTTTGATAAAAGTGGTCAGACTCAAAATGACCTGCTATGAAATTTCGCCGGACAGGATCGAATGGAGCAGAGGAATCCTCGACAGACAGGTTGATAATATAGACATGTTCAGGGTGATTGACCTGAAGATGCGAAGGACGGTGCTCGACTGCATTTTCGGAATCGGTACTGTGGGGCTGGTAACGACCGACAAGACGGAACCAAAGTTTGAGTTTGAAAAGGTGCACAGGCCCCGTGAGCTCTACGATATTATCAAGAAGGCCAGCCTTGAGGCGGACAGACGAACCGGCGTCGTACATCTGGAATAAATTTAAGAATTCTTATCCTCATCCGGGATATGCTCAATCAAATCACCCGGCGTGCAGTTCAACGCTTTGCATAAGCTGTTCAAAGTGGAAAAGCGAATTGCACGTGCCTTGTTGGTTTTGAGAATGGAAAGATTGTTTATCGCAATTCCGGTTGCCTCAGCGAGGTCTTTTAATTTCATCCGCTTGTCTATAAGAACGTAATCCAACCGAATGTTTATCATTTCTCATTTCCTCATTAGACAAGCGATTTGTATTCTTCAATGATAGGCAGGATTAGTTTTAATATCTGGGCAATACACACAAGAACCAGGACTTTGCCGACAGTGGGCAGTATTAAAGGCTGGGCAAGTAAAATTCGCCAGTTCGAATCTTCGATAGTCTTTAGATAATAGAACCACCTGAAAATCGCCCAAGCAACCGTAAATATCGCAAACAGATACAAGATTTTGTCACCGGAACGAAGCAAAACGCCTCGATGTAAATCTTTATCGAAGACATATCTGGCCAAATGTGCCAGAATCACCGCCATCAGACCTATGAAGGCAAAATCAAAGTTGAACCATGATATCACGGTTAGTATTTTGGGGATTTCGTTAATATTTTCTGAAGCCCGTTTTCCACCCCCTGACATGCTATATATAAACCACATTATCCCGCCAAAGACCAGTAACCAGCCAACCAGTTCCAAAGTTATGCAGAAAAACCGCGGACATAGATACCTCTTTTTCCCGAACTCTTTTTCATTGGCTATTATTTTATCTTTTTCTTCTGACATAACTTTTCTCCTAGTAATTTACGTGTAATTATTAACGATTATCGTTGAAATGTCAATGAAAAAAATAATTTATGCAAAAAAATTTTCTTTGCTTGCCGAGCTGTGAGGGGAACAAATGGATAAATAGCAGGTTTAGCTCCTGAGGTCTTTGAACTCAAGCTCCAGCATCTTCTTTTTAAGCGTTATTCCACCGGGGGCACTAAAGCCGCCGAGTCTGCCGTCGCTGCGGATTACGCGGTGGCAGGGGATAATCAATGGTAGTGGATTTTTGGCAAGGGTGCTGCCGGCTGCCCGGCTTGCGTTGGGTCGGCCTGATTTTTCCGCTAATCGGCCATAAGTTATTGTTTGGCCGAATTCGATATCCCTGCAGGCGGTTAAAACCGAGACGCCGAACGTACTAAATCCGTCGAGAGCCAGAGGGATATCCCGATTAAAATTAACGCAGGCACCCTCAAAATAGGCGGATATTTGTTCCTGAAGTGTTCTGAAAAAGGTTTTGTCGAACTGTGGTTGGTGGAAATTTCTTAAAAGCAGTGATTCGATTTTTTCGGGTTTCAGCCCGGGCAATTGGGTTCGGCAAAGGCCATATTCGGTGCCGGCAAGGCCGAAATGTCCCCATCTGGTCTTAAAAATCACATATTTTATTACTTTTTGCATTTTTGCCTACAATTGTGCGCCCAAATATTATCTAATGAGCCAAATTCATTGACGCAAGAATAAAATTCTGTTAAATATATCGGTTTTTACGAAAATAGCGGGCGGCAGCCGAGATTTGCTTGCAGATTTATTTTTGATTTTTGCTTTTAATTTATGTCTCTCGAAGAGCTGAGAAAGAAAATAGACGAGCTTGACCATCAGCTTGTCAAGCTGCTCAATGAGCGTGCGCGCGTCGTGGTGGAGATAGGAAAGCTAAAGACCATGACCGACAAGCCGGTTTATTCGCCGGACCGTGAAAAAGAGGTATTTGCCCGGATAGCCCAGGCCAATGAGGGTCCGCTGCCGGATAAGTGCTTAGTGGCTATTTGGCGCGAGCTGATGAGCGGGTCTTTTGTTTTGGAAAGACCGTTGCGAATCGGCTATCTTGGTCCCGGCGGCAGCTTCAGTCATACTGCAGCGATGCTCAAATTCGGCCAGAGTGTCGAATACGAGCCGTTGGCGGATATCACGAGTATCTTTGATGAAGTCAGCAAGGGTCATTGCGACCTGGGCATTGCGCCTGTAGAGAATACTATGGGCGGCGGCGTAATAGAGACGCTTGATGCCCTGATAGATTCGGATGTGAAGGTCTGCGCTGAGGTTCTGATGGCAATCCATCATAGTCTTTTGGGCAATTGTTCTTTGGAAGAAATCGAGAAGATTTACTCCAAGCCCGAAGTTTTCGCTCAGTGCCGAAAATGGCTCAGTGCATCCTTTAAGGATGCACAAACTGTTCCTGTAGCTTCCACCGCCCGGGCGGCGCAAATTGCAGCCGATGAGCCGAGGGCCGCTGCGATTGGCTCCAATGTGGCTGCGGAATTATATGGGCTGCGAATCATCTGCGAGAATATCGAGGATATTGCCAACAATATAACCAGATTTTTGGTAATCAGCCGAGAAGACGCAAAGCCGACCGGCGAAGATAAGACTGCTATATTGTTCAGCACCGCTCATAAGGCGGGTGCCTTAGCTGATGTGCTCGATGTTTTCAAGCGATACGGTATCAATTTGACAAATATCGAGTCCAGGCCCAGCAGGAAAAGGGAATGGGAGTACTATTTCTTTGTGGACTTTTTGGGGCACAGGATGGACAAGAATATCCAAAAGGGAATAGAAGAAGCACGGAAGCATTGTCTGCAGCTTTCGATATTGGGCAGCTTCCCGAGGGCGATGGAGCTGCTTTAATTGTGCCTGGTTACCTGTTACCCGTGACCTGGGCGACGAGTCACGGATATGGGAGAGTTTTATGAGAAAGCCGTTTGTGGCAGGTAATTGGAAAATGAACACGGACAGTTACACCAGCGTAGAGCTGGCCAGGCGTGTTGCTTCCGGGTCGCTGGAGGCAGCGAGCAAAAGCGTAACTGTGGCGGTTTGTCCGCCATTTGTTTATCTGCAGGCCGTGGCCAGGGCCCTTAGTGCATCGTGTGTCGGCGTCGGAGCCCAGGATGTTTATTATGAATCCAAGGGTGCTTTTACGGGCGAGATAAGTCCGTCAATGCTGAAGGATATCGGCTGTACGTATTGTCTCTGCGGCCATTCGGAACGCCGGCACGTAATAGGTGAGACCGATGGGCTGATAAATAAAAAAGTGACTGCTTCAATTGGAGGTGGACTTTTACCGATATTATGTGTAGGTGAGCTGCTCGCCGAGCGCGAGGCTTCGCAGACAAATGAGGTGGTAGTTCGGCAGTTAGAGAACGGGCTGGCCGGCTTGAGTGTCGCAAAGGTCTCGGCGGTAACCATAGCTTATGAGCCGGTCTGGGCTATCGGAACAGGCCTTACAGCGACGCCGCAGCAGGCCCAGGAAGTGCACGATTTTATACGAAAGCTGTTAGGCCAAATGTATGATGACCAATTGGCTGAGGGGATTCGTATCCTCTATGGCGGCTCAGTAAGGCCCGACAACGCAGCAGAGCTGATGGGCCAGCCTGATATCGACGGCCTGCTGGTCGGCGGGGCAAGCTTGAAGGCGGATGAATTTCTCGAAATAATTCAGGCGGCAATATAATTGAAAGGTAACGAATATGACTGTTTTCCCATTGTTGGCGGCAAGTTTCATTATGACGGTAGTCGCATACTTGTTCATTATTTGCTGCATGGCGCTGATTTTAATCATTTTGATTCAGAAGGGCAGAGGTGGTGGTTTAAGTGCAGCGTTCGGCGGCGGCGTGGCCAGCGGGATTTTGGGTTCCAAAACCGGCGACTTCCTGACCTGGGTAACAATAGTGTTGGTGGGTGTGTTTCTGACCCTTGCGGTGGTGATGGCCAGGTTCTACAAACCCAGCGACAGTGGTTATGGAGCGGGCCAGCCGGTTCGGCAGGGGCCGCTGGCAAGCCCAGAGCAGCAATCCCCGTTCGTCGGCGTCGAGGATACGACCGGTGATGTTAATAGGGGTGCTGAAGTGAATTCGCCCGGTGGTTAATGAGGAGATTGTTTCAAGGTGCACGTATAATAGTTGTGTGCACGGCAGAATTCGGCTTGAAAGCGTAACGTTATGATAAATAGTATGACCGGCTACGGCGAGGCGCAGGGTGAGGTTAACGGTGTAAGTTACGTCATTGAAATCAGGACACTTAACAATCGCTACTTCAAGACGATTATAAGGTTGCCGGAATTAGTGGCGTTTCTGGAAGAAGATATTGAAAAGCTTCTGCGAAAGAATTTGTCGCGCGGGACGATAAACTATGTGCTTCGGCTCAAGAATACCTCGGCCAATGCGCTCTTTGATATAGACGAGTCAGCCTTGCGGGCTGTTGTGGAAAAATTGAGCCGGGCCGCATCGTCGGCTGATGTCAGGGGGACTATTGATGTTGGTAATCTGTTGAGCCTGCCCGGAATCGTTCAGCCGGCATCGCCTGATAAAGAACGGGCCGGGAAAATCAAAAAGCTGGTTTGCCAAATAAGTCAGCAGGCCATAGATAAGGTTGGAGAGATGAGAGCCGTCGAAGGAAAGGTCCTCTATGATGATTTGAAAAAACAATGCCTGGCCATACAAAAAAACCTTCAGAAAATACAGGCTCGGTGCGATGTAGTTCTCAAACAGTACGCAAAAAAGCTAAAGCAAAGAGTCGATGAGCTGCTTGCACAGGCAAGACTGACGTTGGATGAAGAAACCCTTGCCAGAGAAGTTGCGGTTTTTGCAGAAAGGTCGGATATATCCGAGGAGATTGCCCGGCTGGACTCACATCTGCAGCAATTTGTTCAATGCAGTCAGGCTAACGACCAGGCGGGACGCAGGTTGGACTTCATCAGCCAGGAGATGCTCAGAGAAGCCAACACTATTGGCAGCAAGGCCTCCGATACAGCGATTATCCTCTGTGTGGTCGATATAAAATGCCGAATAGACCGGATTAAGGAACAGGTTCAGAATGTAGAGTAGAAAGGATGCAGAACGTAAAGAGCATCGCAAGTTTGTGCTGGAGCTGGAATGAACGACTTTGAGAGCAGAAAAGGCAGAGTGGTGATAGTGAGCGGCCCGTCCGGTGTGGGCAAGAGCACTATCTGCGAAGAGGTGGTTAAGCGGCTGGATAATATCTATCTTAGCATCTCGGTTACTACCCGGCCGAGGAGCGAAGCTGAAGTTGACGGTCGGGATTATTGGTTTATATCGGAACAGGAGTTTCAGGAGCGAATCAATAAGGGCCTGCTGCTGGAGCATGCTGAGGTGTTCGGTCATTTATATGGGACGCCGAAAGGCAAAGTTGAAGAAGCTCTGCGGGACGGCAAAACCGTTATTCTTGAAATCGATGTTCAAGGAGCCAAACAAGCCAAGGCAATTTTCCCGGATGCGGTGATGATTTTTATTTTACCGCCTACCGAAAGAGACCTTGTAGAACGTATGGACCATAGGGGCAGAGATGCCGCTGATGCCGCTGAAGAAAGACTGAGCGGGGCGAGCAGTGAAATCGCTGCGGCCTGGCAGTATTATAAACGTATGGTTATAAATGAGGATTTGCAGCAGGCAGTGGACGAATGTGTGCAAATAATCGAGGATTCGAGCAGTGGCTCGTAACCCGCCGGCGGTGGTACGGGCGATAAACCACGAGCCGTAAGGCAGAAGGCTAATCACAAACGCAGCGAAGAAATTTTGGGAAGGTTCCCATTTTGCGGCATATTTCAAGATGGAGCCCGAACTCGGATATGAGGTAAAAGATGATAGATGATCTCAAGAGTGAAAAGATAGTTAACAAAGTTGGCGGCAGATTCAGATTGACGGCGCTGGTTCAAAAACGATTGGGCGAGCTTTTGCAGGGTGCCAGGCCGTTGATTGAGGATGCTGAAGGCAAAACGATGCTCGAAATTGTTGTTCAGGAGATTCTGCAGGACAAGATCGCCGTCGATGACGGATTGCCCGCAAAGACCTCAGAGAGCACAAAGAAAAATTAGGAAAAAAATCAGCTCTCCGGTACACATCGGCGGCAAAACCCCGTTAGAAATTCCAGGAGTGATAAAGATACGAAACGAAAAGGGAAAATTTCTAACAGGGTAAAACGAGATACGAGATGCTCGACAAGCTGAATATTCTATTAGGTGTCAGCGGCGGAATCGCTGCATACAAGGTGGTCGATTTGGCCGGCAAGCTGACCGCTGCCGGCGCCAGGATAAATACCGTTATGACGGAAAACGCCTGCCGGCTCGTTGACCCAAAAAGCTTCGAGGCGGTTACCTGCTCAGCCGTTTTTACGAGCCTGTGGAATATGCCCGGTGAATATAAAATCGGGCACATAGCGTTGGTTAACTGGGCTGATATTGTTGTAGTGGCGCCTGCAACGGCTAATATCATAGGTAAAATTGCTAACGGTATTTGTGATGATTTACTTAGTACGACCCTTTGTGCGGCCTTGCGGCTGATTGAATCAGAGGCAGCACTTTTGGTTCCTGCGATGAACAATAATATGTGGAACAATCCAGCCGTGCAGCGCAATGTCAAGATGGTCAAAGAGATGGGCTTTCAATTGATAGGCCCTGTTGAGGGCCGGCTCGCCTGCGGAGCTGAAGGCATCGGCAGAATGGCAGAGCCGCAGGATATTTTTGAAGCGCTCGAAAAAATCGCTTCGAAAATTAACAAACGCAAAGTTTGACTCGATGCTGGATGCTCGATGCTCGTAAAAAGAGAAATTCGAGTATCAAGTATCGAGAATCGAGTATCAAGAATCGAGATGCGAATTTTAATCACAGCAGGCGGCACCCGGGAATACATTGACCCGGTGCGCTTTATCTCCAATGCGAGCAGCGGCAGGATGGGTTACGCCCTTGCCCGCGCGGCGCTCAAAGCCGGGCATAAAGTAACACTGATAACCGCTCCAGCCGCCCAAAGACCGCCGGGCGGGGCAAAAGTAATCGAAGTTGAAACCGCCGCCCGGATGTTCGAGGCGGTTAAAAAATATTTTCACCGATGCGATTGTCTGATTATGGCTGCGGCTGTGGCCGATTACACTCCCGCCCGGCCGGCTAAAACCAAAATCAAAAAGACCGGCAAACATCTAAATATCAAATTAAAACCAACAGCCGACATTCTAAAATGGGCGGGGCAACATAAAAAACTGAGAAGACAGAAGACGGAAGGCGGAAGGCAGAGGGGGCAAATCGTTGTCGGCTTTGCTCTTGAAGACAAAGCTCTCCGAAGCCGTGCGGAAAAGAAGTTAAAAGAAAAGAACCTTGATATGATAATCGCTAACACACCGGCTGCAATCGGAGCGGGCAAAACAACGGTTCAGATAAAAATAACTGGGCGCGAATGGCTAAAACTCTCACAGGCAGGCAAAGCAACAATCGCCAAAAGAATTGTTTCTCTGGTCGGTAGTATTTAAAATCCGGTTCTCCCATTTTGGTTTGTGTAAACACTCAAATGTTATAGTATAAGGGCTATGGAAGGTGTTGAATTAGCTGCTTAAAAAAGGAGATAAGACAATGAACAAAAAGATTAAAACAATTATTCTGTTGTTGCTGTCTTCGTTAATATTTACAGTGATAGCGGCGGCTGAGCAGCCGGTTTACCCCGTCAAGGTAAGTGAGAATGGACGGTATTTTGTTGACCGGAACAATAATCCCGTTTTCTGGTTAGGCACTACTCAATGGCAAATCTTTCGGGAATATAATCTTAGTGAAGCCAGGACGATTCTTGAAAAGGTCAAAAGCCATGGTTTTATCTTTGTTCAGGCGATGCTTATGGGTGTTGGTGACGGCACTTTGCCCAATGTGTACGGGGAAAAGCCCTGGGTTAATAACGACCCCCTTACACCAAACGAGGCGTATTTCAAAAATGTGGATTCTGTTATCAGGATAGCCCGGGATAACAACCTGGTCTTTTCGGTAACCCTTTATCATCAACGGTACCGCAAGTGTATAACGTTAGAGAATGCCCGGGCGTGGGCGAGGTGGTTGGCTCAACGGTATAAGGATGTGCCAAATATTGTCTGGTCGATGACACCAGAGGCCAAACAGGAGTTTGTTCCTATTCTTCGGGAGCTGGCTGCGGGCCTTCACGAAGGAGACGGAGGTTACCATATTATTACCTTTAAACCGGATCCTGCACCATACTCATCCAGCTTCATTCACGATGAAGGCTGGCTCGACTTCAATTCAATGCAAACATGGAATGGTGTTAAGCTGATTTATCCTATGGTGACAAAGGATTATAACCTCAAGCCTGTAAAGCCCGTTTTAATGGCCGAAGGTGCATACGAAGCAGGCTCTGAATATGGATTTGATGTAACTCCCTTATGGATTCGCAGGCAGGCCTATTATTCGTACTTGGCCGGTGCTCATCACACTTATGGGCACAACGATAGCTGGCGAGTTCTGCCTACATGGAAGAAAGCCCTGGATGCGCCAGGCGCTCGTCAAATGGGCATCCTTAAGAAAATATTTCTGGCGCGAAAAGAGTGGTGGTATCTCGTCCCGGACCAATCGATTTTTGCAAGCGGCGGCCAAACCGGCTCAGATGTGCTGAACCTGGCGGCCCGTCACAAAAACGGCGAATGGATAATGGTTTATTTAGGCAGCAAAAGCTCATTCTCCATCGACATGAATAAAATTACAGCAGGAAACAAAGTGAATGCTTTTTGGATTGACCCAAAAAACGGCGATTCGGTTCCGATTGACAGTCTTCCGAATACGGGGGTGAAGTCCTTTTCGACACCCGATGAATGGGAAGATGCTATATTAATATTGGAAACATCCGGCAGTTAAATCCCCCCAACAACTGAACCGATAGCAACACCTGCATCAAGAGGCTGGTATCATATTCGTGCCGACCATAATATCGGCATAACAGTCATACCTTCAAGCGAAGATTTCCCCGCTGCCGGGGCTAAAACCATGTCGGCCTATCCGCAGCGAAGTCGAGGAATCTTGCACAAGAACATTATAATCTCCGCTCTGCCTTACCTCCTCTAATACTCAATTCCAAATACTAAACACGATATACACAATACGCAATACACTATACGAGCATCAGGCATTTATCCTTCGCAGTAGCTCTGCTGCGGAGAATGGACGAGCATACGGCAGCGAGTATTTTTCAATCAAAAACGCTGATACCTCTGCGCAAAAATCAAAATTTTCAAAAATTTTTAACCGCCTTCATAACATCGAGTTACGGGTGGCAACTGACGAGAGACGGTTATATTTTCGCTTCAAACACGCAGATAGCTCCAATTATAGAAGCTCGTCCTGAGCGCAACCGAAGGGGCAGTCGAAGGAGCCACGGAAGGCGATAAATACTAAATCCGAATATCTAAGCCCTAAACAAATTAAAATGACCAAAATTCAAAATCCCAAACTGATTGTTTTGAGCATTTGAAATTTGAATTTCGAGATTGTTTCGAATTTAGTGCTTAGAATTTAGAATTTTCCGCGATTGTTCATCACGGGATGGAGGGGATTATTAAGCTCAATTTTTCCATCACAATTCCGGATTGCCCGACAAGGCCTTTCGTTGCCCTGGCCCTTTTCTTCCGCCGTATCCGTTACGGCTACCCCTTTCGCCGGATACCGCTCACTCAGGGCAAATACGCTATCGTTGACCCGGAAGATTACGAGCGCTTGAGCAAACACAAATGGTACGTCCAGAGAACAAAACAGATGTTCTACGCACTCCGCCGAGCTAAGGGCCACGAACGTGCCAAGGGACAAGTAGTATGGATGCACCGATATATATTGCCCACACCGGAAGGTATGTGCACAGACCATATCAACAATAACGGCCTGGACAACAGAAAAACAAATCTGCGCCTCGCAACTCCGGCACAGAACGCAAGAAACAGAAGAAAGATGGCCGTCAAAACCTCTTCAAAGTACAAAGGCGTCTCTTACCACGCAGGCCAGAGAAAATGGTGCGCAGCCATTCGAGTCAACGGCCAATACAAATATTTCGGCCTTTTTCAAAACGAAATCGACGCCGCAAAAGCGTATGACCATGCCGCCAAAAAATACCATAAAGAATTTGCGGTTCTGAACTTTGAATCCTCCCGTTGAGCCTACGCAGCAGGCGGACGCCTACACGCATTTCATCAACCGCACAAACGGGTCAATTACTGCCACCTGGCCTGGCGCAGCATGTCACTCACAATCCCTACCAAACCAGCCTCCTCAAGCCCGCTTCAATCCTGCTGCAACTTCCGCTCGGACTTTCTTCTCCTCTTCGATCAGCTTGTCAGTAGGAGCGAAATCGCTAGGCTTATCGTTCAGGTAGTTCTCCTCCAAATTGATGATGCGCAGCCCTATATTCCTTATGTAGAGGATCAGCTTCTCCCTTTCCTCGCTCGTAACCTTCCCGAAGCACATCGTTATTATAGCAGACCGTGTACTTCTGAGTAGATCCAGGATTTCCTCCACGCGCCTGTTATCCGGACAAACTTCCCAAATGTTCTTGTGGACAAACCTACTATACACACACCTCTTGCTGGCCCACTTTATGCTTCGCTTTTTGGTAGGTACATCCAAGCCGACTTGTAAGCGAGAAACACCGACATCCAAATCTGCAAAAGCCGCATCGATTGCCATTACTTCACCCTCTTCCAGTACTGCAAATAAAGCAGCGCACGCACAAATCCTGCGATGGTTGATGCCGGCAACTGGGGAGCGCCGCACGCTTGCACTCGTTCAACTTTTTCCATTATACTATTATCGCCACGAAAAGTCAATATTCTTTAGAAAAAATTGTCCGGAAATAACCCGCTTATTAGTACTGAAAATTCGACATTATTTAAATAAAAAAATTCTTATAATATATTAAGCCCTGCTTATATTGAGGCCCCTCAATCTTGACACCTGCATTCTCTGTACTCCTCTGGTCTTGGTCGGCATCTCGGACCCCAGATTACATCCTGATCCTTGTCCCAATCCAACTTTACTTTGCTTTCAAGCTTTAGGATGTCCTTTACAACATTGCCCAGTCTATCGCCAATTTCTTCAATCGCCACTCCATTCTCCACGAACCTTCCCCTGATCTCATCACTGCAATCACCCGTATCCTCGGCGGGCACCTGGCTCTTCAATGATTCAAGCGTGTCCAACAGGGTGCGACAATCCGACAAAACCTCCAGAATTTCCCCGCATAATATCTTGTTCCCCCCGTCCAATTTTGCAAAAACCTCCCCAATTATTGTTCCGCCGTTCGATCCGCCCGAACATGCTCTCCTGGCAATCTTCTCAAGGTCTTGCTTTAATCCAGCTAATTCAAGCGCATATTCGTCCACTCTCTCAACACACGGTTCTGATTCACAACGTGCCAATTGCCTCCCACAGTTCCGAAACCTGTTTATCAAGATGCTGATCTTCCGAGATAGAGCTTTTGTCACCAAACCCGCAATTGCGGTCCCCGAAGCATGCGTAACTGCCCGATGGTGGCATATAGGATACTTGACTTCCGGCTTGACTGCCATCCACAACATGCAATCCGTCTCCTCCTGCGACAGATTAAGATTGTTTGGCAAACCAAAGTCTTGTTTCCCCTCGGATGTCCCACTGTGTCCCGAACCACCTCGCGTTTTTTTGCGCTGCACACCTCTGCCAGCTTTATCTTTTGACTTATCCCCAAAAAACTGCGTAATACTACCTATCTCTTTAGCTTGTACAGGACCTTCTGCCTCTCTGAAGTCACCAGCAAATATTTCCTTTGTAGCTCCTTCTTGGTGGAGCAGATTGAGCATGTTCTTGGCAGCTTCTATGATATTAATATCCCTATCTGCCCCGATCTCATCCAAGCAATCTTTGAGTGGTGCCTCCCATACTTTTGGCTTTTCCTCGATCTTACCCAGTATCAACCCACCCTCGGCTTTATTCTTGCCTTTAAATCTACCCTTAAGAAGCGACTTAAGTCCTTCATATGTATCTTTTACTACCTTGCTGCAAGTATCTTTTGCTCCAGCTGCGGCACCAGCCAACAATGCCTGAACGATTACATCGATAGGCTCCATTTCTGCCCCTTATCCCTAACCTTATACTGTTAGGTTTCTCTGAATGATGGTTCTACCTTTACTTAACCAGCGTATCATGCGCATACCTTATGCTTCTACTAAGCTCAAGAGTCATAATGGGAAAAATTTCTGCCATTTAAGGGACGCTCTTACCAGTTCACTCGATCAAAGCCTGAACCTAATTGTAGACACAAGATCGAAGCTTGCAAACTATTTTCTAAAAAATTCGGCTTTTTTCACTTTTTATCAAACTTTAATAATCTGCGCAATTTGTAAATGAATCAAGTGTCAATCTATATCGGAGCGCAATAAGCCTTTTGATATACTAAGGCGTATCTATGGATATGAATGTTGATGGAGAATCTTGAAAAAAACTGAAAAAAATGCAAAATTAACCTGTAATTGACAAAATCAGTGTAACTTGTGCCCGCGCAGCCTGTCCTCGACACCGATTGGGGAGCGGGTATCCGTGGTAAAAAATCTGTTAAACCCCCGACAAAAATCCACGAAACTTCAGATTACGCCAGCCTACTTGAATCGCAACAAAAGGTTTCCTCTCCGACGGAGGAATGTCATAACTTTTAGTGAGTTTTGCATACTGAATTCCATAAGAAGCTTCAAGTCTTCATGACAAATGGGCAAAATAAGAATGTTGTTTTTTGCAAGTGATCTAATGACAGACATGGCACCTTTGGTAAATCCGTTTCGAGAAGCAAGGACTCCTAGATGTCCACAATCACCCACACTAAGATATCCTCCCAATTGATTTACGTCTTCGTAAGATGCTTGGTATTTCATATTCTTAACTTCTATTAGGAGGCTTGTCACGTTATATTGGTCACACCACTTATTCCAGAGCGGGTATTTGTCAACAACTTCAGTACAAATTGGGAACTCAATATCGCAGAAACCTCCTTTGATGAGTACTTGCTGCCTTGCAAGAGTGATGTCAACAATCCCAGATAGAATTTTTGCGAATGAATCCATAACAAGATTTTCGTAAAGTGTACCATCACCAACTGGGCAAAGGTCTAAAAGCTTTATGAGAATATTGGGGGGTATCATTCCACATCGCAGACCTTTATTGTCGTTAGGCTGCATTTCTAGCTTAGAATATTTTGTTCTTTTACGAGCAGCAACAAGTTTCCGATAAACAACAATATACTTACTATCGTTCATCATACTGTTATTACATCGGTAATTACCGGACTTTAGTTAAATTGAATTTCGTACTTTTTACCAGATGAATCCTCTGCAAAAGGAGGACTTACGAATAATTTGCTATTTTATGCATATTTGATAAATCGTTCGAACATTACAAAAATAGTCATATTGTCGCGAAATAGCTCATAAGCTCATAATCGCCCAATTTAATACAATTCGAAAAGTGCGAAAGTTAACGTTAAGAAATGCCATAATAATTCTGCAACGTTTTATTATCTGGTGGATATGAGGTACTAACTAAAGCATCGAGTCTAAAATGCTCAAAAGTCGGAATATGGAGTCTAAAATGCGGAAAAAGGATTGATCTCCGAAAAAGTACTAGGAAGTATTGTTTCAATCGTTACAAATTTTGTCAAGAGAATTTTTAGAAATTATGGTCTAAAAGGATTTGCAATAAGATTTTAGCCGATGTATAATTGTTGATATGAACGAAAATCATACATCTTGTTCTGCAATTCAGGCTTTTGAGAGCCTTGGCCTGCTGCTATTGCGCCGTCAGGCGCAATAATACTTCCCACAACAAAAATCTATTATTACCATTCTTTTTAACCAAGGATTACACAGATTGCACGGATTGCGCGGTTAAAAAATAATTCGTAGCAATTTAACACTGCTTGCGGCATAATTAGCCGCAATCGGCATAAAATTTTGGAGAAAAAGCAAATGTCCAAGGAAAAAGTTTTTATTTTCGATACAACACTACGCGACGGCGAGCAGGCGGCCGGGACCCGATTGGGAGCGAGAGAGAAGCTGGAAATCGCCCGGCAGTTAGTTCGGCTGAACGTCGATATAATAGAGGCGGGATTCCCGGCCTCCTCACCCGAAGATTTCGAGGCGGTGCGCTTGATATCCGAACAGATTGAAGGGCCTATTATTTGCGGCCTAACGCGGGCCATAAAGGATGATATCGAAACTTGTCAAAAGGCCCTGAAAAAAGCCAAACGCTCGCGTATCCATACGGGTATCGGCGTCTCCGAGATTCACATCGCGGGCAAATTCGCAGATGACAAATACGGCAAAACAATGGGCGAAAAGCAGGCCACTATCCTGAAGATGGCCGTCGAGGCGGTCAGGCACACCAGGCAATATACCGATGACGTCGAATTTTACGCCGAAGATTCCGGGCGGGCCGAACGGGTCTTTCTTTACGAGATTCTTGAGGCCGTTATTGATGCGGGGGCTACTGTTGTCAACATCCCCGACACCACGGGCTATTCGATGCCCGAACAGTACGGTGCTCTCATTCGGGACATTCGAGCCAACGTGCCGAACATTGCCAAGGCGACAATCAGCGTGCATTGCCACGACGATTTGGGAATGGCCGTTGCGAATTCGCTGGCGGGCGTAAAGAACGGAGCACGGCAGGCGGAAGGGACTATCAACGGCGTAGGTGAGCGGGCCGGCAACGCCGCCATCGAAGAGATAGTCATGGCAATCCATACGAGGCGCGATTTTTTTGAAGAGGTGGAAACAAACATCAACACCCGCGAGTTCTATCGAACCAGCCGAATCGTGGCGGATATGTTAGGTATGCCGGTTCCGGCCAATAAAGCGGTTGTGGGACGCAATGCCTTTGCACACAGCTCCGGTATTCACGTGGACGGGTTTTTGAAAAAGCGGGAGACTTATGAGATTATGAGGCCCGAGACCATCGGCCTTGCCGAAAGCCGGGTTGTTCTGACGGCTCGCACGGGACGTCATGGCCTTAAACATCGCCTTGAAGAGATGGGATATACATTATCTAAAACAGAGCTGGATAAGACATACGAACGATTTCTGGCCATTGCTGATAAGAAAAAAGAGGTCTTTGACGAGGACCTCGCGGCCATAATCAGCGACGAGATTCACCTTGTAGAGCAAATCTACGAGCTGCAGTACCTGCACGTTGCCTGTGGAACCGGTACGCTGCCGACCGCGAGTGTCAAGATAAAAAGCAAAGGCCAGACCACACAAGCCGCCGCCTGCGGGGACGGCCCGGTCGATGCGGCGTATGAGGCGATAAGGGAAGCTACGGGCCTGTCACCCAAGCTGGAGAACTATTCAATCAGGGCTGTTACCGGCGGCAAAGAGGCGCTCGGCGAGGCCACCGTAAGCATCAAAGACGACGGCAGAACCTTCGTAGGCCGAGGCATCTCCACGGATATAATCGAGGCCAGCGCGAAGGCGTATATCGATGCTATCAACAAAATGGTCTCGGTACAGAGTAAAGGTCAGCAGCCGGAAGTAAAAATGGAACTATAGTTTAGAAATCCGAAGCGCTAAGCCAGACCCGCTACAGCGGATGCAATCAACGGAGAATTAATCAAGCTATGGGTATGACGATTACTGAAAAGATATTAGCAAGGGCAGCCGGTAAGAACAAAGTTGTGCCGGGTGAGCTTATAGATGCAAAGATTGATATTGTGATGTGTGTTGATGTTACGACGCCGCCTGCTATCTCAATGCTCGAAGAAAAAGGTATCGATAAGGTGTTCGATAGGGAAAGAATCGTTGTAACGCCCGACCATTTTCAGCCGGCTAAGGACATCAAAAGCGCCGAGCTTCATAAACGGCTCGACAACTGGGCAAAGCGGCACAAGATAAAATACTATTACAAGCTCGGAAGGGCCGGTGTATGTCACGCACTGCTGCCGGAGAAGGGACATATTCGGCCCGGCGAAGTTATTGTCGGGCCCGACTCGCATACGTGCACATACGGGGCGTTTGGGGCATTTAGCACCGGGATAGGCTCAACAGATGCAGCGGCGGCAATAGCAACAGGACAGCTCTGGTTCAAAGTGCCGGCCTCGATGAAGTTTGTCCTCAACGGCTCACTCGGCCCCGGCGTTTATAGCAAAGATGTTATCCTTACAATTATTGCAAAAATCGGTACCGACGGTGCACTTTATAAGGCGATGGAATTTGTGGGCCCGGCGCTGGCCGAGATGTCGATGGAAGCGAGAATGACTATAACGAATATGGCCATCGAGGCCGGTGCAAAGAGCGGCATAATCGGTTTCGACGATGTAACAAAACAATATCTCGATGAGCATCTGAAAGATAGAAAGTATTACACCGTCTATGAATCCGACAGTGATGCGGCATACGATGCTATCGAAGAGTTTGACTGCTCGGTTATTGAGCCGATGGTTGCTCTGCCGCATCTGCCGAGCGGCGGTGTGCCCATCGGCGAATGTGCCGGCAAGGAAATGGACCAGGCGTATATCGGAAGCTGCACAAACGGCCGAATCGAAGACCTGCGAATTGCAGCCGAAATCCTCAAAGGAAAAGAGGTTGCTATCCGCACGATAATTGTGCCGGCGACACCGACTATCTGGAAACAGGCGAAAGACGAAGGCCTGTTCGATATATTCTATGATGCCGGCTGTGTTATAGCCGCACCGACCTGCGGGGCGTGTCTGGGAGGATTTATGGGTGTCCTGGCTGCCGGCGAAAAGTGCGTCAGCACAACCAACAGAAATTTCGTCGGACGAATGGGACATCCGGAAAGCGAGGTCTATTTAGCCAGCCCCGCTACAGCGGCAGCAAGCGCGGTAGAAGGGAAGTTAGCAGATCCAAGAAAGTTCTTGTGAGAAAATCCTAATATCTAAATCCTAAATCCTAAACAAATACGAATGACCAAAGCTCGAAATTCAAAACGTTATGACCTTGAGGAAAAAACATTCGAGTTTGCAAAGCAAGTAAGGATGTTTGACGAATCCGAGAAAATACCTTTGAAAAATAAAATATCAAAAATCAAAATGCTAAATGACAAAGTAAAACGCAAAAAACTTAGAAAAAATTCTAATCCCCGTTTCCACGAGGACAAGTATCTAAATTCTAAATCCTAAACAAATACAAATGACCAAAGCTCAAAATACAAAACACTATGACCTTGAGGACAGAACGCTGCGGTTCGCTCAGAGGGTAAGGGTGTTTGTGAAGAAGCTACCAAGAACTTTAGCCAATATTGAGGATTCGAGGCAATTGGTCGATGCATCTGGTTCTGTGGGGGCGAACTATATTGAGGCGAATGAGGCGCTGAGCAAAAAGGATTTTGTGATGCGCATCAAGATTTGCCGAAAGGAAGCAAAGGAGAGTCGATATTGGCTGCGTTTGATAAATACCGGCGTCAAGGGCGAACTTGAAGAGGAAAGGAAAGAACTGGAAGATGAGGCCAGTGAGCTTACACACATCTTCGGTTCGATTGTAACCAAGAGTAAGTAATACTTGGATGGTTTTGAAGTTTATCAAGGAAGAAGTTTCTTATGAGAAAATTCTAATCCCCGTTTTCACGAGGACAAGTATCTAAATCCTAAATTCTAAACAAATTCAAATGCGGATACGCACGCTTCTGACAGGCGTGACCGAAATACAAAATTCAAAACAATATGATTTGGAAGACTGGATTCCTGCTTTCGCAGGAATGACAAATTAGTGCCTTAAGGGGCATAAATATTACAATTGAGAGATTAAACTTTTATCTGAGGTTATAATAATGAGTGTAGCACATATATATAATAGAGATCACATTAACACGGATGAGATAATTCCGGCAAGGTATTTGAACACTGATGACCAAATCGAATTAGCGAGGCATTGTCTGGAGGATCTGGACAAGGAGTTCGTCAACAAGGTCAAAGAAGGTGATGTGATTGTGGCCGGTGAGGATTTCGGCTGCGGCTCATCCAGAGAGCACGCAGTCTGGGCCATTCGAGGAGCGAAGGTACAAACGGTTATTGCAAAATCTTTCGCCCGAATCTTCTATCGCAACGCCATCAACAACGGCTTTTATATTATTGAATCTCCGGAGGCGCTCGAAAAAATCAACGACGGCGATGAAGTGGAAATTGATTACAAAGCCGGCTTGATTAAAAACAAAACAGCCGGCATTGATATTAGCTTTAATCCGCTGCCGGACTTTGCGCTTGAGATAATCAATGATGGCGGATTGCTGGAGCATATAACCAAAAGAACCACGGATTAACACGGATTAACACGGATTCTTCTCAAAAGGAACCACGGATTAGCACGGATTAACACGGATTTTCACGGATATTAAATTAAAGGAATAGTTTCTTGAGCGAACAGGACTTGGTGCATAGCGAGCTGACAAGGGCTGTCATCGGGGCAGCGATGGAAGTGCATTCAAATCTTGGGCCGGGTTTCCTGGAAAGTGTTTATGAAGCGGCTATGGCAATTGAACTCAATCTCATAAAGGTGCCGTATGAACGGCAAAAGTCGATACCAGTGATGTATAAGGGAGAAAAAGCCAAGGATTTCTTTTGTGATTTCCTAGTGGGCGAGAACGTATTAGTGGAACTCAAGGCGTTAAAAGCTATCACGGGTGTCGAAGAAGCTCAGGTTTTGAACTATCTGAAGGCAACGGGGCTGAAAGTCGGGTTGTTAATAAACTTTGGTGAGCAATCATTGAAGTATAAGAGATTGGTGTTGTGACGACAGAAAGAAACCACGGATTAACACGGATTAACACGGATTCTTCTCAAAAGGAACCACGGATTAACACGGATTAACACGGATTCTTCTCAAAAGGAACCACGGATTAACACGGATTAACACGGATTCTTCTCAAAAAGAACCACGGATTAACACGGATTAACACGGATTTTCACAGATTTTAGATTTTGATATTTCGACACAGAAGTAGAAAAGTTGTTCGCTCAAATACAAGCGTTTGGAAATTGTGAATTTTAATCCTTCGACCCATTCGACTACGATCAGAGCAGGCTCTGCTCAGGACAGGTCTCTAAATTCTAAACAAATCCGAATTACCGAAATTCATAAGACAAAAAACAACGTGGAATCCCGTATTTGGCGGGATTTTTTTCTTGCCTTAGGCGATAATACAGGTCATAATAGAATCAGCAGAGGCGGAAATTTTACCATTGATTTACGAACATAACTGCATTGGAAATAATTCAGTCAGTTTGACTAACAAAAAGACCGCCAAATGAGCGGCGGATAAATGTTGTATATTATTATTTAAACACAAGGTAAGTGACAGGAATTTACGATGGATGGTGACGTTTTCAAGCAAATGTTTTCAACATTTCTAACGCCCGAAATTCAGGGGTGCCTATCTGCTATTGATTCAGTAGCAGGCTTCAAATTAAGCGAATCTGATAGAAAACCATTTCTTTACTTTCATAAGTACATAACTGATCCGCAACCTCGATTTATTACAGACTGGAGAAGTGATAAGAAGCTAGAAAAGTGGTATCATCGTTTAGTTAATGGTGTACTAGGTGATACGCAAAATACTTTCGCATGTATTGTTTATCACTATGAGCGCCTTTGTAATATTGAAAAATCAGTTATAGAATTGGTAGAGCAATATGATTATAAGAAGGTCCTGGGAAACTCTACAATGGCTCTCGGAAACACATTGGTTTGGGATTTCGAGTATCAAGCTTTTATATTGGCTTTTCGTAGGTGTTTAGATTACTTGGCACGGGCATTATGTTGTTACTTTAGAAATGAATTTCATTCCTTCCGTCGACTCGGCGAGTTCCTAAAGAAACAAAAACCTGCGGATATAACACAGCCCATAATTGCTGCTCACGAAAAATACTTAGAACTCTTTGATTTCGTTTTGTCGGACGGGGAAAGTAAATCTTTACGAGATATAATATCTCATTACGAATATGTCGGTGTGGGCTGTATAAATCTTAGTCAGAGAGGTTTTGTCTTAGTTGGAGGTGGAGAAGAGTTGGCTATATCCAGCCCCAATGAGACAGACCTGCTTTCAGATGTGCTTGATGGACATATGAGCAATATGAGGGCCTGTATTAATGAAATGCTAGTCACCTACGTTGACACACTCAGAAGTCAGGGAGTGTAATTCGTGTTTAACAACCAACTTCAATCGACGCAAAAAACAAAAGGACGATTTAGAGCATCCGACTGAAGGGCAACGCAATATTGTACGACAAGTGGTGCGAGATATCGCGCCCTACGTGTTGCGGAGTGAGCTAAAGTAAATTAAAATGCCTAAAGTGAGCTAAAGTTGGAGGATTTTCCCCATCCACTTCATTCACTTCGCTCATTCAGTGGCTGCCACACATAGATTTTCTTGATAATCAGGTACCTGGAGAGTATAGTATTGGCAGTTAGAAGGAACGAACGCCGCGTAAAACGCGGGGCTAAATATCTGGATTCCTGCTCCTTCGACTTCGCTCAGGGCAGGATTTTTTGCTCAGGACAGGTTTCGCGGGAATGACAATCGATGTTGAACTGTGAAATCTGTGGTTAATAAAGAAAGGAAGGCAAAAGTGTACAAAATTGCTGTGATACCCGGCGATGGGACCGGGCCGGAGGTGATTGCTGAGGCGGTGAAGGTATTGAAAGCTGCTGCGGACAAGTTCAATTTCAAAGTTGATTTGACCCAGTTCGATTTCGGCGGTGAAAGATATAAAAGGACCGGCGAGACTCTGCCCGACAGCGCAGTCGAAGAGCTTCGCAAATTCGATGCAATACTGTTAGGTGCAATCGGGCACCCGGACGTTGCGCCGGGAATACTGGAAAAAGGGATTCTGCTAAAGCTTCGGTTTGCACTGGACCAGTATATAAACCTTCGGCCTGTTCGGCTGTATCCGGGGGTGGAGACGCCGTTAAAAAATAAAGGGCCGGACGACATTGACTTTGTGGTTGTCCGCGAAAATACCGGCGATATGTACACAGGGACGGGCGGTTTCACAATGAAAGGGACGCCGAATGAAGTGGCCGTGCAGTCGGCTGTTTATAATCGTTTTCAGGTTGACCGCTGTTTGAAATACGCATTCGAATACGCACGCAAATACGGCAAGAAGACGCGCGGCAAAGGCGATAAGAACACCCTCGCTCTTTGCGGCAAGACCAACGTGCTGACCTATATCTACGACCTGTGGGAGCGGGCCTTCCACGAAATGGGCAAGGCCGAATATCCCGATATAAAGAGAGAATATTATCACGTTGACGCGACCTGTATGTGGATGGTCAAGAACCCCGAATGGTTCGATGTTATCGTAACCGGCAATATGTTCGGCGACATCATCACCGACCTCGGTGCAATGGTTCAGGGCGGTATGGGCATCGCGGCAGGCGGAAATATCAACCCCGAAGGCGTCAGTATGTTTGAGCCAATCGGCGGAAGCGCACCGAAATATACAGGCAAAGGTGTCATCAATCCCCTGGCCGCTATTTGTGCTGCGCAAATGATGCTTGAGACGTTGGGCGAAGAAAAGGCCGCCGAAAAGCTCGAAGATGCAGTCAAGTTTGTAACCGCCAACAAGCTAAAAAGCTTACAGGCGGGCCGAATGGGTTACTCAACAAGCCAAGTCGGCGACCTCGTGGCGGAGAAAGTAGTTGAATAAAAACCACGGATACCCACCTCGCGGGCACAAGTTTCACGGATTGCACGGAGAGGAAAGTAGATGAAATTTGAAGCACAAAGTTTGAAGCGAAGAAAAGCACGAAGCACGAAATAGTTAGCAGTTAATTAGCGAATTAGTTAATTAGAGATTGGTTAATAGGATATTAGGTTAGCTGGAAATCAGGTTGTAGGATATCAGCAATCAGGATAACAGGGAAAACTAAAGTAGTAAAGTTTTTAATTAACTAATTAGTTCCTGTTGCGGATAGAGTATTTGTCATTCCCGCCCCGCATCGTGTGCGGGATAAACTCCAGCGGGAATCCAGCTTTTTCGCTCTGGAACTTTGCTCCCCGCTTTCGCGGGGACAAGTTTACCCCTGCGGAAGCAGGGGCAGGGGTGACATCGTCGGTTTTTGTTTTCCGCAACAGATATTCATTAACTGTATTGTTTCGGATTTCGATATTCGGATTTTGAGATTTTCAGGAAGATGCCAGCGAATTTAACACCGGAATATTTTAAGGCTGAGAGGTGGTTTCGCGAGGCGGCGACCAACGAGGAAAAGATTCTTGCGGTCGAGCGGATGCTGGCCGTGATGCCCAAGCACAAGGGCACCGACCATCTCAAGGCCGATTTGCGCAGGAAACTGAGCAAGCTCAAGGATGTAGCCACCACACAGAAAAAGGTCGGCAAGCACGTTGATATTTTCCACGTGCCGCGCAGCGGCGCCGGACAGATAGTCCTGCTTGGCACGCCGAACTGCGGCAAAAGCTCCATCTTAGCGGCGATGACGAATGCGAAGGTCAACGTAGCTGATTTTCCGTTTGCAACGAGCGGTCCTGTGCCGGGAATGATGGCGTTCGAGGATGTGCCGATTCAATTGGTTGATATGCCCCCGATTACCACCGACTATAGCGCGCCGGGCCAGGTTGGGACATACCGTAACTGTGATTTGATTGCTATTGTGATTGACCTTTCGGCCGATGTGCGGGGGCAGCTGCAAATATGTCTGGATTTTCTCGAATCGCGCAGTCTGCTTATCGACAGCGAGACACCCGCGTATGACCCACAGGGAAACGCGCTGGGGAAAAAGGTGTTCTGTATATGTACTAAATCCGATATCGCCAAACCTGATGCCCTCCAGAGGCTGAAGAAATCCTGCAAATATCCTTTTGAATTTGTCGAAATTTCAACCACGACGGGTGAGGGGCTCGAAGAGCTGTCGGCGAAGTTTTTCAAACTTTTGGGGATAATCCGCATTTATGCCAAGCCGCCGGGCAAGCCCGCGGATATGACAGACCCGTTCACACTTCCGGTCGGCTCAACGGTTATGGACCTGGCTATGGCTGTTCACCGCCAGCTGGCTGAGAAGCTCAGATACGCAAGAATCTGGGGCACGGGCGTCTATGACGGCCAAAACGCACAACGGAGCCATGTCCTCAACGATAAAGATATTATCGAATTGCATTTCTCGTAGCTTTAACTACAATACTCATCTTAAATAAAAAGAAAACTTTTTCCAGAAAGGGTACTGCTAATTATGGAATGTAATAAAGAACAAAATCTACAGAATTGCAACTGCTCATATCCGGGCTGCGACAGAAAGGGAACGTGCTGTGAGTGTATAAGCTATCATTTATCGAGTAAGCAACTGCCCGCCTGCTGCTTCCCTGACAATGTCGAGAAGACCTACGACCGCAGCTTCAAGGCCTTCGCCAAGGCCTGGAGATTGTAAGACAGGCCGCTTGTCTTCCATCCGGCAGGCCTAATCGATTCAGTAACAAATGTTCGTCGTTAAATTAACAATTCGGATAAGCATTCGGGTCTAAAGAAAGCAGACTTTTTCGGCAAAGGCGCATAAAAAAAAGCCGGACCACGAAAGCCCGGCCTTGTTCACAGATTCACAAGATATTCAACCTACTTAGGCAACCCCGCTTCGAGTTCCGCCAGTTTCTCCGGCGTAACGGTTTCTGCTCGCAGATCGCCGAAGATCACACGGTATTCGCTGTCGGAAACCTTCCATCGCAGTAGAACCTTATCCGCTTCTTTGGGCGTAACGGTCTTGCCATAGTAGGCAGGGTCTTTCTTGTCCTGAACGAGCCCAACATAGAACCAAATGAGGCGGAATATGGGTTCCCCGGCATCGCTAACTCTGTCGAGTTTCTCTTCTCCCGTAAGCCCTTTTATCTCTTCCTTCAGTCGCAATGCTGTGGAGGTTTCACTCTTTTCAAATGCAAAGAATATTATCCCTTTTGCCCCTGCGTCATCGCTGATATTCTCGAGGTAGTTGCCGAAGAGCTCGATACATCGCTTTAGACCTTGGATAGCAGTCTCCTCACTATTGAGTCTCGGAACGTCCAGAACTGCATAGCCATCGGGTACGGGCGGCGGCTCAAATTCGGCCGCTGTAACGGGGACATCCCACTCAAAATCGTGCGCCACTTGGCGCTGGCTGATCGTATTACCCCTTTCGTCAACTGAACTGCTGAACTCCTCGAACCGCACCGGCAAGCGTGTTTTCACATCTACCCACAGCTTGACGTCGACCTGTGGATTACTCCACCTAGACCCGCTCACCGGCGAGTGGCAGTTGGGATCGGTGGTGCGGAATCCTTCCACCTTAACGCCATCGATGGTTGATTGACCCAGATTCTCATACTTGCAGGCCATGATAGCTTTGAGAAGGGCGCCCGGATCGCTCCAATCTTCTTCTTGGTTCCGTTGAGTCTCAGCAAAATAGTCAAGTTCCTCGCGCACGTACTTTTTCTCCGTATGTGCGATCTGGACGCACGTTTTCTTCTCATCCGACAAATACATTTCTACGTACGGCATCCATCCACCATTCGGATCTGGTGTCTCAGCGTTGACTTTGCAGCCATATTCCCGTGACATCAGAAAGGTGGAGCGTACTTCGAACTGGTAAGGTTTGCCGGGAGCGATTTGACCATTCTCCGTGACACTCCCCTTGCATCTGAATGACTTGACCTGCTCGACGCGGGCGAGCACATCCGCCAGGGCAATCCCCGAGCCGGTGCTTTTCCAGAAGAATAAACCTGTCAAACATGCGATGGTGAGCACCGAGGCAATAGCAACTTTGGTTAACGGATTTTTCATAATTATTCTCCAAATATTTGGCTGTGTGATAGCCGATTCTTTCTTTTCTGATTTAGCCAGTGCCGCAGAAATATCATCATGCACTCTTTTGTCCAGCTCGGCGCTGGCTTTAAATTTCAGTGTTTTAATCAACTCATTTATGTTTTCTGCCGGTCTCATTTTCTTGCCTCGCCATCTAACATTGACCGCAGTTTATCCACAGCATACCGGTATCGGCCTTGTACAGTGTTAATTGAAACGCTCTGTTGTCTGGCGATTGTCTTAAATTTTATCCCGCTGTAAGTATGCAGGATCAAAACTTCGCGCTGCTCGTACGGAAGCTGCTGCAAAGCCCAACTCAACTGACGCAATTCTTCACCGAATATCGCGCTAAATTCCGGGCTGTTTGAATCCGCCGAGGCCGGGTTTGCCTCGTCCAACGCAATACTACTTCGTGTCTGTTTTGCCTTGTTTCTGTTTCGTGCGTTGTTAGCGACACAAGTTGCTAAGTAGCCTTTCAAAGTCCCTGTAAGTCGAAACTTCCGGGAGGATTCGATAAAGGACACGAAAACCTCGTGCACAACATCCTCGGCGGAACTTACATCAATTAAAAGAGAGGCAGCTAACGTTACCAAATCATCTTTGTACTTTTCATAAATGCCCCGCAGGACATTGCGGTTACCCCGATTGAACTTCCATATAAGCAGCTTATCTTCTAACATCGAAAAGTTACTTTCCGAACATAAGAACAATCGATTGTCACTTATATAACAACTAAACCGGCTGTTTTAGTATAAAGAAAATAAACTTTCAGTGCCATCTCTAACCCTGTGCGCCAAAAACGGGTCTTTAGCCTGATAAGCGCATAAAGAAGGCCGAGCCAAACAAGCCCGGCCTTTGGGATAAACATTGCAAGCGCTCGGTAAGCTCAATTCTCTTTTAGTTGTTTTTCGACCGAATCGGCCAAAACAGCCGGAAGCTGTTTCTGGAGACATCTGCTCTTTATTGCCTTTCTCCTTATAGTTACGGGAGTGCTTTATGTAGGAAGCATTCAAAGACGTACTATATTTTACCTGAACGAGTCGTTTCGTGCTTATATAACTATAACAACTTATAGACCAAACGGGGCGATACCTTTCCTATGGGAAACACCGAGACAGGACCTGCACGCCGGACAAAAGTAGATGCAGCGCTTGCCCAGGTCACCCTTGAGCTGCTGAAACCATACGGTTGTAAGCTCTTTTTTGCAGTGCGGGCAGATTGGTGCCACCTCTTTTTTTTCCTCAAAAGTAATCATAATATGCCTCCATTTTCAGCAACGATATTCCTATAAAGGCGATAGGCTTTCACCGGGTAAATTTGTCAACAGAATCTATATTCATTGTTTCGACGTTGCCCTGGTTATCCAGCTCGAAGAAGATTGTATTTTTATTAAATTCATCCGCCCACCTGCCTTTTTCATCCGGCAATTGCAGCTTAATGATTTTCTTTGCAAGCGGGTCATCTACTGCCAGGCCGCCATCTTTATAAAGTACTGTAAACTCGGCCTGCAGGGCCGCAAGTGAATACTTGCCGAGATAAGGCCTGAATTTTTCGGGAACACCGTTATTAACTTTTTCAGGCCCTGATTTCCTTGGCAGGGGAATAATTTGATGAAGCTGCATTTCCACAACTTTGCCGAAGCCAAGATATTTTCTTTTAAATGTAAAATAAATCTGCTTCGACAACTTACAATACCATAATCTCTCTTTGTCGGCGTCATTCAGCGCCAGGACTACTTTCCCCGGAATATCAACGGCCAAGCTTCCACCCTGAACAAATACCTTTAATACGGTTTTAGTGGCGGGATTGGTATATTCACCTATGTATGCCTGGTACATCTGGGACTGGGCTTCTTCCGTTTGTCCCATTTTCATTGAACCTGCCCTGTAATCAAGCACTTCCATTTTCTTGGGATTAAGGGCAGTAACCATAGATTGAAACTCACCGATGCGGATGTGGCCGGAATCGACATAATCAATCTCATTGGCAGTAGCATCGACAGTTATCCATCCCGCCTTGCCCATATATATTTCACTCCAGCCATGCTGTCCGAAGGCTCCGCCATAATTGGGGACATACATACATCCCCAGATAACGCGTGCCGGTATTCCAACCGCCCGGCAAAAGGCGGCCAGAAGAATTGAGTGTGCTCCGCATTCCCCGGCTTTGAGGTCATAGGTTTTGCGGGCGGTCATTCCGCCGGGAATCGCATAACCGATATTCTCGGCAACCCATTTGCTCAGGCGGCAGGCCGCCTCCCAGGAATCCTTTGAGCCTTGAGTTAATTCCTGTGCTTTTGTAATGATGACAGGGTCGTCCGATTCGATGAATTCCTCCGCTTTGAGATACTTTTTCACAGACTCATCTTTGCTGAAATCCGCAGGAAAAGCAGGGGCATCCGAGCCATCATACCGCTTATGTTCAATCTCAAAGACCCCCTCGATAAGATTGTTGTTTATAGTGCCTGTAAAACTCTGGCCGGGTACATTAAGACCCTCCTGGGTTACCCACAATCCTGTAGGTTCAATGGTTGCTTTGACCTTTATATATGATATGGCTTGAACATCGGCAATCGCCACGTCAACCCTGGCAAAGAGGTTATCGTCCACATCCGCCATTTTGATTCTGTTCACGACCGAAGGGTCGGCCAGGTAGCTCATCCTGTTACCTGGGGCAATTGATTTGAGCAAATAGCCGGTTTCAACATCAAGCCACATTGTTACTTTTAAACCGGTTTTGTGGTTTAGCTTGTCAAGGACGAGAGCGTTATAGCTTTTCCCTGCAAGCTCCAGATTTTCCATTCCAGCTTTTGTATATGTCGATTTCTGAACCTCGGCTTCTCTGACCTCATAGATTTCATAACTTGCTTTTTGAAGCTTGCGCTCAACAAAGTCTTTCATCAGATGGGGAAAGGACAGTGTATTCTCGAGGACGACATCCGGCGGCAGTGTAATAGTTGTCTCTCTATTGCCCGGCGTGGAGGTAAAGCGGGCGGTATCTCCCTCAATATAAATAACAGAGCCTAATTGTGTCGGGCCTTGCTTGATGTCGCTGTCATGATAGGTAAATTTTCCGGTTGCGGGGTCGATATGATACGTCAGCTTAACTTCTGTATTGAATTTGCTTCCGAGTGCGGAGAGCATCGCAAAGACATTTTGTTTCAATAAAGTCATATCTTTGCCGTCTTTTACCATAGGCGAAACACTAATCTCTGAGTAGCCGCACAGCACTCCGTTTATTTCAATACCATAGTAAAGTGTCTGCGGTTCGACCTGAGCTGCTTGTGCCTGAAGGCCGCCTGAGAACACCGGAATCGAGAGTACAAGCGTGTAAATTAAACACTGTTTCTTTAAGTCTTTCATTTCAATCTCCTTTTTCTTTTGGGTCTCTACTTTTATTTGACGGATAAAACATAATTTCTTCAGATTTCACCGCATAGTCGGCTGTCGTGCGCCTATTTGGGTAACGAAAGGAGTAGCGCGCTCTGAGCAATTTCTGATATCTCCCCGGCACTGAGCGCATAGCTATAGATGCGGACATCATCAATCAGGCCGTTCCAGAAGCGGTTCGGCATTTGCGAGTTTCCGCCGATGTAAACCGGCTCCTCGTTAGCGCGTATATTTCCGGGGGCTTCGGCGGAGGCGTCCAGCTTGCCATCAACATACAGACAGAGTTTTTCTTCATCATAAACTCCTGCAACGTGATGCCAATGTCCGTCATAGACGTCTGTGGTGCCATTGATTTGGCCCCAGTCGGTGCCCGGGACAACAAGACTGGAGCAGGCAAATTCGAGTGTGCTTTTGTCCCAGCTCCTTTGCAGTCTCCAGGCCCTGTCTCCCTTTGCAACGATTGCCTGCCAATCTCTGTCGAACGCGCTGACCTTTATCCAGGCCGAGACTGTGATTTGATTTGTAATATCGAAGCTCGGGTCTTTGCCTATATCCACATAGTCACCGTCTCCATCGAAGGCAAGAGCACTTCCTGTTATCCCATCGACCCAGCTTGCATCGCCCGCGAGTGTGCCATTGTAGCCGTTGCCGCTTGAATCGATGGCAATATTACCGGAGCCGTCATCAAGTTTCCACCAAGCGACGAGCCGGCCGGTATTGAAGCTCCAAACATCTCCGGTCAGCTTCCAGAGAACCGACGCCAGAAATCCTGCATGCTTGACTCTTAGCTTTCTGAAGAGCTCTGCCCGTTTAGAATAATTCATCTACAATGCTCCAATCTTCCGTAAAACCTGAAAATTTTCAACTTCTACAAAATAATAACGCTTGAGAGCTGATTTTGTGTAAAAATTTTTTGAAAAAGACAAAAGCTGCCAACTTTATCTCGGATTAAATTGAAATGTTGTTTTCAAGCTTCTGATGTCGGTTGTGGAGCGAGTAATTTTGTATGGGTGGAGCTTTTGGCTTTCAGTATAATCGAAAGCCCGAATATTCCAGAGAGCAAATAGCCCAGAGGCACAAATCTCAGGATGAAATTCGTACCGAAATGTTCGGCGACAGGCAGCAGAGCCATAAAAACGATATTAGCCAATGCCCAGGTGCCGCCGACCATAAAGCCCATCCGCTGTCCGAGGCTCAGCCCTGCGGCCTGTCTCGACAAGGTTATCATCAATATGTAAGCGGCGATTGCGCAGAAGCCGGCACCAAACAGCAACCATATAGCCGTTCTGCTATTTATGAATATCAGATAAATCACTATGAAAGGAATCACAAGGAAAAGTGCGGCAATTGAACATCTCAGCTCACCCCTTTTACCGGCGATATTTGCCCATACAAATGAGCCTACGGCTCCCCCCAGACCGAACATAGTTATAGAAAAGCCGCCGAAAGTCAGTCCAAAACCAAGCTCGTTGAGCACTGTCGGCAGAAGTGTTGTAAGAATGGTCGTAGAGACAGCCGCGGGCATTGCGATAGCCATTATGAGCCAGAAAGGCAGCCGATTCTCCTCTGTTCGGTCCTCATTTTTATTGCGCACTCTCCGCTCAACCGACAGGCGTATTCTCAGGAATATGACCATTACAATACCGATAACCGGACACAGGGCCAGAGGATACAAACCCTGCAGACCAAAGCGAGAGACAAGAAAGGCTGAGACCGCTCCCCCGCTTGCGTACCCTAAAAAACCGCCCGCCATAAATACGGCCGTGCTGACCGCCGGCGGGAGCCGTTTGAGCCGGTGAACCGCCTGCAGCCCTTCGGGGTGCACTATCGCAATCCCGCAGCCGCTAACTACGGCCAGCAAAACTATTAAAGAAAATGAGCCACTTTCCCTCGGCAGGGCTCCCAGCAGACAAATACCGGCAGCCAAAATCAGCCCAAGATGCAAAAACAACGGCCTACGCTTGTCGGCGCGGATATGGCCGACCAGCGGCTGAAGCCCGTTGCTCGTCATAAGCATTACAGCCAAAACAAGACCGCCCAATGACAGGCTTAAAGAAAATTCGGCCCTAATTGCAGGGAGAATTGCCGGCAGCATACTCGCGAACATATCGATGAGGAAATGAACACCCGCAAGCACCAACAGCTGCATCCAGTGAAATGTGTTGATTCTTCTATTCAAGCGTCAACCAATTGGTGCCTCAAACTTTTTGCCTGTCAGGCGCTCATACGCCTCGATGTATTTTTCACTGGTTTTGGCCCTGATGTCATCGGGCAGCTCAACGCCCGGCCCCGATTTGTCAAAGTTTGTTCTCTCAAGGTAATTGCGGACAAACTGCTTATCGAAACTTTCCTGGTCTCTGCCTGGCCGGTACTTATCCGCAGGCCAGAAACGTGAGGAGTCCGGCGTCAAAACCTCGTCAATCAAAATAATCCTGCCATCGACACGGCCCCATTCGAATTTGGTATCAGCCAGGATTATCCCTCTGCTCCCGGCATACTTGCCGGCCTTTTTGAAAATCTCCGTACTCTTAGCCCGCACATAGTTTGCCGCTTCGGAGCCGATAATATCCACACATCGCTCGAAGCTGATATTCTCATCGTGCGTTCCTCTGACGGCCTTGGTGGCCGGGGTAAATATCAGCTCCGGAAGCCTTTGGCACTGTTTCAGGCCGGACGGCAGCTTCTGGCCGCAAACTGTTCCACTGTCCTTATATTCTTTCCAGCCTGAGCCTGCCAAATACCCCCGCACCACACATTCAATCGGCAGGACTTCAACCTTTTTAACCAGCATACTTCGCCCGGTCAACTGCTCGGAATGATTGCAAAACGGCTCAGGGAAACTTGCCACGTTATCGCTTATTAAGTGGTGCTCCACATTCGGGCTTAAAAAGTCGAACCAGAAACGTGAAATCTGCGTCAGGATAATTCCTTTATAAGGTATGCCGTTAGCCATGACCACATCAAAAGCACTTATCCTGTCGGTCGCAACTATCAGCAGCTTATCGCCCAGGTCATATATATCACGAACCTTGCCTCGATTCGGTTGTTTCCCTGCCATATTAGTCTGTAAAACCGTCTCCATGAAAATACCTTTCAATTTTTAGTTTGCAGCAAGACGGTCGATTATCAATAATCGGTAACCAATAATCAATTATTTTCCGTTCCGCTCTATTCTAAAATCAACATAGGCAAATATCTTTTCTTTGGCACTTTCGATTTCGTCAGTGCTTGGCAAAAAACCAAGCAGCTTTTCCAGATACTTGCGCTGTTTTATTCGCTTCAAGGTCGGCGTGAAATTCACATCATAAACCCATCCGAGAAAACAAAGCTTTAGGTCATTGAACGTCCGCAGCCGGCTGTAATCTACACACCGACCACGCAGAAGCTCCTCGACCACGTCAGCCGAGCACCCCGGCTCATCCGGAAGCTCCAGGTCCAGCTTGAGCTCTTGCGGATTGTCACGGTATTGTTTGCAGTATCCCGTTATCACATTGAGCGCATCTATCTTGTCGGCATCGCGTATCAATTTCGAAAACAGAAGGCATGGGCCATCCAAATCCGGCGGCAATTCTTTGCGTCCGTGGTGTTCGATAGCTTTTTCGATTAATTGCTTTTCCTCCCGGTCAATCCCATCAAGCACCCCGGTCTGCTGCAAAACCTCTACTCCTAACCGGCAGTGGTCCACGCTTCTGATGTCGCTGTACGTGCGGTATTTGACAAACTGCTCAAACCGTCCGATGTCGTGAAAAAGCGCTATCGTCTCACTTAGCCGCTTCTGATTTTCATCAAGGCCCAGCTCGCCGGCCAAATACAGCATCTCCTCGCACGTCCGGCGACTGTGCTTTTCTTTGAATTTCAAATTGACGTTGATGACTTCATCATCACCATAAAAACCTGCTACATAATCGCCGAACCAGGCCCTGAATTTGTCTAACTGCTTTTGCTCCACAATGTCCCGGCCTTTAATAAAAATTCCTGCTGCGTATTCCAAAATAGCCTGCTTGAGGTATAATACAGCCTGAATCGACAATAGTCAAAAGGAGTAAAATAATATGCCAACCGTAAAAGATGTGATTGTCAAAAAACCATCCGTGCAAGAGGCGGCGGCCTGCAAGGTCTGGCCTATCTGGAAGTGCCAGCCCAGCACCTTCGACTGGGCATACACGGAAAAAGAAACCTGCCTTCTGATAGGGGGCAAAGTAACGGTTACAGACGGCAAGGATTCGGTAAGCTTTGGCTCCGGCGACCTTGTGGTTTTTCCCGAAGACCTCGAGTGCACCTGGAACGTCCACGAAGCCGTAACAAAGCACTACAACTTCGGATGAAATTGTCTTTGGCCGAGTATTGAAGAAGCAACGGGAACTTCGGAGAAGAACACTCCAGCGTGGTTTCCGAGATGAGGAAGCTTAGTGGAAAATGGAGGTTGTTCAATGCAGATATGTAGGCCGGGAAACTTTAGAATACGAGGTATTCAGGAAAGGATAATGTATGGCCAAAAGTCGTGATACTAAAAGAGATGTAAAGAAGAAAGCACAAAAAACGTTAAAAGAGAAACGCCTTGCCAAAAGAGCTAAAAGGGAAGGCATATCCGCATAAACAGCATGAGATGATACGTTTATGGCCTTTACCCGGTATTGTAGTTGAATGTCCCCGCCCCCGCAGCTTCGCTTTTGCGAAGCAAAACGGCGGGGGGGGGCTCAGTGGTGCTTCTGTTTCAAGTGATATAGCGGCCTGTCTTCATTGGCCAAAGGAAGAAGCAACAGGGACTTCTTACCCGCTGCCCCGACTTGCGTCGGGAGACGCAGGGGCCAGTACTGGCAGAAACCCCGGTGAGATAGAGAGACAGCATCATCTCACCTCTGCCTACTGCATGCAGGGGCAGGCGGGGTAAACAGTCTGTTCCCCGCCAGAGGCATGCGGGGACAAGCTTTCCCGTTTTATACAGACGGTATAATCTTTGTTTGAGAGAATAAATATGAAACCTGACAAAAACCTTATTGGACTTGCTGGAGAAATGAGAGTCTGCTCAGAACTCCTGAAAAGAGGTTTATCTGCGTCGATTACTTTTGGCAACGCCAAAGCCACAGATATTATTGTGATGGGTCAGAATAATCGATTCTTACGAATAGAAGTCAAAACAAGTAAAAACGGGCGAAATTTTGTTACAGGGTATTACCCCAAATATTCTAATCCAACCACACACCCCGACATTTGGGTATTCTATTTACCCAGTAAAGAATTAAAAATATCAGGTGATCGCTTTTTTATTGTAACTCATGAAGAAGTCGGCAAGCTTCAGCTATACGTCAATAAAGGGAAAAAGACGGAGAAGGGCGAAGGATGTGACAATATTCCGTTAAAGTTCTTTGTCCAAGAGGGGAAAAAGTTTGAAGATGAAGAACGATGGAACTTATTTGAAAAGAAGTTAAACGAAAAATAGAAGACTCGAACAATGCCTTGCACCTAACAGGGATTCCGCTGGCGCTCCATCCCGCTAAGTGAGAACTACGTTCCGGTGAAATCCGAGCAACTTGTGCCATGGGTAGAAGCCCTGGACCCTTCGATTCCACTCAGGGCAAGCTCGCTCAGGGCAGGCGACCTGCCGGTCGGATTTGTTTTCTGGGTCCCCTGTTGCGAGGCCAAGGTGGGTACTTCTCGGGGATGACCGCAAAGCGGTCAGATTGGGAAGCCGGCGCCGCCTAAATTCTAATCCAGCCTGCCTGCGGACCATCTTATAGCGCGTGCGATTAGCCGGCGAAAGTTCGGGTTTGCGTAAGCGGCGGAATCGTGGCCGAGATGGATAGTGCAGACATTAGCTTTGCCGTATTTTCTCGTCCAGGCAATGGTCTTGTCGCTGTCCGGATGCTCCGTAGTCAGGAGCACTCTATTGTTCTTTTCAAAGCCGCAGTACTTATATCCTTCATCGTGAATCTGGAAATCACTCATACCCCGCGTAATCGGATGTGAAACATCCGCAATATGCACGTTCATATCAATATCGTGTTTATATGTGCTGCCGCGGTTCTCTTGCGTCTCTTTCAAATAGTATTTGGTGCCGATGATTTTGTGATACTCGGGCCAGGCCTGGAACGCTCCCATCGTATGGTGAAGCGCCACAAGCCCCACGCCCTGATTTAACAGCTTGATGAAGCTCTCCTGCCGCTGTGGGGATATTTCCTGCGTCATATTGTACAGCACTATTACATCGTAATCCCAGCCGCTGATATCTTCAAATATCTCGCTGTGGTCTTTCTGTTCGGCCTCGACGTACTCAATATCAATATTACCTTTGAACAGCGAAAAGAACGGGTCGTGCTCGAAGCCGTGTCCGCCGGTAATTACCACCGCTTTGATTGGTTTTTTCGGCTTTGCGGGCAGCGGTTTGACCATTATGTTCTTGTAATAGATGACGCTTTTCGGGTCGTGTCCCTGCAGGGCGAATGTCCCGGTGGCTATTTTTCGTCCCGGGAAATTCGGATAGTTTACATCTTCCGGCTCAACGTAGTCAACAGTGGTCTGGCCGTTGACTTTAATGGTAATTCTTTTGCCCTGCACAATGATATGCTCGGTGAACCACTCGTTATCCTTAGCGCCTTCGCGGACATCCTGGACCGCATAAAGCCCGCCGGTTTTTCGCCAGTCGCTGTGAGTATTATTGACCTGGACCTCGTAGCCCTTATCCGGCCAGCCGGTCTGTTGATACTCGGTGTGGAAGTATATGCCGGAGTTGGAGCCGGGCCTGGTCATCACGTCGGCCTTGAGCTCGAAATTCTTAAAGTCGGCGTTCTCGAGAGGCCCAACGTAGAAAAGATGACTGCGGGGGCCATCGACTACTATCATTCCATCGCGAACGCTGAAAGTGTCTTTGTTCTCGCTGGCCTTCCAGCCGTTGAGGGTCTTGCCGTCAAAAAGGTTTATCCATCCTGTTGTCTCGGAATACTGCTTCTCAACTGTTTGACAGCCTGCAAAAATAATGCACGCACACAATAGCATTGGGACTAACCTTCTTTTCATTTGACTTTTCTCCTTAAAACAATTTCTTAAAGTGGTTGCTATACGAAGATTGGCAATAAATCAATCATCAATAGTCAATAGTAAATAATCAATTTCAAAGCGTCCAGGGGCTGCGCATCAGGCGAGAGAGCCGACGGTTGGCCGGCTCATTGTTGACGAAACTTTCGGTTTTCGGGTCCCATTTAAGTTTCTGCTCAAGCCGTATGGCAATGTCACTGATTTGACATATTATGTCGGCCTGCACGGCCACATCAATGGGACATATCGTATCGGCCCGGCTTTTGACGCAGTCTAACAGGTTTCTTACGTGGTTGCTGCTCTTGTAAAGGTGAATTTCGTTCGGCCCGAACTCGGTGGTCAGCAGGCTTTTGGGATGAGCGTTAATTCCGGAGCGGTCAACGTGCACCCATCCTTCGGTGCCCTCGAAGGCCGTTCCGTGGGAGGTTGTTCGTCCGTATCGCTTCTTCCATTCTTCCGGAAAAGGGTCGCCGGTAAAGTTCATTGTTACGCCGCTGTCATATTTGCAGACAATATTCCAGTTCATAGCCGTGTCGCATACCCCTTCGGTCGGCCAGACGCCGGTGCCCTCGATTTCCGCCTGGCAGGTGACTTTTTCACCGCCGCCCCACAGCGCGATGTCCAGCGGATGAACGCCCCAGCCGGCGATGAATCCGAGGGCATAGTCGGAGATGAACCACCAAAGCGCATTAGAGCAGCGGTCCTTAGTGTAAGGCGTATAAGGGGCCGGCCCCAGCCACATATCGTAATCAAGCCATTCCGGCACAGGCACGGGTTCCGGTGAGCCTCCCTGGCTGCTGCCGGGAGACCAGACATTTATGGTGTGCAGCTTTCCAATTCGGCCGTTCAGCACCAGCTCGCAGGCAAAACGGAAATCACGGCTTGAACGCTGCTGTGTACCGAACTGAAAGACCCTTCCGTGGCGGTGCACCGCTGCACGCAGCGCCTGGTCCTGAGCCAGACTCAGCCCCATCGGTTTTTCCAGATATACGTCCTTTCCCGCTCTGACTGCCGCCAGCGCCACCAGCACGTGCCAGTGGTCCGGCGTAGCAGCGAGGACCACATCAATGTCATCGCGTCCGAGCAGCTTGCGAAAGTCATTATAAGCTGCGCATCCTGTGCCTTGGTAATGCTTATTCACCAGCTCCTGGGCCGCCTGGAGAACGTGGCTTTTAACGTCACAAACTGCCACTACCTGGGCGTCCTTTTGGGCCAGAAAGTTGCTCATCACGGCGGTTCCCTGAGGCCCAACGCCGATACAGCCGACCGTGATTCGGTTACTCGCAGCGACATTGTCATCTCTGCCCAGCGCCGATGACGGAACAATATAAGGAAAACTCACCGTGCCTGCAGCGCATTTTAGAAACTTACGACGTGTGATTTCATTAACGGTTCGCATAATCCAGCTCCTTCATATCACTACCTTTGTTTCTCCGCAGGATGCCTTTCGGCATTGGCAACCTGTTCGACGAAAAGACAAAATGGACGCTAAAGTGTAAACAAACGGACGGCTTTCGTCAAACCCAAATCTCCCGTTGCAGTGAACTCTAAAGCAGAAACTTATTGTTGTTTTTTTGGGGAGGTCTTTTTAACTGGAGTGAAGCAGGTAAACGAAATAAGGATTAAGACCGAGCCGGCTACAAAAAGTGTCATTCGCCGGTGAGGCTCGCTGCACCGCGTGAGCCACTCTGGCAGCATCGGCCCGGGGGATTGGTTGTTCGGGTCTTCCGTCAACGCTTTATGAGCGGCGGCCAACTGCTCGGCTGTTGCTCTCGGGTAAACAGCATTTGCATCTTCAGGCTCGGTGCCGAGCGTAGCCGGGGCGAGGCGCTTAATAAGATTGGGGTCTTTTTCCAACTGCTCCAGCAATACGTCGTAGTCGGTATTGAGGGATTTGAGCCGATTCACGGATTGCTGCGTTACCCTTAACAGCTGTCTGTTGCGATAGTACTGCACCAAATCATCACAAAGTATAGAAACGCCCAGCGAAGCCGCACCAATGCTGAAAAAGATGACAAACAAAAACGCCTGGATGACGCTGTGCTTTTGCAATTTCGTATTTCGTGTCTGGTGTTTTGTATCTCGCTTCACGCTTGGGTTCCCGCATGGCCGGGTCTTTTGGCAAAGTCAGAGCCGGCGTATCGTGCGGCTGGGCCAAGGTCTTCGTCTATTCTTAGCAGTTGATTGTATTTGCAGATTCTGTCTGTTCGGCACAATGAGCCGGTCTTTATCTGGCCGACTCCCGTAGCAACGGCTAAGTCGGCGATTGTCGTATCTTCGGTTTCGCCGCTTCTGTGGCTTATGACCGCCGTCCAGCCGGCCCTGCGAGCCATATTGACCGCCTTGAATGTTTCCGTCAGCGTGCCTATCTGGTTGAGCTTTATCAATATCGCGTTGGCACAGTCGAGTTTAATACCTTTAGCCAGACGTTCGGTGTTGGTTACGAATAAATCATCGCCGACCAATTGTACGCGGTCGCCGATTTTCTTATTTAACTTTGTCCAGCCTGCCCAGTCATCTTCCGCCAGGCCGTCTTCGATTGAAATGATTGGATATTTGTTGGCCCATTTGGTCCAGTGCTCGACCATCTCATCGGACGAGACTTTTTTCTTCGGGTCGGACTTGAAGAACTTGTAAGTCTTTGTCCCGGCGTCGAACATTTCACTTGCAGCAGGGTCCAGAGCGATTGAGATTTCTTTACCGGGTTTATAGCCGGCCTTTTTGATAGCGTCCATAACGACTTCCAGCGCCTCTTCGTTTGTTTTGAGTGAAGGAGCAAAGCCGCCTTCGTCGCCGACCGATGTGGAGCAGCCTTTTTTAGCAAGCACTGCCTTGAGCGTATGGAAGACCTCTGCTCCCATTCGCAGAGCTTCAGGGAAGCTCTTTGCGCCGATGGGCATAATCATAAATTCCTGGAAGTCGACATTGTTGTCTGCGTGTTTTCCGCCGTTCAGGATGTTCATCATCGGCACCGGTAGTATATTGGCATTGCAGCCGCCCAAATAGCGGTACAAGGGTAGTTCTGCCGAATCCGCAGCCGCCTTTGCAGCGGCTAACGAAACACCCAATATTGCGTTTGCGCCGAGCTTGCCTTTGTTCGGTGTGCCGTCCAGCTCAATCATTAACGCATCAAGCTCTTCCTGACAGCCCGCCTCCATGCCGACAACCTCAGGCGCTATGATTTCGTTTACATTTCTGACAGCCCCGGCAACGCCTTTGCCCATATATCGTTTTGCCTTTGTATCGCGAAGCTCTATCGCCTCGTGTGCGCCCGTGCTGGCTCCGGAGGGCACTGCCGCCCTGCCGAAGGAACCATCCTCAAGCATAACATCAACTTCAACTGTAGGATTGCCGCGGGAATCGAGTATTTCCCTTGCCGTTACATCAACTATCGCTGTGAACATCTTACGTCCTTTCCTTATTTACTATTCGAAATTCGTTATTCATTATTTGATATTTTTGCCCGAGATTACTGATTCTTAACTGTTCCGTCAAGGGCCGATTGAAAAAGTAGCTCCGATATTTATACCCATAAAAAATTTTCTCCACAGTTCCGGCCGGGGCAAACGAGTTTGACAAAAAATGCCCGAAATATTTGTGCCAGCCGAACGAAATGATTATTATAACAACAGATAATTTAAGCGGCGTAACCAGGCAAAAGCTAAATGGCAAATGCCGCTAAGATATAAACAGACATAGATTGTACTTTTTTGACAAAGGGGCTGTAATGAACGACGAGAAACACGAAAATTTTGAAGATGAAATCAGCGACCTGAAGCAGGAGCTGGAACACTTCCAGAAGGGAAAAGAGCGGGTCAGAGCTATCATAGGCAAAATCGGCGGCGTACCTAAGTTTCGTACAAAGCTCATTAACGCCATTTTTGTTATTATCATCGCAGCCTCGGTGGTCGGTTCGCTTATCGGAGGCGAGCAACTGCGCCTGTTGATGGTTGAGTTAGCAACAGTGGCTCTATCGGTAAAAATAATCTACATGATACATTTACAAATGCGTGTGAATCACTTCCAATTCTGGATACTTTCATCACTTGAATGGCGCCTTAACGAAGGGATGAGGTACATAAAACAATTAAAAAAGTAGCTCTGCATCCGCTGCCTCAGATATATCAGCGGGGTCTGCTTGTACAGTGCCGGTTGGGCACGGATTTGTTTGTGTTAATCACTTGGAAACTGCGGCATCTGTGTTATAAAACGCTTTTTTTGTGGAATTTTGAGAAATTTTTGAAAAATCCTGTAACTTTTTTGGCTGGGCTGCGTCTATAGATATTAGAAACGGCATTTATAGGACGTTTCTGTGAGGCAGCTTTCGAAGGAAATCAGCCTTGGGCAAATAACTATAAAGAATAAAATCCTACTTCACCCCCCCTCCTCCTTAAAGGCCGATATCCACAGGGTCGGCCTTTTTCTATCTCCACAGATTTCTAACTGCAGATACCCGCCTCCGCGGGCACAAGTTTTGCAGATTTAGCCGCCGATTACACTGATTCTTGACGATAGATTTCACAAATTTATTTGTGTTAATCAGCTTGAATTTGTGTTAATCTTTGGTTATGAGAATTCCTCTGACAAAATATGGTTGGCCGCAGGTAGTTATCTTCCCTGCGGCGCTGCTTGCTATAATGGTTGTCTTTCCACTGAGCACAATAGCGTTCTTGCAGCCTTGGGCGCTCATTTCGATAGAAGCGATGTTAGCCGTTATTTTGATATGGTCTTTGATGTTTTTCCGCGACCCTGAGCGTCGCTGTCCTTCGGACAGGGACCTGCTCTTATCACCCGCCGACGGCCAGGTTACCGATATCAAGATAGTGGAGGACCCCCCTGCTTTCTTGCGAAAGCAAGAAGGGGGGGGCGGAGCTGCACTGCGTATTGGGGTATTTTTGAGCATTTTCGATACCCATATTAATCGCGCTCCGTGCAATGTCAAAGTTGAAAAAATCACTTATCGAAAAGGCAAATACAAAAACGCGATGAATCCGCAGTCCGGCCGGGTCAATGAGTCCAATGAGCTGGACCTGCTTAGAACCGATAGTCCACAAGACAGACTGATTGTCCGGCAAATCAGCGGAGCGATTGCCCGGCGAATCGTGTGCGATAAAGTGGAGGGCAGGGAGTTGACCGGCGGTCAGAAATTCGGGATGATAAAATTCGGCTCCAGAACAGAATTGTACGTGCCTCTGCGTGAAAATGCAAAGTGCCTGGTCAAGATAGGCGATAAAGTCAAAGCTGGCCTGACTCCCCTGGTGAAATATGAAATAACCACCCCTGCCGGCAGCAAGCAGGGGTTGAAGTTTGAAAAAATAGAAAATAGTCAATAGTAAATCGTCAATTTAAAATGCCGAGATTAAAAACCGAACCCCTGCCGGAAACAAGCAGGGGCAAAAAGAGTCTGCTGCGGCGGGTGCGAAGACAAAGATTAAAGTACATTACCATCCTGCCGTCGCTGATAACTATTCTCAATGGTGTTTGTGGCTTCGCCGCCATTGTCTTTGCCGGCAAAGGTGCAAAGCTCGGCATCGGGCAGTTTTCTTATTTTGCGATGTCAGGCTACATGATACTGCTGGCAATGATTGCCGACATGCTCGATGGCCGGCTGGCACGAATGCACCAGAGCACTTCTAGCTTTGGAGGCCAGCTCGACAGCCTCTGCGATATTATCAGCTTCGGTGTGGCGCCGGCATTTTTAATGCTGAAAGTTCTGGAATACATGCTGGCCGGCCTTGCTGGACTTAATCCGGTCGCTGAGACTTTTCTGGGGCGTTTCATCTGGGTGGCAGCGGCAGGATATATAAGCTGTGCGGCCATTCGATTAGCCAGGTTCAACGTGGAAAACGAGGAGGACGAATCCGCCCACATGAGCTTTGTCGGCCTGCCGACGCCCGCCGCCGCAGGGGTAATTGTCAGCCTGATAATACTTCATCAGGAAACACTGCCGAGCCTGAATGTAATTATTTACGTCCTGCCGTTTTTTGCCCTGGTCGTATCGGTGCTGATGGTCAGCAGGATTCGGTATCCGCATATCCTCAATCAGTACCTGAAGGGAAGGAAGCCGTTTGAATACCTTATAAGGGTGCTGCTGCTCCTGGCATTTGTTATCTGGAATATACCGGCGGCTTTAGTGCTGATTTTCTGCGGCTTTGCGGCAAGCAGCTTCGTGAAATGGCTTTACTACAAAGTAATCCGCAATAAGCAAAGCCTCGTCCCGGCAGCAAATTCAGCTTTGACGACTGTTGACAAAGGCCAAATCGCCGACCAGGACGACATCGCTTACAAAGCTGAGGACTAAAACAAAACACTCCAAAACAAATAGGGTACCGGGTTATCAGGCTATCAGGTAGTGGGTATCAGGTTACCAGAATATAAGATTAACTTTGTCCTTTCCTGATTCCCTGATACACTGATTTCCTAATATTGTAACTTGTGATAGGGGGCTATATAGAGATAAGGAGAATCCGGGCGGCTTTGGCCTGCGTATTACGCTGTGTGTCGGACTGGCTGCATATCCCGCTGCCTGGCGTCGGATTGATTTATCTGATAATATTGCTCGACAATACCGGTAAGTCGCGCCAGAACTTCACGACCTTCGGGGCTTGCTTCCAGACCAACAATCTGCAATCCGAGAGAGGCGCTCTTGCCGTCCACGGTCGGCAGGATATTTCTAATCTGGGCGCTGACCACTAATGGCATTTCATAAGGCATAGGTGTAAATCGCATCCCAACAAACTGACCTTTTTTGAAGTCCAGCTCTCCCGCACAAAAAGTCCTGGACGAATTGCCTTTAGACTCCTGCCGAACGGATGAAGGACAGACCGCCTCGTCCGGGTACGAAACTACAACCTGCGCACCGCCGGCGGATATGTCAACGAGCCTGCCCTGGCAATAATTATGTATGTCCTCCGCAGCATCCTGTATCTGTTTTTTTGCCTCGCTTCTGCCGCTGCGATGCCACAGTACCACCTTTACCTTCAGCGATTTGGGCACATCAACGCGGTAATAGCTTCTCCTCTGGACAACTTCTATCCCGTCCGGTACCGCAAGTATTATTGTTCCGCCCCATCCCTCGTCAATCCCTGGGCTGGACGACGGCTCAAAACCAACCACAGTTGTATCAAAAATAAACTTGCCGTATTCATATTTGAATGATATGCCGACCGGCTGATTAGCCTGTATATTTACAGGGTGCTGCTTTTTCTTCGAGGTGATACTCTCTAAATTTAGTCTGTCCCCCACAAGCTCGGTCAGCAGCACTTTTGCGACGTGCCATTTGCCTTTGGACAAATATGACATAATGGCGGGTACTTTTTTATCAATTGCGGTTTGCAGGATTTTCTCCGGCTCGTCCCCGCGCAGCAGCATCACCTTATTCATATCAACCTCTCTTTAGAAAATATATATATAATTCGGCTATAAACAAAAGGCGTTTTACATTAAACTTGCCCCGTTAGAAATTTCGATGGGGTAAAGATGAATATGATGTAAAAAAGAGGATTTCTAACGGGGCTTGCTGCGATTCACATTACGAACTTATCAGGTGTGAACCTAACCCCCCACTGCTTTCTTACGAAAGCAGGAAGGGAGGCGCAGGATGCTGGTCCCATAACTACGGTTTTCTCACAAAAAGGTATAGTCTAAAGGGTTTACCCCGTTAGAAATCTTCCTTTTTTGTACCCCGTTGCAATTTCTCCCCAAGGGGTGCCCTTTGGTCATAACGGGGAAAGCTTGCAAAAAAAACACCTGGCAATTACTATTACCATATATATGGACAAAACTTACGATATGAGGGGGACCCCGCAAGGCGGGAACCCAAAGATAGGGGGCGATAAAATTGCCCTTTTGGGACTTTTTATTGTCGCGATGCTCATTGCCCGTCTTATAGTCGCTTCAAAGTCTGCCCTTATTCTTTCGGAGCCGATAAAATTAGCTTATGCCGGTTTATCGGTATCAATGCCGGCGGGCAACGGCTGGAAAACTGAAAAGCGGTGGAGGTACCGCGAAGATACCTTCTCTTTAAGCAGCAGTTTTGCAATCGGCTCCAACAGACCCACCGCCTGGGCTAACTGCCGGTACTTTTTAGTTGCCGAGACCGCTACCCCGCAAATGCGGTTCGAGCAAAAGGCCTTTGAATTGGAAGGCCGGATTGCAAAAATAGACCAAACAAAAACAGATACGCTCATTTTTGATTGGGCGCTTATAGAAAAACCGCAGACCCCCCTTAGTTTTATTTTTGGTACCGCAAAGTTGCCGCACAATCGTCAGCTTGATATCGAAGTACACCAGATTATGAGCGATGCCGGGATGGCTGAGCGAACCTTCAAACGCATCGTAAAGACTTTGAGTTTCAAAGATAACCAGTTGCTCAAGGTCGTCTCCGAAATCGAAACCCAAAAAGATAGAACCGCCACAGAGAATAGAATAAGAAAATTTCCCGAGCGGGCCGAATACATCCGCCGACAGGCGTCCCTTTCGGGACTGCGAACAAACAAAATCCTGAAATACGACAAGGAGCCGGTATGAAAGGCGGACAAGCTGTAGGGGCGGTTTGCGAACCGCCCCTGCCAAAACGCATTTATTGTGTTACAGACAACTACCTTGTTCAGGCAGCGGTCTAAGGTCCGTAATCTGTGGCTGTTTTTGGCTTGCCGGCAGGAAGTCCTTTTTATATCGCCGAGCACAAAAATATTGATGAACGCCTAAGGTCGCAATATACTACTGTGCGGACCTGATAATTAGTTTTTCAAATTTTCAGGAGACCGATTATGCAGATGCGACAATTAGGCTATACCGATTTGAAACTTACTACCGTAGGCCTGGGCACCTGGGCAATGGGCGGACCCTGGCAGTTCGGCTGGGGACCGCAGGACGATGATGAGGCCATTGCCGCAATTCTGGCCGCCCTAAAGTCAGGGATAAACTGGATAGATACCGCCCCTATTTACGGGCTCGGACATTCCGAGGAGCTGCTCGGAAAAGCCCTGAAGGCAACAGGCCAAAAACCAATCATAGCAACAAAATGCAGCCTGCTTTGGAATGAGAAAAAGGAAAAAGTAAGCTGCCTGAAAGCTCGAAGCATTCGCCTGGAATGTTACGCCAGCTTAAAAAGACTCGGCATTGAGACAATAGACCTTTATCAGATGCACTGGCCCGAGCCGGACGAAGACATCGAGCAGGCATGGAAAGAAATGGCCAAATTAGTGAAAGAGGGCGAGATTCGTTATCTTGGCGTATCGAATTTTAACGTAAAGCAAATAAAACGACTCCAGAAAATTCATCCTGTTGCCTCGCTTCAGCCGCCTTACAGTATGCTCCATCGTGAGGTCGAAGATGAGCTGTTGGGCTATTGTGCTCAAAACAACATTGGCGTTGTTGCCTACAGCCCTATGCAGAGAGGTCTTCTGACGGGTAAATTCAGCCAGGAAAGGCTTGCGGATTTACCTCTGGATGACCATCGAAGAAGAAACCCCGATTTTCACGAGCCGCAGTTTACCGCCACATTAGAGCTTGTTGAGCAGCTCCGGCCTATTGCACAGCGCAATGGCAAGACATTGGCCCAGCTGGCTGTTAGCTGGGTTCTTCGTCGGCCTGAAGTTACCGCCGCAATTGTCGGAGCGCGCAGACCCGAGCAGATTCTCGAAACCGCCCCGGCTTCAGACTGGGATTTAAGCAGAGAAGATATCGAGCAAATTGAGCAGCTCTTAGCCGACCGTCAGTCAAAACTTAATAACAGATAAGCCTAAACGCAGAGAAAAAAATGGCAAAAAAAAATCGAAATCAAAAAACCGAATACCAAATCTATGTAAGTCCTCTCGTAGAGAGAAACGCCTCAAGAGAAATGGCTGAGCTGTTCGGAGCACAAAAAAAGTTCAGCACCTGGCGCAGGCTCTGGCTGGAACTTGCAAAGGCACAGAAAAAACTCGGCCTGAATATAAAACAAAGCCAGATAAACCAGATGGCCAAACGCCTTGATAATATTGATTTCAAAAGAGCCGCACGCTACGAAAAGCAATTCCGCCACGATGTTATGGCGCATATCTATGCCTTCGCCGATGTTGCACCAAAAGCTGAACCAATTATTCACCTCGGCGCAACAAGCTGCTATGTCGGTGACAACGCCGATTTGATAATTATGCGAGAGGCAATGCAGCTAATTGCAGCCAAGCTGGCCGTGGTAATAGATCTTTTGAGTAAATTTGCAAAGAAACATCGCGCACTTCCGACTTTAGGCTATACACACTATCAGCCGGCCCAGTTGACCACCGTCGGCAAAAGAGCAGCTTTGTGGTGCTACGAATTCGTGATGGACCTGCAGGAAATTGAACATCGGCTCGAGACGCTGCCGTTTAGAGGCGTCAAAGGCACCACCGGAACTCAGGCCTCTTTCCTGGAGCTTTTCGACGGCAGCCACAGCAAAGTCAAACAGCTCGACAAGCTCATCGCCGCTGCGTTCGGCTTCAAAAAAATCTGCGCCGTTACAGGCCAGACATATCAGCGAAAAATCGATGCCCTCGTCGTAAACACTTTAGCTTCGATCGCACAGTCGGCACACAAGATGTGCAATGACATTCGGCTGCTCGCAAACCTGAAGGAAGTTGAAGAGCCGTTTGAAAAGACTCAGGTCGGCTCTTCAGCAATGCCTTATAAAAGAAATCCTATGCGCTGTGAGAGGGCAACGTCCCTCAGCAGATTGGTATTAAGCCTGGCCTCCAGCCCGCAAATGACCGCCTCCGAACAGTGGCTTGAGAGAACGCTCGATGATTCGGCCAATAGAAGGGTGGTCATTCCGGAAGCATTCTTGGCCGTGGACGGAATTCTGCAAATCCTTATCAACGTCACGGATGGGCTTGTTATCTATCCGAAAGTGATTGCGGCCCATCTTGCGGCTGAGCTGCCTTTTATGGCTACAGAGAATATCCTGATGGCGGCGGTCAAGACCGGCGGAAACAGACAGGAGCTGCACGAGAAAATAAGGCTGCATTCACAAGCCGCCGCAGCCCAGGTAAAAAGATTTGGAAGAGCCAATGATTTAATCGGCCGGCTAAAAGCAGATATTGCTTTTAGTAAGGTCAATTTTGAAAAAGTGTTAGACCCGAAAAATTACGTCGGCAGGGCACCGCAGCAGGTCGATGAATTTATCAAAGATATCGTAACACCGCTCTGCAGAAAATACCGCAAAGAGCTGAATCGAAAAGTGGAACTGAAAGTTTAGCCTGTGACCCGTGTTCCCAGGACACGAGGTACGAGTCACGAGAGACGAGAGACGAGAGACGAATAATGACCAGAGAAGAACTAATAAAGCGGATAAAGGAAACAGCTTATTTAGAAGGCAACTTTGTACTTCGCAGCGGCAAGCGCAGCAAATATTATCTTGACAAATATCTTTTCGAGACCTGTCCGGACATCCTCAAAGCCCTCGGCTTGGAATTCACCAAGCATATTACGGACGATGTTACGCTGATAGCCGGAGCCGAACTGGGCGGCGTGGCTTTGGCCGCGGCTACCGCTATGGAATCCGGCAAAAACTGGGTCATCATTCGCAACAGCAAAAAGGGCTACGGAACCGGCAAAATGGTTGAGGGCGTCTTGAACGCCGGCGATGTTGTTTTGCTGGTTGAGGACATCGCCACAACCGGCGGCCAGGTCCTCGAGGCCGCCAAGATTATCACCGAGGCCGGCGCCACCGTTAAGAAAATCGTCTGCGTAATCGACCGCAAACAGGGTGCCGAAGAAAACATCACCCAGGCCGGCTACAAATTCGAGTCCATCCTTACAAAATACGACCTCGGCATAAAAGACACGGACTGATTTTCGTGCCGCAGAAATCGGCTGGGCCGGTTCGCCGCTGTCGAGCAGCGCCACGGCGTAGTTGAGCGAATCGCTGGGTGGATGGACGTAGCCCCCTTTGAGTGTCGTGTGGTAGCCCGGAGAAGAAAAGCCTCGGCGAATCATTGTTTCAGCGGTGTCGTAACGGACATCCTGTTCGCCCAGAGCCTTGAGGAAGCCGGCTTTTTGTTGCTGCGACGAGAACAGCTCCGCAGCGGAACAAACGGTCGGCATACACAAGGTCAGCAGGCATATTATTGTTAATCTTAGTCGAAGGTAATTAATTGGTATCGCTCCTCTATCTGATATTTGTGTTGGGTAATAAGCTGAGCATTATAATATCCGAATTGCCCGGGTAAATCCAGTTTTTCACGAACATCGGCACTTGATGAAAACGTCGTCGTACCGGCGACGGTTAAACGACCCTGGGCAAAACCCCTGGCAAAAAATAAAAAGGAGTGAAGGTGGTTCTTTGTTGGTCGTTTTGGTATAATAGCACTATCTTGCTACGGCGGAAAATGCCCGCCGAGAGCGAAAGTGCCTAAGAGCACAGCGGTCTGTTACTTGTATTATGAAGTATTGTCATTCCGCACCCATTCGGCTTTGCTCAGGGCAGGCTTTGATGCGGAATCCAGACCTTACGATAAATCTGGATTCCCGCTCCCCGCTCGGAGTCGAGGACAAGTTTCGCGGGAATGACATTCATCATTTTAGCTGTAACAGAACGGCAGGAAAATGAGCCAAAATGGCTGATAAAGTGTCGCTGATAAAACTGCTCGGCAAAGAAAAGTTTGAGAGAATCGAGCGTATTTTTCGCAAGCATTTCCAGCTCGGCCTGGAGACGGGGAATATCCAGGGCAAAGAAATAAAACAGATGTGCAGTGCCGATTGTCGGCCAACGTTTTGCAGGATTGTCCAAAGCAGCACGGCTGGCCGGAGCAGGTGTAATAAAGAGCGTCGGCGAAGCCTTGAGATAGCGATAGAGACCGGACAATCTTATATTTCGCTTTGTCATGCGGGCGTAGTGTTAGTTTGTGTGCCGATTATGGATAAGGATAAGGCCCTGGGCGGGATATTTTTCGGCAAATGCCTTTGGGAGCCCGTAACGCAAATCCTAATCAACGATGTCGAGAAACGGTTAAACGGCATTCGTGTGAATCGAAAAAAAATGACGGCGGCGGTGTGCGAGCTGCCGTTTATACAGGGCCGAAAAATCTACGAGGCGGCGTAGTTCCTCTTTGACCTGCTTTACGAAGTTGCCACGTTCGACCCGCGGGTTATCAGATGGCGCCGGGAGCGTTCCGAACAGCAGTCGCAAATAGGAGAGTTTATCCAGGAGAGAAAAAAACTCGGCACCGAGTGGCACTATCCTCTGGAGAGTGAGCGGGAGCTGATGGGCAAGGTCAAAATCGGCGACAGAACAGGCGCCAAGGAGATTCTCAATTCCATACTCGGGACGATATTGTTCAAGACTATCGGGGACCTGGGAATCCTTAAGGCAAGACTGCTGGAGCTGCTGAGCATTCTCAGCCGCTCGGCCGTGGAAGGCGGAGTGAATATTGACGTTATGCTCGAAAAGAATCTGACGTACGTAAATAAAGTCATGCAGATTTATAACCAGGAAGATTTGTGTGCGTGGATTAGTACGGCTTTGAACGAATCTATCGAACTGGTTTATTCTTCGCAGGATGCCCGGAAGGTAAGTCAAATCAGGCCGGCCATAAATTACATCGACGCCAATTACGATAAGCCGATAACCCTTCCCGACGTAGCTAAGGCTTCACATCTGAGCGTATCGCGGCTGGCCCATATATTCAAGGAGCAGATGGGCGTTACTATCATAGATTATCTACAAGGCGTTCGGATAGAGCGGGCAAAGCAACTATTGTTGGCGACGGACCAGAACTGCACGGAGATTTGCTTTGAGGTCGGCTATAATAATCAGAGCTATTTTACGCGAACTTTTAAGGGGCTTGTCGGGATGACGCCGCGGCAGTTCAAGACCAGGAATCAGCGAAAAGAAAAGATTTCAGCACCTTTATAAGAAACACGGACTTACACTGACTTAAACACGGACTTACACTGACTTTTGCTCTTATGTACTTATATTCTTGTGAGCAGTTTTTGAACAGGCAGGCATTCTTATCTTGACAGTTCGGCAGTGCTTATCGTACAATCATCATTTCTGGGCAACAATATAGTGCTTTGTCGAGCGTGCTTTGAGGGCTGTCATTCCGCACCCATTCGGCTTTGCTCAGGGCAGGCTTTGATGCGGAATCCAGTATCATCAATAAATATGGATTCCCGCTCCTTCGACCTTGCTCAGGACAGGTTTCGCGGGAATGACAAGCCATCATTTGAACCTTGACAGAGCAATAGACAGATGCTGAGAATGACGGTTTGCCGGAATTAATGTTTGTGGCAAAGCAAATTGCTATTTTGGGCTCAACGGGGTCAATAGGCAGAAATGCACTGCGGGTAATCGATGCGCTCGGGTCACAGTACCAAGTTATTGCGCTGAGCGCTCACAGTAATGTTGAGCTGTTAGCCGAGCAAGCCGAACACTATAAGCCTAAATTTGTTGCTGTTACGAACTCTGACTATGCAGCGCAGCTTGGCGAGCTTCTCGGTGAGCTGGACGTTGAGATTTTGGCTGGGCCGGATGGTTTGGTAGAGATTGCACAACTTCAAGAGGCGGATATTGTTCTTACTGCGGTTGTCGGTGCGGCTGGTCTTCCTGCGGCTCTTGCGGCAGCTAAATGTGGTAAGCAGCTTGCCGTCGCGAACAAAGAGCCGCTCGTTGTTGCAGGTCAATTACTGGTGAGCGAGGCAAAGAAAAACGGCTGTACTATTTTGCCGGTGGATAGTGAGCATTCGGCGATTTTTCAGGCTATGCGGTCGGGCGCTCGAGAAGAAGTGAACAAAATTATCCTGACCGCTTCGGGTGGGCCGTTTAGAGGAGCTACCGTTGAGGATATACAAAATGTAACGTTAGAGCAGGCGCTTGCGCATCCTGTTTGGGATATGGGGCCGAAAATCACCGTTGACTCGGCAACTATGATGAATAAAGCGTTCGAAATTATCGAGGGCCACTGGCTTTTTGATATGCCGGTGGATAAAATAGAGGTTCTGATTCATCCCGAGTCAATAGTTCACTCGCTTGTAGAATTCGTGGACGGCTCGGTTATAGCGCAGCTCGGTGAGCCTGATATGTGCCTTCCGATTCAATATGCTTTGACGTATCCGCAGCGTGTTGCAGGTATTGCCGGGCGTCTTCGGCTGGAGCAGATAAATACACTTACGTTTGAGAAGCCCGATTTGGAGACTTTTCGTGCGCTGCCGTTGGCATACGAAGTTGCGCAAACGGGCGGCACGGCTGCGGCTGTTTTCAACGCTGCAAACGAGGCGGCTGTCGAGGAATTCTTGGCGGGCGGCATTGAATTTGTTAATATAGTTGAGCTTATCGAACATTGTCTGAATAAGCATGATGTTAAAGCCAGCGCATCCCTTGAAGAGCTTTTCGAGGCGGATGCCTGGGCCAGAAGAGAGGTTAGAGCTAAAGTGCATAAGGGCATAAGGGCATAAGAGAATAAGGGCATAAGGGCATAAGGGCATAAGAGAAATGAGGTAAGTTGAGAAGTTTGTTTTTTTAATAGATTTCTCCACTTCGCGATGCATAGCATCGCTACGGTCGAAATGACATACGGTCTTTTCTACAGAGCAAATTGTATAGTTAATTGGTTGCAAGATGTCCGCTTCATTTGGAGATTGTTGAATGTGGGTACCGAAAGATTTCTTTAATAAGCGTTTTCGTTTGATTTTGTTTGTTGTTGCTGCTTTTGTGGTGGTTGTTTTTTTAATTGCCCAAAATATCAATACTTTCGGCAACATACTTCTGACTATGTTCGGATTTGGGTCGGTTGTTCTCGTTCACGAGTTCGGTCATTTCGTTGTTGCCAAATTGTCCGACATAAAGGTAGAAGCATTTTCAATCTTTATGCCGCCGACTGTGTTTGGTGTGCAGAAAACAGAAAATGGATTTAAGTTTCGGATACTGCCGAAGCTATTCGCCAAAGAAGGCGACCAGTCCGGTGATGGTGCGTTAAGTTTTACTGTAGGCGGCAAGGGCAAGGGGAGCGAAACGGAATATCGGCTCGGCCTTATTCCGTTCGGGGGTTTTGTTAAAATGTTGGGCCAGGAGGACACCGGGCCGGTTAAGAGCAGCGATGACCCCCGTTCGTTTGCCAATAAGGCGGTTAGCACTCGTGCTGCTGTTTTAGCAGCGGGGGTGGTTTTTAACGTTATCAGCGCCGTTATTATTTTTATGATAGTTTTTCTAATCGGCATAAATCTGACACCTGCTGTAGTCGGGGGGGTAGTACCGGATTCACCGGCGGCACATGCGGGCCTGAAGGCCGGTGATGAAATAATTGAGGTTGCAGGCAAAAATGACAATCTCGATTTTAGTAATATCGGAATAGCGGCAGCTTTGTCCGGTAGAAATGAAAAGGTTCAACTGAGAGTAAGACACGAGGATGGCTCTGAAGAAGATTTGATGCTCGTGGCAGAGCAACTACCAGGTGAGCCGATGAAAGCTTTTGGTATCTTGATTCCGACGAGCCTGACCGTTGGAAGGCTTTCTGAAGAAGACGCCAATGACCTGTATTCGAAAACGGGTTTGCTTGCCGGCGACCAAATCAAATCTGTTAATGGCAGAGAGGTGCAGAGCTCTTGGGAGCTGGAGGGGGTAATTAAGAATTCTCTTGTGCCGGCGGTAACATTGTCTGTTGAACGAGCCGCAGACTCGGGCGAAGCTGAGCTGGTTAAATCACAAATCAGACTCAATCTGATGCACGCTACCAGCTCTGATATAGAGTCTGAATTCGAGCTTAGCCATATTTATTCTATGGTTCCGCGTTTGCGGATAACCGCTGTTTCAGACAAGCTGGCTTCAAGCGTTGGTGAGGTTACATTGCAGAGCGGCGATATTATTGCTGCAATCGGCGAGATTGATAATCCCACTTACAGCGAGATGCGCGATGTTACTGAAAAGTACGAAGACAAAGAGCTGCCGGTCAGGGTGTTGCGTGCCAATTCCGACGGCGCTGAAGAGACTTTTACTATTACAGTTAAGCCGCGGAAACCGGCCGGCAGTAACAGGGTTCTAATTGGAATCGGCGTTGCACTCGATGCCGAGCATCCGATTGTTGCCAAGACTATTAACGCTGAGGGCGGACCGCCAAAGCTGGAAATACCGAGCGGCGCAAGGATAACGGCGGTTGACGGGGCACCCGTCTCAACCTTTTACGATATAATCAGAGAAATCAGAAAATACAGCAGTGAGCGCATCACGATTGATTGGCGTCTCAATGAGGAAACAGCAGGCAACGTTGCTTTAGACGTAGGCAGCGACGGAGAGTATATCACCGTTAAATCCGCTTTTGTTGAATTTGTACCATTTGAAGATTTGAAAAGGACTTACAAAGCCGGCGGCCCCATTGATGCGGTCGTGATGGGATACAGAAGAACCGTTATGTTTACCGCCCAGACCTACGTGACATTAAAGCGTCTGATTGGAGGATTTGTCAGTCCCAAGAACCTTATGGGGCCCGTCGGTATTATCACATTAAGCTATCGGATTGTTGCCGAGCAGCCGTTGGTCTATTACGTTTATTTTCTCGGTCTTATAAGCGCTGTAATTGCGGTGTTTAACTTTTTGCCTTTGCCTCCCCTTGACGGAGGGTTGATTGTGATTTTGCTGGTTGAGAAGGTCAAGGGTTCGGCGTTGAGCGAACGGGCGCAGGGGGCCATATCTTATGCCGGCTGGGCGCTTATAGGAACACTTATTCTTTACGTAACATTTAACGATATTGTCAGGAGTTTTTTTAGTTAGTGTCTGTTGCGGCTCCAAGCCATTCCCGCTTTCTCGTGGACAAGCTTTTCGTGACTCGCTTGAGGTCGCCTACACTCCAAAGCTTCAGCGACGGAGCGCTGCCGCCCATCGTATCCAATTATTTGGGCAGGAGAAGAACACCCGGTAAAACCGGGGGCTAAATAGCTACAGGTTATGGGTGGACGTTCCTGCTGATTGAAGAAAGAATTCGAAGATTTTGGAAATGATATCTGAGAAACCATCTTCGCAGGTGTATCACGAGGGTATATTCGGTGCTCTGAAAGAGCAGGACAGCAGGGTTTATGAGCTGATAACCAAAGAGTACGAAAGGCTGCAAAGCACACTCCAACTTGTCGCTGCGGAGAACCAGTGCTCAAGAGCGGTTCTGGCGGCTCTTGGCTCAATTGTTCAGAACAAAACGGCGGAGGGTTTTCCAGGGGCCAGACATCATGGGGGCTGCGAGATTGTTGACGATGTGGAAAGACTGGCTGTGACCAGGGCCAAAGAGGCTTTCGGTGCCCGGTATGCAAATGTTCAGCCGCATTCCGGCAGCCAGGCGAACCAGATTGTCCTTGCCGCGTTATTGGAGAGAGGAGATAAAGTATTGAGCCTTGGTTTAGAGCAGGGGGGACATCCATCGCACGGAGGGTCGGGCACGCTTGCCGGGAAATTTTTCAATGTAGAGAACTATTTTGTGGATAAAACGAGTTTTCTTCTGGACTATGATGCTATCAGAGAGCAGGCAGTCAAAGTCAGACCCAGGCTGATTATGTGTGGTGCCAGTGCTTACGTTAGAGAGATAGATTTTAAGAGATTCAGAGAGATTGCAGATGCCGTAGGGGCGTATCTTTTGGCGGATATTTCACATATATCAGGATTGGTGATTTCCGGCGCTCATTCTTCGCCCATAGATTATGCTCATTTTATAACGACGAGCACGTACAAGTCGGGCGGCCCGAGGGGCGGCCTGATATTGATGGGAAAGGACTACGAACTGCAAATAAAGGTCTCGGGCAGGGATAAGCCGTTATGGAAACATATTCAGGATGCGACGTTTCCGGGCGTACAGGGGACGCCTTGTTTTAATCATATAGCGGCAAAAGCGGTTTTCTTTAAGGAAACACTTTGCGATGAGTACAAAGCCAGACAATTCAAAATCATAGAAAATGCAAAAAGACTTGCAGGTAATTTGCTTGATTTGGGGTATGATGTGCTGACGAAGGGGACAGACAACCATATGGTTCTGATAAATACGGAGAATTTCAGAGAGACTTTGACGGGCGCTATAGCACAAAGATGCCTCGAAGATTGCGGTATAATCGTCGATATGATAAGGCTGCCTTACGATAAGAAGCCGGCTTCAATTACAGGCGGTATCAGATTGGGCACTCCTATTGTTACGAAAAATGGGATGGGAACAACGGAGATGGGCAATATATCAGTGTTGATAAATGAGGTATTAAAGGACGTAAGAGTAATAACAAATAGCGAATACGAGATAAATGAATCTCTTCGGAACGATGTAAGAGACAAAGTGAAGCAACTGTGCGCCAAGTTCCCTGTACGTTAACAAAAGTGCCCAAAGTGACATATACAGGTCATCCTGAGCGAAGCCGAAGGGTCCGGCCAACGAAAAAGAGATTCTTCGCTTCGCTCAGAATGACAGCTTTGCTGTCACTTCAGGCAATTCATGATTTCGATTTCTTTTTTCTCACGGCCCAGAATAGTTGGTACATTGCGCCGATAACAGCCATAACGACTATTGTGGAAAACAATATCATTGACATTAGCAGAGCCTGCGGTTTTGCCACGCCGTAGATGCCTAAAAACCCCACTAACGTAAACTCTCTGACGCCGAGATTGGCCACCGATATTGGAATTTTTCCCAGGACATATATAACTGCGCAGAGCCACACAAATACTCCCACAGGGGCGGTTATGTTTGCCGCTTTGGCAGAGAGGAAGTATATAAACACGCCTCCGATTAGGTTAACTATTATGGTAAGAGATGCAATAGTCAGGTGGAATCCGGCGCCGGCGGCCTGAAAGATTGCAGCTTGCTCGAGTATCTCCTGAGCTTTTTGGCGTATTTTTACAGGCAAGGGCCTCAGCAGAACCCCAATAGCTTTTATGATTTTACCTCCGGTTCGGCTGTTCAGCAGGAGCAGGGAAACAAGGATTATAGCCATTAGTAATATTCCGCAAACGGCAGGCAGTAACCACTGATTCTCTGTATTAGCCGTTGATAGTGATGCGGGATTTGTAATCATTAAGGCGGCAAGTCCGAATACTGTCATAACAACCATAATCGACGTCTGGTTGTATAACATACTACTAAGGACGTTGGTTGATTTTCCGGTATTTTTTTTGAGAATATACCATTTTACCCCTGTGCTGAGTATTCCGGGTATAATCATACCGTAAAATAAGGTAACTGCGCTGGCACCGAAGAGTGTTGAAATTTTTACATTGCAGGCTTGTTTTTTCAAAATAAGCTGCATCTTTATAGAGTTAATCCAGAAGATTATCACGGTCAACACCCAAACAGCTATCAGGAGCTGCCACCTTGCTGTTTTTACAGCTTGGCGGAATTGCTCAAGGTCAATCAGGCTAAAGACCCATATCAGTAATCCGGTTGTGATTAGAAGTCTAATAAGGAGCTTGGCGAATTGTTTGGTGCGAACAGTCATGTCCTGTTTGGGATTAGCCGGGCTTTTCGGCAAGAATCAGCACATTTCTTGAAAAGGTCAGTTGTATTTTGTAGAGCTTGTAAAAGACTTTATTGTCCGGAAACAACCCATTAAGCAGACCAAAAGGCAAGCGGGAAACCAAAGCTGAAATGATAAAACATACGAATCCCGTCAGCGGGCCGCTCAGATAGCAGCTCTTTATATTCTCGAGGCCGGCATTGAGCAAAAGCTGTTTGAGCCTGCGCCGGGTTGTTACATAGTTATGGGAGAAATCGCAATTAAAGAAATTGTGCCGCCAGCTCAAATAGTCGGGCGAGCATATTACGAGCTTTCCTTTCGGCTTTAGAACCTGCCTTATCTGCTGGCTTATCTGCAAGGCATCCTGCATACTGTTCATATGCTCCATAACGTTAATCATCACCACAGTATCAAAAGTTCTGTCAATCTCAGGCAGTGGTGGGACCATTGCGCGAATAACATTAGCCCCTCTTTCCTTAAGAGATGCTGCCATTTGTTGGTTAGGTTCGACAGCAAAGTATTCGATACCTTTCTCAAGGCAAATATCGGCGAATACACCTCGTCCGGGGCCTATCTCTAAAATGTTAGTGCCGGAAGTAATATCAGCATATCTGAAGATTCTCCGGGATAAGGTTTTGACCAGCCCCATCCCCATTTTTGTGGGTTTGTCCTCTCGGCTGAAATGGTCGAAAAAGGCATTTGGTTCATTGTTTTGATTTGCCATATAGCAGTTCCTTTATCGCTGGAGAGAAACTTCTGTCTGTTTCGCATGAAAAGCAATCATTGTTTTCTTGCTATTAACAGCCGCTCATCTGCGCACTTATCTTTATATTCTTTATATACATCGACGTCGTAACAGTTTTTGTAAAGCAGATAATCTTCCTTCAGGATTATTTCGAGACCTTCGGCGATTAAAAGCTGCTCAATCTTATCCCATTCAATATGGTCGTCCGGCCAAACATGAATGTCGCCTTCCCTTTTATATCGCGGATTTATGAACCGTTTGAATATGTGTTTATAACCTTTTACGTCGAATAGGAGGCGAAGATAGTGTTTGAGATTTATTATTGGTCTGGCTTTTCTTAAAAACTCGATATATTCTTTTGGTCTTTTGTAGTATGACTCGTTGACCTCATGGTCAATATAAATCACACCGCCGGGCTTCAATACTCTGCACATTTCCTTTACTATGTGCAGATAATCAGGCACGTGGTGCAATACCGAATAAGCTGCCACCAAATCGAACTGACCTGTTGCCAAATCGGACAAATCCTTTCCGTTGACTTTCAGGGCTTTTGATAGGGCGGTTTGAGAAAAATTCCGTTCGATCAAAGCCAGAAAATCGTCTGAAACATCTGCCGAGACGGTGCTAACGCCCGACTCTATCAGGTGTCTGGTAAGATTGCCGGAGCCGCATCCATAATCGAGTGCGGTGAGCTCGCCGCGGGCGGATGAATTTGTCTTCAATGCTTCTATTGCCGCATTCAAAGCTTTGTGCAGCCGTTCTTGTTCGATGGGGTTGAATATTTCGCTGTGCAAACGCTCGTACTGGCTGGATTCCCGTCTTGCGCGGCCCCTGTTGAATCTGTCGTTGACTTTTCTTATGGACATAATTTCTCGTAAATGCTTGATATTTGTTTTAGCTGCTCCCGGCCGTCGAATTTTCGGGAGAAAACTTCGGCATTTTCCACCAAACTTTCCCGCAAAGAGTTTTCCTGGACCAGCTTGTTAACGGCCTCAGCAATATTCTCTGCATTCAGGTTATTTAACAAAATCCCGGTTTTGTTGTGTTGCACCAATTCAGGCAAACCTCCGACCGGCGAGGCAATGATAGGTACCTTCATTCGCATAAATTCGATAGCAGTGATACCGAAGGCCTCATACCTACTGGGAATAACAGCAATATCAAAAGCCGTTATAACTTTTTGTGGGCTTTTGCACAACCCTGCGAAGGTGACTTTTTCTTTCAGGCCTAATTGAAGAACCAGTTTTTCAAGTCGATTCTTTTGCGGGCCTTCACCGACAATAATAAAGCAAAATCGCTGGTCTTTTTTGCAAAGAATTGCAGCGGCCTCGACAAGCAAATCCGCACCTTTATAAGACGCGAGCCTTCCCACAAATCCAACTACCGTTTTGTTCCGAGCAATTCCAAGTGCATTGCGGACCTTGTCACGGCTGTAAGCTGCGGGGTCAAACTGAGTAAAGTCAATAAAATTACTAACAACAGCGATTGAGCTTTCGGCAAATCCAGCGGTTTGACTTAAAGCGGCTTTTGTAGCCTGAGAATTGGCGAACGCTACTTCTGCTCTCAAGCGGAGTATTTTTAAAAGTAAGCGATAGATAAAAGCGGTACCGCTAATGATTTCGCCATGTTCGTGAATCACGATTTTGCTGGCACAGAAAAAACTTGCGAGCAGGCTGCTAATTATCGACTTCGGCAGGTGAGCATGTACAATGTCTATTTTGTATTTCTTACATAGTTTTGCTACCGCCAAGATGGTATAAGGGTTGTATTTGTGATATGTTAGGGTAATAAGATGGGCATTGATTTGCATTGCGATAGGATTTCGCCGCAGTGCACAGACAAGTGTTTCAATACCTTCGCTATTTAGCCTTTCAACTATGTTCTTAACGACGGTTGGAGCTCCGCCGTAGCCGAGGTGATCTATTACGTGTAATACTCTGATTGCCACTTTACGCTCTATAGAATTTCGAGATTAACTATTGACTATTTTCCATCGACTATTTGTCGGTTATCAATAGTCAATACTGTGATTCCACCAATAGTTAAATACGAAAACCAGCCATAATTGTCTTGCATAATCTATTTTTTTGTTAATATGAGCACCAAATAGTTCCTGAACATAATCACAGTTTAATAGGTTATGTTCGTAATACATCCGGTTAGTTAAAAACTCCCGAATAAAGTCGCTTTTTTTTATCCATTTAGAAATAGGGACCGTAAAACCTCTTTTGGGCCTGTGCACTATTTTTTTAGGCAGATATTTAGAAGCGGTTTTTTTCAAGAGCCATTTTGTCGTAAAATATCTAATTTTGTATTCTTCCGGCAAAGATAAAACAAGCGAAACCAGTCGATAATCAAGAAATGGAACTCTTACTTCGAGGCAGTTAAGCATTGAGGCAAAATCGACCTTCTTTAGAATGTCTTCTGGCAGATAGTTGTGAATATCGTTTAGCTGTATTGAGAGAAGGCTTTTTTCACAGCCGCACTCAATAAGCGATTCAGCACTTCGGAAGTTGTCGGTGAGCAATTTTTGTCTCTGATGGTCGTTGAAAGTAGCCATCCAATTTAGGTGCCGTGTGTTTACATTGGAGTCAAAATCCCTTACGAATCTTTGCATCTTAAAACCAAGAGACACCTTTCTATCAGATGTCGGCAGCAGGTCAGTGAAATACTTTGATAATGCCACTACGGCTGTGGGTACATATTGAGCCAGTTTATATGCTTTATATGTGTCATAGCCGGCGAAGACCTCGTCTCCAGCGTCACCAGATAAGGCGACCTTAACCTTACGGCGGGCTATTTGTGACAGCAAGTAAGTTGGGAACAAAGATGCATCCCCGAAGGGTTCGTCCATATTCTCTATTATGAATTTAATAATGTTTTCATTGACTTCCATATAGTCATAGTGATGCTCGGTATGGATGTATTGTGAGACTAATTTGGAGTATTTCAGTTCATCGTAGGATTTGTTCTTAAAGCCGATTGAAAAGGTGTCGAAATCTTTATGGTTTCTGCTGATAATGGCAGAAATCAGGGACGAGTCAACCCCGCCGGAAAGGAAGCTTCCTACCGGCACATCAGCGATAAGCCTTTTTTCAACAGCGTCGGTGATTATATTTTCAACAGACTCAAGCCTTTCTGTTAGTGGGGTATTCTGATGAGTGGATATTTCCTGTTCAAGGTTAAAATATTTTGTCCGCGTGAGTTTTCTTTGATTCAGGTCGAATAGAAGGTTTTCGGAAGGTTTTAGTTTGTAACAGTTTTCGAATATGGTCAGGTCATTTCCGATATATTTTTGGTAGAAAAAGAAATTCAAAGCTACCAGGCTGACTCTGGTGTCGATGTTGTGTTTTCTGATTGCTTTTAGTGAAGAAGCGAAGATAAAACGGGTGCCATCGAAGTAGTAATAAAGAGGCTTTACTCCAAATCGGTCTCTTGAGAGAAAGAAGGTATTTTTTTCGCGGTCATAGATACAGAAAGCCCACATTCCGTTGAATCTATTAACGCAAGATGGTCCCCATTGGTGATAGCTATAGAGCACAACCTCAGTGTCACTATCAGAGATAAAGTTATACCCTTTGGACTTAAGCTGCTCTCTGAGTTCCTTAAAGTTGTATACTTCACCATTATAGGTGATGACCAGATGTTTAAAGACCATAGGCTGGTGGCCTTTTTCAGAAATATCGATAATGGACAAACGCCTGTGGCCCAAAGATACGTTGCTATCAATATAGCAGCCTTGGTCATCCGGCCCCCTATACTTCATAGTGTCGGTCATTTCACAAAGTAGGGATTGGTTTGTCCAGTTAAAACCAGCTATTCCACACATATATTCTGCGGCAAGCTGCCCCTTTTACTTTTTAAGATTTCCTGGTAGTGCTGAATATACCGGCTCGCAACAGAGGACCAGCTAAACGAACTTGCACGGTTTCTTGCTGCGGCAGACATAGAGCTATAGGTCTGCGGGTCCTGCATAAGCTGCTTAATAGATGCTGCGATGCTTTCTGCGTCAGCCTGCTCAACGATGGTGCCGTTGCCGGCTATCAGTTCATCAACTCCTTCGCATCGGGTGGTAACGATTGGCAGCCCCGAAGCCATCGCCTCGAGCATTGCGTTGCTCATTCCTTCCTGCATACTGGCGCTTACAAAAATATCGCTCTTGCGGTAGACTTGCGGCATCTTTTCTGAGTCGATTCTGCCGGTTATCTCGATAATATCGGTAAGGCTGTTTTCAGACACAATTTGTCTTATTTGCTGCTTTAATCCTCCTCCACCAACTATAGTTAGTCGTACTTTGCAGCCATCTTTATGGAGAATCGCAGCCGCATTTATTAACAATTCCACTCGTTTGGTAACAGATAATCGGCCTACGGTTAGAAGCCTTAATACATCAGATTTCTTATCGTTTTTGCCGGGATAAAACCGCTCCGGTTCAACACCATTTGGGATAACGTCGATTGAAACCGTGGGTAGAAACTTTAGTGCTCGATTTTTCAAACCTTCGCTGCAAGCAACCAACACAGCAGCCTTTTTCCAAATTCGCTTAAACAATACCGGGCCAAGAATTTTATAATAGATTTTTAAGCCCGCGTGTTGGCCTGGCACATCCGAGCCTCGTAGCGAAATTATATAGGGCAGTTTTTTTGCACTTCGGTAGCACAGCCAGCCCGTCGGAAAACCAAAAAATGCGTGAACTAAATCATAATCATTTTCCCGCAGCAGTTTGCGGTAGTGACATTTGGCTTTGAAGAGCCACTCGATTACCTCTATCTTCCGCCAGAAGTGCAGGTCCTTTTTGTGTAGGCCGACTTTGTAAATGGTAATATTTTCAGAGAACTTTTCCGCAAAGAATCCCGGCTTTGGTGCTGAAGTTAGTACATCAACTTTTAGTTCGTTGCAAGTAGCATACTGGCTTAAAAGGCAAAAATGTGCTTTAGCTGCTCCACCTCCAATCGGCGGAAACTCATAATTGAGCATTAGTATTTTCATTATTTGGCTGTGAAAATTATACCTTCGAATGAGATACTTGTTGGTTTTTTATTTTTTGAGCGACGATATATAGATTTGTCTGTAGAGTCAGTGGCAACCTGCGAAAATTCAAAAGCTTCACTATGTGAGCTATCGGGCCAAGTTTTTGTAATTTCCTGATGGTAAATTCATTTATAGGATTCATTTTGACAAATTGTGCTTGAAATCTTTTCCTGGACAGCCTCTGTCTCAATTGCCTCGGGGTATGCAATGACGGATGCACCCGCCGCCACTTCAAAGATTTATGGTACAGCGTTTCAAAAATCACATTACTGTATTTGTTCGGCGTCTGGAAGAGGTAGAAACCATCCTTACGAAGGACGCGGTACACTTCACTTATGTGTCTATCCACCCGGGCAATATGCTCGAATAAATCAAAGCTCAACACAATATCGAATGTCTCATCATCAAACTGTAATGTTTCTGCCGGCTGTACCTGAAGTTTAATATTGCCGTATTTTTTCAGTCCGTAAGCAATCGCTTCGCCTGATATATCCGTACCGGTAATATCGTATCCCTGCCCGCTCAGCTCAGAGACCACACTGCCGATGCCACAGCCGATTTCTAAAATCCTGTCATTCGGCTTGAGCAGATTGCTTTGGGCGATGAATTCCAGATTGGTCTGCAGGTTGCCGCATTGTTCTTTGCCCGCCGCAAGCTCCTTGCGCCAGCCCCGGTCATAGAGCTCCTGCTGCTTTTTGAGATTCTCATCCATGCTTGGTCAATTAGTTGTCAGGAAAGTGCCTAAAATGTAAAGTGCCTAAAGTGTAAAGTGCCTAAAGTGACGCACCGCGTCATTGCGAGCGGAGCGAAGCAATCTCAAATCTAAGCAATGAGATTGCCACGTCGCTACGCTCCTCTCAATGACACTCCGTGTCACTTCAAAATTTGATACGCCTTTCAGAAGCGTATGTATCCATATTCCTTGTTCGATATTCATTATTCATTCTTTTAACTTTAGCTCACTTTAAGCACTCCAAACTTACCTGTGGCACGAGTTAGTTCACTTATTTATTCCACTCACCGCTCGCTAATTACGTCTTTTTTATTTGCGTTGGAAAAGAACATGCGGGTTGACAAACGGCTGAACGATTTTGTAATTTTTCATAACGAATTCCCTGAACGGCTTCATCACCTCATATCGAAGCGCCTCATCAGGCTCGATTTTCTCGCGCAGCATTTTTGCATATATCACATCATACTGGCTGACAATTTGTTGATTTTCAGGCAGAAACCCTTTCGGCGTTTGAGGCCATAATTCCAGCGGCGGCCTGTCCCACGGGAAGTGGTCCTTGCGGCTGTCAACTATAAACTTCGGCGGCTGCTCCTTAAACGCACCCAATAATTCATCGACTCTTTCCGAAAGCGCTTTCGGAGATAGCGTGTGCATTGTACCTTCAAATGCTTGCGGCGCCGGGCTTAATCTCTGCGCCGCAACATATATTCCCGGCACCCAGCCCCAGACATAAATTTTATCACTCGGTGTGGAATTTTTTCGTATGTATTCGCCGGCGTTTTCCCATGCCCCTCTATCTCCTTTTTTGTGCCTTGAAGCTTCGTCCATTCTTTGTAAATACCCGCGTCGTATATCGGGATTCCTGTACCTTACACCGGTATGTGGGCTTGCTTTGATACCGAAGAATATATGCTGTGACATAATTATCATCAGCAGAAACCCGACAATTCCTGTCAGCACCCACTTGGGTTTGTATGCAGTACCCTTTAGTTTGTTGTTGTAAATTGCTATCAGGTATCCGCTTAGCATTGCGGCCGAAGCGTTCAACGGCAGGTAATATTGCTCGTACGAATGCGGACTTATCCACACGAACGACATATCCAGCAGCCACCAGACGGCAAAGAGCAACACAAATCGGTCATAATTGGTTTTTATGTTGCTTTTCGATTTGTTCAGTCTATCCGATGCTCGATGCTCGATACTCGATACTCGACGGGAATCGAGAAATGAGAATCGAGAAACGAGTATGGCGATTCTGACAATAATTGACCCCAGCGCCAGAGCAATAGGCAGTATTAACAGCCGATACCAGCGGAATACTCTAAGCTCTGCCTGTTTAATTTGTTCGGGCTTTAGTATTTGCCAGCTATCGCGAACGTATGGGGGCAGAAATTTCGTTAAAAGTCCTTGCTTGACAGGGGTGTTCTGAACTGCACTGTCATTGATGCTGGATTCTGCCTTTGGCGTTTTAGGCTCGCTGCTGTCCTGAGGACCCTGGAGCGAAGTGACGATGGGCCTCCATAGGGATGAATACGGGAAATAGTTCATCGGGGCCTTTTCGGCGGCCAGCCAAAGACATATCGGGCTGATGCTGATAACCGCCCCTGCCAACAGTAACAGGATATCGGCGCCTGTTTTTTTCCAGCTTCTGTGCTTAAGCAGCGGCTGGGCAATCACAAACAAGCCGACCGCACCAATTACGGAGAAGCCGGTTTCTTTGAACAGCGGCGCCCAGGCGACAAAAGCCCCGGCTAAGCATGCAAGCCACCATTTGCCGCCGAGCTGATAAAGAACAAAACAGCTTATCCCCAGCACCATAAAGGCAATCATGTGTTGTTCTTTGACATTGCCGAATTTTGCGATAAGCGGGGCTGAAAGATATGTTGAGGCGATAATTACACCCACGGCGGCAGGCAGAACACCAAACAATTTAACCATCGCAATAAACATAAGCACAAGAGCGCCGGCCTGAAGGAACGTTTGCAACAGTTTTGGTCCTGTTTCGTTAAAGCCGAACAGCCGGACGCCTAACATATTTACCAGCAGCGTTCCTATCTGCGCGCTGGGTTTTTCCTCTACGCCGAATTTGGCGCCGTCGAGTATGTGTTTGGCCGAGTAAACGTACGCTCCGCTGTCGAAGGGGTCGGGAGAGTTGAACTCCATATACTTGCCCATCGAAAAGGGGATTACCGCCAGAATCGCTATGATGATGAAAGGTATAAACGGTTTGCTGCCCGGTTGTTTGGCAGGGGGGCTTACTTTGTGTTTATGTGGTTCTATTCGTTTTCTTGAGCGTCTGTGTTTTAGGGCGGTTTTGCTCATTTCTATTCTCCGTAGCAGAGCTACTGCGAAGGACGAATACAGTCTGATTCTCTGCCGGCAGATTCGAGAATCTCTTTTATGACGTAGGTCGGGCGGTTTTGTGATTCGTGGTACGTTCGGACCAGAAGCTCGGCGAGCAGTCCCATTAGAATGAACTGAATAGTAGTCGTAATCAGCAGGGCTGTCAGGACCAGTAACGGATTTCTGTTAATGGCGAACTTGTTCGCGATTTTTTGATATATCACAACCCATCCGGAGGCGACGGCGCCGATTCCGCTGGCCAGGCCCAGCCCGCCGAAGATATAGATTGGCTTGGTGGAGAAGGAGCCGAGGAACTTGACGGTGATAAGGTCCAATATTACTTTCAATGTTCGTCCCAGGCCGTATTTTGTTTTGCCGGCGGTTCTTGGTCTGTGGTTGACGGCCATTTCGGCGATTCGCGCTCCGCTCCAGCTTGCCAGTGCGGGGATGAAGCGGTGCATTTCGCCGTATAGTTTTGTCTCCTCCAGGACCTCCCTTCGGTAGGCTTTCAGCGTACAGCCGTAGTCGTGTAGCCTGACGCCTGTAATCCTGGAAATCAGCCAGTTGGCGATTTTGGAGGGCAGCAGTCTGGTGATGGCATTATCGTGTCTTTTTTTTCTCCATCCGCTTACCACGTCAAATCCTTCGTCGAGCTTGGCAATCATTTTGGGTATATCCGCGGGGTCGTTTTGCAGGTCGGCGTCGATAGCAACGATGACTTTGCCTCGTGCATGGACAAAGCCGGCGCTAAGCGCCGCGGTTTGACCGAAGTTCCTGCGAAAGCAGATGACCCTGATTCCGGCGTCGGTCTTTTGCAGCTTAGCTAATATATCGAAGCTGTTGTCACTGCTGCCGTCATCGACGAAGATTATTTCGTAGTCATATAAGTTCGTTAATGTTTGGGTGATTTGCTCATAAAGCGGGCCGATATTATCCTGCTCATTCAACAATGGCACAACTACTGAAATTTCGGGGTCTTGAATATTCATACTTTACTTCCTATAATGATGACTATTATAATAATAGTTAAAATATCGGCTGTAAAGCGGAACGCCAGCAGTTAAAATCGGCGGCAAACAGGCGAAATGACGAGAACCTGCGAACGCCTTGGAATTTTCTTGATTTAGGATGGTTTTTTTGGTAGAATATAATAAAATGTAGGGGTCATTAATCAACCGAAAGTTATATCATAACCTGATGTGGAGATAGGGAATATGAGACAAAATTACCTGATTTTATTGTTTCTTGCTGTCGGTTGTGTATTGCTTCTGCAGTTCGGCTGTCAGGAGCAGGCTAAGCCGGCTGAAAAGCCCACGACTGCTGCTTCGCTTTTGCCAAGCAAAACAGCAGGGGCACCTGAGACAACGGTGGTTGGTTCGCCGGAGAAAGCTGAAGCTTCACTCGCCGGTCTCGATAAAGGCGGGCCAACAATTACGTTTGAAAACATAGTTTACGATTTTGGCCAAGTCGGTCTGGGTGCAGAGAAGGTCGCAGAGTTTAAGTTTACAAACACCGGGGAGGGCTTGTTGGAAATCGCAGACGTCGAGAGATGCTGCGGCGTCGTTACAAAGCTGGATAAGACTGAATATGCGCCGGGCGAAAGCGGGGTCTTGAAAGCAGAATATCGAACGAGTCAACGCCCCGGCTTAGACAGGAAGATTTTGTACGTCAAGAGCAACGATAAGACAAAACCGAGGGTTGCTCTGACCCTTAAAGCCGAAGTTGTGTCGAAAATTACTTTTGAGCCAAAGAGATTGAAGCTCTTCCTTGGGGAGGAAAATGCCGGCTGTCCGAAGATTGTAATTAGCAGTCTTGATAATCAGCCGTTTACGATAACCGGATTCAAATCGACTGCCGACTGCATAACTGCTGATGTGGACAGCTCGGTGGAAGCGACAAAATTTATTCTTGAGCCGAAGGTCGATATGGAGAAACTGAAAGATAATCTCAAAGGACATATCGACATTAACCTGACTCATCTGGAGGAGAAGACGGCCGAAATTCTCTTTGACGTACTTCCGAAATTTACAATTAACCCGCCGTTGATTATCTCATTTAATGTTGAGCCGCAAAAGCCGATAATAAGGAAAGTCTGGGTGCTCAACAATTATGGTGGTAATTTTGAGATTGAATCGGCTTCATCGAAAGATAACACGGTTAAAGTTCTGAGCCGGGAGATGATTCGCAACGGTTATCAGTTTGAGCTGGAAATAACACCGCCGCCTGCCGGGGATAACGTGAGGTTCTCGGATGTGTTTGTTGTGAAGATAAAAGGCGGCGAGGAGCTGAGCGTTGTCTGTCGCGGGTTTTATGTGAAGAAATAAGCAGGGGGGAGTCCCGTACTAATCAGATATAAGTCATCTTGCGCTCCGCAGGATGCCTTAGGGCAAAAGACGGAACGTAACAAAGTGCTTTTGGGGGTGGAGTGAGAACTAACCTGTATATCATGCGATTAGTGAGCTGCATTTGCCTCGTTTGTGCCTCGTGCGTGTCGGATGTAACGACCGAACCGTCGGCAGAATCACTTCGTAAAACCTCCGCAGGATGCCTTACGGCAGATGCGCTCACGGTCTTTTTTACCGGTAACGAGCTTGGGGAGCTGAAGCCCTGCGGCTGTTCCGGGGGACAGCTTGGGGGGCTTGAGCGGCGAGCGGCGGTGTTCAACCGTGTGCCCAGAGGAAAAAGCTTGATAGTCGATACGGGCTCGCTTGTGAAAAGCGACAGCGAGCAGGACCTAATCAAATTCAATATAATACTCCAGGCTTTCAAACTGCTCGATTACGATTTAGTCAGTCTGGGCGAAAAAGACATCGAAATAGGAAGAAATGTTGGACTGTTAGATGATATTGGCCCGGCTTTTAATATCATCAGTCCTCAGCGCTCATCTGATATGAAGTCGGCTGCAAAATTTACAAAAAGCCTGTTACTCAAAGGTAAAACTGTAGTCGTAACTATTGCGGCGTTTGATGCAAAATCATCGCCGATAGAACAAATTGGACAGCTTTTTACGCCCGGCTCCGCCGTTAGTCCGGCACCGGTTCGCGGTGAGTCTAATCTCGATACCTTTGGAATTAATATTCTTATCCTGAACACTTGTGATGATGCCATTATTGATTTTATTGCCGAGAGGATAACTCTGGTAGATTGTATTGTTTGTCCTGCCGAATCTGATGAGCCAATGGTAGCCGGCGACCCGAATAAAAGACCTCTGGTTTTCTCGGTGGGTCGTTTCGGAAGATATGTATGCGAATTGCGAATAACAGAAGCAACAGGGGTCAAAGATAAGCCGAAATTGAGTTTTTTCGCTATACCGGTTGAAGAGGATTTGGAGCAGGAGGCCTCCCTTGTTCAGTTGTACAAAGATTATCAGCAGCTTGTCAGGGAGAGGAATCTTTTGGAGAAATATCCGCGTTTTACTCTGCCGGGCGGCCTGGAATATACCGGCTCGGCGTCCTGTAGGGTTTGTCACGAATACGAATATGGAAGGTGGAGCCCAAATGCCCATGCACGCGCTTATGCGACGCTTGAGGGGGTCGGCTCACATCTCGACCCGGAGTGTGTTGTTTGTCATGTTGTCGGTATGGAATATGAAAAAGGGTTTATTTCGGAGCAGAAAACAGGGCATTTGAAGAATGTCGGCTGTGAAAACTGTCATGGGCCGGGCTCAGAACATATAATGACAGCGGGGAAAGCTAAGCTCACCGAGCCGAAATCTGCCTGCATTGATTGCCATACGCCTGAGCACAGCGGCGACTATGCGGGAAACGAGCACTCTTTTCTGAAAAAAATTGTTCATTGGAAGGAACTAAAGCCTCCGGCTTCTGTCAAATAAAAAAGGGCGTAAGAGCGAAATACGAACAATTTGCGCACTTTAGAGACCGATATGATAAAGACATTGCGAATAACAAGTATTGTGGCGGGTGTTTTGGCGGTCATTTTCCTGGTTTTTTTTGTTTTCCCTGTGGTTTTTCGTATTCACAGCAGTGAACACATCGGGGAATCCTTGGATTCACCCGGTGTGATAGAGAAATTCAAAACAACTGTGGGTAATAAAGCAAAGACAGGCCAGAACCAGGTATCGCCGCTTGTACAGCAGGCTGGGGCCTTTGCATTGTATCTGAATCCACCACCCGATGCGAAAACGCCAGGAATTGCGACAGGTCGTACTGCGAGTATTACGAGCGGACCGGCTGTTCCGCCAAAATTTAAGGTTATCGGCACCAGTTATTATAAGGACCGCCCAGAGCTGTCGATGGCCCTGATTGACGAGCCGGGTAAAGGATTACGCTGGGTCAGGCAGTCCGGCGAGGTCGGCCATTTTCTTATTGAGCAGGTAAAAGACGGTCTGGTTGTTTTTAAAGACAGTAAAGGCACTTTCGAGCAAAAAGCCGAGCAGAAGCCGGAAATGAGCCTTCTTGAAGGAGCCACTGGTGTTTCCGGCCAAGCAGGTGTTTCCGGCCCAACAAGTGTTTCCAGCCAAGCAGGTGTTTCCGGCCGAACCAGTGTTTCCAGCCGAACACGAGGCCCGGACAGCTCCAAACCTACACCAGAGGCTTTAGGAGTAACTGATACCGGCATTGCAGAGGCGGAAAGTGAAGCTCTGCATAGAGCTGCTGAAGAAGAAGCGAGAATGCAGCTCGTTGAAAGGCTAAGGGAGATACTAAGTGATTCTGACAAGGCCGGTTCAGGACCCAGCGCTAAGGAAAAGGCTGCGATGATGGAAAAACTTATTTCCGAATTCAAATCTTCGCAATCTTCGCGTTTAAGTGATGAAGAGACGGAAAGGCTGAATATTTTAGGTAAGGAGCTAAAAAAGGTTTTGGAGGAATCGGAGTCGAATCCTTCCCCTCCGGAAGAGAACAAAGATAATTAAAAGTGAGCCCAGGCACCGGGGGGCGGATAGTTCCGCACCTATTTAGGTGGGCGTTTTGCAAGGCTGCCATTTCAGGGGAGCAGACTTATAGAACATTAGGTGTGGACCTAAGCTAAATGAGTGATGAGTGAGGGGGGAATATCAGGTTATCAGGGAATCAGGTTATCAGGGAATATCAGGTTATCAGGGAATCAGGTTATCAGGGAATCAGGTTATCAGGGAATCAGGTTATCAGGGAATCAGGTTATCAGGGAATCAGGGTGGCATTGATGGCCAAGATGCCCGCCGTTTTGGGCGAGATGATTGGCGATTTTTTGCCTGAAAATGTGGAACTTTTAGCCTTTTTCTGTGTCTGATTAAATGAAAGCCATTTTGTATATTTTTAATTTATCGGATTAAGGGGTGATTGATAATGGCAAAACAGCGATTTTTCGCCGAAAAGCGTCCCCGTATCAAGTACGGGGCAGGCTCTGCGGACTGCGGGGGCATTGTCAGACTTTTTGTTTTATCAGTAACTTTTTTACTATTTAACAATTGTCTTTTAGCCGCTGAGCAGGGCGATTCTGAGGCGGTGCAATGGAAGATTTTTCCCTTGAAATACATATCTGTTGAGCAGGGCAAGAAACATCTTGCCGAGGTCGGGATAGGGACGGTTTCGCATATTTCAGGTTCTGCTGCGCTTTTGGTGAAGGCCAAGCCGGACGAGCTAATCAAAGCAATGACTATTTTGAATCTTGTCGATGGGCAGGAACAATTTGCAGTAAGGACGATATTCGGCGCTTCGGCGGCTAAGAATCTCCCATCCAATGGGCTTGTCGCGGCAAAAGTCGGTAATATATCTATCGGGAGCTTTTTTAACCCACCGGCTGTTAATGCCAAAGCCAGGGCAATTATAGATATCCATAATAACGCTGTGGTTGTTGTCGCACCAGTCGGCCTGCTGGACAAAGTCCTTTCCACTTTTAGGGGATTGTCGGATTTAAGTGAGCGGATAACACGGAACGAGCCGGATGCTATAAGTAAGTGGAAAGCTCCTGAATTAGCCAGGCCGGATGTGATGGGACTCCATTTTGCAGCAACAGACAAAGTAAGAATCCAGCCAAACAGCGTTGCAGCGGTTCTGGAGCAAGAACAAGCGGTTCTGGAGCAAGAGCAAGCGGTGCTGGAGCAAGAGCAAGCGGTGCTGGAGCAAGAAGAACAAAAGGTGCTGGAGCAAAAGGCACCTGAACCGCCTGCTGCTATCCAGCCGTATGAGCCGAAGACGGTTCCCAACGGGGAAGATATTCTTCAACTGAGTTTGCCGGAAACTCTTTCCATAACGGAATTTTTGGGCTTTGTAGGTGAGCATTTACATCTGAACTATCTGTACGACCCAACCAAGGTCAAAGGCGATATTACACTCAGGCGTCACGGCAGGCTTCGCGGACCTATCAAGTTAAAGGAGCTGTATCCTCTGCTTGAATCAGTGATGCAGTTCCATGGTTTTGCGATGACCCGCAGGGGCGATCTGGTAACAATAGTTCCCTCAACAGAATCGCAAAATATTGACCCAGATTTGTACCCTGACGCGAGGGATATCGAGATTGGGGATGCAGTTATAACTTCTGTTTTTAAGCTGCAATATATAGATACAACCAGTGCAAAGAATCTTCTGGATGCGATGAGCCCCGCCATTGACGTGCGACCGATTCCCGAAACCCGAACACTTATTGTTACCGGATTCGCTTACCGTATGCCGCGTATAGAACAGCTTCTGGCGATGGTTGATAAGCCGGGAGAGCCGAAAAGGTTCAGGTTCAGGCAGTTACAGTACACGATGGCACAGACGCTTACTCCAAAGATCCAGACACTTGCAGAGCAATTAGGAACTATATCTATTACAATTGCCGAGTCGCCGGAAGCACCTGTAACCCCAAGCGTTCGCAAGCCGGGAGAGACAACGGCCCAATATCAGCTCCGACTTCGCCAGGAGGCTTTAGCCCGCGCCCGAAGAACGCCCTTGCCGTCTGCGGCACCGGCTGAGCCGTCCAAACCCACCGTATATCTCGATGCCGACGAAAGAACAAACCGCATTTTGATGATAGGCCTTGAGGGGCAATTGAATGAGGTTGAGGAGCTGATAAATACTCTTGACGTGGCACAGCAGGACCTGCGGTCTCTGCGATTGTATAAAATCAAACATGTCGATGCTGAGGAGGCGAGAAAGAAACTGGAGGAGCTTGGTATAGTTACCCCCCGCCCGACGACAACTTATCCTTATTCTTCTTCGAGAATTACCGGAGCTGCCAGGCCCACAACGCCGACGACCAGCACCCCACTACCTCCAGCAATGACCCAAACAACCGCTGAAGCCCCCCAGAGCCTGGCGGGGGGGCCGCAGGTGGTGGTAGTTGAGCCGACGAATTCGCTTCTGGTAAATGCAACCGCTGAGCAGCACGTCCAGATAGCTACGATTCTCAGCTTTGTGGACAACGAAACGGAGGCAGAGGAGATACCTTATAAGGTTTACCAGCTCGAAAACCAGTCGCCGGAATATTTGGCAACGATTCTGGAGCCACTTATTCAAGAGACTGTTCTGGACAAAGAAGGCAAGATTCAAGAGGTCATAAAAAAGCAGGAGGAACAAGTAACTATAGTTCCCGACCCGAACACTTTTTCACTGATAGTTTATGCGAGCAAAAAGAACCAGATATGGATAGGGGACCTGATAGAGAAATTAGACCAGAGAAGGCCGCAGGTCCTTATAGATGTAACGCTGGTCCAGATATCAAAGACCGATGCCTTTGATTACGACCTTAATTTAATCTCAAGCTTTCCGGATTTAGTCAGCACATCCGGTCTGACCAGTGCCCTTATACCGGGTGCCGAAGGCTCCAATTTGGTTTCGAAGCTCTTGAACAGCGGTAGAAACCGCTTTATGGATTTTCAGTCCAGCGGCGGTTCCGGAACCGGATTTTATGGCGACAAACACATTAACTTTTTGTTGACTGCTATGCAGCGGAAGGATTACGGCAGAGTTCTGGCCAAACCCAAAATCCTTGTTAACGACAATGAAGCCGGCACGATAAGGACTGGCGATACTACCTATGTTGCAAAACAAACAGGCACTATTATTCAGGGTGCAACAGCAGGTACTGTGCAGACATCGCTCGATTATGCCCCATACCCTGCGGGCATAACCCTTGAAATTACACCCCATATCAGCCGAGGCGATTTCCTTCGCCTTGATATTAGCTTGGAAAGGTCGGATTTTGGAACCATCACAGGAGTGAAACCACCGGATACCACAGAAAGTAATATCAGTACAACTGTTACCGTCCCCGACCGCAGCACTATAATTTTGGGGGGCATGCTGAAACTTAACCAGGGCAAGGGCGGAACAAAAGTCCCGTTGCTCGGCGATATTCCTCTGGTGGGCGGATTGTTTAGAAGCACGAGCAACAGCGACATACAAAGAAACCTGTATGTGTTTGTCAAGGCCGAGATTATAAGGCCTACAGAGACAGGTCTTGCTCAGGTTGATTTGGAACGGATATCCGATAGAAACAGAGAAGCGTTCGAAAAACACGAAATAGAATTTCAAGAGTATCATGACTGGCCGGGTATAAAGCCAAAAGCGATGAAACCGTCCAAAGTACTTGATGCACAATAGTAATGAAAGAGCTACTTATACAAACTGCTAAGCGGACCGGTCTGGTTGACGCCGAGCAATTGGCCAAATTTCTGGAAGAAAACAGCAGCCAGGGGAGGCTTGATGAAGCTCTGCTTAACTGCCCGTACTTCCCTGAAGATGTGGTATTGAAGCTGTTTGCTGAAGCTCTCGGCTGGAAATATATTTCGGAAATATCGGTGAAGTCCGTGCCCCCCGAATTCATAAAGGCTGTCCCTGCGACGTACGCTCAGCACCATTTTCTTATAGGGATAAAGCCCGAGGCCGATAACGGTGAGCTTACCGTGGTTTTGTCCAAACCGTTGGATGTGAATGCCTTAGATAACGTCTCGAAGATGATGGGCCTGCCGGTCAGGGTGGCAATATCCACCCGCGCTGCGATTACCTCAGTAATAGATGTCGCCTACGAGCAGAGAACGACGGTCATTGAAGAAGTGGCCGAGGAGCTTGATTCGCAAAATCTCGACCAGCTCATCGATGAGGTTGCAGCTCACGATGACCTGCTCGATGTGGTAAATCGGCCGCCGGTTATCAGACTGGTCAACGATATTCTCTTTAGGGCTTTGCAATTAAGGGCAAGTGATATTCATGTTCATCCTTACGAGACAAAGATTCAGATTCGTTATCGGATTGACGGTATTTTGTATGACACGCTGAGCTTGAACAGAAATGTTCTGCCATTGATTATCTCTCGTATCAAGGTTATGGCGGGTATGGACATTGCCGAGCGTCGGCTTCCACAGGACGGCAGGTGCAGTGTTCGGCTGGGCCAGCGGGAAGTCGATTTGCGTATCAGCACCGTGCCAACCAGCTACGGCGAACGCAGCGTCCTGCGATTGCTCGACAAAAGCACAGGCCTGTTCGGTTTGGACGAGCTGGGTTTGTGGGAGGATGGTTTGAAGAAATTCGATTCTCTTCTCGTCCGCTCTCACGGGGTGATTTTCGTAACCGGCCCGACCGGCAGCGGGAAAAGCACAACCCTTTACGCCTGCCTTAACAGGATTAACTCGGCGGAGAAAAATGTTATAACCATAGAGGACCCGATTGAGTATCAGCTCGAGGGAATCAGTCAGATTCAGGTTGCCAGCAAGAAAGGAATGACTTTTGCGACGTCACTTCGGCACGTGCTGCGTCAGGACCCGGATGTTATAATGGTCGGCGAAGTTCGGGACATTGAGACGGCCCGTATGGCAATACAATCTTCGCTTACGGGTCATTTGGTTTTCAGCACGCTGCACACGAACGACTCGGCCGGAGCGGTCAGCCGGCTTTTGGATTTAGGAGTCGAGCCGTATCTGGTAAGCTCCTCGCTGATTGCCATAATAGCTCAGCGATTAGTGCGAAAGGTCTGCCCGGATTGCAGAAAGGTTGCCGAACCTTCGCCCCACGAATTGAGAGAGCTTGGTCTGGGTGAAGCAGCAGCACCGAATGGCGCTCAATTCTTCGAAGGCGTTGGGTGTGATAAATGTTTTCAGACCGGTTTTCGCGGCCGAACAGGTATCTATGAAATGATGCTAATTAACGAAGAAATCCGGAACCTGATATACAAAAGGGAAAGTTCCGGTACAATAAAGAAGTTTGCCCTTGACGCGGGCCTTCAGACCCTGCGGATGGATGGAGCCAGGAAGGTGCTGGCCGGGATAACTACTATCTCTGAAGTCTTGAGAGTAACACAGGCCGACTTGATGTAATTTACTATTGACTATTTGCTATTTACTATTTGATATGCGAAATAGTCAATAATCAATAATAAATAGTAAATCACTTATGCCCAGGTACCATTATACAGCGATAGCAGCGAGCGGGAAAAAAGTCAAAGGCTCAATTACGGCTGAAAGCCCCTATTCCGCACGGAAACAGCTTAGAGTGCGCAGTGTCCACCCTTCGTCAATTACCGAGGTCAGGTCCAGAGCCGAAAGTAAAGCTGCGTTGTTTTCAATCCTTACCAAGCGCAGCAAGACCCAGTTAATCGACTTTACTAAGCAAATGGCGACCCTGCTTAGCTCGGGGATTAAACTGACCGAGGCCCTTTCAGTGCTCACCCTACAAACGTCCGATGTGCGATTTCGAAATGCCATTATCGACATTCGCGACCGGGTAGTTACCGGTGAGTCGTTTACAGATGCCCTGAAAGATTACAGCGATTATTTTGATGTCATATATGTAAGTATGGTTCGTGTAGGTGAGGTTACCGGCACATTAGAGCTGAGCCTTTCGACGATTGCCGGCTTTATGGAGAAGCGCAGGCGGGTCGAGGCGAAAGTAACCACGGCAATGGTATATCCGATTGTTCTGATTTTCTTTTGCATCTTTGCGATTTTGGTTCTGACGACCAGTGTCATTCCCAAGATAGGTGCAGAGATTGCAAGGTCGGGGCAGGAATTGCCCTGGATTACCAAGGGGTTGATGGATGTGGGTTATGTGCTGACAAGCTGGTGGTTGTTGGTGGTTATAGCAACAATTGTCGGGTTTGCCTGGGGTCTGAAACGGTTTCTGAAAACCGATAGGGGTGCTTATTTGCGTGACAAGTTTCTATTGTCTTTGCCGTTGTTCGGCCCTCTTATAAAGCAGCGGGTTGTTGCGCGTTTTGCTTCTACACTTTCGACACTTCTCGGCTCGGGGCTTGCGATGGCTGAATCTCTTCGGGTTGTGGCAGAGGTTACCGGCAACAGCCTTATGAAAAGGGCTGTTCAGCAGTCGCGTGAGAGGATTCTCGCGGGTGCTGATATTGCAACGCCCTTGCGGGACAGCGGTGTTATTGACCCTGCTATTGCTCATATGGTCGCCGTCGGCGAAAAAAGCGGCGAATTGGAAAAGATGCTGAAAAATATCAGCGACAATCTCGAGGCATCAACCGATATAGTTATTGAAAGATTGGGTGCTGCGGTTGAGCCGCTCATTATCATTATTATGGCTGCAATAGTAGGTGTGATTGCTTATGCGACGATTTTGCCGATTTTGGAAGTTTCAGCGGGAAAATTTTAACCGATTTATATTGCTTAGGTAATTAGTACAGGAGTTTAATATGATAAATAAAAAAACAAAAAAGAGAAAGACAAGAAACGGTTTTACCCCGTTAGAAACCCCCTATGCAGGTGAAATATCACGGTTAGGCAGATTATTTCTAACGGGTTTTACGATGGTCGAGCTTATGGCCGTGCTGATTATCATCGGCTTGCTTGCTACTTTAGTAGTTACGAAGGTAGCGACAAAAATAGACCAGGCCCGTGAGACAACCACCAAGGCCAATCTCAAGTCCCTTGCATCTGCGGTCAATCAATTCAAAATGGATACCGGGCGATTCCCAACCGAAGATGAAGGTCTTATGGCTCTTATTGAGCAGCCCAGTGATGTTGAAACCTGGGAGCCGGGCGGCTACCTCGAAACTACGGAGTTACCTAAGGACGGCTGGGGACACGAATTTATTTACGAGCTTTATCCGGAAAGCGGCAAGCAATTTGCAATCAGAAGTTGCGGGCCCGATGGTGAAGAGGGTACTGAGGATGACTTGCTCAGCACCGATGCGTACTAATCTAATATGCGAAAATGCAGAAATAACTTGTGAGTAGTGAGTGGTGAGTCGCCAATTAACCAATTAACCACTCACCAATTAACTTATTATTATGAATGCAAAAATGAGTAAGTACGCTGCCGCATCCACTCATCCACCCATCCACTCGTCCACTCATTCGCGCACCCGAGGTTTTACAATGACCGAGCTGGTGGTGGTGATTTTGGTGGTTTCGATGTTTGTGCTTTTGGCACAGATGCATCTTTTCGGATTGCTCAGAAAGAATACGTTCAGGGCGCAGGTGCAGGAGCTTGTCTCGACGATGCAGATGGCCGCCAGCGCCGCAGCCGAGAGTGATAGAAGATATGAGGTTATAATTGATATACCGGAGCAGAGATATATGCTTCGCCAGATTACCACCTTAGACCTCTCGCAGGTTCTGGAAGAGGAGGTTATTGTCGAAGATAATTTTGGCGATAATTGCCGGGTGATTTATGTCCGGTTCGATGATGGGGACTTCACCAGTGAGGACAAAGCGAAGTTCAGGGCCGGGCATTCAGGCTGGGCATACGGCGGGAAAATCGTCCTGCTCGATGAAAAAGAGCGACCGTATTCGATTGTTGTAAGCCGGCTCAATAGGATGGTTACGTTAGAGCAAGGTGATGTCGAACTTTTGTGGCCGAAAACTAAAGATGATGTGCCGTTCTAAAAAAATAGCTGCCAGACCGGCATTTAGTCTGGTGGAGGTTTTAACCGCTTTGGCTATACTTGCGCTTATCAGCTCAAGCGTGCTGGTTGTCATAAACCGCTGTGTGGCCTCGGCGGCGGATTCGGCCCTGCGCATGCAGGCCTTTGAGGTAGCCCGCGAGAGTATGGAGAAGCTGCTTGCTTCAACTTCGGTCAAAGAGAACGTTGAGTACGGCCAAAGTAATAAGTATCCCGAGATTACATGGCAAACTATTGTCGAAACTTTTTACGAGCCAATAACGTCACGAATGTGGGTCAGGGGTGTTTGCTCGGCTGAATACAGGGATGCAGAAGGGCAGGAGCAGAAGGTTGAACTAACACACTGGCTGACTGGCTTAACAAAAGAGCAGCTGCTTGAAGTTATGACTCGCGAGGGAGAAGGGCAGTTAGCCGTTCAGCTCATCGGAACAATCGACGAAGCTGCCGAATATGCCGGCGTCGATGTCCGGACCATCGAGAGATGGCTCGATAATGGTATGTTAACGACCGAAGACGGCTCTTTCGTCAGGATGAATCTTGAGATTTATATGCGCAGCGGCGGCAATCCGAGTCCGGAGGACAAGAGCCTGCAGGTGAAGTCTGAAGCTGAGCTGACAAGGCTGACGGGCAAACAAGGTAAGCAAGGCGGACCAGAGGCCGGGCAGGATGAAATAGACCCACGGACAGGCTTGACATACGGAGAGCTTGAAGGAATGGGTGTCTCCGAGGTTTGGGAATTATTAAAGAATCGACGGCAATAGGAGTTTTGATTGCGATGAATCCCGCCCATCCGATGGGCGGGATGAAGCCGGGCGGGGCTAAACATAATATGAAAAAAGCTTTTGGCACATCCAGAGCGCCGTTGGGTTTTTCGCTGGCTGAGGTGCTTACGGCCCTGATGATAGGCGCGATGATTTTGGTCGCTGTTCTTGGCATTTATGGCCGCGCTGAACGTTCGGCCGCTGCAGTTACGCGCAAGCTTGACAGCTTTCGCCTGCCTTCCGAGGTTCTGCAGCGCATCGCCGAGGACCTTGACGGAATAATTTCGACCGGCTCACGTACGACAATCACTATTGAGAATAAATTCAAAAACGGTTTCCGCACCGCCAGGATTGCAATTAAAAGAACTATCTACGACAGCAGGAATGATGAGCAGACATTTGAGCAAATTATTTGGCAGAGTAACTACGACTATGAAAGTAACGCCGGCGGGCTGGTCCTGTACCGAAGCCACAGCGGGATTGAGTTAGAAGATAAACTGCTTGATAAGAACAAAGAAGATTGGGAGAGAGAGCTTTTTGTGCCGATTTGCGCCGGCATTACTTTTTTTGAGATAAGGGTCCCGCGGGGTGAGACTTTTGTGGATAGATGGACGGCAGGCTCACTGCCTCCCGGTATTGAGGTTGCTATTTCTTTTGCTGAGCCTTTTAAGAAGGTGGACGGTACGCTGGACGTGCCGGATGAGGAGAAAATCACGCGAACTATTGCTATCGACAGGACCAGAAAAATCGGATTCTCACTCGGGAACAGGATATTTGCCGAAGGGGGAGAAAAAGAGCAGGCAAGTGTGCCCTTTTCCAGTGGTGGGAAATTACCCGCAGAGGCCCCGAAGAAAACCAAAGAAGTCAAGCGATGAATAAAAGTCTAAAAAAACGGGATAGTGCTCTGCCGCAAGGCATCCTGCGGAGAAACCGCCCAGGCATTGTGCTGCTGGTAACGCTGGTGCTGCTGGTTGTGCTCTCGACTCTGGGTTATACTTTAAGCACTCGTGTTGCGGCCCAGCGCCACCGCGACCAGTATATCATAGATTACAGCAGCGCTCGCTATGGGTGTGACTCGGGGGTAAAGTATGCCCTTGCCGCGTTGGAGGATATTGACCCGCAACTGATTAGCCGACCGAATGAGCCGGATTTTTCCGACTTATTTTGTCTTAGCGAGGCAGAGTATCAGAAAATTCTGGAGCAGTGGAGCCTCGAATCTCAGCTAACAGCGCTTGACGGCAGCAGTCCACAGGACGCCTTACGGCGGAGCTTCAAGGGTATGGTTGATGTCGGTAAAGCGGAAACGCGCGCTTCTCCAAAAGGAGTCCTTGGGACTGACAGGCGTGTTGATAAGCTTAGCAATATTGATGATGTTAACGACGTCAACTCCGATGAATTCGGGGCTGCCGGTTTTGGTGGCTATGATTCTCTGACGATTTCGGGACCGTATGGTCCGCCCTGGCCTTTTGTAACCGAGCCGATTGAGTTCGAGGTTGGCTCCGCCAAAGTTCGAATTGAAATTGAAGACGAGGATGCAAAATACCCGCTTGGCTGGGCACTGCTGGATGACGGGAAAGTAAAGCGCGAAGCTGAGGCAGGATTCGAAACTTTCTGCGAAATGACGGGGCTCAGCGCCGAACAGATTGGCGCACTTAAAACTGAGCTGAATGAAATTGGCAAAATAAAACTGTTCGCAGTTGACTTTAATCCGATAAACAGAGCCGTAAAAACGCCGATAAAAACAACAACCAGCGGCAAAAGCGGCACCAGCAACGCTCCCCGAGTACGGGTAACCAGACAAACTGTACCTGTTGATGAGCAGATTTCAGAACAGACCACACATTTTGCAGAGATTTTTCACAGCTCGCTGATTGACACCGAAGCCCTTGCAAGACCGACTATAGCCGGCCCGGGCAGAAATGAATCAGCTTTGAAATATATGGGAATGTGGGGTTCGATGAAGGTTAATATAAATACGGCCCCTCGGCATGTACTGGAGGCGGCCTTTATTTTCGGCGGCGACGAAGTCAAAATCGCCGAAGAAATCATTCAGCGAAGGCGCATAGAGCCTTTTGCCAATATACAGGATTTGAAGACAGCCCTGTTCAGGTATTCTGATTCAATCGGCAAATGCGAAAGTTATATCACAACGGTCAGCAGATTTTTCACGATAAAAGTAACTTCTGTGAGCGGAGTGGCAAAGGCATCATCCGTGATAGCGATAACTAAAGATGGTGAAAAAGTAGAACGAATTGCCGTAATAAACGGCTGAGCACCACGTTAGAGACGTTTAGAGAGTTTACTCCAGAGGACTTGCTATCGTGGAGGTCTCTAACGGGGCGCACCAACAACTATTTAGGAGTGTGCCGGTAGTGGAATCACAGAACTACTTGGGAATTTACATAAGCAGGGATACAGCAACGGTGGTTTGTCTGGCGGCCCGAGGGGCGCACGGAAAGGTTTTGGGCAGTTTTAGCGTTTCTGCTGGAGAGCAAGAGCAAGCAAAACCGCAGGTATTAGCGGGGCTTATTGCCCGTGGTTGTGCCGAGAGGAAATTGGAATTTTCCGAGGTCGTGGTCGCTCTGGATTGTGCGATGTTTATGCAGCATAGCGTGCACAGTGAGTTTAATGTCCCGAAACAAATCGCTGCGACCGTCAGGTTTGACACGGAAGAGGCCCTTGCGACGGATATAACCGACGTTGCGTTAGCTTTCGAGATAGCTTTAGCCGGCCAGGCCGGCTCGGAGCTAACCGTTTTTACTGCACAGCGAAAAATATTGTCAGAGGTTCTTCTTTCTTTGCAGCAGCATAATCTTGACCCCGTAACTATAGAGCCGGATGTTATTTGTTTATCGAGATTTATTTGCCGCAAAGCATCCTCGGCAGAATCCCAGCAGCCCGGGACCTTGTTTGGCATACTTTCGGGCCGCAACGGTTATTTGATTGTACCGCCCGTGTCCGCCGGTGGCGGCTCACAGAAGGCATTCACAGCTCGAACATTTCTTGTGGGCCCGACACAGGACAGAGGCGCACTGCTCACAAGAGAGGTGCTTGTAACCACTGCACTGGTTGGAGGCGGCGAGCCGATAAATCGCCTTAAAGTCTTCGACTCTGCGGGAACAACAGACCATCAGCAGCTTAAAGAAAAGCTGAGCATCTCCATAGGACACCTAACGGTGGAAACCGATGGAGTCGATTGTCTTGCCGCCGGAGCTGAATCGCAAATTCCAGCCGATTGCGCCGACCCGGTTGATTTTGCAATTGCGTACGGGGCGGCTCTGGCTCATTTGGAAAAGGGACATCACGTAAATTTCCGCGACGATTTCAGCCCCTTTCAGGGCAAAAAAATCAAACTGCAAAAGGCGCTGAAGTTCACAGCGATATCCGTTACAGGTCTTTTAATATTCATAGGCCTGTATTTTCAAACGCAACTATTCAAAATAAACAAGTATCGAAGCGAATTAAGAGGTAAATTCGCGAAAGACTACTCGGCAGTGATGTTAGGTCAGAAGCTGCCGGACGAAGCCGGTGCCGTAAGGGAGCTCGGAAAGGAATTAAGGCGAATCACAGCCGCAAAGGATGGCCTGATAACTATTAAAGGTGAAGAATCTATATCATCCAAGCTGACGCTGGTGCTGGCAGCGTTTAACAAATGTGCCGACCAGACGGACTTAAATATAAAGTCTATCTCCATCACGGACAGGGACATTATTATAACAGGAGAGACATCCAGCCGGCCAAACACGCAAAAATTGTTCAAAACGGTCAGGGATAACGGCTTGGAGATTTTGAGAGAGGCCTACGACTTAAAAGGCCAGAGCGACAGTTTCAGCATAACGGTTGAGCCGAAGAAATAGATGAAGCTGGTTTGTCGTTGTCGAAGCTGGTATCGAAACTGGAGGCTGGAAGACTTCGACGAGCTCAGTCGAGGTCAACCTTAAACGTAGGACTAACAAAAGTACGTATCGAGGGAAACGCTTTATGAAAGACATATATAAGAATCCGATTTTGTACTATATACTCGTTCCTGTTCTAATCAGCCTTTGGCCTTTATTAGTCTGGGCGATATACTTACCTGGCGCAGAAAAAAGCGTGAGAGACCAGCAGGCCCAGTATAGGAAAGCCGAAGCGACAATGATGGAGATTTTAACTCTTGACCCTGACCGGCAACAGTTTGCCGATTCGAATGACGTCGGTGCTGAATTTACATACGACGGTGCAGTTAACATGGTTGCTCGTTCGTGTGGAATACTGCCGGATAAGTACAAGCTCAGCTCAGGAATGCGCACCACTTCCCGCGACCAGAAAATCCAGAGTGCCAACGTAAGTCTCAAGCAGATAGATATAGTCAAATTTGCCGAATTTCTTTCGATGATTCAACTTCGCTGGGCGAACTTGCAGTGCAACCGCGTCAAGCTGACCAAAAAGGAAGGCCTGCCCGATGTTTGGGATGTGGATATAGAATTCAAGTATTACTATTAAAAGCACCCAGTTTATTTGGAAGCTGCTTAGCCGTCGCGGGCACGATAAATCCTAAATCCTAAACAAATTCTAATGACCGAATGTTCAAAATCAAAAACAACAGGTTTTTGTACATTAGAATTGGAGATTAGAGATTGTTTAGAATTCAGAATTTCGAATGGTCTCCAAGTCAGGCGATTGTGGTTGGTTTTCGGGACTTTTGCTTGCCTGGTCGGTGCCGCCATAAGCGCCCATATTAATTATGCCCCCGTTGGGCGCCGGCTCTTGTCCAATTGAAGTGCCCGGCTGGCCTGCATCAATACAGGGACTTGTCAGGTCATCTATAACCCAGGTTTCGGTGTTAGGCTCCCATCGGCCGGCTTCCGATTTGAGATGGTAGTCCCGTCTGAAAGGGTCTGCAAAGCAGGGGTCGATATCAATGTTACCCTCTCCCTCTTTATCTTCGTAACCTTTTATTTTACAACCACCTTGAATATTGTTGTAGCGAATATCATAATCATCAGACGAGACGGAGGACGATACGTATATTTCGTTCTCCCATAAGATATTATTCAGCACGGGCGGGCTGCTATCCGGGCCCCAGGTCCAAGGTGTCGGTCCCAGATACAGCGCATTGGGTCTATTGTGAACAATAGTATTGTTTATAATTGAAGGAGTTCCGTACCAGGTTAGGATGCCCCCGGAGTCCAACGCGGAATTATGAGCAATGACGTTGTTAGTAATAGTTGGGGAGGCTGATTCGATGCAAACGGCACCACCGTCTATAAATGCTGAGTTATCAACGATTGTGTTATTCGTAATCTGGGCCTCGGATTCGTCCATGCAGAAAATCCCGCCGCCGGAGACTGCGTGGTTTTTGGCAATCAGACAATGGTCAATAGCTGGATTGGAAGGAACCGCGTAGCTTGGTTCGGCCTCCCATGAGCTACAGCAAAGAATTCCTCCGCCGAAAAGGTCCAGATAACCGCTTCCTGCGTTGTATGGTTTCTTGGCGTATTCGATAGTGCAATATTTCAATACGTCATCGGCCCCACTATTGACGAAACGTATGCCAAACCATCCCTTGTTCGTATCCATAGGAGTAAATACGATATGCTCTGTTTGTGTCCCTCTGGCGCGCAAAGTTGCTCTATAACCCACCGTCAATCCAAAATGACCTGCGAGTTTGACCACCACACCCGGCTCAATGGTCAACGTTTGCCCTCTTGGAATATGAATATCTCCTGTAACGGTATAGGGACTCTCATCATTCGTCCAGGTACCACTGACTTCACCACCAGGGACAACCTTACCCGAGACACCAACTCCATTGAGAGTAATCTGTTTGTTCGGGGCGTTACTGCTTGTTGAATGAATATTAATAGCTCCCGTATAACTTTTCTCTTCTGCCGGAGTAAATCCAATCTCCACCCAGACCGAATCACCCGGTGCCAGAAGATGGTCCTGTACAGGAGTAACGAGCGAAAAAACACCGTTCGCATCGGAAATGCTCAGGCTTTCTACTTTGAAGTCTATCTTGCCTGTGTTTGTAATATCAATCCCGAAGGTCGAGTTTGTATTAAGGAGCACAAAACCCGCATCGGCTGTGCCTGACGGAGCGGCGGTAATCAAAGGCAAGTCTGATTGATTCTCATAAGCCCCTATATCGACGATATCGCTGTAAATCCTTTGAGCGCCTGCCAGGTCGGTTTCCGGAAGATATATTTCTGTTCCGGAATTTATGCAAGGTGAGCTCCACAGGAGCGTCCAATTGGCTGATGCTCCGTCATAATCCGGCCCTGCACCGGAGCTGGGGTCAAAGAAACAAGGGTCGGCATTTATATTGCCCTGGCCGGGATAACCGCCCTGGATGTCACAAAATGACACTACCGGCACGGATTCGTCTGTGCGTATCTGATATTTGTCGTTGCCCCATACAATCGTGTTTATCATATCTACGCCTTCCCCCGACATCGTGAAGATGCCGCCAGGCGAATTGTTTACTATAGTGCAGTTTTTGATTTCAGGCGCGCCCCATCCCGTAGTGTATATCCCCCCGCACTGAGCACTGCCTCCCATTGAGGCATTGTTCGCTATTACGGTATTGCTTATCACAGGATAGCTTTCAACGCAGAAGATTGCCCCGCCTACGTCTGCGATGTTGTTGGTGATTTTGCAGCTTGTGATAGTTGGGCTCGAAAGGTCACAATAGACTGCTCCCCCGCCGCCATCTTCGATATCAGCAGCGAGACTTGACTCGATGTTTTTCTTCGAGAAAGTAATCGAACAATAGCTCAAGATGTCATCGTCCCCCGAGTCTATGAATCGCAGCCCGCCCCAGCCTATATCTCTATTCCAGGCTGTAAATTCTATCAGGCGATTCTCATTTCCCTTGGCGACCAGCCTGGCGTTTTCGCCGATGGTCATACTGTATGGTCCCACGAACATAACTTTGACGCCCGGCTCAATAACCAGCTCGCCGTCCTTGGGCACTTCGATATCTCCGGAAATAAAATATGGTGAATTGACATCTGACCAGATTCCGGATACTTCGCCTTCTTCGATTTCCGTCCCGCCCGAGAAGGAGCACCCTTTTAGAATCACATTTTTTGTGTACCCATCGCCGTAGTTAATTGTAAGTGTTCCATAATAGCCCCGCGCCTCCTCCGGGTAGAACTTCACGTTGATAGATGCCTCCTGCCCCGGAGGCTGTATCTCAAAAGAATCAATGTGCTCCGAGTAATCGTCGTCTGAGCGAGACACGACGAATCCTTCAGGGCTGGATATCGAGCTTATCAACATTCGTTCTGCAGTGTTGTTTTTGATAAACAATATTGTGGGGTCGGTTTCCTGACCCGGAACGCTGTAAAAAATTGAAGGGGCCGGGTCAACATCGATACCCGGTGAAACAGGTTGAATATTCAGTATTACCTCTGAGATGACGTCATCATGAGTCGGCATACCTGCTGGTAAACGATACCATGCCTCGGTTATTTCATCAGGATAGGGGGAACCCCAGCCGAAATTAAGGTGATACTCGCCGTTGGTGTTATAGCCGTCGCAAACAATGGCGTGTCCGCCGTAACCATCCGGCGGGCCAATAGCCAAAAAAGCGGGGAGCCGATTAATTATGTTCTCCTGCAGTATTTTATAAGATTCGCATGACAGACCACCGGTCATCTGGGCCGAATATAAACCGAACTTATAAAGCAACGCTTTCTGCGCATCATAGGGCGAAGCTCCTGAACTCTCACTTGTGTAGTCCATAAGCGCGGTGATACCACAGGTGAAACTAAGAGCGGCGATGTCCGTATCATTCGGCTCCGTCTGTCTGCTGTATTTAAGCCGCAGGGCGGCAAGATACTCATTCAGCTCCTCAAAAGAGGGGAAATCGTACCTGCTGCTGTCACTATCAATGTCGATACCACTATACGTCGAATACGAATCGTCCTCATCTAACTGTACATTACATTGCCGATGATAATTGATTATCTGCGCCATTGCCGTCGCCACACAGCCCACATAACTTCTGTTGGCATCAACCGGGTCGAGCGGACAAAAGTCGTTGTAGGGCGGCTCCTGGTGCCAGGCGGTCTGAAGCCACCCACCTGTAGAGGTGGTGCCTTCTTCCGGCCACTGCTGGAATGTCCGACTCACGGAATCTGCTGTATCTTCGTTTGCATAAAGATTCCAGAGGTTGTTGTTTTCCGTCTTCTTTGACCGGTCATATTCGGTCAACGCCTTTGTTCTAAGCTTCATGTCCTCTTTCAACAGGCGGTACAGGGGATTGTTTTTGTCTTCATCGCCCGGAAAAGAGTTTTTGAAGGAATAAGCAACAATCGGAGTGATATCCGTATCTGCAGAGGTCGCGATGAACCCGCGCGGCTCCAGCTCGGTAATGTATGCAAGAACAGCTCCATCGTCACCACGAATTTCTTTGAGACTCGCAGGGGTGGATTCTATGACAGGAGCTTTTTGTTCGCCTTTTATTGAAAGCAACCTCAGCTCTTTTCTCTGGGGGACGTGCTTCAGCTTGAGAAATGTATCAGCAGCTTTGCGTGCCTGCTCAACACTAACAGGCTCAGCCAAGCTCGTAGAATATAGAAACAGGCACAACGCAATTAGTGCGACAGCGACTAATTTTTTTTGGATATATAAATGGTTCACAAGAACTCCTCTTGCCAAGTTTGGCGGCTCAAATAGCTTGGTTTTTAGTATGATGAAAAGCCAGTAGTTATGAGCCTGATGTCCTCCACACACTTTTATAAATACATCATACCATATCTCAAAGAAATTGTCAAACACAATTAAAATTAAATCTGCGTTAGCCCACGGCTAATTCTCCTTTTATCCTCTCGTCCGTCATTTCGAGCGAGGGGAAGCCGAGCGCAGGAATCTCCAAAATAATCAATATGGATATCCGCCTTGGGCAGACTTCCAACAGACGTATCGCGGTCGAATATTCACTCCTGGCGTAATCCGCCTGCGACGGAATCAATCATCATTTCAAAAGGGGCCAATACCGAATCGGTATAAGCCCCAAATTGACGCGAATCTGCTATTCCAACCAGGCCCCAATATCTTGCTTCGCAATCCGCAGTCCACAGGATACCTTGCAGCAGATGCCTTACGGCAGAAGCAATGGGGGCTACCTAAATCCAGGCTTAAGGTGCCAGCTCTGACTCTGGCTCTGATGGCCGATACAGCCGAATGTCGTCAAAAAACACCAGACCCGAACCACCGGGCTGCGGATTGTCCTTGTCGCCAAAGCCGATAGCCAGATTGCTGACATCGGTCAGGACAACGCCGGCATCACTGAACTCTTTCAGGTCGATATTCCACTCCGTCCACGTGTCTATCAGTGATACATTGGGGTCATCGTGGTAAACCGTAGCAGACGTGCCGCTACCATCTTTCACAGACACATACATCGGCTCAGCCTCATTACTGAGCATGCCGACGTCCTGGTCGGTCCACTGCGGTTCAACACTCGTGTCGGGGAAGCTGACGTTGGAGAATTTGGCCTCACACGTAAGAGCATTGTTGTGGCTGGTCACTGCCAGGCCGACGTAGATGGGCATATCCATGCGGACTTGTATCAGATTGAACCGCTCCCAGGTAGTGCCGTCCTCTGAATAATACCCCCTGACAAGTCCACCTGCCGTACGCTCCAACCTCACCCACTGAGGTGCGTTAATGCCCTCTGTGAAAAACCTATCCGTGGTCCCCCCGGCGGTGTTACGGTACTGGAAGCGAACGCCGTTTTCAGGAGTAATGAACACTGCCACGTTGCGCGACTCCGGCTCAAGCGTATCGCGAATCATCACACCGGCCTTGGCAAAAGGGTCTGTGTTGTCCAGACTCTCGACTTTTGCAATAATCGCGCTTGCGCCGGTGACCTGCTTGAAGGCGAAGTGGAACTGGTCGGAGTTACTCCAGATGTCCGTGCCCGAGGCGGTCATCGTATATGTTCCGGTCGGCCCTTCTGAGAAGCCGCCGACATACGCCGGATGGCCCTTGAACCAAAGCGACAATACTCCAACGCCTTCTCTGGTCCAATCCTGCACGGGACTAAACAGATGTGCGGCTTCTGAATAAATTGCTGTACCACTATTATCATAGAAAAATGGCATCGATTGCTTGCCACCGTGGACAATACTTTGCTCTGCAGCAGGAGGGTCGGGATAGCCAACAGTAGAACCGTTTGTCGGCTCTTCCCACCCGTCTATCCACGCTTCATATATAATGTCGGGCGAAAAGTCGTTGTAGTCCTCAAAATTGTCCACGATAAAATGGTCGATTACCGTAAAGCTCCAGACATTTCCTTTCCATGGACTATTCGGCTCGGCATCATTGACTTCATCGACCCGCCAGTAATAACTCTGGCTGAATTTGAGGAAGCTGGGGGGATCATAAGTAGTATATTCCTGGTTTTGACCGACCAATACGTCCAGTGGATTGGTTCTGCTGGCTTCGTTGACATCGTCGAAATTATCGCCGAAGTACACATCGTGCGAGACCGCGAGATCTCCCGGTCGCCATCTAAGACTCACCCCCGTATCCTGATGCATGGCGCCATCAGCCGGGGTGGGCCCCAAGGCATACGGAAATCCTTCACCACCTTGCATAACAGCCTGAATCTCGGCCTCCGTCAGGGCATAGTCATAAATGCGGACTTCATCGAGCGACCCGTGGAAAGTTCTCTCACTACCACTGGGACGAGTACTGGTATACCCGATTTCGACCTGAGCATCAACATCCGGACCAATTGAGAATGGTTTAGGGCCCTCTTCATCGACGCCGTTAAGGTGAATTACGGCATTGCTTCCATTGAACGTAAGGGCGAGGTGCACCCATTCGTTTTTAGGCATAATAAAGAAGGCAACCGACCCGGCAGGTTCATACGAAACACCTACTCTGTCAGTATAAGAGGCAGTCTCATGGGCTCCCCATAACTCGAACTGGAACATCATGGTAGTAGCGCCCCATGCAGCCGACTTGGTGAGAAAATGCTGATAGGTCCCCGTTCCATCCCAGAACGCCCAGAGGGCAACAGTGAATTGCCCCGTCCCATTTGTAGGGTCGAAGATTCCACAGTCAACTCCCGTGCATTTGTCTGGGTGGAATGCGAGTGCGCCGCCGAAGCCTTCCGGGCCGGCCACCCATTCCGGGGTTCCAAGCAGCGTTCCATCGTGATTATTGCCGGAACTGTCACTGGCGGTGTCACCGGAACCCTCATTAAACCTCCACCAGCCGACGAGGTCTGCCTTAGCAACGCTCGTCAGAACCATGCCGAGCACCAGAACAAAAGAAAATAGATAAATCAATTTCTTAGACATAGTAATCCTCCTTTAAAAAAGACTTAAAATAACTATGCTTTGTTCACACACCAAAATATTCATTGTCTTCAACATTTGAACCGTTAGTTGATATGTGAAAAATCTTGACTCCGCAGCACAAAGTAAAGTTATTACTTACAACTTTATGTCTCGCATAATACAGAGTGACTCCTCCTCTATTCGGAGAACTACAAGAATCGCGCCCGCTGGATAACCTCAAAGCCACAGATGCCCGACCCTTCGACTACGCTCAGGGCAGGCTATGCGCAAGCATAATCTTCACCAATGCTATCTATACCAAATTATCTACCTTCCCGTCAAGGAGAATCCCTCGAATTATTGCATCCCTTTTCAATAGCCTCAAATAAAAACGGGAATCTGCAAAATAATCAATATGGATATCCGCCGTAGGCAGACCTCGAACAGGCGTGTCGCAGTTCCCTCGTCTTTTGGTGGAATCAATAAAGAAAAGGCCACGCGATTACCACTCCACTTTGTCCTTCCCCGCCTCCTTCCTCTTTACTTCATCATTCGATATTCCTTGTTCGGAATTCGATATTCCCCTTATGCCTTCTGCTTCCCCCCCGACCACCGGCCCTGCCAGTGGTAGTATTTAGCCCCGTCCTCTGGGCGGGGGTGCAAACTGTGCTGCCTACTTCTTTGCTATCCTGACAGTATCATTAACTCTCGAACCTTTTTCCGTGTAGGTCTTAGCGCATTCGCGAGAGATTTTAGTCTCTGCAAGTGACCGTCGCACTGATGATAAAGCCACTCCTGCCTTGAGATCTGTCATTATACCAACAGCCTCAGGATAGTTTTCTGTAATAAAGAGCTTGCCCGGCCCAAACGGCAGTTTCCCAAGCTCATTTCTCATCCGATTGCGGTTTTCTTGAGTAGCAATTCCCGGTATGCCTTGTTCCAGCACCGAATTACCACCGTGGACAAACAAATCGACAGCCTCGTCTACAAACTATATAATCTAACCGAAGAAGAAATAAAAATTGTTGAAAGTTTTAATTAGTTACTGTTGCAGAAACAGTATTTGTCATTCCCGCGGAAGCGGGAATCCAGCTTTTTCGCTCTGGACCCCTGCTTTCGCAGGGGTGACATCGTCGGTTTTTGTTTTCCGCAACAGGAACTAATTAGTGGTTGTTTTGGCACTTATCCGATTCTCCGGCCAACTGTCATAAATGTTTGTCAATGCTAATTTAACCTCAATTCCATAAAATGTAGAAAAGCCGATATCTAACTATTTGTTCTGGTGTTGCCAGACGAGTTTTTGTACGTTATGCGGACAATTTACAAAGAAAATTTTAATTAATAGACAAAACAGCAACGTCAAACGGTCTTTACTAATGAATCGAATACAGGACAACATTTTGGACGAGAATCAGCCTGATAATATGCTGCGAGCGGCTCTGGGGCGGAATAGTCCGGCGGCAGTGGAATTAATGTGGGATCGTTATGCAAACGATCTGCTCACGTTTCTCCAGGCCATGCTCTGTTCGCGGCACGATGCCGAAGATGTGCTCCAGACGGTCTTTGTCAGGATTGCTCGCAAGCGTCATAGATTGGCCAGGGCACGCTGCCTGGATGCCTATGTGTATCGAATCGCTCGAAATGAAGCCTCCAGGCTGATTAGTAGCCGTAAAAGAGATCGGATAGCTAAGGTTAGAACTGAATCTTGGCTAATGGTAACGGAAAACAACCAGGAACAGAGCGACCTGGTTGAACAGTTGCAAGTTGCCTTATTTCATTTACCGCAGCCACAGCGGGAAGTGATTGTTCTGAAGATATATAGGCAGAAAACGTTTTTTGAAATCTCCAGGCTTTTGGGACTGTCTCAAAACACTGTAGCGAGCCGATACCGTTACGGCATGGAGAAGCTGCGAAACTTGTTGGGGAATCTTACATAATGAATGAAAAAAATTTAGAGAACGATAAGCTCGAACATCTCTTGAGAAGAGCACACATACCTGAACCATCGCCCCTGCTCAAAGAGCGAATCACCAGTGAAGCAAGAAAGGAGTGGAAGCAAACCTCACTGGAACTCCCATGGCAGATTCCCTTAAGGCGCCTCGCAGCTTCCGCGGCGGCGGCTGTATTCATTATCTCGATTGCAAATTTTTCCAGCAACCATGCACTTAAAAAATGGCGTCCCGGAGATGTCCGGGCTACAAGAGAACAGCTCCCTGACCTGGAGACACTACCTGAAATGCCTTATCGCCCTTTTGTAAGACATCTGGTCTCGGTCAATCGCAGACCATCTGTGACCAATGCTTCGGCGTTACGCAACTATGCCGAGAGAGTGCGCCAGATTTTGAAAGAAACACAGCAGAACGGAGCTTCGAACGAGCAGGTCCCAGACGGAGGAAGAAGCCGTTTGCTTCCAGCCAAACCACACTCTGATTACTATTCATAGAAACAACTCTTGAAAGGAGAATTATAATGAAAAAGAGAACTGTGAAAATCCTGACAGGCATTGCCATAGTACTTGTTGTGCTCGGCCTGATATATGCTATTGCGGTGAGTGTCTCATCAGCGAAGCTTCGCCGAGCTTACGCCGACCTTAAGAAAGACGGCCGGCCTATGGAGCCCGCTGACGTTATACCGTCCGAAGTTTCAGACACGGAGAATGCCGCTCTGCTCTACCAGAGCGCCGCCCTGCTGCTCAAAGCCCAGCCTGCACCGGACAATAATCTGCTGAAACATCTTGGAGATCTCTCAAAAACGTTCATTAAGGAATCCCTCGATTCTGACAAGCTCGCCGAGCTTAAGCAGCTGATCGGGCAAGACGTAGTCACACAGGCACTGTCCATCGTTGAGCAAGGTACCCGGCGAGATTCATGCCGATTCGACCACGATTATGATGCCGGTTTAAGCATGCTTTTGCCCCATTTATCAGACATGAGAAACCTCGCGCGCATCCTCTGCGCCAAAGCATATTTCGAAGCCGAAACCGGTAATCCGGATACCGCCTGGGACCTGATTACAACTCAATTGAAATTCGCCGACGCCCTGCGAACCGAACCTGTCCTAATCAGCAAAATAGTGCGTATAGCTATGATCAGGCTTTCCTGCGACACAATTACAAAGCTTTGTGAAATTGCTCCACCAAATGTTCAGCAGGCCGGTGACATCCAAAACCTTCTCAAGGATTTTGATGATATTCGTCCTCTCATTCATTCCATTGATGCCGAACGGCTGCTCATAGGTGAATGGGTGTTCAACCTTACCAAAGATGAACTCTACAAAACAGGCATGGAAATCATTAAGGAAGATGCCGACGGACTAATACACAAGCTTATATTCTTCGGAATAACTTTCAAACCCTTGTTCCTTGCAGACCACGCGGCATACCTGCGATTCATGCACGAAGGTGCCCGGTTTATTGAGCAGCCGTACTCACGTGAAGAGGGAGAAATCATGGAAAAAGGAGTCCAGAAAATACGTTATATTGTGACAGGAATACTTACACCAAAGGTATTCAGGGTCAAAGAAATCCACTGTGAAATGATTGCACAGTTGCGCATTGCGCGGGCGGGCCTTGCTTTGCTGCAACACAAACAGACGAAAAATGCCTTTCCTGCCACACTGGAAGCGCTCAAGCTTCAGAACATCAATGACCCGTTCTCCGACGGGCTGCTTTTGTACAAGACTGAGGGAGAGGGTTTTGTTCTCTACAGCATTGGCCCGGATCAAAAGGACAACAACGGCAGTCCCAGACAAAAGAAACAAAAGACAGACTGGGATATCGTCTGGATCTTCCCTGGCAGACAGCAGGATGATGCCTGACGATCTGACGAAGGAACGCCTACGCAACGCGGTAAGGCAGTCATTCTACGCGTGCACTGACAGCGTTTTCTTTGATGAAAGCATGAGCGAAGACGACCATGAGAAAATGTTGGACCGTGTGCGGGCGAGCTGTCATTCCTGATGCTTTTATGCGTAGGTACGCTTTGGGAGGAAAAGGGGTCAGGAGCATTTTCTGCCTCAGCCGAGAGGTTGCAGAGTCGGAGAAACTAATCTCTAGTCTCTAATCCACTCAAGCATCCAACTTTAGCTCACTTTAGGCACTTTAGTTCACTTTAGCTCACTCCTCACTAACGAGCGTCCAGAATACAGTGCCGTGTCTCGGACATTTATTTAAAATCTACTTGAAATCAAACTCAAAATTTGGTATAATACGACTATGTTAGCCAGCAGGCTAACATAAACCGCCAGCAGGCGAAGATAACATTTCAGATTGCATGTCGTAAGCTGCAGCGCAGCAAGGACTTAGAGCCAGCCGGCCCCGTTAAATAATTCAATAGTCAATCGTAAATAGTCAATATTCAAAAAGAAAGAAAGGATCGCCCTGATAACCGGATACCCTGATAATCACTGCCTGATAACCCGTTACCCCGATAACCGGTACGAAACACGCTTAACGCAACCGATACGAGCTGCGCATCCGTTTGACGAAACTCGCCTCTACATTTGTCGAGAATCCTCTACAAATCAGCCCTTTTTATACAAAACAAACCCAATCTTGTCCGCCATAGGCGGATTGCAAATGAATGTAAGTATCTATTTACAGACGGCTTATGAAAACAAACACAATTGGACACTTGGTGAAAACAAACCCAATTCAAACCCAATCAAACCCAATCTTAGAAGGAATGAACGAAAACTTATTTGCCACAAAGGATTATGAGAGTAAACCGACATTCGCAGTCCGCAAAGGCAGGCCAAATAATCCAAATGTCGAGATCACTACTGCCTGGAGTTGTGGGGCGAGAATCCGCCTTTCGGCGGGTTCAAATCTTGAGCGTACACACAGCAATACTGCTTCGGTTTTCTTGTGCTGAGCCACTTTTTGTTAACACTATATATGGTATATTGCCTAATTTCCCCAGACAGACCTTTGCGGTTGTCTCTGGTGTTAAAATAGGTCTTCCCCAAAAGCTGGTTTTTAGTATTGTTAAGCTGGTTTTTGCTGTAAATCAGTATAACTTTCGTCTTTTGCAAAAGTTAGCTAAATACCAAACTTTTCTAAAGTTTTCAGACCATTATTGTCGATAGCAGTATTAGAAGGTTATATAGGGCCTCCTAAGGGATTAAGGGGACACACAATATATAGTGGTTATTGGCTTTGAGGGGGGAAAGGGACATTTTCGCCTCGAAGCTTGTCATGCAAGGTAGTCTGAATGCCTGATTTCGATTTCAGAAGCCGTTTTAGAGGCCAAAATCGCCGAGTGGATCCTGTCGAAGATAACCTTGCTCCGGATAAGGATTTAATTATGGAGCAGATTCTTGAAAATATCAACACTACGCCTATTGGTCAGGTGTTAAAAAAGATAGCTTCGCTGCCGGAGGTCCGCAGAGAGAAAATTCTCGACGTCCGTCAACAGCTTACAGAAGGTAAATACGATTTCAACGGGCATTTGGATGTTGCTCTCGATAAGGTTCTTGAGGAGCTTACTGCGTAGGGGGGCTGTTTTGCGCCAAGTCTGATAGACAATTGAGATGTGGTTGAGTCTCAATAGGTGTCTGGTCGGTAGTGTATCTGTGTCCGGTTTTTTTGTCTTTAGATTCCCATTTTCGATGTATTGTACAATGGGTTTCTTTTAGCTACGAGACTATTTCAGGAATGTCATCGTCCGGCTCATCGAGCTCGATTGGTTTGTAGCCCGGCTGCTTTGATTTTTCCAGCTCTTCTTTGAAAGCGGCAGTAACTTTTTCCTGAATTCTTTTTCTGCATTCGGAATTTATCGGATGAGCGATATCGGCGTGCAGCTTCATTCTGCCTTTGAAATCCTTTTTTGCCCTGTTTTCCTGGAGAGTTGTTCCACAGTTATTGCAGTATTTAGCTCTGAGATGATTTTTGCCTCCGCACTTTTCACAGTGGTCGCTCATTTTCCTGGAGGGCATAGCGACGAAGTAACCATTCGTACCTTCGATGACCTTGATGTCGCGAACCACAAACTCATTGTCCATCGTTATTGAGCAAAAAGCTTTTAACCTGTCATCTTTGTTGCTCATCAACTTGACTCTGACCTCAGTGATTTTCATTTTCTTTGCCTCGCTTAAAAGTTTACCATCTATTGCTACTGGCGATAATGCTTTTGCAACCGATTTTTTCTTCAAGTTTGTGTTTGTATTGTCTGGCTATCTCTTCATCTCCGCTCTCGATGATAAAAAACATCACTGGACCACTACCGCTCAGGCAGCAGGGCCCTACACCTAAAGATTCAATCTTCGCTTTCAGCTTGGCAAGACCTTCTACCAAACCGAAACTACTTGTCTGCAGCATATTTGCGCACATCTTTACTACTAAATCAATATTGTTTTTTTGGATATGGGTGTTTATTTGGGTGCTGAGCTTTTCATAGAGAGACTGATTGTGCTTATAATTAGCGTAAACCTTTTGTGTGGAAATAGTTACGTCTGGTAGTATCAAAATAACGAGGAATTTAAAAATTTTTTTAATTTTTTTAATTTTTTCGCCTTTTCCTGTACAAAACGCCAACGGCCCATCCAAAAAGAAAGCAACATCACTGCCGAGCTTCGGTGCCAGTTTGGCGAGCCGGCGACTGGAAAGTTGTAGAGCCAGGTATTTGTTTAGTCCCATAAGGGTTGCCGCTGCATCGCTGCTTGCCGAGCCGAGTCCTGAGCCGGCGGGGATATTTTTTGTCAGGGTGATTTTAAAATCGGCCTTCACATCCTGATTTTCAAGGAGCATTGTGACAGCTCGATAAACAAGATTATCTTCTCCTGCGGGCGCCCAGTGTGGACCCTGGCAGATAAGCTCGATGCCGGCTTTTTGGCCCGGTTCGATGAGGATTTCATCGTACCAGTTAACCTTGGCCATTATCGTTTCTAATTCGTGGAAACCATCCGGACGTTTGCCGGCTATAAGCAGACTTAGGTTTATTTTGGCAGGCGCCCTTACCAATAATCCATCGCCGACGGTTTCAAATTGTGCTTTATGCTCCATCATTTTCGCGACTCGTCGCTCGTGCCCTGTGACCCGAAGGGCAGACAGAATTTGCTCGTTGACATTATAACGGATTGGTCTTATTTTGAGCATGGAAAATTGCAGAAGACACAAGACCCAAGACAAAAGATAAATGGTGAGTAGTTAATTGGTTAATTAGTGAATTGGTTAATTGGTGAGTGGCGAGATTAAGAGCCTCTATTCAAAATGAACACAATCGGCGTTTTCAGTACTGTCATGGCCGATTTCAAATCTTTTTGTTAGAGACTCTAATTTTGTAGCGGATATGGAGAGGTTAAAATAAATGGACGAATCGGAATCAAAAGGGAAAAGAGATAAGGATATTCTAAAGAGGGGAGCCGCTGTTATCACTATCATAGCTTCTGGTATCACTATAGTAACAGGCATACTGACTGTCGGCGACTACGTGCCAAAAGCGCTATTCAATTTATTTTTAGTTTTGACACTTCTAATAATCCTTGTTTTGCTTATATATGCTTTGGTGACTTTATTGTTTACACGTGTTTTGCGGAGGTGGAAAGAAGTAAGAAAGAATAAAGTTCTTTTCAAAAAATACTTTGATGATTTTGCAGGATTTTCTGACAGGTTGGGAGAGCTATTGAAAGATAATAGGTGCGATAACGTACCATATGTTTTTATCCATTTGCAAAACATGCCTCCAGAATTCAATTACCCGCACTCCTTAATATATGATTTGGCTAACCTTGTCGCCGTTTTCAAAGAAGGAACGAAAAAGGTCCAAAGAAGGAACTTCCGGCTTCTATTAGAATGCTTTAGCTTGATTTTACGCATATATAATAGCCAGTTAGTTCTTCAACCATTTCAACAGATACGAAACCTGTATAGAGACAAACTGAATGAATACGACAGAGAAGCCTATGAAAAAAGCAGAGAAAAATATGTTCGCTTCCTACAGGATTATATGAATTTTGCAAGATCTATAAATAAAGATTATGGTAAAAAGGTTGCCCACGATTATTTTGAGCCACCAGGTAGGTTGGAGAAGTCATAATGCAGGATAATATGGAAGGATACGGATGTAACGGAGAACAGCAAAGAGAAGGACTCCAGTTCAGCCAGGAGCAGTACGAGATGCTCAAACGCTGCTCAGATAAAAAAGATATGACGGAATGGAACGAGTGGCGAAAAAAGCATCCTGATGAGGATATTCTTCTGGAACGTGCTGACCTTTCTCAGCGTTATCTTAAAGGAGCACTGCTCAACGCTGGAGGGTTCAAAAACGTCAAGACGGGTGAATTCACAGAATTTCGTGCGGAGGTACATCTGGAAGGAGCGATTTTCGAAGGGAGCCACTTGGAACACGCGGATCTCATTGGTGCCCATCTGCAAGACGCGATATTCTACAAAGCTTCGCTGAGAGAGGCGGACCTTAGACTTGCACATCTCGAAGACGCAATACTGTGGGGAGCTCACTTTGAAGGCGCAAATCTAAATTACACGCATGTAGAGAGGGGGAAACTCGACCAAATCCATATGGAAAAAGTGGGATTGGAAGAGGCGCATCTGGAAGGAGCAGTGTTGTACGAAGCTTATATGGAAGGCGCAAATTGGAGGATGGCTATTGTTGATGGATCAACGTTAATTTGGGAGTGCAAAGTTGACGGTGATACTGATTTTCGGGGTGTCGGGCTGGACAGTGCACGGATTGACTCTGGAACGAAACAGCTTTTGGAATACAATATCCGGCGGAAGAACTGGGAAGAGTGGTATCCAAAACACGTCTTTCTTAGATGGCCGGTTCGGTGGTTTTGGGCAGTAAGTGACTACGGCATTAGTACCTGGCGAATTATAGGTTGGTTTTTGGGATTGTCATTGTTTTTTGCAGCGATATATTCCAATATCGCCTGTTGGTATCCTCAAGGAATTGTTAGCAATTTGATAGTAGAGCCACATTTGCCTTTATGGCACTATTTCATTTTATGTATACTTCGACCAATTTACTTTTCTGTAGTTACTATGACAACATTAGGATTTGGCGACATGTATGCTAATGCGAACAGCATTTGGGGACATTTATTGCTTATAATTCAAATGATTTTGGGATTTGTCTTGTTGGGTGCATTGGTGACGCGGTTTGCGGTTTTGTTTACGGCCGGCGGGCCGGCAGGGAAGTTCTCCGATTGACTATTGATTATTTACTATTGATTATTTTTGGATTGCCGTTCATTGTTTAGCAGTAATGTAAGAGAATGTTGAATATCGGACAAGGAATGTCGAAGTAAGAAGCTGGGGTGAAGCAGACATTGCTATGAGGATGACTTATGTTGAGCTTTAATCAGATAGGAGATAGAGATGGAAAAGAGTATGGACAAAGCGGCACAGATGCGTATTCCTAAAAAGAATCGGCAGCTTTTTGAGCAGATAATTGAGCTGATAGATGCGTTCTGCGATGCTCACCTCAATGAGGATTATAAAGAGCTTTGTGAGGAGATGGCAGGTGAAATTTGCCGAACACGTATGCTACTGAGCGGCAGCAAGCCGGCCGGCTGGGCCAGCGGGATAGTTCACGCTGTCGGCTGGGTTAATTTTTTGCATGACCCCAAACAAAGCCCCCATATGAAAACTGCACAGGTGGCAGAGGGATTTGGCGTGTCACAGGGAACAATGACAGCGAAATCAAAAATCATCCGTGACAAGCTCGGCGTGATGTCGTTAGACCCAGACTGGTGCATACCAGCTATGCTCGCGGACAACCCGCTAGTCTGGATGCTGGAGGTAAACGGATTTATTATGGATATTCGCTATGCTCCGCGCCAGATGCAGAAAGAGGCGTATCGGCTGGGACTGATACCTTTCATTCCTGCTGATAAGCATGAACAGGAACAGCAATCCAGCCCAGAGACAAAAATCATAGAATTTCCTTCTAAGCGGAGCGGGGCTTCCAAACCAAATTCGCATCAGAGTCCCAAAGACGATGGGTCTTGTCTATTCGAGGAATTAGAGAAACAGGGAATATCGGATGTCGAACAAAGGAAATCAGATGCCGAATGATGAAAAAATAGATAACGAATCGAGTTACGAGCGACCTGCGGCGAGCAACGAGTCTGTTACGTGGTGGCACTGGCACAGACGGCTGTATAATTGGGTTATTCACTGGGCGGATACCCCGCACGCTCAAGCCGCACTATTTTTGCTTGCCTTCTCAGAGTCCAGTTTCTTCCCCGTCCCGCCGGATGTGCTGCTGGCAGCAATGTCGCTGAGTATACCAAGGAAATGGCTTAGATTTGCCCTTTTGTGCTCTGTGGCTTCGGTTCTGGGCGGGTGCTTCGGGTACATCATAGGAATGTTCCTGTGGGCGGGGGTTGGGAATCTCTTTCACGACTATGTTCCTGGTTTTTCACGTGATATGGTTGTGCTTGCCTCCGGCCAACAGGTGCAGGGCCTTATTGACCGCAAGTGCGTTGAGGCACAGCTACTTTTCGAGCCGGCACCCAAGGTTCAAAAGACGACCATTTATCCCATCGTCCTATCCACACGTGATGGGCAAAGCCAATCAATAGATGAAAAAACGGTAAAAGAGGTCAAGATAAACCCATTTACCACCGTTGGCGCTTTGTACGTAAAATATGATTGGGAAATCGTCGCAATAGCTGGTTTCACTCCTATTCCATATAAGGTGATTACCGTGACGGCAGGGGTGTTCAAGATTGATTTCCTTGTTTTTTTTATTGCTTCGGCGCTAAGCCGGTCTGCAAGGTTCTTTTTAGTAGCAGGACTGTTGGGCTGGAAGGGTGAGAAAATCAAGCCGGTCCTTGAAAAATACTTTAACTGGTTCTCACTTGCCTTCGTATTACTATTGATTGGCGGATTCTTTGTGATAAAATGGCTTCATTGATCATTGGTAATTAGTAACTGGTAGCTCATTATTAAGGGGGTCGACTATTATGAACGATGCTCAGAAACAGACACTTCTGAAGGTCGCTCGTGATACCGTCCGGGCGGTTATTAGGCGGGAGCCGGCTGAGGTGCCTCAATCGGACGACCCTGAGCTGAACGCTCCCTGCGGGTGCTTTGTAACATTAAAAAACCACGGCCGCTTGCGAGGATGTATCGGCCAATTCACTTCGGATAGTCCTTTGATTGAATTGGTTGGCCAGATGGCAAAGGCCTCGGCTACCGGCGACCCGCGTTTTTTTGCCGACCCGATAAGTGCCGGCGAGTTAGACAAATTGGATGTCGAGATATCGGTTCTGTCGCCTTTACAGAGAACGGATAAGCCGTTAAGTCTGCGATTAGGCGTTGACGGCATTTATATAAAAAGGGGACGTACGTCGGGCTGCTTTCTGCCGCAGGTTGCCACTGAGACCGGCTGGAGCAAGGAGGAATTTCTTTCGTACTGCTGTGCGCACAAAGCGGGACTAGCGTCTGATGCCTGGAAAAAGCCAGACACAGAAGTTTATCTGTTTACTGCAGATGTATTCGGAGCGGAGTTCAAGGAGATATAGTTCTCTGCTTTCGTTACTTTTCGATTTCGTTGCCCACCACATAGCCGCCCCCTGCCCCAATAAGTCCTCCAACTACTAATCCTCCGGCCCCACCTGTCACGGCTCCAATCACTGCGCCGCCAACTCCCCCAATCGCAGCACCGGTTTGGGCACTGTTTGCGCAGCCGTTCATAAGCGGTAAACATACGCAGAGAAATGCTAACGCCAGGACTATCAACAACCTGTTTTTCATCTTACACCTCTATCTTGAACAATAATCCAGTATTTCCCATATACACCAGTAATCAACACAGCTAAGCCTCCAAGCTTGATTAGGTTACCAAATCCACCGTAAAATTGCAATTGTTTTGGGCCTTTTCGTGCAGTTTTTACACCATAATGGCCTTGAAATATGGAAATTTGTGGCTCAAGATTGTTGCTTTATTATCTTTCCGTGCCGCAGCTATCCTCCTCATCAGAACACTAAGCTCTTCAGCGATTTTTGATGTTACATTGCCCCGAAGGTATCGCATTTGCCTTATCGGGCCGGCCATAAGTTTAGACGAAAAATACCGTTTATGTGGACAAAATATAATGGATTTCTTATCATTTACAGCCGATGTTAAAGATAACATGGAGTTCAGGGTTTTTGTAGTATCTTTCTTAGATTTGGCTTTATCCTAAAAAGGCAGTGGATTGCCGGTCTAAATAGAGCTGCTGGTCTTCGGAGGAAGGATTGGAGTGAGGAAATTCTTGCTAATTTGCATAATCATTGTTTGTCTGGCCGGCTGTTCCGGGGCCGATAAATTCGAGATTAAAAGCGCCGATAATGCTCACCCCGTCCCGTCTTCGACGGGCGGGGCTCAGCGGCTCGATACCTATGCGGGAATAGCGGCGTATTTGCAGGGTCAAGGTCTGCCGGGGCTGGAATCTGTCGAGGTCTGGAATAATGAATATGGGCCGGGGCTGAAATTAACTACCACCCATTATGAGATTTTCACGACGCTTTTGGAGCCTGTTATACTTCGAGGGATTAGCGGATTTATTGAGTCGGCCTACCGGGCCTATAACAGTCAGTTACCCGAACCTGTCTCCGCAGGACACCTTACGGTGGAAACAAGAACCAAATTTACCATTTTTCTTTTTGCCGGCCGCGGTCAGTGGGATGATTTTACGAAGAGCTTTGCCGGTGAGCAGGCGGAAATATTTTGCAAAATAAAGGCCGGTGCGTATTATCATAATGGCGCCTGCGTGCTGTATGATATCGGCAGAGAGCGAACTTTCTCAGCTCTCGGGCATGAAGGATGGCATCAGTTTAACGGCAGATGTTTTAAGTTTCGTCTGCCAAGCTGGCTTGACGAGGGGGTGGCAATGCTTTTTGAGACGAATGGAAGTGAGGGTGAGCTGTTTTATTTTGAGCCGGCTGAGAACATGTATCGGTTGGATGGGCTGAAAAAAACGCTGATGAAAAACAAGATGATACCGCTGGAAGAATTGGTTACAATGAACCCCGGCGATGTGCTTGCCACGGACCAGACCGAAGCGGTGATGGCTTTTTACAGCCAATCATACGCATTAGTGCGATTTCTGCAGGAAGCAGGTTACGGCAGAAGGCTTGGTATTTATCGCAAGTTGCTCGCAGACGGCTTAAGGGGAGACTGGACGCTCGACGAGGTGAACAAAACAATAGCAACAGACAGAAACATCCCGAAGACCGTCTTGTGGAATCGTATTGTCGGCAGAGGGTTGTTTGAAGATTATATCGGCGATGATTTTGACCAAATCGAGAAAGAGTATCTGGCTTTTTGCAGGCAAATCGTTAAGACACAAGACTAAAGACACAAGACAAAAGATACAAGATTAAAGACACAAGGCTTAAGACCCCAAAATGATGATTTATGTGTGAAAAATCTCAATCCTCTTTTATTCTTGCATCGGCTTCGCCGCGACGAAAAAAGTTATTAGCGGAGGTCGGCTATAAATTCACCGTCGTTCGGCCCGATATTGACGAGTCGGCTTTTCCGGCTAAGGGCATCAAGGCCTGTGAATATGCCGAACGATTAGCTTTGGCCAAGGCGAAGAATGTCGCTCAAAAGCACCCGGACAGCCTTGTCATCGGGGCTGATACCGTTGTGGATTTTGAGGGCCAAATTATCGGCAAGCCCACTGATGCGAAGGGTGCCGAGCGGATAACCAAAAAGCTCTTTAGCAGGCCTCATAAGGTGATAACCGGCATTGCAATAGTCAGATTATGCGACGGCATCGAATTAAGTGAATGCGATACCACGACCGTTTATCCGAAGCGATTGACATCTGAACAAGTTGCCAAGCACATCAAAAGCGAATCCTGGCGGGACAAAGCGGGTGCTTATGCGATAAAAGAAAACGGAGATGAGTTTATTGAAAGGATTGAGGGAAGCCTTACAAACGTAATGGGCCTGCCGATGGAACTCCTGCAGCGACTGCTAACAGGGATTATTGGGGCGGTTCCAAGTCCTGAAAAATAGCGGGCATAGTTGATTTCAGCAGAATAATGCCCTCTTTGAATAATGAGGTCTGGCACCTTGTTTTCCCGGCACAGTCGGTTATCATATCTAAATAGAATACCTGACGATAGACTATCCACAAGGAGCTTACAGAAGATGTGAGCTTATAACCTAAGGACATCGTGAATTATTTGAGATGGAGAAAGAAATGAGAAGATATAACAATTCCATTGCCCGCCGTTCGTTCCTAAAAGGTGCGCTGGCGGTAGCTGCTGCTTCGGTCAGTGGGACCTTTGCGGCCCAAAAGCTTAAGGAGGAGAAACCGGGCACAGGCTCAGTGAGCCTGCGCGAAAAATTCTTTGGTTGTATTGCCGGCTGCCATATCGGCTCGGCTATGGGTGCAGTTGTCGAAGGATGGTCCTGGGAAAGAATCGAAAAAGAATATGGCGCACTTGATAAGCTGCTGCCATACCACCACTACGGAAAAAGTAACGACTGGGTACGTGAGCCCGGGACCACCGAAGACGGCGTGGAACGCCAGAAGCTTATGATTACCGCGATAATCGAAAAGCAGGACAGGATAAATGCCGAAGACCTTCGCCGGTCCTGGGTGGACCATATGAATCCCAATGCGGCGGGATTAGTCTCGGAGCCTTTCGAGGGGGCACTGCTGACTATGGCCAGGACGCATATACCTGCCGCAGATATTGGCAAATACTGCGACTATTCCGGCCTTGTTTCCCTCTCACGCTCCTGCCATCCTATCGGTCTTATCAATGCAGGTGACATTCAGGGAGCTATCGATGACATTCGAGAGATTGGTCAGCTTTATAACACGGCCAACAGCCGGGGCGTACTCTGGGCGGAAGTTACCGCCATTGCTATTGCCGCCGCCACAAAACCAAATGCTACTGTCGATACTGTTCTGAGTGCCATTTTCGACAACTGTGACAAGGTCGATAATCGCTTCACGAGACAAGCGGGAATTCGCCGGGAAATCGAGAGGGCGCTGGAACTTACGGCTGATTGCAGCGATTTTCGTGATATGCGAAGAAAATTCGATACGGTCTATAGCGGTACAGGTATTCCTTACGCCCATAGCTACGCCAATGAAATTGTTACGAAAGCCGTATGTGTGTTCAAAATGACCAGGGCGAACACCTGGGAGGCTATGAAGGCGGGTGTCAACATGGGCCGGGACACCGATTGCCTCACTGCCGTTGCAGCCGGCATATCCGGAGCGCTCTCAGGGGCCGATTCCATTCCGAAGGATTTGATAAAACAGGTTGATTATGCGACTTCGATTAATCCGCATACGAACTCCCAACGCAGTTTGAGAGAGACTTCAGACGGCTTGTATAATGCTTTCAAATCCAGACTTGCAAAAATGAAGACCTACATCGAAGAAATGGATACAGCCTAACGAAAGACGGCGAATAGTATTATCCTTTTCCCGATTAAAGGAGTCGGTAGAAAAAGACAGGCTCGAGAAATAGTATGGTAAAAATAAAACTACTTGTGCCTTTAAGGAAAATCTATTCTTATAGGGTCAGACCTGTGAGCTCAAGAGGGTAAATATGTGTTTGTGTTTGAGAGAAAACGTTTCAAAAATAAATGAGATTTGAGGAGAGTTTAGAAATGGTGCGAAGGATATTCTTGCCTATTCTGGTTATCTATCTGGCTTCTTTAGCAAACCAGCTCGCATTTGGAGAGGACAGCGATGATGGGTGGATTTCGCTGTTCGATGCGAAAACGCTTAATGGCTGGAAAGCAAGCGAGAACGAGAGCACATTCAGTGTCTGGGATGGAATGATTGTGGCCCAGGGTCCGCGGAGTCATCTTTACTATGTTGGCGCGGTGGAGAATGCGAACTTCGAGGATTTTGAGTTTAAGGCCGACGTAATGACAAAGCCCGGTGCGAATTCCGGAATGTACTTCCATACGGAATATCGTGAAACCGGCTGGCCGCGTAAGGGCTTTGAAGTCCAGGTCAACAATACACATACAGACTGGAGGAAGACGGGCAGCCTTTATGGCATAAAGGACATCCGCGAGTCGCCGGCGAAAGATAACGAGTGGTTTACACAGCATATTATTGTCGATGGCAGACAGGTTACTATAATAGTTAACGGCAGAACTGTTCTGGAATATACAGCGGCAGAAGAAGCCGGTGCAGGCAGAAGAGGCCTAAGTCTGTCTGCCGAAAGGCATCCCTTTCGGGAGAGCGGCACATTTGCGCTGCAGGGTCATGACCCGGCAAGCACGGTTTACTACAAGAACATTATGGTCAGACCGCTGCTAAGACCGGATTTTCCTATGGTTGACTACCACGTGCATCTGAAAGGCGGACTGACGCTGGAGGAAGCAATTCGGAATGCAGAAGCGAGGGGGATTAAGTTCGGCATTGCGGAGAACTGCGGTGTTGGCTTTAGAGTGACTAATGATGAAGAGCTGCAACGTTCTCTGAAGCTTTTGGAGGGCAAGCCTGTTTACAAGGCGATGCAGGCGGAAGGACGTGAATGGCTAAATCTTTTCTCGCCGGAAATGATTGCGAAATTTGACTACGTGTTCACGGATGCTATGACCTTTACGGACAAACGGGGCAAGCGGATACGGCTCTGGATTCGGGATGAGGTGCAGATTGACGATAAGCAGGACTTTATGGATATGTACGTGGACAAGATTGTAACAATCCTGAATAATGAGCCGATTGACATTTATGTCAATTCAACTTTTTTGCCTGCGGTTATAGCGGACGAATATGATGTGCTGTGGACGCCGGAGCGAATGGATAAAGTTATTGAAGCCGCCGTCAAAAATGATGTGGCTATAGAAATCAACGCCCGATATCGAATTCCCAGCATGGCCTTCATAAAGAGGGCTAAGAAGGCGGGTGTCAAATTCTCGTTTGGGACAAACAACGACGGCAGGGAACTGGGGCATCTCGAATATTGCCGAAGAATGGCGAGGGAATGCGGACTCACTATAAAAGATATGTTCTCGCCGAGACCCGAAAGTAAAAAAGAATGAACAAGGAATATGGATGTGAGCTAAAGTGAGCTAAAGATTCAGGCTAAAAGTGTATCAGACCCCTAAGGGGTGGGCATCAGGTTATCAGGACATCAGGATAAATTTGTCTTTTCCTGATGTCCTTATACCCTGATATTCTGCATCCTGGTATCCTGATTCTCTGATATCCTCCATACTGATTTCCTGTTCTCCTGATATCCGAACTTTAGGCACTTTAGCTCACTTTCGGCGGGCCTTTGACGTGGGCGAATTCTTAGAAAAGATACCGGGCAAATATGCACAATACGGGAGATTTTCCTTGACGGGAAGGCGGTTCATTTTATATAAATAGAATTGAGTAAATCTGGAGATTTTGGTCTTTTAGCAGACAAAATTCTTTTAGTTTACGAACAGAGGAGGAGCTATTGTGTATTATGCGAGGCACAGAGTTTGTATGGGGACTTTGGGCTTTGCAGTAAGGAAATTTTGCATTTCAATCAGCAGTTCATATTGAACTTTTGAAGGAGGATTATTATGTCCCGAAAATTGAGTTATTTGGCTCCCTATGTTTTTACGCTGAGTGTGGCTCTTACGGGTACGACTAAGGCAGAGCTTGTCGGTTGGTGGAGGTTTGATGAGGGCTCCGGGACCGTAGCATATGATACGAGCGGCAACGGCAACGACGGCACCTTCAACGGCAATCCGCAGTGGGTGTCTGGGTTTATAGGCGGTGCGCTGGAATTTGATGGGGTAGATGATTATGTTGCAATAGGGGATTTGGACCTAACAGGATCCTTCACCCTCACATTTTGGATGCGACCTTCCTTGCTCCCAGGCGAGTGGCATTCGGTGGTTATGAAAGAATATGACTATGGCTTCGAATTTGACGGAACCAATCTTCTTGGGAGAGTCGGCAACGGCGCGGGCGGCTGGGGTGCTACTGTTTCCACAACCATTTCTACACCTGCCATATGGTATCACGCTGCGCTGACGTGGAATGGATCGGACCTCGAAATTTTCATTGACGCATCCAGCGTCGGCCAAAATACGGGAACACATGTTTCAAATAACAATCCGCTACTCTTTGGCAGTTGGAACACGTCCAGCGAATTTTTCAACGGCACCATCGACGACGTCCGCATCTACGACCACGTTTTGTCGGGAGTGGAAGTTCTGAGCGCTATGCAAGGACAGATATTTCCGTATGCCTGGGGCCCTGACCCGGCTGATGGTGCCCTCTATCCGGATACATGGGTGAACCTTAGCTGGTCCCCGGGAGGTTTTGCGGTCTCACACGATGTGTATTTCGGCGATAATTTTGATGATGTGAACGCCGGCGCCAAAGGCACGTTCCAGGGTAACCAAACCGAGACGTTTATTGTTGTCGGCTTTCCCGGATTTGCTTTTCCGGATGGCCTTGTTCCCGGCACAACCTACTACTGGCGAATCGATGAGGTCAACGACACAGAGCCGAATAGCCCGTGGAAAGGTCCTGTCTGGAGCTTTAGTATCCCCCCCAAGACCGCATACAATCCCGCCCCGGCTAATGGTACCGAGCTTGTAGAAACGGATGTAGAGCTTAACTGGACGGCGGGCTTCGGGGCAAAATTGCACACCGTCTATTTCGGTGACAATTTTGACAATGTGAACAACGCCGCCGGTGGGCTTCCTCAAGGAGTTGCAACCTATGCTCCTCGCGGCCCGCTTAAGTTGGCCAAGACCTACTACTGGCGGGTCGATGAGTTTGATGCCATCGCCACGTATAAAGGCCAAGTCTGGAGCTTTACTACTCAGGGCGCCGTTGTGAGCCTGAAGCCTTCTAACGACGCTGTGGATGTAAAGCAGACACAGATTCTTAGCTGGTCACCGGGAGATTATGCCGCTTCGCATCAGGTCTATTTCGGCACAGATAAAGCGGTCGTGCGCAATGCCAATACCAGTTCGCCAGAGTATAAAGGCAGCCGTCCCAAAGGGGATGAGAGCTATGAACCCGGAAAACTCCTGTGGAATACGACCTACTATTGGCGGATTGATGAGGTCAATAACGCCAACCCAGATAGTCCGTGGATAGGTCCTCTCTGGAGCTTTACGACAGCCAACTTCCTTATTGTGGACGATTTTGAGGACTACGACGCCGGTGAGAACCAGATATGGTACGCCTGGAAAGATGGCCTTGGCTATGGCACGCCGGGTACTCAGCCCTACTCTCCCGGTAACGGGACCGGCTCAGCCGTGGGCGACGAAAGCACTCCTTCTTATACCGAGGAAACTATCGTTCACGGAGGTAATCAAGCGTTGCCTTTATTCTATGACAACAACGTCCTCAAATATTCAGAGACCCAGAAGACGCTGACTTATCCGCGTGACTGGACTGAGAATGGTGTCAGCACGTTGACGATTTGGTTCAGGGGCGATTCAGCTAACGCTGCCGAGACGTTGTATGTTGCTCTTAATGGCAGTGCGGTGGTCTCTCATGATAATCCAAAGGCAGCACAGATAGCAACCTGGACCCGATGGAATATCGACCTGCAGGCGTTCGGCGTGAACCTCGCCAATGTCAATACGATTGCCCTTGGGTTAGGCAATAAGAAAACCCCGCGGGCCGGCGGTTCAGGTACGATGTACTTTGACGATATTCGACTGTATCGGCCGGCTCCAGAGCCAGGACCAGAACCGGCGCCTTAAGCTTAGATTTAAGTGTCAATTAAGATTGCCTGGTTAACGTAGTGCTCTGTCAAGCGTGCTTTGAGGGCTGTCATTCCGCACCCATTCGGCTTTGCTCAGGGCAGGCTTTGATGCGGAATCCAGTACCATCAATAAATCTGGATTCCCGCTTTCGCGGGAATGACAAACCATCATTAGAGCCTTGACAGAGCAGTAGTAGATTTGGTCAATTCGGGGCTTATACCGAACGGTTCGGTATAGGCCCCTTTCTTATTGGTAATTAGTATCTGTTGCGAAAAACAAAAACGAACGATGTCACCCCTGCGAAAGCAGGTGTCCAGGGCGAAAAAGCTGGATTCCCGCTTTTGCGGGAATGACAAATCCTCTTCCCGCAACAAGAACTAATTAGTGAATGGTGAGGCGAGGAGACGGAAGACTTTTCAATTGATTCCGGCATGGGCGGATTTCGACCGGAGCGAATATAAAACAGCAATCTATCGATGCAATCTTGACAGAATGCTGTGTCGCAGAATCTCCTGGTGTAATTTTTGTGCCTGGTAGCGTTTTGAAGATTGTTTGTACCGCCTAAATATCTTCTGTATTCCAGCCGTTGTAGCGTCGCCGGTATGGACAACGACACGATAGCGTAAAGTGAGCGTCCGTCCCTCAGGCAGGTCAAAGTGGTCGTCTTTTAGCCAATACATCGGTGTTGGTGAGAAGAAACCGTAATCGCGGGTAAACCATTTGCTCGGGAACCAGCGGTTGTCCGGATGCTGCAGAATTGCGATGCCTTCGGTGACACCGCTGCGTGCGCCGGAGTAGTCGCACCAGGGCGAGGCAACGCCGAACGTGCCTTTCTCGGCGGTCTTGCCCTCGGCATTGATAAGCGTGCCGCCGGACTTGACACTCAGCTCCGGCACAACGCGCGCCGAGAACAAAGAGTGGTTCGTCTTGAGAATGCGGACATCCGTCAGGGCTTTCAGACTAATCTCGAAGTCAATAAATCGAAGGTCTTTGTTCGGCGCGGTGATAGTTACACGCCGCAGGTCGCGGATAACCGGTTCCTTGTTCGGCTGCTGCCAGAGACATGTGTCGGTAAAAACAACTCGTTTACCTGATGCCTTGATGAGCTTTGGGCCCTGCGAGACTATCTGGCCGCGTTCGTTGCCTTCCTGCCAGTAGTTGCCGCCGTTGACACGGTCGCAGCCGAAGAACAGCGAATGATGGTGTGGATACGGCTCTGATGTTTCGGTAGTGACGGACGTACCCGATGCCGGCCCATTTACAGGCCAGAAATATGGGTACTTCGCAGAAGACTCAAACTTGTAGCAGGTGAATGGTTTTTCATCGATGGTAACTGCGATATGACTCTTTTCGAGCGATGCAGTTACTTTTTGTGGACCTGTCTGGGTGTGAGTGTCAAACTCTGCCGGGACGAAAGAGCAGGCGCCAGTAACTATCAATAAAACTCCAGCAACTCCCGTCCATCGATTCATATAAGTCTCCTGTTTTTCAATGGTCATTAATTCGATAATCAATTTCACAGATGCCAAGGGCTGCGCATCGGCCTGGAGAGCATCCGATTGGCCTGCTCATCGTTGGTGAATTGTTCCTGTTCGGGGTCCCATTTTAATTTTCGGCCAAGCCTCATAGCGATATCACCTAATAGACAGACGCTGCACGAGCGGTGGCCTACTTCGACGGGAGCGATAGTTTCGGCCCGCGATTTGATACATTCAAGGAAATTTGCCTTGTGGTTATTGCTTTTGTAAAGATGGATTTCATTTGGGCCGATGGTCGAGGTTAATAATGACTTTGGCTGGGCATCGATTTGTCCGCGATTGACGTAAATCCAGCCTTCTGTTCCTTCGAAAAGAATTCCTTGTTTGTTTTTTTTGTTGTCGGCACAAATGACCTTTACGCCGTTGGCATAAGCGTACTCGATGCGGAAGTCACCGTGCACATCCCAGAGTCCGTCCTTTGGATATTCGGCCTGACCTTCAATCTCAACAGGGCCCGTGTATTCTGTTCCCATTCCCCACTGGGCGATGTCGTTATGGTGGCTGCCCCAGCCTGTAATCATACCGGCGCCGTAGTCCTGGATTCGCAGCCATCCTGGTCGGTCGTAACCCTTTTGAGGATGAACCCGCTGTTCGGTATAGGCGGCCCAGGGTGCAGGGCCTAACCACATATCGTAATCGAGCCAATCAGGGACGGGCATCGGTGGTTGTGGGGTTGTGGATGGGTCTGTGTCGAAGCCGACTTTGACGGTGTGCAGTTTGCCGATTCGGCCGTTGCGAACCAGCTCACAGGCAGTGCGAAATCTCGAATCGGAGCGCTGCTGACTTCCGACCTGAAAGATACGGCCATAACGGCGAACGGTATCGCTCAGCACGCGTCCCTCTTCGATAGTCAGAGTCAGCGGCTTTTGCAGAAAAATATCCTTGCCGGCCTTGGCGGCGGCAATCGCTGGAAGCGCATGCCAGTGGTCGGGCGTAGCAATTGAAACCCCATCGATATCATCTCGTGCGACCAGGTGCCTGAAGTCTTTATACGTCGCACAACCTTTGTAGTTATTATTTCCACCCTGAGAGCTGTAATGCTTTTCTACAAGCTGCTGAGCATATTTTACCCTTTTGTCATCGACATCGCACACAGCGATGACCTGGGCCTGTTTGAATCCCAGAATTTCTTTCAAGTCGTCAAGCCCCATGCGTCCGACGCCGATGCAGCCGACCGTGATGCGATTGCCTGGTGCTTCGGCGCCAAACACTGAAGACGGCACGATTGTCGGCCCTAATAGAACAGTGCTTGTCGCGGCAGCTGCCGAGCTTTTCAAAAACTGACGTCGGGTTATTATGTCTGAGCTTTTAGTTTTTCTGTTTTTCATGTCTTAATCCTATAACAAGTTTTCAATAATCGAATCTATAAACGCCAGGGGCTGCGCATCGGTCGGCTGAGGAGACGGTTGGCGGTGTAGTCGCCGATGAACCTTTCAGCGTCCGGGTCCCATTTTAATTTTCGTCCCACCTGGATAGCAATGTGTCCCAATTGGCACAGAGATGTGGTTCGATGGCCTACTTCGGCGTCCGCCAGCGTTTGCCCGCGCGTTTTGACAGCATCGATGAAGTCCCTCTTTTCACTTTTTAGAGGCAGATGAATTTCGTTCGGGCCAATCGGCGATTTCAGGATTGATTCCGGATGAGCTGTTAGACCGAGGCTGTCATAATCGGCTTCAACCCATCCGTCAGTACCTTCGAACCGCACGTAAGGCCGACTTATATTATAGAATAGCTGGACGTCATTAGCATATCTGTACATGATTTCAAAGCTCAGCAGCACGTTCCACAAGCCGTCGGAAGGATAAAGACCACTGCCTTCGACCTCCACCGGCCCGGTGCGTTCGGTACCGTTGCCCCACTGGGCGATGTCGTTCAGGTGCGCCCCCCAGTTAGTAACCATTCCTTCACAATAATCCTGCACGCGCATCCAGCCGGGACGCTGGTAGCTTTGGTGCGGATGTACGCGGTTCTCGGTGTATGGTGCCGACGGTGCCGGTCCCTGCCATAGCTCGTAGTCCAGCTCCTCCGGCATGGGCATTTTTTGTTGCGGTTCGCAGGCTTCGTCGCCGGCGGGCACGCCGGTGCGGATAGTATGCAGCCTGCCGATTCGCCCGTTTAGTACCAGCTCACATGCCTGCTGAAAACACGCATGCGAACGGAACTCACTATCTGTGCGGAATACACGGTTGTACCTCTGTACTGTGTTACTGAGGGCTCGACCTTCAGCGATACTCAGGGTCAGGGGCTTCTCGCAGCAGATGTCTTTTCCGGCCCTGGCTGCGGCGATGGCCATCGGCACGTGCCAGTGGTCCGGCGTAGAAATCATCACCGTGTCGATGTCTGTCCGGGCCAGAAGCTCGCGGAAGTCCTTGTAAATCGAACAACCTTTGAAGGTACCGGAAACCTGCTTTTGGGCATAATGCTTCTCCACAGCCTGCTGGGCGTTGTCGAGCCTCCAGGCATCCACGTCACAGACCGCTACTACCTGCGTGTCAGGTGAATTCAGGAATGATTTTAGATTTGAGTAATAGGCCTGCCGACCCATCCCAATCATTCCGACCGTGGTTCGATTGCTCGGAGCGTCGGCACCAAAGACTGAGGCCGGCATAATTGTCTGCCCCAACCAGGCCATACCTGCTGCGGTAACCGCCGAGGTTTTGAGAAACTGCCGTTGGCTTAGCATACCTGCCTTTTTGGTTCTTTGGCTCATTTCAGACAAGGTCTCTTGCCTGCCTTTCCTGTTGTAAATCTATGATTGTCGTATTTGCACCGTGAGGTATTATAATACCAAATCCGCTCGGCGCTGGCAATGGGGCAGCATTGCACGCACAATCGGCGCTCTCCGTAAGTCCACAGGACGCCTTACGGCGGAGTCTTTCGGACCGAGCAGACCAGCTAAATGCCACGCTATCCGCAGGATGCATATCGGCATTGGCGGTGGGTTTTTTAACTATTAGGATGTGGATGACCGTTTCAACACTCTACAAAGGCCTATTCATGCCGTAACGATTCAATCGGGTCCATATTGGCCGCACGATAGGCCGGGTACAAACCAAAGACTATACCTACCGCCCCGCTGATTCCAAAGGCTAACAGCAGAGAGCTACCCGTAATGACCGTAGGCATGTGACCGAAATGAGTTACAAACAATGGCAGAAGGGAGCCCAAAGCAATCCCCAGGATGCCTCCAGATAATGTTAAGATTAAAGTTTCAGAGAGGAATTGAACGATAATATCGCGTTTCTTGGCCCCGAGTGCACGGCGAATGCCAATCTCACGCGTTCTCTCAGTGACGGTGGCCAGCATAATGTTCATAATTCCAATACCGCCGACCAGAAGTGAAATTGTAGCGATTGAACCGAGTACGATGCTGAAAATACGCTGGGTTCGTCTAGCCTGGCGCAACAGCTCCAGTGGAACAACTATACGGTAGTCCTTCTTATCTTCATGAAGTCGCCTCAGCAAAGTATCCAAAATATCACGCATCGGTAAGACTTGCTCGGTTGATTTAACCTTCACGGTGATCTTTTGCAGCTCTACTTTTTCAGCAGTGTCAGTCCCGCCAGTTGAACTCCATTCCAACTCGAGGAACCGGCATTTGGCGGTCGACAAAGGCAAATATACGCTACCCACTACCTTACTGTCTAAATCCGTCGCCGTCAACAAAGCATCGCCAACACTATTGTGCTCATTCCTTAAAGGCGCCACTCCCGCCACACCTACAACTCGATAATAAGTATCCCGCATTCGAATATCTTTGCCTATTGGGTAATCAAATCCAAACAGAGCTCTGACAACCTGCTCATCAACAACGCACAAATTCCGTGCCATATGGAGGTCAATGCTGCTCAAAAAACGCCCACGAAGCATATGAATAGGTGAAATCTCCGTGTACCACGGAAGGGTACCCACGATTTTTATGGTCGCCTTACGAGTAAGATATCGTGCTTCGTAGTCTATCTCGCGAATGGGTACAACGACCTCAACATCGTGTATTGTGTTTCGAATTGATTCAGCATCCTTGTAAGTCAGGCCGTAGAGATTCACAACCTGTTCCTCCGTGTCGGCCCGATCCTTAGGAGGCTCAACTGTTTCAATAATCAAATTAGTGCTCCCAAGCTGAGCTATGATTTCCTGCGCCGCCTGGCTGGCTCCTTCACCTATCGCCAGCATAGCGATCACAGAACAGACGCCAAAAATTATACCGAGCATCGTCAGCGCCGACCGCAGCCGGTGAACCCAAAGGCTCTTAAACCCTAACTTAACTATCCTTCTAATATTAAACCAATGCATCGTAACCAACGCTCGTAGTTATTCTCCTGTTGTTCACCACACTTAGCCCTGAAGGTTGATGTCACGAAGAGCAAACAGTTCGAATGAGCTAAGCTGATACACCTTGCACAAGTTCTCGATAGCAACTATAGCCATACCACAACCACACCATGCCCTAAGATAAACTCTAATTCAACCGAGCGGCTTGTCAACCAACGTAGTCGTTTCCGCCTGTTCTTTCGCCGGCTCCGGCTTAGTTTCCGCCTGTTCTTTCGCCGGCTCCGGCTTAGTTTCCGTCTGTTCTTTTGCCGGCTCCGGCTTAGTTTCCGCCTGTTCTTTTGCCGGCTCTGGCTCAGTCCATCGTGGCGGATTAAGTAACACCTTCTCGCCCTCGGTCAAGCCACTTTTTATCTCGACAAAATTGTCGTTAAACAATCCTGTCTCAACTTCGCGCTTCTCCGCACGGCTGCTTGCCATAACGTAGCACATCTCTTTTTCTTCCACCGTTACGACCGACTGTATCGGCACATAGAGAACGTCATGCAGTTCATCAATAACCACTTCAACCTTCCCCGTCATACCGGTCTTGAGAAAGTCATGTGTTCCTTCAATGCTCACATCGGTCGTATAGACTTTAACATCTGGTTCCCAAGAACCCTTTTGGTCAGCTAATGGTGCTTTTTTCAGCACCTTGCCGGTAAAAGTCTTACTTGGAAATGCTGCAACCATTATCTTGGCCGGTTGATTCGGCTCAATCTTATCAACCCAGGTTTCGTGAACCTTGATCTCAACCTTCATTTTGGACGAATCAGGTATCGTAATAATCTTAGAGCCTTCGGGCACTTCCGCCCCCTGCTCAATTTTTACCCTGCTCCATCTCTCTGTGCTCGACCAATAGACTACCTGGCCCACTGCGGGGGCCTTAATCACGCAGGCCTCAATCTGCTCGAGAAGTTTTTCCAATCGCTTGTTCTGCATTTCGTAAGTGGCTTTCGCGCTGGCAAGCTTCGCCTTGACCTGGGCCAGCTGCGAACGGGCACGTGCCTGAGTTCGCACTAATTCCAGCTTAGCCTCATTATAATTGCTCAGGAACGTCTGTGCTTCCTTGGGAAAATCATAAAGCTGATACAATTTTAGCTCTTTCAATGCTGCTTTCTTCTGAACATTATATCTGGCTACATCCAGCTTAGCGCCTTTCAGGTCAAGCTCTGATGCGTAGTTTGCATCAAAAAGCTTTTGGGTCCCCTCTAATACATCAGACGCTTTCTCCAGGTTTCCCCGTGCAAGAAGAATAGCATCTTCTAATATATCCAATTTCTGCGAAGCCGAGCCGCCTGAACTGTTGGGGTCGTTAATCAGCGATGTTATATCAGGATGTGAATTCGGGCTGCTATCAATCTTCTCAGTTACTTTCTGTGCAATGTCTTCTCCCAGATACTTCTGAAAGTCCATCAGGGCAAATTTCACCTTCAGCTCGGCTGCGGTAACGTCGCTTTCATTTTGTTTTACCTGAATAAGATACGACTCATTTGCATCGGCATAGCTTGCCTCGGCGTTGGCAAGCTCAATTTCCCTTTGCACCAGCTGCTCCTTCAATTTCGAAGAATCCAGCTCCACCAGCACCTTGCCATTATTGACGTCTTCCGGAGTTATAGTAGTACCTTCGGGCACAATGTTGACTATAGTCGCTCGCCCTTCCACTTTAGACTTAATATCTACCGAGTTGACCGCCTTGATGTCACCGCTTTCAGTCACGCTGATAATTAAATAACCTCGCTTTACCGTAAACAGCCCCGTTCCCGGATTCGAATTATCTGAGCCGACCACTTTTTTGCGCAAAAATCCAAACAAACCTATCGCAACAACTACAGCCACGAAAATTGAAATCAGAAGAAATCGTCTGGCTAACCCCGAATTACCGGCCGCTTTGTTATATTGCTTTTTTGCATTCTTTACTTTCATCATATTATCTCTCTCAATTGCACTTGTTGTTACTGCTCCCACATTCCGTCCGGCCTGACCTGCGAAATGCAGATGTCCCGGCAGAAGCTCAATTTTGCGATTGCATGACCTACCTGCAAAAAAAACCCTAGCGCCGTTTTGCGCTTCTAATGAAGCATTATGCAAGTCCAGCAAATCTCAAGCGGTTACTCGACCTGCTTTCAGTAAAAAACGTGCGCTCTGAATCAGCTTGTCCAAATGATTATAACCGTTTTATGGCTGCCAAGCAAGGAAAAAAGATTATCCTACAATTTGTATTGAGCATATTGCCCGCGTTTGTTGCAGCTCCACCTCTCAATGAGGAAATCAGAAGTCAGAAGTCAGAATTTGTCCTCTGTTCTCTGATTTATGAATGGCGGCACAAGCAATCAGAATTTGTATTATTCGGGCTGATTCCGTATAATACTACAGAAAAACTAAGTTGTCCAGCTTAAGGAGTTTTGTATTGGAGGAGGCGGTTCGGTTTTTTTTATTTATAGCAAAGATTAATAAGGTTGAGTGATTTCTATGTGAAATTTGCCAATAACGTCCGGGCTTCCATTCTGCGTTTTATCGGGGTCCTTGTTTTATCGGGTACCTTCTTACATCCCATAAACATGGTAGCTCATAGGCTCGACTGTCTTGCCGTTGGGCAAGCCCCTGATTGCGACTGTCGGGGGCAAGCGATAGGATTCGTCGCCGAAGTTGACGGTGATGATGGTGCCGTTGGCAAAGCTCGTCTGCTGAACATTTCTGTCCGGTGTAAGAAAGCGATGGTCAGTCATCTCAGCATAGCCGACCGTGCGGGCGACGGGACATACATCCTTGTAGCTTTGAGCAAAGCGTTCTTTGTTTTGGTTGAATACCTGGCGGTTGAACATAAACATCGGCGGCGTGCCGTACAGAATGTTGAAAAGGTCCCGCTTGTCCCATAGCGCAGGCAGCTTATTATTGTAATCGCCCCAGTACCATTGCGCCACGACACAGTCGTGATAAACCAGCTCCCAGAGCGGCAGCCGGTATTTGTGCCCCACCTGAAACTTGGCCACGCGCTCTGGGACCTCGTCCCAGATTTCTCTCATATTTCGACCGGCATCGGGGACTCGATATGGACCGAGACTTAACATACCCTCGAAGTAGTGAACATAGGGCACAGCCGCATCGTGCCCTGTCTCGCTGCCGGTTACAAGTTTCATATCTTCGGATATAAAACGCAGCAGCTCCATCTTCCAGCCCCGGCTGTCACTGCGGGTCATCGGATGGTCGGGATGATAGCATTCACGCCAGGGCGAAGCCGTCGTTGTGTCGATGAAACGACAGCGATAAGGATGGGTCTTCAGCTCTGCGGGGACGCGCTGCCGGGCGTACTTTGGTGCCTGCCTGTCGCACAGCACACCGCAAGGATACATTTGGCCGTCCTTTCCCTTCACCTGCCATCCCTTGCGCCAGTCGCCGTTTCCATCGAGCATAATGTCCTTCGGCCATGCGTCCTGGGTCCAGTCGGGGTGCACCCGGCGAAGCTGTTGTTCTACGACCTGCGGGTCCATCAGGTCCTGGTAAATGTCGTAACGACTTGTCAGAACACCATCCATTTCGTTCATTGATTTGATAACGCCCGGCTGCTCACGGTTGCTCCACAGAATTCGTTCTATGCCGAGAGATTTCATCTCGCGGACGATGTCAAGAGCATTCTTTTCCCAGCACCAGACGTTCACCGCCCCGACTAATAAATCCACTTCCGGGTTTTCTTTACGTTTCTGCTCCAACGTTTTCAATAAACCTGCCTTTTGGGCGTAAGAGCGATATCGTTTGCAAATAGCGACGTGCCCGCCTTTATCGAAAAAAACGTAGCGCAGCCGACGGGTATAGCCAAAGTGTCCTTTTTGTGAGTCCCACTCCGGCGCGATGCAAAGCCTTTTATCTGTTCGCTGAATATGGATGGAGGCATCGTCAGGCGTTTCGATGATGGCCATGTGTCCCTGCTGGCCATCTGTTACGCCCCAGAAGGGCATACATATACCGTGTCCGCCGTAAGCAACAAGTCTTATAGGACTAATCGTCCCATCCTCAACGGGGTATGAAATTCCTTCGTTCATAGGCACAACAAGATATGTGCCGGGTTCCGTTACAAACGGATGCGGAAACCGCAAAGGCTGCTTAAGCTCGCCCTCGGCTGAAAGTGTGAAGGTGAGCTCCGGAAGATTTTCATCCAGTTGAAGTCTTGTCAGAATGTAATTGTCCAACGGCACTTGCACGAATCTCATCTCTATACCTCTATCGAGCATCTTAGCCTGCTGCACTTTGAGACTTCCGGCCAAAGGCTTTTGCTGCCAGATGTGTCCTGTGCGTTTATCGGTTATCGATAGGGACGCATCGTTGGTATCGAGCGTAACGGAAATCATGTCGTTGCTGATGGTAAGTTTCTTTGGCGCGGCCTGAGACCAGGAGCATAAAAATAATCCGGCCAGCAAAATAACCACTCCCTTGAATGGAGTTGCGAAAAACCTGTCCTTGTTCCTGGAACTGTGTGTCATTGCATTTCTCCTCTAGCATCCGATTTATCTTTTAGAATTGTAGGATGGGCAGGTCTCCTGCCCATGCTGTGGATTCTTCCTTTATACCGAATGGGCTAAAGCCCATCCTACCCGACTTGCGACGAAGCTCATTTTGCTTTTTGGCTTTTTCGATGAGCTCTGTTAGAGAAACGGCAGCTCCACCTTTTGCTTTGGATTCATCGGCGGCGGACATAAAGGCGAAAATCTCGATAGTCTCTTCCGGCGGCACGGGTACGCTGCCGGTCTTGAAGAATTTGATGATTTCTTCTACTAAAGGTTCATAGCCGTCGTATTTGCCGCCTTGTGCTATGCCCTTTGTTCCAAAAACCGTTGAGCCATAGCCGCTCTTGCCGGTTCGCAGACCTCTGAAAGTTCCTATTCGTCCGCCTTTCCAGAGACCGACAACCAACTCGTAGTCTTTGGTCTGCACACGGCTGACGCTCTCACAGCCGGTGCCCATAATGGTAAAGAGAATCTCGACGCCATGGACTCCATACCAATAGAGGTCTGGATGATGCTCTTCAAGACTACATGGACCAAAGGCGTCACAACCGAGCACCTGGCCGACCTTTTCGTTGTTCCTCATATTGATAATTCCGGGGCTAAACCGTAGTGAAGAGCTCGACCAGCATGGCACGTTGTTTTCCCTGGCGAGCCGAAATATCTCAATCACATCTGCGAGATTGCCGGCCATAGGTTTGTCGATAAAAACAGGTTTCTTTGCTGCAATCACAGGTCTTACCTGCTCCAGATGAGGCCAGCCATCGACGCTTTCCAACAGAACCCCGTCAACTTTTTGGCAAAGCTCTTCAATGGTATCAACAATTTCCACGCCGTATTTGTCGCGCAATTGGTTTGTGAATGTCTCAACTCTATCGGCCGAAGCGGAAATATCCGGTGAGCCACCGGGATAGCCGACAACAACCTTACAGCCATAATTCTTTGCAGGGTCGTTGATGACTCTGGTAAAGGCGGTAACGTGCGAGGTGTCAAGGCCTATCATGCCAATGCGAAAGACCTTTTCCTCGGCTTCGGTTTCAAAGGGCAGCGTTAGCAGTATAATCAATACGGCTGTTAGAACCTATCCGAATAACTCCTGAATTGCCGACATATTCAAAGGCAATTGTGCCTTTGAAAGGATTCAGGGATGAAAAAACGAAGAACAAAAAGCAGATACAAGATTTCAGATAAATTATGGGAAAA